>Ga0265292_1000032_pt1 | contig 387998 bp, 337 predicted proteins | sample Munlanlewell296A_FD_189080 | JGI IMG/M metagenome (GOLD analysis project Ga0265292, IMG submission 189080) | Leachate microbial communities from a municipal landfill in Southern Ontario, Canada - Leachate well 296A | ecosystem: Engineered > Solid waste > Landfill > Unclassified | place... | reverse complement strand
TTCTTTCTTTTGTACTCATTGTCAGTATTTTCTCCATCTGGATCACCTTTTTTTGATGCTCCAAGTTTATCTTTTTACTGACATTTCTATCGAGTTACCTCCATGACATTTCTATTGTGTTATAACAGCAAAACTTGTTTTATTGTGATGAACTGAATTATATGTGGATAAATGGCATTGCCTGTAATCATGAGTTAAAAAAATAAAAAGTTGAAAAATGTTGAGGAAAAACAAAAAAGGTGGTGGAAATTTTTTGTGAAAACGTCAAAATGTGTTATTTTCTCAATGTAAAATTTCAAAAGTTTACAAAAAATTCCGCGATAGCTCAATGGTGGATCCCGATTTATCGGGATGTTAACCGAAGGGTTTTTTGAAAAGAGATTGAAATTCCGCGATAGCTCAATGATTTTGGTTCATTGGCTGTTATCCCGACTTCGTCGGGATGCAAGTTCGAGTCTTACTTGCGGAGCCGAAGACTTAAATTTTTTTTATTCCGCGATAGCTCAATGGTGGATCCCGATAAGATCGGGATGTTAACCGAAGGGTTTTTGAAAAGAGATTGAAATTCCGCGATAGCTCAATGATATTAGTTCATTGGCTGTTATCCCGACTTTGTCGGGATGCAAGTTCGAGTCTTGTTTGCGGAGCCCAAAGACTCAAGTTTTTTTTATTCCGCGATAGCTCAATGGTGGAGCATTCGGCTGTTAACCGAAGGGTTGCAAGTTCGAGTCTTGCTCGCGGAGCTTATAAAACCCTGAACAAAATTCGGGGTTTTTTAGTTTTATGAGTTACTTCGTTTACATACTAAAATCTCAATCCGCAGAAAAATATTACACCGGAATTTCTGCCAATCCCGAATTACGATTATCATATCACAATACAACCGAAAAAGGTTTCACTTCACGATACCGCCCTTGGGAAATTGTTTTCACAAAAGAATATCCATCAAAAGAAATTGCTCATCAGGCTGAATTGAAAATAAAAAACTGGAAAAACAGAAGCATGATTGAACGAGTGATTAGTGGGGAAATACAGGTCTGAACATTCGGCTGTTATCCCGAAAGCTTTCGGGATGCAAGTTCGATCCGCCGCGGCGGATTGCTCGCGGAGCTTAAAGCCCCAAAAATTTTGGGGCTTTATTATTTTATGACTTATTTTCTTTACATACTAAAATCTCAATCCGCAGAAAAATATTATACCGGTATTTCTGCCAATCCCGAATTACGATTATCATATCACAATACAATCGAAAAAGGATTCACCTCCCGATACCGTCCTTGGGAAATTGTTTTCACAAAAGAATATCCGTCAAAAGAAATTGCTCATCAGGTTGAACTAAAAATTAAAAGCTGGAAAAGTAAAAAGATGATTGAGAAAATTATTTCAGGAGAGATTCTGTTATGAAGATTTGGCTGTTTTCCCGACTTTGTCGGGATGCAAGTTCTCCTGACAAAGTCGGGATTGCTAGCGGAGCTTAAAAAACCTGAAGAAAAGGAAACCGGGCTTTTTGCATTTTAATAAAAAAAATTCTAACTTTGGTCATTAACTGAAAGTGCGTCTCCGCTGGGTACGCGGAGCCATAAAAACAGCCCGATACCTGGTTTCTAACTGAACAAGCAATAAAAAAGAATGTAACTAAAACAATTATGAAGTTTATTGAATTACTATTTGAGAATCTCCTTTGGAAGTCTCGGTGGCTTATTATCGTTGCAGTATTATCAAGTCTTTTACTCTCTGTATTTGTCTTTTACATCGCTACGGCGGATATCTTTAGTCTGATAATCTCCCATTTTATGGGCCCGTCAAATCTCCCACCTGATATTAAAGCTCAGTTAAAGAATGAGTTGATCGTCAGGATCATAAAGGTAATTGACATTTATCTGCTGGGGATATTCATGTTCGTATTCGCACTTGGACTCTACGAATTATTTATCAGTAAAATTGATCCTGCAGCGAAGAGCGAAGTTGGAGACACTGTTCTGTTGATTAAAAACTTTAACGACTTGAAGACGAAACTTGGTAATGTCATCTTACTGATCTTAATTGTCAGCTTTGCTCAACATGCTGTAGAAATAGTCTATCCCGATAGCCTAAGTTTACTCTATCTTGGCGCAGGTATCATGCTTGTCAGCGGAGCGATGTTCTTAGGGTTCTATCAACACAAAAACCATTAACCAAAATTTTTCGTTAGAAATTTATTTTAGAGTCTCCTTACGCAAAATTTGTAGTGCGATTCCGAAATCTTTCGGAACCGATCTACAATATAATTTCAGACTTTTGCGTAAGGTGAGTAATTATATAGATTCTGAAGAAGATTTGGGATTACTGTAGAAATATTGCAAATTGTCTGAGTAATCGCTTTTACAATATACACTTAAATGGGGCCTTACCCTTGTACTTTTTTATGTTCGCGAATAATTCAGTATAGAATTAACTAAAGACACTTAATAAAAACATGAATAATTCAAATAAAACCTACACTCTCTCAAAAGAAAAAATCAAAGTTTTACTTCTTGAAGGATTGCACGAAAATGCATATAATTTTTTCCTTCAAAATGATTATACAAACATCGAATGCCTCAAAGGCTCGCTTGAAGGGAATGAGCTCAAAGAAAAAATTAAAGATGTTCATCTAATTGGAATTCGCTCAAGAACAAATTTAACTGCAGAAATACTTGAGCATTGCACAAAACTGATTGCAATAGGATGTTTTAGTATTGGCACAAACCAGGTGGATCTGCATGCAGCAAAAATCAAAGGAATTCCTGTTTTTAATGCCCCTTTTTCAAATACACGTTCTGTGGCCGAGTTGGTAATAAGCGAATGTATTTTTTTACTCAGGGGAATTCCCGAAAAAAATTATCACGCTCACAATGGCAAGTGGTTTAAAGAAGCGTCCAACTCTTTTGAAGTAAGAGGGAAGAGTCTGGGAATTGTTGGTTACGGACATATTGGCTCACAGGTTTCTATACTGGCAGAAAGCATGGGGATGAAAGTATATTATTATGATATAGAAAATAAACTGAATCTTGGAAACGCCAAAGTCTGCTCTTCGCTTGATGAGCTTTTACAGATTTCTGATATCGTTACTCTTCATGTTCCTGAAACTGAACTGACAAAAAACATGATTACAAGAGATAAAATAAGGCTTATGAAAAAAGGAGCATTACTTATTAATTCTTCGCGTGGTACAGTTGTAAATTTGGACGACCTGGCGCGTGCTATTGAAGAAAAGCATTTGAATGGAGCAGCAGTAGATGTGTATCCCGATGAACCTTCTTCAAATAGCAATTCGTTTTCATGTATTCTTCAGCAATTCAACAATGTAATTCTTACCCCACATATTGCAGGCAGTACTTCTGAAGCGCAGGCAAATATTGCACATGAAGTCTCTGAAAAACTTGTGAACTACTGCGATATTGGCGCTACAATTGGAGCAAGAAATTTTGTAGAGATATCACTTACTCCTAATATTGATAAACAGAGATACCTGCATATTCACAAAAACAGTCCCGGAGTACTAAATAAAATTACAGAAGTTTTTACAACTCGTAATATTAATATTGCTTCACAATACCTTCAGACCGACCCATATATAGGGTATGTTATTATTGATATTGACAGTAAAGAAAAATCGTGGGAGATATTAAAAGAACTTAAACTGATTCCAGAAACTATTAAAGCCCGAATGCTTATTTAATCTGAATTTTTCACAAACTAAATTTTTTATTTAATCCCTTAGAATTAATATTGCACCAAGAAGGATGAACAAAACAGCTATCATCTTCTTCGGCAAATTCGAGTCGTTAAATATTTTCCCTCCGATGATCGTTGCCCATAAAACAGATGTTCGCTTTACAGCAAGTGTTAATGCAACGGAAGCAAGACTGATAGAAACAACCTGCGTGTAACGGTAGCCGATCGTCAATAATGAAATCAAAACTATCCACCCGAGATCTTGTTTCTTAAAATTTATAATGACTTCCCCTTTATTTTTATTAAACAACAAAAAGATTGCAGAAAAAAGAATTGCAAAAAAAAGATGTTGAAAAGCAGTCAATGAAATTGGAGAAAGATTCATTTTTGAGAGAAGAAGCTTATCCATTATTGATGAGGCTGTAAAGAGAAATAAAGCTGCCAAAATGTAGCGATGATATTTAGATTTGATGAATACATTTAACGGGAAAAGAATTTCCTTAAGATTTTTACTTTCCAAAATATAAGTGCCGGCAATTAGAGAAAGAAGCCCGATTACCTCGGTTGCTTTTAACGATTCCCCGAGGAGAAAGAAAGCAGAAATTGCAACAAATCCGGGTGTCAAAGCAAGCAGAGGAAGGGCGTTGCTTATTTGTAAATTCTTTAACGCCGTCATTACACATAAAAAAGCCGCAACACCGATAATGGATTTTATAAAGAGGATGGATAGATTCGATGTGTTAATCGTTACATAATCAACGGCTAAAAAAAAGGGTATTGAGAAAACCAGATTAACTACCGCAAGAAGGAATGAAAATTCAAGAGGGCTGCGATTGAATAAGGCTTTCTTTTGAGTAATTGCCGCAAATGCAGACATTAATGATGAAGCCAAAGCAATAAAGAACCATGTCATATTATTCTATACCAAGTTTAAAGAAAATCATACAAGCTTACCAATTCAAATTAAGTTGAATAAAAATATTTCTCCCCGGCTCGCTTTTAATTACCCCTCGGCTTGTTGATAAATGATTGCGGTACTCTTTATTAAAAACATTTTCCATCCCGCCCGACAATTGAAAACCTATCGCTCCAATTTTAGCATGAATAGTGCTGCAATAGAAATTAAAGCAAGCATACCCGGGAGTTGTCATTTCTCCAGTAGTAACATCTTGCTGTGCGGTAAAAATTGTTGAAGAAATATCTAGTTCAACAAGCGTGAACATACTGAATTTAATTCCAAGAGTACCGTTAAGCGGAGGGATCTCCGGAAGATTGCTGTTCGCTGAAATGTCATCTCCCTTTACATACGATGCGGAGAGATAGGAGAGAAAATTGTCATAGAAATTATATTCGCTGCGGAAGTCGAAACCGTATAATTGCGCTTTGCCGATATTTGTTTTGATGTATGCGTTTCTTCCCTCAAATGTTCCGGGTATTTCAGTAACCAGATTATTAAAATTGTTATAAAAAACACTTGACACAATTTTTAAATATGGCAAATAATAACGAATCCCAAGGTCAGCAGATTTCCCTTTTTCCGGTTTTAGATTGGGATCGCCTATACGGACATAGCTCCCCTGATCGATATACTGAAATCTTTCTTCGAGAGAAGGGGATCGAAATGAATATCCGAGGCTCAGGGTTAGATCAAGACAGTTATTTAACGAATATTTTACTCCTATATTTTCACTATATGAAACATCGGTTGCGTCTATCTTATTCCAAATAATTTTTTGTCCGGATGGACTATAATTGATTACTCCGTTTACAACTTCATAAATGGGATTGAGAGTTGTTTCGCCAATAACCCAAATTTTATCAAGGCGTGCACCAAGTGATAAAGATAGTTTGTCTTTTACTAATTCAGTTTCATCCTGCGCGAACACACCGAGACTTTTATATTTTGAATTAGGCAGAGGTTTTTCTCCCACAATTTTGTCGGTTGTACTTTTTACATTTCCTAACGTATCAAGCAATTCTATCTTTTGAAACTTTTCACGATTTCCGTTGTAGCCTCTATCCCAATAATCTAATCCCAAGATAAAATTGCTTGTTTCACCAAGTAAAAAATTTCCTTGAATTTGCATGTTGTTGTTTGTATGAACCGCCTCGGGAGTAATTCTTAAAACACTCACTCTTTTTGCTGGTGTTGTAAAAGTAGCGGCTACATTCTGCACCGTGTGCGGTATATTTTCAACATTCCTTTCAATAGCTTGATAAGAGTACTTAACGGAGAGTTTATAAAATAGTTTAGAAATATTTTGAATTTCATAAACGGTGGAAATCATTTCCCTTTTCTCATATGGATAACTGACTTCTGCATTATCCGGGAAAACAGATGCGCCTGGAATTCCTACATTTTCAGCTTTAAATACTTGGTAATTGATTTTCAGGGAATTATTTTCCAAAGGAATAATATTTACCGTACCTGTAAAGCTGTAATCTTTGAATTGACTATTCTTCAAATCCCCGGATGGAGTTTTCGTATTAGCCGCTTTTCTATAAGAAGCGGCGAGCTTTGATGACCAGAACGAGCTTCCACTATTAAACGAACCTGACCATGAAGATAAATTATTCACAGAATTAAACCCGGAGGAAAAATCCCCCTTCATTGTAAAATTTTTATACAACTGCGGTGCTTTTGTAATAATGTTTATAATTCCGCCCGTTGCCCCGGATCCGTATATGGAAGAAGCTGCACCTTTAATAACTTCGATTCTCTCGATATCATTTAAGTTAATCATTGAAAGACGTGCGGCAATATCAGTTGATGTTGCTATTCTATTCCCATCAATAAGTGTAACAATATTCTCGCGGTTTAACCCGCGGATACTTATTTCAGTTCCCCAAATACCATCTCGTAAAAGCGATATTCCCGGCTGGTCTTTCAAAATATCAGAGAGTGATTGGAAGGGTTTGCTTTCAATTTGTTCTTTTCCGATTAATAATTCTGAGTAGGATGAATTGCGCAGATATTTTTCGGTCCTTTTAGAGTTTACAATTACTTCATCTAATTCTATTAGTGAAATTTCCAGAATAAAATTTTTAGTTATCGATTCGGTGGTGACAGTAACCTCCTCCGACAAAGATTTATAACCAAGTCGCGATACTTTTACTTGATAATTTCCTTTTGGAATATTTTTTATTGAATAATAGCCTTCGCTATTAGTAACTGAATAACGACTATAAGAGATGAAAACAATGGCGCCAGGGATAGCACTACCGTTTTTAAAATCAGTTATATTTCCATTAACCGAAAAATTTTGTGCGGATAGATTTATCAAAATCGAAAATAAAACCAGCAGTACAACTTTAAAGTTCATTCTGTTCCAAATATCAAATTAAATGATTTTCCCCGGCGATTATTAATAAAATGAAGGTTCACAATTGCCAGTCAAGTTTCCTAAAAAATTATTTTAGAAGTTTTCAAAATAAAAACCACTTGTAAAAATAATATTAAAGTTGTAAATGTGAGCATGAATTTCATTTTAAGATTTTGCAATATGCTCTAACCCTTCACTGACAGAATGAATATTTAGTTCTTATGCAATTTTAGATTGATAGTTACTTTAGGGATTTCATCAATAAACTAATTTTTTCTCTATAGATGATTATGAAGAAAACAAATTATTTTCTGCAAATATTTTGTACCGTTTAAGTTTTTCTGAGGATTAAAATCTAGATTATTCTTATAAGAGTATGGAATAATTATTTTTTTGCCGGGAATTCAAAATATTTTGCGTAAGGATAAAAAAATATCTTGCTTTTTTAAAAAAAGTCCTTTAGATTTGAACCACGATTCATTATGCTTACCCCCCATAGTGAATCTTTCCCACGCCCGGTAGCCCTCCACCGGGCATTTTTATTTTAAACTTATTTAGAAATTGCTTAAATATCGGGTGGTTTTTTATTATTTTTTGCAAGGAATCGTTATGGAACAAATTACCTATCATATAAAACCCAGAATTTCAAAAATTGATTTACCTTCAAAATTAGGATTTGGAGCAATCTTTACGGATCATATTTTCGAAATGGATTATACTCCTCAAACAGGATGGCATAACTTTGCTATTAAACCTGTCGAAAGATTATCAGTGCATCCTGCGGCTATGTTTATTCATTACGGTCAATCAATTTTTGAAGGACTTAAAGCATTTCGTACTATTAATAATGAAGCAGTAATCTTCCGTCCGGAAAATCACATTAAAAGAATGAACAATTCCGCAAAGAGACTTTGCATGCCTCAAATTGATGAATCGTTTGTGCTCGAAGCCTTAAAAAAATTAATTTCTATTGAACAAGATTGGATTCCCGCCAATAGCGGAGAATCACTTTATATTCGCCCCATCATGTTCGGAACGGATGAAGCCTTAGGGGTAAACCCATCAAAGAATTACAAGTTTATTATCATGTTATCTCCAGTGGGAGCTTATTATCCTGAAGGGTTTAAACCTGTAAAAATTTTAATGCAGGATGAATATGTCCGTGCAGTAAGAAAAGGAATCGGTGAAGCGAAAACTTCAGGAAATTACAGTGCAAGTCTGTTAGCAACTGAAATTGCACATCAGTTAGGTTTTACACAAGTGTTATGGCTTGATGGCGTTGAACAAAAATATCTTGAAGAAGTTGGGACAATGAATATTTTTATTGAATTTGAAAATGAAATTGCAACTCCAGAACTTACCGGAAGCATTCTTCCGGGAGTTACACGCGCATCTATTATCCAATTGTTAAAGGACAAAAATTATACGATTAACGAACGTCTTATTAGTGTTGATGAGTTTATTGAAGCATACGATAACGGGAAATTAAAAGGTGTTTTCGGAACAGGCACAGCGGCTATTATTTCTCCGGTTGCTGAAGTTACTTTCAAACAGAAAAAGATGATCATTAATAATGGTGAAGCCAGCAGTCTCGCAGTAGAATTATTCAATGAAATAACCGAAATTCAAAAGGGCAGCGCACCAGATAGGCATGCATGGATAACAAAAGTTGTTTCTGAAGTTACCGTATAAATCCGAATATTTTATTATTTAATTTCTTAACTCTTCCTTAGTGGAAGAGTTTTTTTTATAGGCTGTTTGATGAAAAAAATAATTTTCTTACTAACAATTTTTCTTTACACAATAACTTTTGCTGAAAGTCCCAAACCTCCGAAAAATATCATCATTATGATAGGGGACGGAATGGGGATCTCTCAAGTAAGCGTCTCTGTTTTAACAAATGCAAATTCAGCATTTAAAAAATTTCCTATTACAGGATTTTCAATTACATGTTCCGCTGACAAGTTAATAACTGATTCTGCTGCCGGAGGAACTGCGCTTGCCTGTGGAGTTCCAACTAAAAATGGTGCAATCGGTGTTGATGAAATGGGCAAGTCTATCCCTTCGATATTTGAATTAGCAAAACAAAAAAATCTTTCAACCGGCGTTGTTGTTACTTCTGAAGTTACAAACGCAACACCCGCTGCATTTTTAGGGCACACCTCTAACAGAAAGAATTATGAAATTCTTGCTGAACAATTTAGTTTACTTGAAACGGATATTGTTATTGGAGGAGGAAAGCGATATTTCATTCCCGAATCTTCAGGAGGGAAAAGAAAAGATAATGTTGATTTGTTAATGAAGCTCCAAGAGAAAGGCTATATCATTTTAAATGATTTTGAAAATCTGAAAAAATCTGATTCTAGAAAATATTATGCTCTTCTTGAGAATGAGGCTTTGAAGCCTGCAACTCTTCGTAATTATTCTCTCTCCGATTTGACTAAAAAAGCTTTGCATGCTCTTTCACAAAATGAAAATGGTTTTGTTTTAATGGTTGAAGGTTCTCAAATTGATAATGGCGGACACGATAATAATCAAGAACTATTATTAAACGAATTGAATGATTTTGAAAATGCTATACAAACTGTACTTGACTTTGCCGAAACAAATAAAGAAACTTTAGTTTTAGTTACCGGTGATCACGAAACAGGTGGTGCCGCAATTACTGCTGGAGACATAAACAGCGAAAATATAAAAATTGATTTTGCTTCTAAAAGCCATACAGCCACAATGGTTGGCGTGTTTGCCTATGGTCCGCAGTGTGAAATATTTTCCGGAATAAATGAAAATTACCACTTAGGAAGAAAATTATTACACTTGATCCAAACTCGATACTAATTTACTTCCCCAAAAGTAGTTCAGACCTTCTCCACTTTTAATTTCACTTTGTAATTTTCAATAGGAATCGGTTGTTCAGATATCGGATAAGGCTGAACTTCAATTAATGATATTTTATAAATGTTTTTGTAAACAACTTCTTTTGGAGTAAGTGAAGTGTTTAAATCAAGCGTATCTATCTTGTTGAGCAGGACAATAATATGTGCATTCCCTTCCCAAACACAAACCACATTTATTGGACATCGAGAATCCTCATGGATCGAAAGGAATTTTATGGTTAAGTCTTCACCAATGATGGTTATTTCTTTATTGAGCGAAAGGAAAAATTCTTCTCCTAATCGAATGCCGTCTGGGACTGCTTTTTTAATTACGGGTGTGGAAACATCCAAGCAGCCGGGTTGAGCAAAAAACAGGACTAAAATAAAAACAAATATTGGCAACTTCATATCTTACCTAACTTTCTAACATAACAAAAGAATTTTATAATTTTTTATAACCAAAGTCAAATAAAAAATTTTAACCACATCTCACTTGAGACAAACTTGATTGAAGGAACTCCGTCAAATTATTTTTAGTAAGTGTTTGTTGACTTTTTAAACTCAATTACCTACAAGGAAAATTGTTGATGAATCCGGAACTATAATTAGTGTGATATAGAACAGACAAGAAAAAAGTCTCGTTTTTTTTCAATGAAATCATTTTATATTTGTGCTACTGATTTCAGTTAATTTAAATTTAGAATAAAAAACGCATGCATTTAGACCTTCAATCAATTGTAAACTATATCACTATCGGTATAATTGTATTCTTTTTAATAGTAGTGATCTTTTCGGTTCTAACTAAAAAAATAGTTGTTAAAAAGAAGAAAAGAGAAGAAGAGAGGCGGCAGACAAAAGCGCCAAAACAATATTATACAAGCAGTAAAGTTTACACTTTTTCAGTTCCCGACAATTATTCTGTTCAAAATCCTTTAAGTAAAACATTTGAACAGAAAACGAAACAGATTGAAAGGTTTAAAGTTATTAATGAGTCTCCTAACAGAAACTCATCCTCATTTAGCTACCGAAGTTGGCTTTCATAGAAAAACGATCTTTTAAAGAGTTGTACCCTCGAGAGGAATTGAACCTCCGACCAAAAGTTTAGGAAACTTCTGCTCTATCCACTGAGCTACGAGGGCATTTGAGAAAAACATATCTTGCAGAAGTAATTCAAATTGAAAAACCACATTCTTTCTTCTTAGAAGAAACTTTCGACTTTTCCCTTTGTACTTTTCACTTTCTCAAGTACCCCCAGTAGGACTCGAACCTACGCACACGGCTTCGGAGGCCATTGCTCTAATCCACTGAGCTATGGGGGCAGAAATAAATTGGGAATTCAAATTCGTAAATACTTAGAAATAATTCTACAGCTACATTAAAAACTCAACCCTAAATTACTTAATTTTGATGTGAAAATAAATTTTCATTTTTGTACTTAAATGATTTAGAAACTAAAGGAGAAATAGTATGACAACAATTATTGATGTTAGAGCAAGAGAAATTCTAGACTCACGCGGTAACCCAACTTTGGAAGCAGAAGTAGAATTGGAAAGCGGCTTTATTGGGCGCGCTGCTGTTCCAAGCGGTGCTTCCACGGGAGATTTTGAGGCTTGTGAATTGCGCGATGGCGATGAAACCCGGTATCTCGGAAAAGGAGTTTTAAAAGCTGTAGATAATGTAAACGAAAAAATTGCCGATGAGTTAATCGATTTTGACGCTCTCGATCAAACCGGAATTGATCAGTTCCTTATTGAACTTGATGGAACCGAAAACAAATCGAACTTAGGTGCCAACGCAATTCTTGGCGTTTCCTTGGCGGTTGCAAAAGCAGCGGCACAAGCATGTGGTTTACCATTGTACCGTTACATTGGCGGAGTCAATGCAAAAGTACTTCCAGTTCCAATGATGAATATTATTAACGGCGGAAGCCATGCAGATAATAATGTTGATTTTCAGGAATTTATGATTATGCCTGTCGGCGCCGAAGATTTTGCCGATGCATTAAGAATGGGAACAGAAACTTTTCACACATTGAAATCGGTTTTGAAAAAACGGGGATACAGCACTGCCGTTGGTGATGAAGGCGGATTTGCCCCAAACTTAAAATCAAATGAAGAAGCAATTAAAGTTATTCTTGAAGCAATTCAAAAAGCCGGATATAAACCGGGAGAAGATATCGGAATTGCTCTTGATCCTGCTACAAGCGAAATGTGGTTAAAGGATAAAAAAGTTTATCAATTTTTCAAATCTGATAAATCTGAAATGTCCTCAGAGCAAATGGTTGAATTTTGGACGAGTTGGGTAAAACAATATCCTATCCTCTCAATTGAAGACGGACTCTCCGAACATGATTGGGATGGTTGGGAACTATTAACAAAAAAACTCGGTGGAAAAATTCAATTAGTCGGAGATGATTTATTTGTCACAAATACAGAGATTTTAGCCCGTGGAATTCAACGCGGAATTGCAAATTCAATACTTATTAAAGTAAATCAAATTGGTACGCTAACTGAAACACTCGATGCAATTGAACTTGCAAAGAAAAATGGCTATACTTGTGTTATTAGTCATCGTTCCGGTGAAACCGAAGATACTACCATTGCCGATATTGCTGTTGCAACAAATGCGGGACAGATTAAAACCGGTTCAGCAAGCCGCACTGACCGTATTGCAAAATACAATCAGTTGTTACGCATAGAAGAAGAATTAGGTCTCTCAGCAAATTTCTTAGGACTAGCTGCGCTTAATTTCAAGGCGTAACATTTATTCCATGAGCGGAAATATTTTTCCGCTCTTTTCAATTTTTAGTTCTTATCCTCAGAAAAAAAACATGGTTGGTGAATTCGCAGCTTTATTAACAGCTCTCCTCTGGTCTGCTACATCTCTTTTATTTTCCGAAGCGGCAAACAGAATCGGTTCATTACAGCTTAATATTAACCGGTTAATTTTTGCAACTCTTCTGCTTGCTTCAACAATTATTCTTTTTAGGATCGATTATCATCTTTCACAAAACCAATTTTATTATCTTGGGCTAAGCGGAATAGTTGGCTTGGTTGTCGGCGATAGTTTTCTCTTCAAATCTTATCTCTACATTGGACCACGCTTTGCAATGTTATTAATGGCGCTTTCACCGGGGATGGCATCTTTACTAAGTTACTTTTTTCTTGGGGAAGTTATCAGCCCACTTGGTATTTTTGGAATGATAATTACGATTTTGGGAATTGCGCTTGTTGTTCTTGAACAGAAAGTTGGGATCAATTCGAAATATAAAATTACTCCTTACGGACTTTTCCTTGGCATAATGGGAGCGCTTGGGCAAGCTGCAGGATTGATTTTAGCTAAGATGGCTTTTAACCTTGGTGAAATAAACGGATTTGTTGCAACTTTTATAAGAATTTTTTCTTCCGTAATTATTTTCTTCCCGATCGTCTTGATTTTTAGGAAATATAAAAATCCCATTCAACTTTATAAAAAAGATTTGAAAGCTCTCGTATTTACATTTGCCGGAAGTATTGTCGGACCCTTCCTTGGTATCACCTTTAGTTTGATAGCTATCTCACACACTAAAGTTGGAATTGCCTCAACACTAATGTCAACGATGCCGATAATTATGTTGCCGATGATGCACTTCATCTACCGCGAAAAAATTTCTCTGCGCGGATATATTGGCGCTATAACGGCAGTTGCTGGAATAGCAATTTTATTTCTTCACTAACAAAACGGAATGACTAGGAATCATTTTAAAGACACAATAATTTTTGCATCAAGTTTTAATAGAATTTTAAGCAAGATGCATTGGCATTCTCGGAATTAAACAATAATTTTGCATAGAAAATAATCGAAAAAAATGTACACAAATCAAAGTAAAGTCATCCTTTTAATCGCTGATATAAGCGGGTACACAAATTTTATGCTCGCTAACCGGGAAACCATTTCGAAAAGTCATAAAATAATTATTGAACTAATAAAAGCCATTATTGAACATATCGAACTTCCACTTGAAGTAGCCAAGATTGAAGGGGATGCTGTTTTTCTCTTTGCTCTTAAAGGAAAGAACGAAGAAGATTGGGAGATGCTAAGGAAAAAAATCGGCGAGAAACTGATTACTTTTTTTGACGTCTTTACCCAGAAAATTCATGAATTGAGGAGTTCGGTTCTTTGTGAAGGGGACGTTTGTATTGCAATTGAAACGTTAAAATTGAAAGTTATTGTTCATACCGGTCATGCTGAACTTATCAGTATTGGTACTTTCAAAGAGCTTTCCGGGATTGATGTGATTCTTGTTCATAGATTGCTAAAAAATTCTGTAAAAGAAAAAGAATATATCTTGATGACTGAATCGGCTTGCACAGAAATTATGTTTCCCAAAATTATTTGTGTTGAAACCGGTATTGAAAAATATGATGATATTGGTGAGGTCAAAACATTTATTTATTACCACGACAAAAAAAAATAATTAAAGCCGCAGACCTTGTTCATCAAAACCTGCGGCTTATAATTTACTTACTTTTATTAGGATAAACCGGAGCATCCGGAATTTTATTCTTTGCTGTCTTTAATTCTTCTAGTGCAACTTGAATTGCTTTTTCCAACTGCTGATCAATACCGTCAAATTCAAGAGCCGGGTCGTTATCAACAATAATATCCGGATCAACGCCGTAACCTTCCATGATCCATTCCTTCCCTTCAATATCGTAACGGGAAAATTCTGGGCGATTTAAAACACCGCCATCCACAAACGGAAGTGTTCCGCGAATACCGACAACTCCACCCCACGAACGTTTCCCAATGAGTTTTCCAAGCTTCGCTTGTTTAAAGCGGTAACCGAAAATATCGCCGTCGGAAGCAGAGAACTCATCTATCAACCCGACCTTCGGACCAACATGCATACCACCCGGATCGTAAGTTGGCGCTGCGTTTCTTGCGATGCCAACCATCGTCCATTCTCTTCTAAGTCGTTCAATGATCATCGGGGAAACATTTCCGCCGCCGTTGCCTCTGTCATCAATTATCAATGCTTCTTTGCGGAGTTGCGGATAATATAATTTTGAAAACTGATTCAACCCGTTCACGCTCATATCAGGAATGTGAATGTATCCGACTTTTCCATCGGTAGCTTTGGTTACTTTTTCAATATTATTTTGTACCCAATTGTAATAATACAACGGCTGTTCATCATCAGTTGGGATAATAACAGTTTCGCGGCTTCCCTCAATTTTAGGTGATGAATTGATTTTCAGCGTTACTTGTTTTCCGGCTTTGTTTACAAGCAGTTCATAAATGTTGTTCACTTCGTTCACAGGTTTTCCGTTAATCGCTGTGATGAATTCACCCTCTTTAACATCAACGCCAATTTCCGATAATGGTGAACGTGTGGCTTTATCCCAATTTTGTCCTTTAAGAATTTTTATAATTTTATAGAAACCCGATTTATCTTTCTCCAACTTCGCGCCGAGAAGACCCAGTTTTATTCTTTCGGCTTTCGGGTAATCTCCGCCGCCAACGTATGAGTGTCCGACACTTAATTCACTGATCATTTCTCCAATGATGTAAGTTAGATCAGCGCGATGATTAACATATTTAACAAGTGGTTCGTAAGTTTTGCGTACTTTCTCCCAATTATTCCCGTGCATATTTGGATCGAAAAAGAAGTCGCGCATCTGCCGCCATGATTCAGTAAAAATTTGTTCCCATTCTGCTGTCCGGTCAAGATTCATTTTCATATCTGAAAGATTTAATTTCTCTTTCATCTCAATTTTCGCTGTCGGCAGATCAATTATTGCATAAGAATTTTCACTCCCGACTAACATTTTCTTTTTATCGGTGGAAATTTCATATCCGTTTATTTCGCCCAACTCTGTTTCTTTTTGTTTTTCAAGATCAAATAAAAAGAGTTTTGACTTTCGTTCAGCAGTATTGTTTCTGAGATAATAAAGCTTGGAAGCGGTTGAGTTTAAATTCCAATAATTTCCGGCAGCAGTTGGAATTTCAACTATACGGTTTATAATTCCATCAGCATCAACTTTAACGGAAACCTCCGGTTTGCTTTCTTTCTTTTCAGATTTTTCAGTTGATTCTTTTTTATCAACCTTCTTTTCATCTTTTATTTCAACTTCATCACTTGTTGGTGCGAAAGGCGATTTAGTATTCTTTGCCAGCGTAACCATGTATAATTTAGCCATATCAACGTAAGCGTGATTCCATTCGGTTCCACTGTAAACCGGGGAAAAATTTCTATCCGAGACGAAGTACAAATATTTTCCGTCTTCACTGAAAACCGGATTGTTTGAATCATACCAGCTATCGGTTACTGCAAACGATTTTTTATCATCAAGAGAATAGAGATAAACTTTTTCCATTCCAATCTCTTCGGGTTTTGGGTAGGAAATCCATTTGGAATCCGGTGACCAAACGGCTCCGGTGATTTCCCAAGCAGTCGCTTGTTCAACTTGCGTAACTACTTTCGATTCGACATCAACAAATTGCAAGCGGAGTTTTTTATCGTTCCACAAAATCTTTTTACTGTCCGGTGACCATTCAATATTGAATTTATAAGTGTCGGCTCCTTTTGTTAATTGAACCGGTTCTCCGCTTCCATCTTGAGGCATAAAATAAATTTCATCTTCACCGGAAACATCTGAAATATAAGCTATCCATTTTCCGTTCGGTGACCATTTGGAGCTTCTTTCATGCACGCCGGGGGTGTTAGTAAGATTTCTTGTCGGTCCGTTTTTTTGCGGAACAGTAAACATTTCTCCGCGCGAACCAAACAACGCGCGTTTGCCGTCAGGTGAAATTTCATAATTGGTTATTGATTTTGAAACATCGAGCAATCCGCCTCTGCCAAGGCTGAAATCTTCATTTAAATAAATTGTTACTTTTTCAAGTTTCTCAGTTGCTAAATCGAATTTATAAATGTATCCACCATTCTCAAACACAACTGCTTTATCTCCAAGCGATGGAAATTTTACATCGAACTCAGTGAAGGCGGTTAGTTGTTTTGTTTCTTTTGTATCAAGTGAGTAAGAAAAGAGATTAAGTGTTTTTGTTCTGTCGGAGATAAAATAAATTTTATTCGCGCTCCACATTGGGAAAATATCCTGCGCCGGATTGTTTGTTATGTTTTCGGTTTTTTTTGTTTTGAAATCGTAAATCCAAACATCATCTGCTTGACCTCCGCGATACCGTTTCCATGTTCTAAACTCACGGAAAACTCTATTGTAAGCTAATTTTGTTTCATCGGGGGAATAAGTGCAAAAACCACCGCGGGGTAAAGGTAATTGTGCCGGCAAATTCCCTTTTGTATCAACTAAATAAAGCTGTCCTTTGAAATCGTTAAACTCAATCATTCGTGATCGGAAAACAAGTTCATTATTATTTTTCCATGTCATCACAATATTATTTGGTCCCATTCTATCGGAAACATCATCACGGTTTAAGGTTGCGGTGTAAGTTAAACGTTTTGGAACTCCACCTTCTGAAGGCATCAAATAGACTTCGGTATTGCCGTCATACTGTCCCGAAAAAGCTAATTGTTTTCCATCGGGAGAAAATTTTGCGAACATTTCAAAGCCAATATCGTTAGTTAACTTGCGGGCTGTACCGCCGCTTGCATCAATGGTGTACAAATTGCCGGCGTACGTAAATACAATCTGGTTACCGTGAATTGTGGGAAATCGGAGCAGCCTTGCTTCTTGTTGTGAAAAAACCTGCATTCCGAAAAGAAGCATTGTAAACAAGAATGTCAACCGTTTCATACATAACCTTTTTGATAATTTTGGGAGAAATTTTTAATAAAAATTAACTGTTCAAGTCTTTAATCGAAAGAGCAAAATGAAGGACGGTAATATAGTTTGATAGAAAATAATATTATTGCTTTTGCTGTTGCGCCAATCTTTTTTCTTTGATAAACCATTCATCGTCCAACGTATTAATTTTTGCAACTTCATTTAGCCAAAGCAATTCACGCGGTGAAGGGTCATCTTTGGAGATAATGAGTTTCAAACACTCTCCAATAAATTCCTGCGCAACCGCCGGTTTGGAAAATTGGATCGGTGTGTTGGATACAAAATCGTTGGCAAGAATGTTTTGCATCGTTTCCGTTAAAAAGTCCTGACTGAAGCCAAAACGGTTTGAAGCACTAGAGATAATGTCTTTTTCGCCTTCATCAATTTTATTATTCATTTTTGCAACTATTAAAAGACCTCTTAAATAGTTGCTTTTGTCAAGTATCGTAAACAATTCGCCTCCTTCATTTATTTGGTAGGGAAACTTAAGAAATATGTTAGTTGATAGAAAGGGGAATTTTTTGTTATCCTCACAAAGTTTGTAATTTGTCCATGTGCGAAATTTTTATATTTGGTAAAAACTGTAACCAGGTTTTGAAGATGAAAAAACTGATTTGAAAATTTTAAGAGTAAAAATAATATGAGATATCGATTTACTTCCGTTGTTTTGCTTTTCCTTTTTATTTCTGCAAACTATGCGCAGCAAATTCCAAAAAATAAATATGGTCTGCGGGTTGTTAGTGATTTTGCTCTCTATCAAGATCAAATAAAAAAAGATAGCGCCAAAGTCTTAATTGATTTGGCAAAATTTATCCCAAATCTTTTTATTGATGTCCGTTATGCTACGGAAAATAATTTTGCAAAGACGAAGTTTTATGAGAGCCAAAAGATTTTTTTACGATTGCCTGCCGCAGTTGCGTTGAAGAAAATTCAAGAGGAATTACTCCGGCAGAATATTTCGCTCAAGGTTTTTGATGCCTACCGCCCTTATTCCGTAACGGAAAAAATGTGGGAATTTGTTCACGATGACCGCTATGCGGCAAGTCCCCAAACCGGTTCGCGGCATAACCGCGCCTGCGCAGTGGATGTTACCTTAGTTGATCTGAGAAAGAAAGTTGAGCTGGAAATGCCGACTCCGTATGATGATTTCACTGAAAAAGCTCATCACAACTACAATAATCTGCCAGAAAATATTCTGAAGAACCGCGAACTGCTAAAAACGATAATGACAAAATATGGTTTTGAATCTATAACCTCAGAATGGTGGCATTATGATTTTACCGGCTGGAAAAAGTTTGAACTCCTCGACATTCCTTTTGAAGTTTTAGGGAAGACTAATGAGAATTGAGGCGATTATTTTCTCCTTTCGGAACTAATCTCTTAAAAAAAACATTTTATTAGAAGTGAATATTATAAGAGTAGTTATGCAAAAAGAAAATGAACAGATATATCCAAATTTAACTTCCGCAAAGAAATTTAAGTATTATGATTTTATAATGGCGGCTTTTGTAACCATTCTACTATGCTCAAACATTATTGGGGCTGAAAAGGTTGTCTCTTTATTCGGATTTACTTTCGGTGCCGGGATTCTCTTCTTCCCGATCAGTTATTTTTTTAATGATATTTTAACTGAAGTTTACGGTTATGCCCGTTCGCGTAAAGTTGTTTGGGCTGGCTTTGCAGCGTTAGGTTTTGCATCAATCATGTCGGCTGTGGTTGTCGGTCTTCCGGCGGCTCCGGGATGGGTGCATCAGGACGCTTACGTTGTTGTGTTCGGGCAAACGACAAGAATTGTAGCAGCCTCTCTTACCGCTTTTTTCTGCGGTGAATTTGTCAACTCTTTTGTTCTTGCAAAAATGAAACTCTCAACCAATGGAAAATATTTGTGGACAAGAACCATTGGCTCAACTATTGCCGGTGAGGCTATAGATTCAATGATCTTTTATCCAATTGCTTTTTATGGTTTCTGGTCCAACGATCTTCTCTTAAAAGTGATGATAACCAACTACGTTTTGAAAGTTCTTTGGGAAGTAATTGCCACACCGATGACATATAAAGTTGTGAATTTCTTAAAGCGAAAAGAACACGAAGACTTTTATGACCGCAATACAAACTTTACTCCTTTCTCAATTGAGACGTAAAAGGTGAAGAATGTCGTGCAAAAATCTATGAACAAGGATTAATCCCGCCAAACCGGGACGATTTTTGATTTGTTTTTAACTTCAAAATCAAAAATCGTTAATCCTTTCCGCCGCGGCGGACTGAGATCAAAAAAAGTTTGGTTGCCGGCTAAACCACGCGAAGAATGAATGGAGGAATGGTTGAATGTAATAAATGATGGATTGATAATTTTATTTCAGGCACTCATTCAACCATTCGTTGGTTAATTTTTTCTGTTAGGATTTAATCCCTAATTTTAACCACTAAATTTTAGGAGTTAAAAATGAAGTTCAAAAAATCAGTTTTGTTTACTCTCTTAATCAACATTTTTATAATTGGGTTTTTATCGGGGTGTTTAAAGAAGGAAGATATGACAGAACCATTCAAAAGATTTTTAAAAGACTACGAGGCAAAAGTAGCTCCGCTTTATACGGAAGCGAACACGGCTTACTTTAATGCAACAATCTCCGGCAAAGAAGAGGATTATAAAAAGTCCGCCGATTTACAAGTTCAACTAAGTAAAATTTATGCGAACAAAGGAGATTTTGCTAAGATTAAAAAGTTCAAAGATTCAAATACCATTCAAGACGAACTCCTCAACCGTCAACTTATTAAAATTTACAATGCGTATGCATCAAGTCAAATTGATGAAAAGAAACTTGAGGAAATGATCCGGCTTCAAAATGAAACCGAGAAGAAATTTTCTACATTCAGAGCGGAAGTAAACGGTAAAAAGATCACCGATAACGAAGTTGAAAACACTTTAAAAACTTCCACCGATAGTAAATTGCTTGAGGCGACCTGGTCGGCAAGTAAAGTTGTTGCGGAAGTTATTCACGATGATTTTATCAAATTAATTAAACTCCGGAATGAAGCCGCACGCGAACTTGGCTATAAAAATTATCACGAAATGAGTTTGAAATTAAGTGAGCAAGATCCGCAAGAAATTGAAAATCTTTTAAATGAACTTGACGACTTAACTAAAGGCGCATTTGCTAATCTTAAAAATGATATTGATGCGCATCTTGCAAAAAAGTTTAATCTTCCAAAAGAAAAACTTATGCCGTGGCATTATGAAAACCGTTTCTTCCAGGAAGCGCCGAAAATTTATAATGTAAATTTGGACAGCTATTACAAGGACAAAGATGTCGTCGCATTAACAAGAAACTATTACGCCGGACTTGGTTTGCCGATTGATAACATGATCGCCAAAAGTGATCTCTTTGAAAAAGAAGGAAAATATCAGCACGCATATTGTTCAAACCTCAATAGGGGAAAGGACGTCCGCGTTGTGTGCAACGTAAAACCGAATTACAATTGGATGGGAACCATGCTTCACGAGTTTGGTCATGCGGCTTATGACTATAATATAGACAGCACACTTCCTTGGAGTTTGCGAGAACCGGCTCATACTTTTACAACCGAAGCGATTGCGATGATGTTCGGAAGAATGGCAAGCAACGGTCAATGGCTTGTTGATATGGTTGGAATATCAAAAGAAGAAAAAGAAAAAATTGCAGATGAGAGTTTTAAATCGCTCCGACTTGAGCAATTAACGTTTAGCCGCTGGGTGCAAGTTGTTTATCGTTTTGAAAAAGGGATGTATGAAAATCCCGATGCGGATCTAAATAAATTGTGGTGGGATCTGGTAGAAAAATTTCAAATGTTAAAACGGCCAGAAGGAAGGAACAAACCTGATTATGCTTCTAAAATTCATATTGCGCTTTACCCAGCATATTATCATAATTATTTAATGGGCGAACTTTTAGCTTCACAGTATTATGCGTACATCGTAAAAAATGTTCTCCATTCGCAGGATTTGAAAAACCAAAGTTTTGTTTACAAACCGGAAGTTGGAAAATATTTATTGGATAAAGTCTTTAAGCCGGGAACAAAATATTATTGGAATGATATGATCGAGAAAGCAACCGGAGAAAAACTGACGGCAAAATATTACGCGAAGCAGTTTGTCGAGTAAAGACGAGAGGAAGAAATTTAAAACAAAAAACGCTATCCCGACTTGTTGGGATAGCGTTTTTTATTAAAACTGAAAAATTTTATGAGCGGACAGAAATCTTTTTGTCTATGATAAGTTTTGCTAAATCAGACGTACCGTTCTTTGCAATAGTTTTAATTCCGCGGGCGCTTATTTTTACGGTTACAAAACGACCAAGTTCCTGTACCCAAACTCTTTTTTTCTGCAAATTAGGTAAAAATCTTCTTTTAGTTCTATTATTTGCATGGGAAACGTTATTCCCTGAAACAGGTTTTATTCCTAATAATTGACAAGTTCTTGACATGGTATTTCCTTTTCTCCAAATTTTAAGGGTGAAATATACGCAAAATCTTTTAAAAGAATCAAAAAAAATCAGACTGAAAGAAAGAATTTTCTCCAAAGTTCAAAATCGTTTGAAATAATTAGAAACGGGTAGAATAAGTTTCATTTTGGCTACAATTTAGATAATCACTAAGTTGTAACCACATATTCAGGGAGTTTTGGTAATGGGAACAAAAAGATTTTTTACACTTTTTGCAACATTTCAATTTTTTGCTATCTTTTCTGCTTCTGCTCAAATAACTGCTCATGGAGAATTTCCTTTTGATGTTATTTCTGCCAATAATGAAGTAAAAACTTTAACCGCCGGATATGACAGTCGCGCCACCGATGGAATTGATTCAAGTTTTGGAGAAATTCAATTACCACCTTATACACCAAACCAATTCGATGCCCGTTTTCGTTTGCCGGATTCTATCACAACCACATATAAAGATTTTAGAGCAGGATGTAATTTTTTTGCTGCAGCAAACTATATTGTGGAATGGGTAAATTCTCAACGCGTTACGATTACAAGTAATCACCTATCCAGCTTCGTTACCTATGTAAAGTTTATAAACATAGCTAATGAAACCGTTTTAGCTGAATTTTGGAGCCCGGATTCAATATATTTTCAAACGCCTATCCCATCAAACCAGATAAAAGTTTCAGTTCTTTACATGATGGCGCTCTCGTATCCACGTTCTAATTTTTATTCACCTCAAGGTGGAGACGTCTTACATGCAGGTTCAGTTGTTGATATTAAATTTAATTTTTGGTATGGCTCTCCTGTCCAAAACGATCTCTTCCTTTCAACGGATAACGGAGCATCATGGGAGTACTTTGGCACTACTCCAAATCGATCTGATACGAGTTATTCGTGGACGGTTCCTTCAATAAATTCTAATAAATGCAAAATAAGAGTTGGCGATTATCCCTGTTATTATGCTGAAAATTCGGGTACTTTCGTTGTTTCTACAACTCAATATACGCCTTTGGATGGATTTGAACTACCTATGCAGTTTTCATCTGGAAATAAAACCATTGGGCTTATTGCCGGGATTCATCCGGATGCGACAAATGGACTTGATTCAACACTTGGAGAAATTCCTCTTACTCAAGTTGCTGTTCCGGATTCGTTCGACGCGAGATTTCTTATCGTGGACAAGTTGACTTCTCTTAAAGATTTTAAAAAAGGAGATAGATTTTATTATGGTCCGAAGAGGTATAAAATTCTTTTGCAAAAAAAGGCAAATGATACTTGCACGATCCGTTTCACTTTAAAGTCGGGAGTTCAAGCGCAATTAAACTATTCTTATAAAGTTCCATATGGATTAAGTCCAAAGGACACAATTTTTAAGGCTGGTGATATCGAATATAATATAACGGAAGATCTTTTCTATAACGAAATTAATTTATATTTATTTTTTGATGGAACTGTTCCCGTCGAATTAACTTCTTTTGAAGCAAAAAGATCGGGAAAGAGTGTTCTCTTGCAGTGGGAGACCGCTACCGAAACGAACAATCTTTGCTTTGAGATCGAACGAAAGATCGTTGGGAAAAATATCGAATGGCAATCGGTAGGTTTTGCCGAAGGAAAAGGGACAACTACATATAAATCATACTATTCTTACGTTGATAAAGTTTCTGATATTAACGGAAACGTAATAGTATATCGATTGAAACAAACCAACTACGATGGATCAAATTCATACTCGCAAGAAGTTGAAGTAAACTTAGCTGCTGAAAAAAACTTTAGCCTCTCCCAGAATTATCCGAATCCATTTAATCCGGTAACAACAATAAACTATTCTGTTCCCGAATTGGGATTGGTGAATATCACTGTTTTTGATGTGCTCGGGAGAAAAGTAAAAACCCTCGTAAACACAGTACAAAACGCCGGAGAGTATTCCATTCCGTTTGATGCTTCTAAATTGAGCGGCGGGATTTATTATTACAGAATGACAACAAACCGGAACGCTATAACAAGAAAAATGATCCTGCTCAAATAAAATTTACTGATCGATTGGAATCTTTCTGTAATGGACTTCTAAAAATCTAAAAAAGATTTTTGAATAAGTGTTTCAGAGTAAGTGAATTTTTTTGTTTAAAGGCAGTTGACCGAAAATATTTTTAAAAAAGATTTGACAATCATGCAGAAAATTTTATTTTATCCCCTGTTGATATTCACATTTTAGATTTTGATGTCAATCATCCCAAAAATAGTTCAAATCATCTCATTAACTTTAAAGGAGTTCTTATGGAATTTTTTGATTTACATCCTGTTACTCCCCAACAACGCCTCATCAATAAAGCCGCAGAAGTGATTAAAAACGGAGGCATTATCATTTATCCGACCGATACTGTTTACGGCTTAGGTTGTGATATTTTCAATAAACAAGCTCTCGAAAGGTTATTCCAAATTAAAAATGATGCAATTACTAAAATGTTCAGTTTTGTCTGTGCAGATTTAAAGGATATCGCTAAATATGCAAAGGTTTCTGATTATGCTTACCGTACTATGAAACATCTTCTCCCCGGCGCTTATACGTTTGTTCTTCCGGCTGCAAAAGACGTTCCTAAAAAATTATGGAGTAAAAGAAAAACCGTGGGAATTCGAGTTCCGAATAACGAGGTTAGTCTAGCAATCGCGCGTGAAGTTGGTAATCCGATAATCAGCACAAGCGTTACAAACCGCAAAGGGGAAGTGTTGAGTGATGTAAATGAAATTAAAGCAATTTTTAATCCTTTAGTTGATTTAATGCTTTCCGTCGGAAACTTATCTAATCAACCGTCAAGTGTAATTGACCTTAGCAACGGAACGCCTGAAATTTTAAGAATCGGAGCTGGAGATGTAACGCTTTTTGCTTAAACAGGTTTTCTTACAACAAAATTTGATTGTGCTTGAGCAACCGGCGTTAAAATAATTTCGTTGATGTTTACATGTTTGGGACGCGTTGCGCAATAGAGAATTGCATCAGCAACATCCTCCGCGGTTAAAGGGTCAACGCCCCTGTAAACATTTTTTGCCCGATCAACATCGCCGGAAAACCGGACAACGCTAAACTCGGTTTCAACCATTCCGGGATCAACGGATGAAACTTTTATTGATTTATCAAGCAAATCAATTCTTAACGATTGACTGATTGCGTTAACAGCAAATTTTGTTGCGCAATAAACATTGCCGGAAGGATAAACATCATGCCCGGCGGTTGAGCCAAGGTTGATTATATGTCCACTTTCGCGCTTAACCATGTAAGGAAGTACTTCGCGGGTGAGATACAACAATCCTTTAATATTCGTATTGATCATAACGTCCCAATCATCGGGATTTCCTTCCTGCAATTTCTGCATCCCTTTTGCCAGCCCGGCGCTGTTAATAAGAATATCAACGCTCTTCCAATCTTCCGGAAGCGAATTAAAAGCTTCTTTTACTTCATGATTATTTTGAATATCAAACGAAAGAATTCTGCTTCCAGTATTAAATGTTTCTTTTAATTCCAAAGCTAATTGTTCTAATTTTTCTTTTCTTCTTGCGGCAAGAATGAGTGTTGCTCCTTCCGACGCAAAAGAGCGGGCGCAAGCCATACCAATGCCGGACGAAGCTCCTGAAATAAAAACGATCTTATTTTTTAGTGACGGCATTTTCTTCTTCCTTTGGAAAAGTTTCAAGCAGATTTTTTATTCTATTAATAACATACGTGAGATAACCGAAAGTGATTAAGAAACCGAAAAACAGGAAAACCAATATTTGCTGCCAGGAATAAAATAAATATAAAAGTGAAATGTTTGTTCCTCCTGATCCCCTTACAAAAACAAGTATAACTGATTTATAAATAAATATTAAAAGAAGAATTCCCACTAATGAAAGCAGCAGTGACAAAAATCCAAATTTCAAAGGCGGTTGTATCTTCTTGGATATAAGCAAAAAGATTTCAATTTCAATGAGGATGAGAAGAAAATCATAGAGCATATAGAGGAATAAAGAAAAAGAATTTTGTACCTGTACCGAAAGCAGAGAAATGCCCGGCGGGAAAAAATTAAGAGAAAAAGTTAATTTCGTCAGATGGTTCAGGAGATAATAAGCGAGGAACGCATTGATAAATATGGTCAAACATATCGCAGCAATTGCGCCGGCAAACAGCCAGACTTTCTTTTGTGTGGGATTTAATTCGTTTTTCAAAATATATTAATAGTGAATTTTTGCCTTTCAAAATAAAGAGAAACCGGCAAAGATAAAATTCATCAAGAAAAAGAATTTTTTTGTTAAATTTACACTAATATTTAAAAGAAAATGTCCGGGTCCAGATTTATATTCAAAAAAAGAGGAACGAGTAAATGCAGGAAAATAAAAGAGTGGTTGTTACCGGTATGGCGGCGCTAACACCGATCGGATTAAATGTTAAAGACTTTTGGAATGGTATGATGGAAGGGAAAAGCGGAAGTGCGGCTATTACCTCTTTCGATACTTCCCGTCTTGATACAAAATTTGCGTGCGAACTCAAAGGGTTCGAAGCAACAAATTATATGGATAAAAAAACAGCCCGCCGGCTTGATAAATTTAGTCAATACGCGTTAGCCGTTGCAAAAGATGTTTTACATGATGCAGCCGTCAATCCGGAAAATCTTTCCGAAGATGAAAAAAATAATATTGGTGTAATTTTTGGAAGCGGGATTGGCGGAATTCAAACTTTTTATCATCAGTCGGTTATAAATCATGACCAGGGTCCAAACCGCATTTCTCCGTTTTTTATTCCAATGATGATCCCTGATATTGCAGCTGGTCAAGTTTCCATTCAATATGGATTCCGGGGTCCCAATTATTGCGCTGTTTCAGCCTGTGCGACCGCTAATAATTGTATCATCGATTCTTTTTTAATGATCCGGAACGGAATGGCAACTGCTATGTTGTGCGGCGGCGGTGAAGCAAGTATCTGCGAAATTGGTGTGGGTGGGTTTAATGCAGCCAGAGCGCTTTCAACAAGAAATGATTCTCCCGAAACTGCCAGCCGCCCATTTGATAAAACTCGTGATGGATTTGTTATGGGTGAAGGGGCGGGAATGCTTTACTTAGAAGATTTAGAATCTGCAAAAACACGCGGTGCAAGAATTTATGCTGAATTAATTGGTGTCGGTTTATCCGCTGATGCATACCATATTACCGCGCCTGAGCCTGAAGGAAAGGGCGCAAAACTCGCAATGGTTCGCGCCATGAAAAATGCGGAGATCCACTCGGAACAAATTGATTATATCAATGTACACGGAACATCAACCGGACTTGGCGATATCGCTGAAACTAATGCAATTAAAGATATCTTCGGCGAACATGCTTACAAACTAAATATTTCTTCAACAAAAAGTATGACTGGGCATTTGCTTGGCGCAGCTGGTGCCGTCGAAGCGATTGCTTCTATTCTTGCAACGGTAAACGATATGGTTCCACCGACAATTAATTTTGAATTCCCCGACCCACAGTGCGATTTAAATTATACCTTTAACAAACCGCAAAAACGAACCGTGGACATTGCAATGAGTAACGCTTTCGGTTTTGGCGGACATAATACTTCAGTAATATTTAAAAAATTTTCGGAATAAAAAGAAAGAAGAACTAAATGAATATTGAACGCTCCGCCGGAATTCTCCTTCACCCAACGTCGCTTCCGGGTAAATTTGGAATTGGTGATTTAGGAGAACAAGCCTTCAACTTTATAAATTTTCTTGAAGCATCCGGACAAACGCTCTGGCAGGTTTTCCCGCTTGGACCAACCGGTTACGGCGATTCTCCCTATCAATGTTTTTCTGCTTTTGCAGGAAATCCGCTTTTGATCAGTCCGGAAATCCTTGCCGAAGAAGGTTACCTGAAAAAAGAAGATTTGACGAAGATACCGAAATTTGATCCGGGCAACATTGATTTCGGCGAGGTGATTGACTATAAAAATTCTCTTTTAAGTAAAGCGTTTGCTAATTTTATCGAAGAGAAAAATCCGGTTGTTGAAAAGGCTTTTTCCGACTTCTGTGTGAAACATGATGACTGGCTCGATGATTATTCTTTGTTTATGGCTGTTAAAAACCATCATGGCGGAAATCTCTGGACAACATGGGACAAAGCTATTGCTCTGCGAAAGGCAAATGCCGTAGTGAACTGGAAAGAAAAAGTTGCTAGTGAAATTCAATATCAAAAATTTCTTCAGTTTAATTTTTTCAAACAGTGGCACAAGGTAAAAGAATATGCAAACCACAAAGGAATAAAAATTATTGGCGATCTGCCGATCTTTATTGCCTACGACAGCGCAGACCTTTGGGCGAATAAAAATCTTTTTACCGTTGATGAAAACGGAAAACTTTTAACCTGTGCAGGCGTTCCACCTGATTATTTTAGTCCGACCGGGCAGCTTTGGGGCAATCCTCTTTATCGCTGGGATGAAATGGAAAAAGATGATTTTCTTTGGTGGCGGAAAAGAATTTCCGCATTGCTCGAACTTATCGACATCGTTCGCATAGACCATTTTCGCGGCTTTGAAGCATATTGGGAAATTCCGGGTGATGCGCTTACTGCTGAAACCGGTAAATGGGTTAAAGCTCCCGGCGATAAATTTTTTACTGCGGTAAAAAAATATTTGGGCGATGTTCCAATTATTGCCGAAGACCTTGGTGTTATTACCAAAGAAGTAAACGCATTGCGCGACAAATTTAACTTGCCGGGAATTAAAATCCTTCAATTTGCCTTCGGCAAAGAAATGGAAACAAAATTTTTACCGCATAATTTTATTCCAAATTGTGTCGTTCATACCGGTTCGCATGATAACGATACTACCCGCGGGTATTTTGAAAAAGCGAAAGAAGAAAAAGATAAAAATGATATTTATGAGTTCACACAAAAATATCTCGGTTATTTCGGAGACAACATTACTTTTCAATTGATAAAAACGGCGTATGCTTCGGTTGCAAAAATTGTGGTTATTCCGTTGCAGGATATGTTAAATCTTGGCAATGAAGCTCGCATGAATTTCCCGGGAAAACTTGGCGGTAATTGGGGATGGCGGTTCACGTGGGAACAAATCTCTTATGATTTAGCCGGTAAGTACAAAGAAATGTCTGAAATGTATCAGCGTCCACCGGAGCCGGAAAAAGTGGAAAATATAAAGTAAAAAGTTGAGTGTCGCTGGAAGCGGCGCGAAACCACGCAAGGCGTGGTAGAAAGCGATTTTAGTTTTGTTCACTAAGAAACATTTTATAAATAATTTTTCCGCTGCGTTCTTATTATTTATTGGAGCGCTGTTTATTTTTAAATATTCTTCACGATACGGCAACATTTTTGTTCTTTCCCCGATTCTATATATAGTCGGTGGGATTTTATTATTATCCTTCATTAATAAAAAAATCACATCACAAAAAAATGGTTTTTCAAAAGGGTATTTAATTTCGATTGTCGGTGCAATTGCGGTTGTAGCATTGTTGCTGGCGTTTATTCCTCAATCAACACGTGTTGGAAGATTTCCAGCTATGGTAGAGTGGCTTTCAAATTTTCAGCAGGGAATTTTTCCTTACGGAACAAAGACAAATCCTTCAGGTTTCCCATTTCTCTTTTTTCTTGCTTCACCGTTTTATTTACTTGACGACGCAGGTTATTTAGAGGTTTTCGGATTATTCCTTTTCCTGGTGTTACTTTTGAAATCTATTAAAACAAAAAAAGAATATTGGGTGAAAATGTTGTTGCTCCTTTTTCTACCGACAACTTTTTACGAACTTATAGTTAGAAGTGAGCTTTTAACAAATGCGGTTTTGGTAATTTCACTTTTTTTTCTTGCAGAGCAGAAACTAAATGAGAACAAAAAAAATATTTCATTTATTGTTTTAGCGTTACTGTTTGGGTTTTTTCTTTCAACAAGATTGATCGTTTTTCTCTGGCTTGCAATGTTTCTTCTTTTCTTCTTCAGAAATAACTTGAAAAACGGAGTTATCTTTTTTACAATTTCACTTTCCGTTTTTCTTCTCTCTCTTCTTCCGTTTTATTTGTGGAATGCGGAAACCTTCTTATCTAAAGGACCATTCGCAGTTCAAACAATTTATTTGCCGAAATGGATTTACTTCGTCTTTCCTCTTTTAGTTTTATACATCGGCTGGATGATCGCTGATTTTCAAGAATTGCTGTTTGCTTCGGGAGTGTTGACTTTTCTTCTCGTTTCAATTTCTTTTTTAATGACGATTGGTCATGTTGGAATGGGCGAAGCACTTTTTAATAGCAGATTTGATATTTCATATTATATTTTTTCAGTTCCGTTTTTTATTCTTGCTTTGAAAGAATATAAAGTTGATTGGTTTCTGGGGAAAGTTTTTATTTCTTAGTGAATCTCAGTGTGCTAAGTGTCTCAGTGGTAAAAGTCTTTTCACCACTAAGACACAAAGGGCACAAGAAAACACTAAGTCATCAAACATGCAATTGCGGCAGTATTAACAATATCATCAACGCTGCAGCCGCGGCTTAAATCGAAAAAAGGTTTTTTTAATCCTTGATTAATTGGTCCAACCGCTTCTGCGCCGCCGAGGCGCTGTGCAATTTTGTACCCGATATTTCCTGAATTCAAATCGGGGAAAACGAGTACATTTGCTCTGCCGGCAACCTTACTTTGCGGAGCTTTTTTCTTCCCGATACCGTCAACAATTGCGGCATCAAACTGAAGTTCACCGTCAACAAATAAGTCAGATCTTTTTTGCTGAACAAAGTTTGTAGCGGCGCGAACCTTGTCAACTAATTCATGCTCGGCGCTTCCTTTAGTTGAAAAAGAAAGCATTGCAATGTAAGGTTCTTGTCCGGTAAGTTTTTTGTGGCTGTCTGCAGTTGCAATTGCAATGTCGGCAAGTTGTTCTGCATTCGGATTCGGATTTACCGCGCAATCTGCAAAGCTGTAAACTTTTTCCGGAAAGACCATCAAAAAGAAACTTGAGAGAATTGACATTCCCTCGCCAAGTCCAACGCAAAAAAGTGAAGCCCTGGTAACATCTCCGGTTGTTGCAAAAGAACCGGAAACACTGCCGTCTGCCATTCCTTCGCGAACCATCATTCCTCCGAAAAAAAGATCGCGCTTCAAAGTTTCACGTGCTTGTTCAATGGTTATTCCTTTGTGCTTACGCAAATTGTAAAAGATATTTGAAAAGTCGCTCAGTTTGTCTGAAGTTTCGGGATTGATGATTCTAATGCCGGTAAGATTTACACCAAGTTTTGCGGCATCCTCACGGATTTTATTTTCATAACCAAGCGTAATTATGGAAGCGATGTTTTCTTTGGTAAGTATTTCAGCGGCTTTCAGCACGCGCTCGTCGTGCGATTCCGGCAGTACAATTGTTTTTCTTCTTCTCGAAGCTTTTTCTCTGATCTGATTTAATAATTCTATTTCTGCCATATCATATTCCTAAATTTTGTTGATACTAAATTACAAAAAATCATTTTGATGATTTATTCATTATTCACAAAAATCAATTAAAAATTTTATTTTGAAATGTATCATTTCCATTTAAACGATCGCGAGCATTCTTTCGATTGGTATACGAGCTTTTGCCGCAAGTTCTTCAGGAACTCTTACTTCGAACTTTTCATTCTGCAATGCATAGCAAAGTTTTTCTATCGTTATCATCTTCATGTACTCACAAACTGAATTTTCACTAAGGGGAAGAATGAGAGCTTCGGGATTTATTTTTTTTAGCCGATGGAGAATCCCAACTTCTGTCGCAATAACAAATTCATTCTTATCAGAACTCTTAACGAAGTTGATCATTCCTTCGGTTGAATGGATGTGGATGTTTGTTGCATCAGGGAATTGGCGCGACTTCATCATGCAAGAAGTAGAACAACCGCATTCCGGGTGAATAAGAAATTCTGCGTTGGGATGTTTAGCATGCACTTCTGCGAAATCGATATCTCCGATCTTTTCATGCACATGACAAGCTCCTTTCCAAATTTCCATTTCTCGTCCGGTAATTGAAGAAACATACTGGCCTAAAAATCTATCAGGCAAAAAGAGGATTTTTTTGTCTCGCGGAATCGCTTCAACCACTTTTACTGCATTCGACGAAGTTACGCAATAGTCGGTTTCAGCTTTTATTTCCGCCGTTGTGTTTATGTAAGCAACAACAACAGCATCTGGAAATTGTTTCTTCCATTCACGTAATTGTTCGACAGTTATTGAAGCGGCAAGTGAACAACCTGCATCCAGATCGGGAATAATTACTTTTTTATTCGGCGCGATGATTGAAGCCGTTTCAGCCATAAAGTGAACACCGCAAAAAACGATCAACTCGGCGTTGGTTGATGCGGCTTGCTGCGAGAGTCCAAGCGAATCACCTACGAAATCGGCAATGTCCTGTATTTCCGGAATCTGGTAATTATGTGCGAGAATTACCGCGTTCTTTTCTCTTTTCAATTTCAAAATTTCATTTATCAAATCACTCATTTTAATTTCCTTGTTATTCACCTTTAGCGGAGTACAATTCCTTTAAATAATTTTCATGCTGATGTCGAGCGCTTTAACAGAATGGGTGAGCGCGCCGACGGAAATATAATCAACTCCCGTTTCAGCAATTTTGCGAAGAGTTTTTAGATTCACATTTCCCGATGCTTCAACTTTTGCTTTCCCGGCGATTATTTCTACCGCTTCTTTCATCATCGCAACCGTCATATTGTCAAGCATGATAATTTCGATTTTGTTTTTCATTGCTTCACGAACTTCATCAAGATTACTTGTTTCAACTTCTATTTTAATTTTTTTTGTTGCACCTTTTCTAATTTTGGCAATGGCTTTCGTGATGTTTCCTGCCGCTTTGATGTGGTTGTCTTTAATTAAGACCATATCAAAAAGTCCGATACGGTGATTTGTGCCGCCACCGATTTTTACAGCATATTTATCGAGCATACGCAGACCCGGAACAGTTTTTCGAGTATCGAGAATTTTTGCGTTGGTACCATTTACAATTTTAACAAAACTATTTGTCGTTGTAGCAATGCCAGACATTCGCTGCAAAATATTCAGCGCAGTTCGTTCGCCCGTTAATAAAGCTCGCAACGACCCTTTTACTTCAGCAATGCGAGTCCCGGCAGAGACGAATTCTCCATCTTTAATACATGATTTCCATTTTATTGTCTCGTCAAGTTTTTGAAAAACCATTTTAGCGATGCTCAATCCGGCGATAATTCCATCTTCTTTTGCAAGAAAGAATGCTTCTGATCGTTGCTTTTTTCCGATGATCAAATTTGTTGTAATATCACCGGTGCCAATATCTTCTTTCAGCGCGGTCAGAATTACTCTTTCAATTTCTTTTTGATTTAACTTCATATTCGGTTATTTAATGTTAGAAAATTTTATCGGTTTATCTTTTTGTTGAATAATGGTCTTTTGAAAGTTCAAACTTTCTTCGGGAAAATCTTTTCGCAGATGACTTCCGCGGCTTTCTTCTCTTATTAATGCTGCCGAGGTTAACAGTTTGGAAAACAGCAGCAAACTTGAAATTCTAAACGAGTAATATTCATTTTCAACAAGTTTTAAGTGAGAGGAAAGTTCGTTCAATTTTTCAACTGCAAAATTTAGTTTTTCTTTTGTGCGGACTATCCCGGCATTATCCCACAAAAGTTGTGCGATCAAATTTTTTACATTTAAAAAATCACTCTCTTTTTCTTTTGCAACTTTGAATGGTGGCGCAGTTTCAATTTTCTGTGAGAAATTTTCAATCCCCTTGTAGCTTAACGAATCTTCAACCGCTCGCTTCGAAAACACAAAACACTCGAGCAATGAATTACTCGCAAGCCGGTTGGCGCCGTGGATACCGGATGAAGCGACTTCACCCACTGCGTACAAATGTCTTATGTTTGTTTCTCCGTTCAATCCGGTTTTAATTCCACCGATCATGAAGTGCGCGGCAGGCGAAACAGGAAGCGGTTGTTTTGTCATATCAATTCCAAAGCGCATCGTTTCACTATAAATATTTGAGAAGCGGGATTTTATTTTTTCCGCATCAAGGTGATCAAGTTTCAGAAAAACATTTGGTTCGCCTGAATTTTTCATCTCATTAAAAATTGCTTCGGAGACAACATCGCGCGGGGCAAGTTCACTTAAATTTTGTTCTTGTAAGAATCTAATCCCTTGATGATTAACAAGATGAGCTCCTTCTCCGCGAACGGCTTCGCTGATTAAAAATGTTTCTCCGCCTGGTGAATAAAACGATGTCGGATGAAACTGCATGAATTCCATACTTTCGATTTCTGCACCAGTATTGTAGGCGAGAGCAACACCATCACCAAGCGAGGTATGTGGATTTGTCGATCTTAAATAAACTGCCGCGCCTCCGCCGGAAGCAAGAATCGTCGAATTACCAAGAAAGTGAAAGTTTTTATTCTCCATAAAATCATACGCAGAAACGCCAATGCATTCGTTCTCTTGGACGAGTAAATTATAAACAAATTTATTTTCAAAGATGGAGATGCGTTTATTTCCCAAAACAGATTTCAAAACAAAATTTACAATATCGCGTCCGGTAGAATCTCCGCCGGCATGCAAAACTCTTCGCCGCGAATGTCCACCTTCAAGTCCGAGAGCAATTTCACCATTTTCTTTATCGAACGGCATTCCCATTTCGATAAGCTCGAAGACTCTCTCTCTTCCTTCATTTACCAAAACTTCAACAGCAGTTTTATTGCAAAGATTTCTTCCGGCAGAAAGTGTGTCTTCAAAATGAAGTAAAGGAGAATCGTCTTTAGAGATTGCAGCGGCAATTCCTCCCTGTGCCCAATATGAATTGGAAAGATCGAGAGTGGTTTTTGTAATTAGCGCAACACTTCCATGTTTTGCAGCGTGAATAGCAGAATACAATCCGGCAAGTCCGCTGCCGATAATTATGGTATCAAATTGGTATGTGTTCATCATAGAAATTTTGTTTTACAAAAATAGGAATTTTTTTGCTGAAGGATGGGGCAGATTGGAGTATCTGCGGAATAAAAATTGATCTTTGAACAGATTTTGCCGTTGTTAAAAATTTACCCGTAAAAGTTCAAAATTGCATCTCAGCTTGTTCGAGGTCTCATCAATTCTTGTTAAAAATATTCTTGGAGTACCAAACTGAACTTTTTCATTTTGAATTTGAATTAGCACATCTGTCTTTGTCGGAACAACTTCTTCGGCTGAAAGATAAAAAGCAATTATTCCGCCGACACCAGGTAAAATAAAAATTGGTATTGCACTTCCTTTTTGTCCCGTCAAACTAATCCCAATTGCCATTCCAGCGATTGAACCAAATAAAGTGTATCCAAACGAACCTTGTACTTCCTCCATATTTCCAATCCAGTAAACACCAAGTGCATTCCCCAAAGAATATCCAATAAAAAAGCCCAACATGAATTCATCTGATGGAGCCAAGCCACGGTGTCTATCATTGAATAGTTCATCGCCTAATTCACTCCCAATCAATGCGGCCAATGTTCCGATTCCTCCTCCAGCGATTGCTTGAAAAAATATTGTTTTTATGGAAAGTAATGGTTTTAAATTTTTAGTAGAATGGAGTGAATCAGTTTGTGTTTGAAAACATTCAGAAAAAGGCATTCGGTACGCAAGAGATTGAGTTTGCGAAAAGAGTTGCACCGAAAGAAAAATTAAGGAAATGATGGTTAACTTTTTCATAAATCCCTTTTTTAAATAACTTCAACTAAAAATAAAACATTTATGGCGTAAAATCCTAAAAAAAGCGCCGGAAAAATTTTCCGTAATTTTTATTGATTTTTGCAAAGAAAAGCAATAGTTTTACAAACTTGATTTTATTATGATTAAAGAGAACCTGAATAGAGTCCGCGACGAAATAGCCGAAAAATGTCTAAAAATCGGCAGAAATCCGGAAGAAATTACCCTAATAGCCGTTTCTAAAACTTATGGGTTCGAATCAGTTTTGGAAGCGAAAAGCTGTGGACAAAGAGATTTCGGCGAAAATTGGGCTCAGGAACTTGTAGAAAAATTTGATCTGGTGCCGGAAGATGTTTCATGGCATTTTATCGGACATCTGCAAACGAATAAAGTAAAATATGTTGTGCCGAGAGCGGAATTTATTCATTCTGTTGATTCTTTGAAACTTGCAGAAGAAATTGCGAAAACGGCTCAAAAACAAAATAAATCGCAGAAAATACTTTTAGAAATTAAAACTTCGGAAGAAGCGACCAAGCATGGACTAACTTCCGAAAAAGAAATTGAGGACATAGCCGGTTTTTGTACTGAAAACCAAAATATTAATCTTGCCGGTTTGATGACGATGGCTCCTTTTACCGGTGATGAAAAAAAAATCCGGCAAAGCTTTTCTCAACTTCGGGACTTAAAAGAAAAGTTGAACAAAAACGGTTTTAGCTTAAACGAACTTTCGATGGGAATGACAAGCGATTTTGAACTTGCCCTCGAAGAAGGATCTACTATGTTGCGTATCGGCACGGCAATTTTTGGAACAAGAAATTATTTACAATAAAAAAATATGAGAACATCACCATTAAGTATAAAGCGGCAGGAATTTAGTAAATCGTTCCGTGGATTTTCTACCGAAGAAGTACATTCTTTTTTAGAAAAGATCGCTTCGGAAGTTGAAGAACTGCAAACAGAAAACGATTCGATGAAAAAACAGCTTGAAGAAACAAGCCAGCAGTTAGTTGAATTTAGAAGGATTGAAAAAAACCTTCAAGACACACTTTTAAAAACTCACGAAAATTCGGCAAAGGCTATTGAATCAACTAAAAAACAGACTGCCTTAATGTTAAAAGAAGCCGAAATAAAAGCTTCACAAATGGTGGAGAAGGCAAAAGAAAATGCTGATCAAATTAGAAATTCTATCATCAGTCTGCGTGAAGAGCGCGATTTAATTATTGCGAAGTTGAAGGCAATAGTTACCACTCAATCTCATCTTTTAGAAATGAAAATTGATAAAGCCGATTTTGCGCCATCCATTACAAAGAAGCCGGAACGGCAAACAAAAGTAGAATTTAACATGGACGATTTTGTGGATAAAATTTTATGAGCGGATTAACCGAAAAAATTAACGAAACTCTTGAGGTTATTAGAAAATATACCGGTGAAAATTATCCGGATTGCCTTGCGAAGCAGGTTGGAATTATTCTCGGCACCGGGCTGGGCGGACTTGTAAAGGAAATTCAGATCACTCATGAAATTGATTACGCTGATTTACCCCATTTTCCATTATCAACAGTTGAATCGCACAAAGGGAAATTAATTTTTGGAAAAATTAACGGGAAAAATGTTGTAGCTATGCAGGGCAGGTTTCATTTTTATGAAGGCTACACCATGCAGCAAATTACGTATCCTGTTCGTGTGATGAAATTCCTTGGAGTTGAAACTCTGCTGGTTTCAAATGCTTGCGGAGGAATGAATCCCATCTACCGGCGCGGCGATATTATGCTGATGCTCGATCATATTAATTTACTTGGCGATAATCCGCTCATCGGAAAAAATGAAGATGAACTTGGTCCTCGTTTCCCCGATATGAGCGAGCCCTACAATTTGCAATTAATTGAACTTGCGGAAAATGTTGCTCTGGAAAATAAAATTAAAGTTCATAAAGGCGTTTATGTTGCAGTGTCGGGTCCAAATCTTGAAACAAAAGCCGAATACCGCTTCTTGCGTGCGATCGGTGCGGATGTAGTTGGAATGTCAACCGTCCCGGAAAATATTGTAGCAAACCACATGGGAATGAAAGTGATTGGATTCAGCATCATTACGGATGAATGTTTTCCCGATTCACTCAAGCCGGCGGTGTTGGAAGAAATTATTGAAGCGGCGATGACTGCCGAACCTAAAATGACCTTATTGATGAAAGAGGTTATAAAAAAATTATGAGCGCTACAAAAAAACTCGCGTCATACTTTGCCCCGGCTTTAATAGCGGTGCTGATATTCATTTCGAATTTTTTAGATACAGAAATCTTTAAGTTCGGTGAAAATAATTTTGCGGTCTGGTTCGTCATTTCGGTTTTCTGTTTTGCACTCGGCTGGTACATGAACAAATCGTACGACTGGCATTTAGGCGGAAAGATTATTTTTGCGCTCGCTATTGCTACATCATTCGTAAGCATTTTTCTTGTAACATTCTTTAAAGAATATTTTTCTGCCAGCAGTCTTGTTGCGGAAAACATAATTCTTTATACGCTGCGTGACATCATGTTAGGCACAATGGCTTTTTTCGGAATGGCGATGGGAGAAATTTTTTCGCTTCAAAAGGAATTGCTCGAAGTAAAATCGAAACTAAATATTTTTGAAGAATATATTAAATCTGCAAAAGACGAAGCTGCATTAACGGTTTTGGAAGCTAAAGTAAAGGCTGAAAAGATCATCAACGATGCGGAAGCAAGCGCAAAGAATACATTGTTGAAAAAAGAACGGATCGAAAAAGAATTGAAAGAGTTCATTCAAATTGAACGCGAACTCATTAAGAAATACGAAGCACAATAAACAAATTACGACTAACAACTAACTACTAAATTAATCAAGTACAATGTTCAAACAATATTCTGATTCTGTAAACTACGCAACTTTAGAAAAAGAGATTCTCAAGTTCTGGCAAGACCATAAAATTTTTGAGAAAAGTATTCATTCGCGAAGCGAAGAAAAAACATTTACCTTTTACGAAGGACCGCCAACCGTAAACGGGAAGCCCGGCATTCACCACGTTATGGCAAGAACCTTAAAGGATTTGATCTGCCGTTACAAAACCTTGCAAGGTTACCAGGTTCACAGAAAAGCCGGTTGGGATACACACGGTTTACCTGTTGAAATTGCGCTTGAGAAGGAATTGGATTTTTCACAAAAATCCGATATTGAAAAGTACGGAGTCGCCGCCTTCAACAAAAAAGCAAAAGATCTGGTATATGGTCATATCGAGATGAAACAAGGCTGGCAAACACTTACCGAGCGTATGGGCTATTGGATCAATCTTGATGACGCATACATTACTTGCACGAATGATTATATCGAATCGGTTTGGTGGGCGCTTTCCGAATATGTAAAAAAGGGATTGATTTACAAAGGATTTAAAATTGTTCCGCAATGCCCGCATTGCGAGACGCCTCTTTCTTCACACGAACTTGCGCTCGGTTATGCCGATGTTCACGATCCGAGTGTCACTATCAAATTCAAATTGAAAGATGAAGATGCTTCAATTTTAGTTTGGACGACAACTCCGTGGACGCTGATTTCAAATGTTGCGCTCGCCGTTGGTCCGGAAATCGATTATGTAAAAATAAAAACCGAGAAACACGGAATTCTTTATCTTGCTGAAGCCCGTTTAGCCATGATCAAAGAAGAATATGAAATCCTTTCTAAATTGAAAGGCGCAGAGCTTCTAAACAAAGAATACGAACCTTTATTCTCATATATCCCAACTGATAAAAAAGCCTGGTATGTTGTTCCGGGAGATTTTGTTAGCACCGAAGACGGTACCGGAGTTGTGCACATTGCTCCTGCATTTGGTGCGGATGATTATGAACTATCTAAGAAATTTGATCTGCCGTTTCTGCAACCGGTTACAAAAGGCGGAAGATTTACCGAAGAAGTAACCGACTTTGCCGGACGATTAGTAAAATCGCTCAAGTTCACAACACATGAAGAAAAAGGTGTTGATCCGGATGTTGTGAGGAATTTGAAAGAACGCGGACTCATCTACAAAGCCGGTAATGATCATCTCCACTCATATCCGCATTGCTGGCGATGCGATAATCCGTTGATCTATTATGCGCGCGATAGCTGGTACATCCGCACAACTGAAATTGCAAAACGGATGATCGAATTAAACAAAACTATCAATTGGTGTCCGCCTGAAGTTGGCGCAGGAAGATTCGGTAACTGGCTTGAAGAAAATAAAGATTGGTCTCTTTCACGCGATCGTTATTGGGGAACGCCGCTTCCTCTTTGGTTAAGCGATGACGGCGATATGTTTGCTGTCGGATCTGTTGCCGAATTGAAAGAAGGATTTGTTGAGCGCGATGGAGAGAAAATTCTTGTAAAAAATTTACCGGATGGAGAAATTGATCTCCATAAACCTTTTGTTGATGATGTTAAATTTGAACAAAACGGAAAAATTTACAAACGCACTCCGGAATTAATTGATGTTTGGTTTGATAGCGGTTCAATGCCGTTTGCTCAGTATCATTATCCTTTTGAAAATCAAGAATGGTTTGATAAAAACTTTCCTGCGGATTTTATTTGCGAAGGAATTGACCAAACACGCGGCTGGTTTTATACACTCCACGCAATTTCTACAATGCTGTTTGATAAGGTTGCGTATAAGAATGTGCTTGTTAATGATTTAATCTTGGACAAAAGTGGACAGAAAATGTCCAAATCAAAAGGGAACACCGTTGATCCATTCAGTTTATTTGATAAGTACGGTGCAGATGCTACCCGTTGGTATTTGACGGTAAATAATCCGCCGTGGCGCCCAACTTTATTTAGTGAAGATGATTTAGCCGAGACGCAAAGAAAATTTTTCGGAACGCTGTTAAATACGTATTCGTTCTTTGCGCTTTATGCAAATATTGATAAGTTTAATTTCAGCGAAGAATTTATTCCTTACGAAGAACGCCCGGAAATTGACCGCTGGATCATTTCAAAATTAAATTCAGTTGTAAATGAATATCAGCAGTTTATGGATGCGTATGATGTTACAAAAGCAGCGCGGCTCATTTATTCATTTACGATTGATCATCTTTCAAACTGGTATGTTAGAAGAAATAGAAGACGATTTTGGAAATCGGAAAACAATCAAAATAAAATTGCCGCGTACCAAACGCTGTATGAAAGTTTAAAAATTATCGCTAAACTTCTTTCGCCTTTTGCGCCGTTTTTTGCAGAGGAATTGTATCAGAATCTTAATAGAACTACTAAAGAAGAACCGTTTGAATCGGTTCATTTAACGGACTTCCCCGAGGTTAGGATTGTTGACAAAGCCCTTGAAGAAAAAATGGAACTTGCACAAAAGGTAGTTTACCTAACCCGTGCAATGCGTGCAAAATTGAATTTGAAAGTTCGTCAGCCGCTGCAAAAAATTATGGTGGCAGTTGAAACTTCAAAACAGGACTCGTTGAACCAGATACGTGATGTTATTCTTGAAGAAGTAAATGTTAAAGAATTGATTGTGCTGAAAGATGATGCGGAGATTGTTACAAAATCCGCTAAACCAAATTTTAAAACTCTTGGACCAAAATTCGGGAAAAAAGTTAACCCGGTTGCAAATGCCATTAGGGAATTTAACAAAGAATTAATAGGAAAACTCGAAAAAGGAGAATCTGTTTTTGTAACTTTAGGCGAAGAATCTTTTGAAGTTCAAAAAGAGAATGTGGAAATTATCAGTTCGGAAATTACCGGATGGTCTGTTGAAAGCGACGAAGGCGTAACGGTTGCGCTTGATACCTTGCTGAATAACGATTTAATTCAAGAAGGGCTTGCCCGTGAATTTGTAAACCGAATTCAAAATATGCGCAAAGATGCAGGTTTTGAAGTGACCGACCGGATACTCATTAGTGTGGAAGCTATTGATGAGTTTGTTGATGCAATTAAGATATTTAATCACTACATTTCGAATGAAACTTTAGCAAATAAAATCACATTTGAAATTGGTGACCCTGGTTTCTCGCAAAGTTGGGAGATCGGTTCTCATTCGCTTTCGATTACTATTCAAAAGGTTTTAGAATAAAAGAGGAATAAACTAATGGTAAAAAAATCTACAGCAGCAAAAGCTGCCGCAAAAAAAACTACTGTAAAAAAGCCGACGGTTAAAAAACCTTTGGCAAAGAAAACGGTAGTGAAAAAAGTCATCTCGAAAAAAGCTAAAGTAGTTAATGGTAAAAAAGCTACGGCAAAGAAGGAAAAAGTGGTGAAACCGAAAAAAACAGAAAAAAAAGTTATTGTAAAAACTTCTAAACCAAAGAAAATAGAAAAAGTACTAGTGAAGAAAAAAGTTGAAAAAGTTCAGCCGGTTAAAAAACATAATAAAGTTCGTGAAATAATTGAAGAAAAGAAACCGGTACACAAAGCAATAAAAGGATACAGTAAAAAAGATTTGGATCATTTTAGAAAAGTTATTCTTGATAAGCAAAAAGAGATCCGTGAACAACTTCAGAATCTGCAGGAGCAGATGAAAGATCCGACAACCGGTGAATACATTAACGAAAATTCTCCTTACTCTCTCCACATGGCTGAGCAAGGAACCGATGCAATGGAACGGGAAAAAACTTTTTTGTACTACCAGCGTGAAAATAAATTTTTAAGTTATCTTGATGACGCTTTGAAAAGAGTCGACGCCGGAACCTATGGTGTATGCCTGGAATGTATTGAAGAACCGAAACATTTGTGCCCCACCTGTCCGCTTATTCCAGTTGCAAGACTCGAAGCAGTTCCGCACAGCCAGCAGTGTGTTCAAATTAAAATGCTTCAAGAGAAAAAAATAAAAAGTTATTAGCAGTATATTTCTAATTTTTAGTGAGCAAAGGTTAAGCGAGTGAAAGTTCTTTATGTGACGTTTGTTATGGTCCTCGTTGATCAGATAACAAAATTATGGGTTAAAGGTTTCGCTATTCCGTTTATAAATTTTCGTCATGAAGGGATGTATTACGGACAAAGCATTAATGTTATGGGAGATTTTTTCCAGCTAACATTTGTTGAAAATCCCGGAATGGCATTCGGAGTTGATGTTACGGATCATGCAAAACTCTGGCTTTCACTTTTTTCAATTCTTGCAAGTATCGGATTATTTTTCTATCTCTACTCTGTGCGAAAACAAAGTTTCAGTCTGCGAATTGCTTTATCAATGATCCTCGCAGGAGCTTTGGGCAACCTTATTGATCGGGTTTTTTACGGAACGATTTATGGCTATGCATCAATTTTTTATGGAAAAGTTGTTGATTTTTTTGATTTTGATTTTTTTGATTTTCAAATCTTCGGAAGAACTTACGAACGCTGGCCAATTTTTAATGTTGCCGATATGTGCGTCTCTATTGGTGTGCTCATCCTTCTTCTTTTCTATAAACAACATCAGCAGGAACATAAAGAAATTGCTATTACAACCGATCTGAATATTGAAATGTCCGGACAGCCTCTTCAAGGAGAAGAATGCTCTATTTCCACTGAGAATGCTCTCGAAAACGAAAAAATAAACCATGACGAATCTGATAACAGAGAAGAAATTCAAAATTGAAGTCACTTCCGGAAAACAAAAAGAAAGGATCGATCTTTTTCTAACTAATGTAATCGAGAATGCAACCCGGACAAGAATTCAAAAACTGATTGATGCCCAACTTGTTCTTGTCAACGGTAAACCTACAAAAGCGAACTATAAAGTGGTTCCAAACGATCTGATTGAAGTAACCATTCCAATTTCACCAAGACCTGAAAAAGCTGAACCGGAAGCCATTCCTTTAAATATTATTTTTGAAGACGACTTTCTGCTCATCGTTAATAAAGCCGCGGGGATGGTGGCTCATCCTGCATTTTCAAATTATACCGGAACCTTGGTCAATGCGCTTCTGCACCATTCAAAAAATTTAAGTGATGTGAATGAAGCCGGACGACCGGGAATTGTTCACCGCATTGATAAAAACACCAGCGGACTTTTGGTCGTTGCAAAAGATGACGTTACCCACGCCAAACTTGCCAAACAATTTGCGAAGCATTCAATCGAAAGAGAATATTGGGCGGTTGCCTGGGGAATATTCAAAGAGAAAAATGGAGAGATCACGCACAATATAACGCGAAGTAAAAGCGATAGAAAAAAATTCACCATAAGTAAAGATGAAGGAAAAACCGCCGTTACTCTCTACGAAGTGATTGAGGATTTTGAATTTACTTCTTTATTAAAAATTCATTTGAAGACCGGCAGAACGCATCAAATTCGCGTACACCTTTCAGGGAACGGGCACCCGATATTTGGCGATGAAACGTACGGCGGAAGGAAATTAACTTTTGGTGCACAGCTTCCGAAGCTGAGAAGCAGAATGGAAAATCTTTTAGAGATCATGCCGAGACAAGCTTTACACGCAAAGAAACTTGGCTTCATCCATCCCGCCACAAATGAATTTATCAGCTTTGATTCCGAATTACCGGAAGATTTTCAAAATCTATTGCTAAAATTGCGAACGAATTAATTCTTATATTTTCAAAACAAAAGATCAATTTTTTAAGAAATACTATTATGCTTAAACTTTACAACACGCTAACCAACAAAAAAGAAGAATTTATCCCGCTCGTTCCTAACGAAGTGAAAATGTACATTTGCGGTCCTACCGTTTACGATTATTTTCATATCGGTAACGCACGCACATTTATTATGGCTGATGTAATCCGCCGGTATCTTGAATATAAAGGGTTCACTGTAAAATTCGTAATGAACATTACAGACATCGACGACAAGATAATAAAAAAAGCAATTGACAGAAAAAAAGAATATTCTTCTGTTGCTAAAACTTATGCGAATGCATTTCTTGAAGATTTAGTAAAACTGAACATAAAACCGGCGACAATTTACCCGAAAGCAACCGAACATATAGACGAAATTATTGCGATGGTAAAATCATTGCTGGAAAGAGGATTTGCTTATAACGTAAACGGAAATGTTTTTTATGATGTTTTAAAATTTACCGGTTACGGAAAGTTAAGCGGAAAAAATTTAGAGGATTTGGAAAGCGGCGCGCGAGTTGAAATTAACGAAGAGAAAAATAATCCGCTCGACTTTTCTCTTTGGAAAAAAGCTAAAGAAGGAGAGCCTTTTTGGGAAAGTCCTTGGGGAAATGGTCGCCCCGGCTGGCACATTGAATGCTCTGCTATGGGGTGCAAACATCTTGGTGAAACATTTGATATTCATGGGGGTGGAAGCGATCTGATCTTTCCACATCACGAAAACGAAATTGCGCAAAGCGAAGCTTCAACCGGTAAGCAGTTCGTTCATTACTGGATTCATTTCGGATTTTTAAATATTGATAATGAAAAAATGTCAAAGTCACTTGGCAATTTCTTTACTGCAAGGGAAGTGGTTAAAAATTTTCCGGCGGAGGTTATCCGTTTGTTTTTTGCGCAGTCACATTATGCAGGATCGCTTAATTACAGCGTGGAACTGCTTGACGCCTCAAAAAAGGGTTTGGAAAAAATTGAGAATTTCCTCTTCACTTTAAAAGAAAAACAAAAATCGGCTGTTGACCATACAAAGAAAATTCCTTTCTCGTGCAAAAAGTATTACAGCGATTTTGAAGAAGCAATGGACGATGATTTTAATTCAGCCAAAGCGCTTGCCGTTATTTTTGATTTTATAAAAGAAGTAAACCGCCTCTTTGTGGAATATCCTCAATTAGATAAACCGTTTTTGGAAAAAGTTGAGAAATTTCTTCAGAAAACCGCGGTTGATGTTTTCGGTATTGCAAGTTTTGAAAGGAAAGAAGAATCCGCTTCTCTTGAAAACGAATTGATGGAGATACTTATTCAACTTCGCATTACTGCCAAAGCGGAAAAGAACTTTGCACTTGCGGATAAAATTAGAGATGATTTGAAATCTCTCGGCATTCAATTGCTCGATTCAAAAGAAAAAACAGTTTACAAAAAATCATAACAATGGCAGATGAGTTTTTTTCAAAAACCATTGAAGTAAATTCAAAAGAACTGACTTACCGTTACCGGTTCAGCAGAAAAGCGAAATACTTACAGTTGCGGATAAGTAAACAACAGCTTGAATTGATTATCCCGCATCGCATCTCTTTTGCCGAAGGGGAAAGATTCTTAACCGGGAAACTCGATTGGGTCAGTAGTCACGCTCATCTTTTTCACGCTGCAAAGAAACATTATCTCTTCGGAAAAGAAATATCACTCCGGCTTCAGCAAGATTTATTTTTGGAAAAGTACCGGGTGAGTTTTCAAAATGATGTTCTGATTTTTAATGTACCTCAAAAAAACAGCTACTCTGCTGAAGAGCTATATGAGAAATATTTACGACATGTGGCAAAAAAATATTTAATACAGCGGGGAAGTGAACTCTCAGCAAAATTTGGTTTCTCGGTTAAGAGGTTTTCCGTCCGGGGACAAAAAACCCGCTGGGGAAGCTGCTCACGACGCGGAAATATCTCTTTGAACTATAATCTCTTGAAATTTCGCAAAGAAGTGATCGATTATGTGATAGTTCATGAGTTGTGTCATTTGCGGCAATTAAATCATTCAAGAAAATTCTGGAATGAGGTTGCCCAAATCCTTCCGCTTTACAAAAGTTTAAAAAAGGAATTGAAAAAGCTCTCACTTTAAGCAAAATGGTTTGTTTCCCCGCCGATTTAATTGTATATTTGCATCACAAATTTTGAAAAAACAATATTACACCGCGGGGTGGAGTCCCGCCCAAGCGGGAGTAGCTTGTCGGGCTCATAACCCGAAGGCTGTAGGTTCAAAAAAAAAGTTTAACATAATGAAATTCACCGCGGGGTGGAGCAATTGGTAGCTCGTCGGGCTCATAACCCGAAGGCTGTAGGTTCAAGTCCTGCCCCCGCTACTCTAAAAAAAGCCGAATGAGAATTCGGCTTTTTTGTTTTAAACAACGATTTAAGAACAAACCTGCCCGGCTCAGACGGGGATTAACGATTTTAGAAGTAAGAAGTTTTTCAAAACATCAAAAATCGAAATTCGTTAATCCTTATTCTGAGATCAAAAAAGAGATTTTATTCCAGAACGAAATTCAAATTGGTAAAAGAATATTATTGAGGATGTGAAAAGAATTAGAAGCTCTGAAAAGAGAGAAGTGGTTAAAGAGCGGAGTTGGGAGAGATTATTTGAACAAATTTTTTACGGGCTCATAACCCGAAGACTGTAGGTTCAATTCTCCGCCGCGGCGGAGCGGCGAACTGCCCCCGCTACTCTAAATAAAGCCGACTGAAAGTTCGGCTTTTTTGTTTTATTCAAAGACGATGCCCATCGTTAAAATATTGTTTTTGTCAAGATTTACGATTTTTGAAATAAAAAAATTTTCTCCACGATCCAAACAATGCCTCATTTTTATTCTTAATCTCAAATCGAGATAAACAACCTTCTCATTTCTTATTTCTTCAGCTCAAAAGCATGCTTTTAAGCTGGCACAGTGATTGAGCTACATTCATACTCTGAATTCTATTCTGCACTTTTGTCAGTAACGGACTAGTATTGTCAGAGGTTTAAATATTTTAATCATCAAACCGACGTGTCCGGTGAAAGACTAAGCTATGTCTTTACCAAAATGGTCATTGAGAATATACGTTAATCAAAATCTGATGATCAGTTCGAATTGTTAAATGAGGATTAAAAGTTATTTATTTAAGAATGTAGATTTCGTAATTAATAATGTTAAAGGAGTTCAAATGAGAGAAAAGCAACTTAGAATCATGAATATTTTAGGATTGATCTTTTTACTATTCTTGTCCCCACTAATATATTCGCAAACATCCATATTCACTACTCAAGTGCCGATTAATTCCGGCAACGATGGTGACTACGAGTTAGGCTTGAAATTCAACTCAACACAAATGGCGCAAATAAGTGCTATCCGGTTTTATAAAATGCCGGGAGAAGGTTCGGTTCATACTGCAACGCTTTGGACAAATACAGGAACGGCTCTAGCCACGGCTAACGTTTCAAATGAAACAGCTTCCGGTTGGCAATACGCAACGTTTTCTCAGCCAATTACAATTTCAGCGAACACCGAATACATTGCCTCTGTTAGCTTAACATCGGTTTATGCAATAGAACAACATCAATTAGATAATTCAATAACAAACGAATTTCTAACTGCCGCTGCAAGCGGTGGTGTATTTAATGAAACACCGGGACAATTTCCAACACAGGCATATCAAAACTCCAATTACTTTGTTGATGTTGTTGCCACTTCACTTAATAGTATCTTTACAACCCAAACTCCTGCAGGTGAATTTAACGACGGTCCGTACGAAATGGGCGTAAAGTTCACTACTTCCCAAACAGCTAAAGTTAAAATGTTTAGTTACTACAAGGTAGTAGGAGAATCCGGTACACACATCGGAAATCTTTGGAATGAAACCGGTACTTTACTGGTAACCGCAATGTTTACAAATGAAACTTCGTCGGGATGGCAATATGCACCACTAAGCTCAGATGTTTATTTAACTACAGGGAATACTTATGTGGTTTCAGTTAATTCGAACACTGCATATGGTGCCGGGGCAGCGCAATCATTAGCTGCATCAGTTACAAATGGAATTCTCAGCACGGTAGCCGACGGTAACAATGGAGTGTTTTCAGGTAATCCAAACACGCAAGGGCTGTTCCCAACATTCTCATTTAACAACAATAATTATTTTAGAGATATCATTGTTGAACCGATTTTCCCTCCTGCGGTTCCATCATTAACTTCTCCTGCTGATCTCACTGAAGAAATTTCGATTGAACCCATGCTAAACTGGTCGTCAATTGTTGGCGCAACATATACATTGCAAGTTGCCACAGATTTAACGTTTAATAATATGATTATTAATCAATCAGGTTTAACAAGCGCATCATTTAGTTTATCAGGACTTTCAAACTCTACCGAATATTTCTGGCGGGTTAGTGCCGAAAAAGATTTCCTCACAAGCGGATTTTCTTCTACAAGTAAATTTACAAGTATCTCCAATTCTCAAGTTCTGCTTTCATGGCCGATTGGCGGAGCGAGTTTGTATGCTTCCCCGGTTTCATTTTATTGGTATGTCCCCTCCGGCGGACTCGGCTGGCAGTATGATCTTCTTTATTCAACTGATATAAACATGACGGCTCCAACTGTTTTAGAGAATTTAAGTTCAGCACCTTATAATCTTTCCGGATTGCAACCTGGCATAACGTATTACTGGAAGGTAAGATTAAAAGCAGCTACCGGTGCAGTTGTATCTTATTCAGATAAAGAAAGCTTCATTACTTTCGGCAAAGCTCTCGTTCCTGTTCCTTCAACACCGATTGACGACATAACCGTTTATTCGCTTTCTCCGACTTTGTATTGGTACCTAAATGATGGAAGTACAAATTTAACTTACGAAGTTGAACTTAGAGAGGGAACTCCGGCAGCTTTGACAAACATTGCAACTTCAAGTAATCTCACTTCTCATAATTTAGTGGCAGCAGATTTACAATCCGGTAAACAATATTCATGGCATGTCAGATCGAAATCGGGAACACTTTATTCCGATTGGTCTGATGCGGTATCTTTTTTTACTGTTGTGGTAAATGCACCAGTTATTCCCATCGCTTCATGGCCCGTTGGCAGCGCGATTGTTTACACAACATCTCCATCTTTATATTGGTATCTAAATTCATCCTCAGTCGGTTTAGTTTTTGAAGTAGAATTTGTAGAAGGATTGGCAACTAGTTTTACAGGAATTCCAAATATTACCGGCATTGCTTCTCTTGCAACAACGCTGAGTAATTTAATTCCAGGAAGCGATTACAAATGGCGTGTTCGTTCAACCGATGGGAGTTCAACCTCAGATTGGTCAACAACTGAAATATTCTCGGTTGTCCCATCAGTTGCAAATAACCCAATTGCCCCAACACCATCATGGCCTGTGGGTGGCGCAACAGTCTATTCGACTTCGGCTCAACTAAACTGGTATCTTGATCTTTATAGAACAGGTTTAACATATGATGTAGAATTGCGTGCGGGTTTACTTAACGGAACTCCGACAATTGCAAGCATTACTTCCACGAACTCAACAGTGACTAATCTTACTCCGGGAACAACTTATTTCTGGCATGTCCGTTCATCAAATGGAAGTACTAATTCGGATTGGTCGGCAACAGAAAGCTTTCAGACAATAAGCGCACCTGTGAATGCCACAGTTCCAATATTATCATGGCCGATTGGCGGCGCAACTGTTTATACAAATTCTCCATTGTTATCATGGTACTTGAATTCACCATCTGCCGGCATCACCTATGAATTACAATATGGATTAAGCAGTAATATGAGTGGCGCTACAACAGTTAGCGGATTAGCATCCAACCAAATTAATTTGATTGAACTAACCGAAGCTGCAATTTATTATTGGAGAGTTCGTTCATTCGATGGAATTGTTTACTCATCATTTTCAGCAACTGAAAGTTTTGGAACCTTTGGCGGAAGTAACGCATTTGTTATTCCGGTTGCAGTTAGTCCTGCAGAAGGTATTTCGATTCAGAGTTCTTCTGCGATGCTTTCCTGGTTCTTACCGGCAAAAAGCGAAGTTGCGGGCTACGAAGTCCAATATGCAAATAATGCTGAGATGCAGAACGCAACTGAGTTGAAAATGAATTCAACTTCACAAATGATAAACAATCTTGAAAGCGGCAAGACATATTTCTGGCGTGTCCGTTCGGTAAATACTAAAGACGAAGTCTCCTCATATTCAAGGATTGAGAAATTTATTCCGACTTCAACTACTGGAATTACAGATCAACCGGAACTCCCAACAGCTTTCCAGTTGAAACAGAATTTCCCGAATCCGTTTAATCCTACAACGGTTCTGGAATTCAGTATTCCGGTTGATGGATTTTATACACTGGACGTTTATAATCTTCTCGGAGAAAAAGTTTCTTCACTTGTTAGCGAAATGTTAACTCCCGGTGTTTATAAGGCACATTTTAACGGAAGTAATCTTTCTTCCGGAGTTTATTTCTACAGACTTAGCGGAGCAAATGTTAATCTTGTTCGAAAGATGATGCTGACAAAATAAGTTAATAACTTAAAGGCTGTCTTAAAAAGGCAGCCTTTTTTTCTTTTAAATAAAAATTTAAGAACAAGCATGCCCGGCGCAGACGGGGATTAACAATTTTAGAAGTAAGAAGATTTTCAAAACATCAAAAATCGTTTATCCTTCCCGCCACGGCGGGCTAAGATCAAAAAAATATAATGGTTGTTAAATAAATTAACTCCGTTAGGAGTTAAATATTGGTAGAAATGAATAAACCCACCCGAAACGAACTCCGTAGGAATTCAATATTTCTGAGTTCGTATTTGAAGGGGAAAAGGAATTCAGTTTTTCCAATCCAATAATATTTGCTTTCATAGATTTTTGGGGGAATGGGTTCGGTAGCCTCAAACCGGTGAACTGTAAACTCATTATCTAAAATGGTTATGCTTTGTTTTGTCATGTAATGTTTTTTCCCTTGTCTACACTGAACTGGATGAGGACTATTTTCTTTTCAAGAAGTAAATTCGCTCCAAATTCATTTTAGCAAAACGAGCTTCTTTGTTTCTACGAACGAACCAGCTTGCAACCGATAAAAGTACACTCCGCTAGGTAGTGAGTGTGCATCGAATTCAATATGATATGATCCTGCCGGTTTTTGTTCGTCCACTAATATTGCTACCTGGCGACCAAGCATATCGTAGATTTTTATCGAGACATGCTCTAGTGAAGGAATTTCATATTGAATCGTCGTTACGGGATTAAACGGATTTGGATAATTTTGGGTCAAGTTGAAATTTGTTAAAATAACTTTATCTGAAATCCCTAATACTAAACCAGTTGTAAATTTATTAATATTTGACCAATCACTAATCTCAACAATGTTTTTCGAACGAACTTTCCAATAATACGTTGTATAAGGCTTTAGGCAAGAAGAATCTATGAGGATTTTATTCTCTATTATTACAGAATCAACTATGGATTTTTGAAAAAGTGAATCATTACAAATTTGAATTTGAAAAAAAACATAGTTTTGTGCACTCCATTCTAATTCTATTGGTATATCAATATTAATTTGACTTTGACTTGGACGAAGTAAAACGGGGGTTGATGGATTTTTTATCACTGTCAATCCACCAGAAAATGTTTTTAACACATTATTGCCAATTCCACAAAACCAACCTAGTGAATCATTTATAAAATAGGAATGAGATAAATGTATCCCATCTGAAAGATTAATTGGGATCCAGTTGGTACCATTATCACTAGTGTATAAAATATATGAATAATTAAATCCACTTGCCGTTATCCAACTTTTATTCTTATAGCTAAATACAGAATAATAAATTAATAGGGGGAATGACAACTCTTCCCAGTTTGCGCCTCCATCCAGAGTCTTAAGGAATTTTGAACCGACGGCAAAACCAATTGTATCGTTTAGGAAAGATATATCATTTAAATATTGAAAGGAATGACTTTGAGAAGATTCATTTAGAATTAGATCCCAATCGCAACCTCTGTTTTTGGTTCTCCATATTTTTGACGGGTGTCCTCCTACAATATAGCCGATAGAGTCATTTAGCATTTTTATTGCTTTGAGACCGTTCATGATAGGCAATGTCCTTCGTTCCCAATGATTACCAAAGTCTGTTGTTTTTAATATTAATCCCTCTGACCATAACTCTCCACCAACAGCCCATCCTGTTGAATCATTTTGAAAGTAAATATCTGAAATGGGAAGACTATCTGAATAAATAACTTCCCAGTTTACACCTCTATCCGTTGTCCTATAAATGAAATGTTTATAGCTCGTTGAACAAAATCCAGTATCACTATTAATAAAAAATATTGAGGTTGGATTACCAACTATAGAATTTTTAGTCCAGTTTTGACCTCCATCCGTTGTTTTAAGAATATAATCATCAATTGAGCTATAAGAATATCCCCCTAAATAACCATTTAATGAATCTGTGAAGAAAATTGTAGTGGAGAGTCCGAATATATTCGTATCCTCATATATCCATTGGGAATAAATATTTCCAAAAGAAAGTAAGAAGTGAAGGAGAATTATTTTTTTCATAGTATTAAAAGAACCTCCGAATTTTTGTACACCCGAACTTAAAAATGTTTTTAGATATTACCAAACACAGGTTTACAATTCTTTGCCGCAATTCGGGGAGGATTGTTGAAGAATTATTCAGTTTGTAGTCTCCTCGCTTTAGCCTAAATTGCATCCGTAAACCAGAAAGAGTCTTAAACATCTTCATTGATTGCAATTCTTCCCGGCTCATTTATTAACCAGGTCACTATACAGATTGGAGCAACATCGTCTATTAATGACCTAATTATAGGATTATTATCCGATGTCATTTGAAAAATTAGAGATCATCAGCTCAATTAAAAAAGCATTAGCCGCTGAAGGTTATGAAATTCCCACACCCATACAAAAGCAAGCGATTCCCATAATTTTAGAGGGGCGCGACATTCTTGGTTCCGCACAAACGGGCACCGGCAAGACAGCAGCGTTTGCAGTTCCTATCCTCCAGATGCTTTCTGCAGAAAAAGATCATACTCAATTGAGCTTTCCTATTCAAGCGCTTATTCTTTCTCCTACCCGTGAACTTGCTTTGCAGATAAAAGAAAGTTTTTCTACTTACGGACGCTTCACCGGATTAACAAGCGCGGTCGTCTTCGGCGGAGTGCCGCAAAAACCTCAAACAGATAAATTGAAAAAAGGAGTTGACATACTTGTTGCTACTCCGGGACGTTTGTTGGATCTTCTCGAGCAAAGGGTAGTTAATCTTAGCAAAGTTAAAATATTTGTTTTAGATGAAGCCGACCGGATGATGGATATGGGATTTATCCATGATATTAAAAAAGTTATTAAAGTATTACCGGAGAAAAGACAAAACTTATTATTCTCCGCTACTCTTGCGCCTGAAATTGCTAAACTTGCTTCAAGCTTTTTACACGAACCGGTAACCATTGATATTGAGCCGGAATCACCCACTGTGGATGCGATAACGCAAGGAGTTTATTTTGTAGCTAAACCGGATAAGAAGAGATTATTGGTTCATTTACTTAAAGAAAATGATGCCGATTCGGTAATTGTTTTTACCCGCACAAAATATGGAGCTGATAATTTATCAAGATATTTAAAAGAAGCCGGAATTGTTTCGAGCGCTATCCATAGCGATAAAGAGCAGAACGCAAGACAGCGGGCATTACAAAATTTTAAAAGTAAAAAGATAAGAGTCTTAGTTGCTACCGACATCGCCGCCCGCGGCTTGGACATTGAGCAGCTTGCAATGGTGGTTAATTATGACATTCCGAATATTCCTGATTCATACATTCACCGCATTGGTAGAACTGGACGCGCCGGGTTAAGCGGACTTGCACTTTCTTTCTGCGATGTTGAAGAGCGCGCATACTTGAAGGATATCAATAAACTCCTTAAAACACCTATCCCCGAAATGAGCGGCTATCCTTTTGCACAAATCAGATCAGCTGATGAGAAATTTGAACGTCCAGTTGAGAGAAGACAACAGGGGAACCGACCAAATCAAGGAGCTCAGAAAAAGTTTACGGGAAACAGACCGCAAGGAAGAAATCAAAACGATCAACGCCAGCAAAACAAACGGACTACCGGACAGACGGGAACACCTGAAGATAAAAATAAAGAAAAGAGTACCGCGGAGGTTCCTCATTATATAAAACATAAACGGGGCGACGGTTATCCACGATATGATAATAGTAAAAAGCCATTTGTAAAGAAGACCGGCGATAATCAAAATAAAACGGAACAACAACCTAATACTTCCAAGTCTCAAACTGAGCAGAGTGGCAAACCTCATGCTGCAGGAGCAGGCTCAACCAAACACAGATCTCAAGCATGGAGAAATGATCCTTCTGCTTCGGATCGATATCAGAAGAGATCGGGTGATTCGCATTTCAAACGTGATGACAATAAAAAACATAATACAGCTCATCCGCGCGGCAATTCAACTGAACAAAAACCGGGACAAAGTAAAGCTGCACCGTCATCAGAAGGAACTCCGAAGAGTGAAAAACTTTCATGGCTCAAACGGTTAGGATTTAACAAAAAGAAAAAAGGCAATGGCGGGAAGAGTTAGAGCCAATATTAAAGCGGGAATGCTCGTTGCCATCGTTCTTAAAGAAGATCAGCGTACAGGAGAACTTACTGAAGGAATTGTAAAAAATATTTTAACAAATTCCTCCAATCATCCCCATGGAATTAAAGTGAGACTTGAAACCGGAGAAGTGGGGAGAGTAAAAAAGATTTTGTAGGGCACGAATTTTTTCCCTTGACATTTTTTTCTCTTTCTATTATGTTGCACCCACTATTTCTGAAGCACATGACAGAAATAGAATTTAACTTTAAAACAATTCCGCCTTAGCCACCCACTAAGGCGGGTTTATTTTAAACCCTTCCTTGCCCGAGGGAATATTTGGTTTGTATTTTTTACATATATAACCACGGGATGGAATATGCTTACGATTTCTCAAATATTTTCGTTTTTTTATCGGATACGAACAAAAAAAAATATTAAATTATGCCACCAAATTGATTGCATTTATTCCCCCTCTTTAGATATTTTCCTCAGGCAATCATAAAGTAGATAGAAATTCATTAGGAGATAAAAGTATGTGGATATCCATAGGCATTGTAGCATTAATAGTTGTCGTAATATTCTTTTTTGAATATCGACTAAGAAAACCGGATCAATTGATTCTTTTTGAGTCAAACGGGAAAATCATATTAAGAAAATCACGCTTCTATCCGAGACATTTTAGTCTTGCTTTACCGAAGACAACCTACGCAACGCAAATGAATATTGAAGCCTCGGCAAAGGGAAATCTTGATATCAAAGTGAAACTTGCCATCACAGTAGCTGCCGCTTTGGATCATATTCATGAGTTAATTAGAGTTGGTGGATGGAACAACTATGCTGTTGCTAAAGCCGAAAAAGAACTTGAAACGACAATTCACGGTATCGTAAAGGAGTATACCGAAAGATATGAAATAGAAGAATTGTCCTCGTCGAAGATTTATGAGTATCTCCTGCAAAAAGTCAACATCACTATTCAAAAGTTAGGTCTTGACCTTATTTCTTTAACGGTGCAATCGTTCGAAGCTCTTGACGCTAAAATAGCGGATGCGATGCGCCAGCAGGAATCGGCAAGAATTACGGAACAAACGGAAAAGCTAAATCAGCAAGCAAGAATTCATGCCACGAAAGCTAAACTAAAAGCGGATGAAGAAATTGCCTTATTGCAAAATAATCTTGAATTAAAAAAATACGACTTGAAGAGAACGGAGATGGAAAAAGAATCTTCTCTCGCGCAAAAAAGAATTGAAGATGAGTTGAGAAGAAAAAGAATGCGGCTTGAGTTGGATAAAGAAGAATTGAACATGCTAAAAAGTAGCCCCGAACTCTTAATGTTAACGCCGCAAGCGGCGCGTTTGGCGGAAGCAAGTCAATCGTTAAAGAATGCAAAGACAATTGTTAACTTGTCACCCAATGATCTCTCGCGTGGTTCAGAATTGATCGGAATGTTTCAGCAATTCTTGCAGTCGACTGTCACTACCTCAAAAGCAAAGATAGAAAAAGAGCAATAAAGAAATATTCCTTAATTCACCATGAAAAAATATATTGATCCGCTGGAATATTTTAAACTGAGACCGATAAAAGCAGCAAAGGTTTCCGAAGTGAGCGAGGCAACAGCATCTTCATCTGTTCCTGCAGAAGAAAAAGTAAACTTTCATATCGGAAATCCTGTGCAAGATAAACAGCTTTCATCCGCCTACCTGAGAATGATTTTAGGGATTGAATTTCAAAAAGAAGAATTTAACGAAAATGATCTCGACCAGATTATTGAACACCTTGAATGGGAAAGCAGTGAGAAAACAAAATTAAAGTTCTTCGTTGATTTGATAAAAAAAAGCGCGCCGTACATGCCGCGTGGCGGTTTCAAAAAAGGTGAACCAAGTTACCTGGTAAATTATTTTAATGAATGGCTTATTAAGAACCCGCAAGAACCATTATCATATAACCTTGGCGAGGCATCCGGCAACCGGGAAATAATTTTAGCTTCCGGCGGTATTTATGAAACGCTGAGAATTTTATTCCATGCGCTGTCAGAATATCTTGTTAATCTTCCGGCAACGGTTTTACTGTTCGCGTTTTATCTCCCCGAACATTTAATGAAGTTCCCTTCGGTCAAGTTCAAGGTTTTACCGGAGGATGAAAAAGTATTAATTGAAAATCTTCGGCAGCATTTAGTAAACTCACCCAATGCGCCAACCTTTTTATTGTTGGGGAAGAGCACAAGAGAAGAAGCAAGAAAAACACTCAGACAGTTGAGCCTGGAGTTTTCTCTTTTCTTTGTTGAAGTAAATAACGCCCCAAACCATCTTTCTCTTGCAAGAGAAGCAAAGATGATGAACCGCGTTCTCCGCTTGATGACTCCGGAAATATTTTCTCCTTTCTTAAAAAATCTCTCGATTGTTTTTCTAGCAGGTAATTCCGATTTCATAAAAGTTATAGAGAATATTCACTTCCAACTGAAAGGAACTCCATCAGCTTCCGAAGTTGAATTGCTCTCATTCATTCTTAAAGAAAAATTGACCGGTGATAAAAACATTGGCGGGAAAGACAACTTAGTAGTTGAACCGGCTCACGAATCATCTTCCGTTCCGGTCATAGGCAAGAATATCGGTGGTGCTTCTTTTAAATATTTTGAAAATAAATTAGACTCCCTAATTTCTCGAAGCGGGCTTTATGTTGATAATGTCTCGGAAAGAGTTTCAAAGGTTGAAATTGATCTTACTAAAAAATCAATATTAGCTTCATCAATCTTCGCATTCGATCAATTTTCTACTATTAAAGCAAATGATCTGCTTGACGAGTGTGTTGAAAAAATAGATTCCGAAGAATGGACCAAAGAGTTAGTCAACAGTTTTCTTTACGTCTTCTTAAAACACCACCCTGAATATAGAAGAAATGATTGTTTGCTTGTTAGCGGCTCATCGCGCTCCGGTTTAGGTTTACTCGGATTTCACTGCGGAATTAAAGAGGTCGTATTCCCTGATCTTAGCTGGACGTATGAACATTGTTTCCCTTCAGTGTCGGTTGTTTCTCTGACTGATGATTTTGAACTTGATATTGACGGCATCATTGCTACGGTGAATTCTAAAATTTCCGATGATCCCAACTGGAATAAATATGGCGCTGTTGCTCTGAACAATCCGCACAACGCGACCGGACAGGAATTCGATAGCGAAGGATTGAAACGTTTAATAAAATGGTTACTCGAGAGAAACATTTTCATCATTGACGATCTTTCTTACCAGAACGTAGCTCCTGTTGGCGTGCTAAAACAAATAAAAACAATCCGGCATCTTACCGACGAACTTCTCGAATACGGTTATATCAGTGAAGATCAATCGGATTATGTAATTACCATTCACTCTTTATCAAAGACGGATTCCTTTGCCGGCGCGCGTCTTTCGGTTATAGAGATCCGTAACCGTGTGTTGTTTAAAAAATTCGAAAAAGTCACGACAACGATAAGACCCAATATCGGCACGATATTTTTAGCTTACCTCTTTTATCGTAATAAACCGGAAACGGCAAACGCCTATTGGCGGCTGCGAAATGTAATTTTTGAAGAGAGAATGCATTCCCTGGAGGAAGCCGTTTTAAATCTTCCTGCTGAACGGAATAGATTCAATATTAAAATTAAAGCGCCCAAAGGCAGCATGTACCCTCAGATGATGATTGATAAATTACCATCGGGATTATCACTTGATTGGCTGGCTTCCGGATTAGCGAGGCAGGGGATAGGTCTTATACCGCTTTCAACATTCGCGCGCACGGAAAAAGGATTTGAAGCCGGGCGTAAAATTTTCCGGCTAACTCTCGGCGGCACCGACAATGCAGAAACGCTGCTTAAAAAAACAAGAAGAGTTCTGATTGATCTTAACAGAATGATCGCTGAAGAGGCTGCAAATTATAACCTGAAACAATTTGATGTAAAACCACATGTTGTAAAAAATTCATCTGCCCCAAATGATTCACCGGATAAATGGGATTTCATCGAACAAAAAATATTTAAAGAATGCAATTCCCTTTATAGGAAACAGTTCCTACGCCACGTTGATGTAGTGAGCGCTTTACAGTATGAAAAGAATTTTATTGAAGATTTTTTGCCTGAACGGTTAGCAACATTTAAACAAAGATTTGTCGATCGACTGACGATAGCAAACGAAGTAATAGATTTAGCTTTAGCGGATAAAGGGAAAGGACTGATTGCTGCTCTAGAAAAAGAGTTCTCTAAAGACAGCGTGGAGAGAAGAGAAAAAGAGTTCAAGCAGCGGTTATATGATCGAACGGTTCATCCTACGCAAATGTATTCGCTCAAAGTTGATTTGTTGTTTGAAGAATTAATCGAACGTGTAATTAAAAATGAAAATATTCTCCCTGTGCTGCTCCAAAAAACTGCGGATGAATTAATAAAAGAATTTCTCGGATTGAATGTGGCGATTGTTTCTAGTCAAGAGCCGCGGGAATTAGTCCTCGATCTAAATTCAATAATTGCGGCGGAAAATTTCACCAACTTGCACTCCGACAAACCATTCCAAACGTTTCTCTCTTTTTGGGGAGATTGGGATGGAAGCAACAGACCGTCAGGGCAAGGACATAGTTTAGTTGCGGCGGTGCTCATTGAAAATGTTGCCCGGCAGTGCAGACTGCTTCAGATTCTTTTAAAGACCGATAGATCCGTTAAGATCGACTTGATGCTTCTCCATGAAATTGAAAAACTTCCGGAGACGAACAAACGCTTTTCAAATTTGTTGAATGAAATATCGGAGCTCACTCATCAACTTGAAAAAAGATTTAGGGGAATTCTTCCGTTTAATTTGAAACCGGGAAAAATCAGACGAATGGGAATGCGGCTTCATATCGCGCAAGATCCACTAACCTCATTGTGGCATCATAACGACCGCCTCGAACGGAAGATGCTGGAACTTCGTAAACAAAGAAAAGATGCGCTTGAATATTATTTTTCATTAAATAAAAAAATAAGAAAAGCGCTTCGTGTATCGCTTCCTTCGATTCAAAAGAATATCAACAATAGAGAACTTGCGCTGGAAGCGTGTTTGTATAAAGACCTGTTAAAACGTTTCATAATAACTCCTCGTATTCATCAAAAGTTGATCACCGCTCAAGATCAATTTGCCATTGATACCACAATTCACAACATGGTTGAGATTAATGAGATCGCGGGGAAGTACGGCAATCCCGGAATGGTTATGGCTCTGCAGGTGAGTATGTCTACAAAGCCTGAAGCATTGATTTCGCTTGATAGAAAAATGCGCGCGCACCGGGAACAAATCCTTCGCGATAATCGTGATCTGGAAATTCCCGCTATCTGGCTGATCCCTTTGTTTGAAGATATTATTTCGGTAAAGAATCTTAAAAATTATCTGAATAAAATTTGGGAATACTCGTTACAAAGCAGAAGATTGAATCAAGAAACCGGCGAACGGTTTGCTGAGATCATTACCGAAATCTTTGTCGCCGGATCTGATTTAAGTCAACAAGTAGGTCAAACCGCCGGAATGAATTTGTACAAAGATGCGAAGTACGAATTGACGAGTTGGCTTGCGGAAAAAGGGTTGAACGGTATTGTCAGAATGAAAATGGGGAGCGGTGAACCAATGCAGCGTCAAGGCGGGTATTACTCGCATGTTGTCGGTCAGCCCGCGTTTATTAATTCAGCCGATTCGATAAAAAGATTTTCCAAACATTTAAATGCGTCAACAAAAAAGAGTACGGAATACGCGGCGACTCCTTTGCTGGGAGTTTTTGCCGGCGGTGATCTGCGCACATTTCAGAGTAATATTTCCGAAAAGCTGCGTCACATTTCCGTTCATGATTTAGCTCAACTGCTCTATCACATAAAAGAAGCGCAGAAGTTTTATGAAAATGAAATTAAGCGTGCTGGTGAACCTCTTCTAGAAACCCGGCTTCAGTTTAAAACACGTGGTTTAAAAGAATTGGAGCGGCTTACAGTAGGAAGAAAAGAAATCCTCTTCGACGAATTTTTATCTATCGCTACCGAGAACTTTAGGCAAATTCTCTACGGTAGGGAAGAGGATGTCGTCGGTATTCATATTGTTTCTTATTTCATTTCACGTACTACTCCGCCTCTTAGAGATAGACCTACGATACGTCCGGGGCAGGGAGGTTCCGGCGGCGCAGGTCAGAAAATACTTGAAAGGATCGCGGAGACAATTCCCTTTTCACGTTACGGAAGCCTGCTTCGCGCGATCTCACATAATCAATCGCAAACAGCGGTGCTGGGTATTAACCAGCTAACAACCGGCTTGTTCCGCGCGCTGGATAGTTTTTCGCAAAAGTATTTTGACATGGGCGAAAGCGTTACATTAATAGAAGATAGAATTTTACCCAACCTTCCGGTTTATGAAATATTACACACTTTGCGAATTTATCATGATGTTGATTTAACGTATCTCAACCGGATGGAAAAAGCGTTCCCGGCTGGCAATTCAGCGTTTCTTGCGTTAAGGGAAGACCTTGATTCGCTGGGCAAATATTTGATTCTTTTCCAGAGAGAGCTTTTGAGAAGGCACGGATTGAACGTAACGGATTTTTTTGAGGGAGATAAATTTATTTCCGATCTATTGCCAACACTTCGTCCCGATTTAGCGATTGTGCTGCAACCGGATTTTTTCAATACCAATCCCGAAGTTTTTCTTTCCGCGATTAATGGTACTGTTGATCCAAAATGGTTTAACGATATAAAAAAACTTCTCTTTATTTCCGAAGAAGTAAAATTTTGGCGCGCGAAAATGTGGTATTTGCTTGAACAACCGGTAACCCAGAGGGTTGCGAGTTTCGTTGAATTAGCGATAGCTTTGTATTCGTTGTCTTCCAATGCGCAAACGAAAGAACTTCCATTTGCGCCAATGAAATTAAAACTTCCGACCGAGTTATCGAACGTCTTAAAAATGTCAAATGATGACAACATGCATCAATTTCTCGCTGCCGCTTTTGAATATCTCTCTGTTATTTCCGAAGGAATGGTTGAAGTGCCGATCAATATTATCCGTGCGATAAAAGAAGTTGAGAGAATTATCAAAATTGAAGAGCAGGCATTATCGCCAAAACAGCAGGATCTTTTAAGGTTCTATCTCTTGCAAATTGCACGCCTAACCGGTGAGAACGGGTAAATAGTTTTTTGAGATGCCCTATACGCATTGGTTTGCGTAAGGTGAGTAATTCATACTTCTTTACCCACATCCCTTGACTCTAAAATCTTTTTCGATTTCTACAAGATAGCCCTTTTTCTTCGCTTTTCACTTCTTAAAGATAACTTTGCTCACCTTCTGATTGCCTTTGCAAGACTTAAGATTGGCTTTGCGAGATTCACGATTGACTTTGCTCACTTTCAGATTAGTTTTGCGAGACTTCGGATTGACTTTGATCGCTTCCTATTTAGCCTTGAGAAACTCTCACTTGTCGTTGCGAATTTTTCATTTAACAATGTGTAAAACTCATCATTCAAAGTGTTTGTTCAATTACAAACATCACAATTGCCGCAAGGTTTTTCTCCGGGGAAGCCGAAGTAATCTGAAATAAAAACTCTTCTGCAAGTTTCTGATTTGAAATAATTCACCATTGATAAAAGTTTTTTGTTATCGTTCAGAAGTTTTTCTTTCAGATAAGTTTCATCTTGAAGTTCGTGTGGTAGTTCATCAACAATGGTTAGGTTTTTGTTCTCGATGGCTCCTTCCGTAACGCCGTAGCGGTCAAGCATGGCAAGCACGGTTTCCACACGGAAATCACTTCTGTTTTTGAAACTCATCTGTTCGCGCAGATAATCAGCTCCCATCGAATTTGCGGCTTCCAAATTTGATCTTAAAAGATTGTACATCCCTAAATAATAATTCGCGTCGGGATTAGCCCATTTAATAAATTCCATTTGTGTGTAAAGGTCTTCCTGGTTATAAAGAAGCATACACAAAGAATCATTTCCGTCGCGTCCTGCTCTACCAATTTCTTGATAATACGACTCGATAGAAGAGGGAACTTCAGCGTGAATAACAAAGCGAATATCCGGTTTGTCAATCCCCATTCCGAAAGCGTTGGTAGCAAGAATTAAATTTTGTTTACCGGAAAGAAAATTCCGTTGCGTTCTTTTTCTATCGCTCGCATCAAGTTTGCCGTGATAAATTCCATGCCTGTAACCTTTGTCCCGGAGTATTTGCGAATAGTATTCTAGTTTTTTTATCAGAGCAAAGTAAATGATTCCTGCTCCGTTATATTTATCAAGCACTTTAATGATAGCGCTCAACGTTTCTTTTTCATCAAACACTTCTGTGGTTTCAAGGCGAAGATTTGGCCGCTCAATTCCTTCATGGAAAATTTTAATTTCATCGTTTGATAAACCAAGTTTTGTAATAATATCCCGCTGAACATCGGCGGTTGCAGTTGCAGTAAGCGCGATAGTAAGAGGATTATTCAAAAGCTTTCGAAACTCAGCGATGCGTGAATAATCAGGTCTAAAATCGTGTCCCCATTCCGAAATACAATGCGCTTCATCAACTGCGAGCATGGATACATTGGCGGTTTTTATTGCTCCGATAAATTCCGGTTTTCTAAATCTTTCAGGAGTAACATAGAGCAGTTTAACTTTCCCTTCGACGAATCTTTGTAATTTTTCTTGTCGCTGATCGGCAGAAACGGTAGAATTAATAAACTCTGCCGGAATATTTTTTCTCTTTAACGCGTCAACCTGGTCTTGCATTAACGCAATTAGCGGACTGATCACAATGGTTCCGCCTTCAAATAATAAAGCCGGCAATTGGTAACAAATTGATTTACCGCCACCGGTCGGCATTAGAACAAGGCAGTGAGCATGTTCGTTTATCAATCTATTTATTATCTTTTCCTGCTCGCCGCGGAACTCAAGGTGATTAAAATATTTATTTAGCGCTTCTTTTGGATTCAACATTATTACTCTTAAAAATTTTAGACTCAATTTATAACTACTCCCATTAATAAAATATATTTGGTAATATTTTATTAATTTTGAATAGGATATCCTAATTAGAATTATTCTTGTAATAAAAACGGTTAATTATATTTCTTTTCATTCAAGATGATCTATCTTCCTCCATTAAAATAGAGAGTTATGAAAAATTATTCCATGCTTTTGCCGGTCAATAAGAAGATGTTTAAGGATGCGGGTAGAAATTTTTACTGGTTCTCTATTATTATTTTAATCCTCTTTGGCTATGGTTGTAAGTCGAAACAGGATAAAGCCGGGTTTGATGTTAAATACAAATTTGTTGCTGCTGAATATCAGCGGTTTTTGCAAAACAGATTTAATCATGAAGATTTTTCATTTCGAACTCCTCTTTCTCAAGTTGAGTACTTCGACACCTTAGAATATTTTTATGCGGGCGGTGATTTCCAACCGATATTCATAAAAAGTTTCGACGATAATTATTTTATAGATTCTATGTTGAGTGTCATTAAAGCATCATGGGAACATGGGCTATCCCCAAACCGGTATAATTATGATTTGATAAAAAGAGAATACGATAAAATTTACGACAGTACGATAACAAATAATTCTGCCCGGTATATTCATCTTGCAAATGTGGAGTTACTCCTATCGGACGCAGTATTAAAGTACTCTTATCATTTACGTTACGGTGTAGTTGATCCTACAAAAATATTTTCCGATAGTTATTTTATTCCCATTGTTGATTCGACCAAAAGAGAAATATTTAAACCTTTCCACCAGAAAAATATTTTTCAATACCTAGATGCAATTAAACCTAAAAGCGATCGCTATAAAAAATTGCAGAGTGCCTTAAATATTTTCGAGAACTTGAAGAGCCTTGACTGGAAAAGAATTCCATTAATGAACCAAAAACTTAAAGTTGATGAGAAATCCAATCAATTAAAACCGGTTATAGAAAGATTAGCTTTGCTTGGATTTGTTGATACTTCCAAGATTGCTCAAAAGGCTTTTGACACATACGATTCGTTACTAGTAAAAGCCATCGCTAAATTTCAGAGAGCAAACGGTCTAACCGATGATGGAGTCCTTGGTAAATCAACATTCGAAAAACTCAATACTTCTCCAAAAGAATATGTTGAAAAAATTAAAATGAGTTTGGAAAGATTCAGATGGACAAGTTATACTGACCGATCACGATACATTTTAGTAAACGTTCCCGACTTCCATCTCAGGATTATTGAAAACAAACAAGAAAAATTTAAGATCAAAGTTTGCACCGGCAAAAAAAGACCTGCAAATTTTGAAGCCCGGTTAAAGGTATATGAAAAAACAAAATCATGGCGCAACAAACCGAATGATTGGGAAACTCCCCAGTTATATGGGAAAATCACCCATTTGATACTTAATCCAACATGGACGGTTCCTACAAGTATTATAAGAGATGAACTTTATCGAAAATCTATTTCGGATTCGAATTACTTACGGAAGGAAAATTTTAAAGTAATTTATAGGGGGAAAGAGATAAGTATAGATTCAGTAAATTTAAAGAAATTTTCTCCGAACAACGTTCCTTATACTTTTGTACAAGATCCGGGAGCGGGTAATGCTTTAGGGAGAATTAAATTTATGTTTACAAATAAATTTGATATTTACTTGCACGATACCCCGACAAGAGCTCCTTTTTCTGCTGCCAACAGAGCCGTTAGTCATGGTTGTGTGAGGGTGGAAAAACCATTGCTCCTTGCATATTATGTTTTGAAGAATCACTCAAAATGGGAGCCTGATTATATTAAAATTGAAATTGGCTCTCCGGTAGCGGATAAAACAAAAATCGCTGAATACCGCTTGAAACGAAATGAATTGAGAAGAAATTGCAGTTTTGGTAAAACCACTCAAGTAAATCTCGATCAAAACATTCCTCTTTTTATTGATTATTTCACTGCCTGGGTTAGTGAGGAAGGAATCGTAAATTTTAGAGACGATGTTTACGGTAAGGATGAAATATTGAAAAAATATTTGTTTTATCACCTTACGAAGAACTTGAGGCATGATTAAATATTTAAGAAATACTGATTAAAACCATTGTATGATTGGACGGTTGAATGGAAATCGTTAAAACGTTTTCACAGAATAGTTCGCAATATAAATTGAAAATTAAGCATCAATCTAAGCACACATTCACCATGCTTTAAAAAAGGTTTACTTTAAAATACTTAGGCAAGAAATAATCTAAATTTAAAATAAAAAAGCCCCAAAACGAAATGTATTGAGGCTTTATTGTGAGCACGGGTGGGCTCGAACCACCGACCTTCACCTTAAAAGGGTGTTGCTCTACCACTGAGCTACGCGCCCGTTCAAATTAATTTTGAATTGCAAATTTAATACTATATTTTTAGAAATCAAAAATTTTTTCGAATAGATCATTTGATTATGCAAATGAATTCCTTTAATTATAAAAAGTTATAACCCAATGTAGAATTGTTCATCAAGATTAGGAAACCGATATGCTGGGACAAATTTTACAACCGGAAATTAAAGATTTAATTAATTCCCGTGATTTCTCCTCTTTGAAAGAGATTTTACTTGGTTGGACTCCGGCTGATATAGCTGATTTACTTTCCGACTTACCCGATTACGAACAAGCCATTCTTTTCAGAATTCTTCCTAAAGATATTGCAACTGACACCTTTGAATATTTAGAAGTTGATGTCCAGCTTTCCCTTCTTAAAGCTCTTGGGAATGAAGAAGTTGCCTTTATTCTAAATGACATGTCCCCTGATGATAGAACCGCCATGCTGGAAGAAGTTCCAGCATCGGTACTAAAGCAGATGATGAATCTCCTTTCTATCAAAGAACGACATATTGCTCAATCTCTTTTAGGCTATCCTGAAAATAGTGTCGGGCGATTAATGACTCCAGATTATTTGGCAATTCGCGAGGAATGGTCGGTACAAGAAGTTCTAGACCATATTCGAAAGTATGGAAAGGATATTGAAACACTTAACATCATATACGTTACTAACGAAAAAGGTAAATTAATTGATGATATTAGAATCGGAGAATTTCTCTTAGCCCCGCTTGAGTTAAGTGTAACTGAATTGATGGATGGCAATTTTACTTATCTTCAAGTGTTTGACGACCAGGAAAAAGCTGTTGAAGTTTTTAAAAAATATGATAGAATCGCTTTACCTGTTACTGACTCATCAGGCATTTTAGTCGGCATAGTAACAGTTGATGACGTTTTAGATGTTGCGGAAGAAGAAGCGACTGAAGATTTTCAAAAACTTGGCGCTGTTGAAGCGTTGGATGATTCTTACGCTGCAATTCCCTTATTACAAATGATTAAGAAGCGGGCCGGTTGGCTCAGCATTCTCTTTATTGGTGAATTGTTTACTGCTTCCGCAATGGGATTTTTTGAAAATGAAATAAGTAAAGCCGTAGTTCTTGCCCTATTTGTTCCTTTGATTATTTCCAGTGGAGGAAATTCAGGTTCTCAAGCAGCCACACTTGTTATACGAGCTTTATCTTTAGGTGAAGTGAGTATCAGGGATTGGTATTTCGTTATGAAAAGGGAAATAATCTCAGGATTAGTTCTCGGAACAATTTTAGCTGTTCTTGGGTTTCTGCGTATAACCCTTTGGCAAAACTTCACCGGTATTTATGGCCCGCATTGGCTTCCGATTGCTTTTACAGTTGGCTTTGCTTTAATCGGAGTTGTTCTTTGGGGAACATTAATGGGTTCGATGCTTCCACTTGTACTGAAAAAAATCGGATTTGATCCTGCTGTATCTTCCGCCCCATTTGTTGCAACATTGGTGGATGTTACCGGATTGATGATTTATTTTTCAATTGCATTACTGTTATTAAAAGGAACATTACTATAAAAAGAATTCTTTTCACAAGAAAGAGAATTTAATCCCTTAACATAATTAAGATTAAAATTCACTATAAATAAAAGAGAAAAACATTATGAAAGTACCTTTATTAGATCTAAAACTTCAATATTTATCGCACAAAAAAGAGCTTGATGAAGCTCTTATCCTTGTAGCTGAATCGCAATACTTTATTCTCGGAAAAGAAGTTGAAAAACTTGAATCTTCTTTAAAAGAATATCTCGGCTGTAAATATGCAATTGGTGTATCATCGGGAACCGATGCGTTACTTCTTGCCCTTATGGCTCTAAATATTCAACCCGGTGATGAAGTTATTGTTCCAACTTTTTCATTTTTTGCAACTGCCGGGGTCGTCTCCCGTTTAAATGCAATCCCTGTTTTTGCGGACATTGATCCCGTTACTTTTAATCTCGATCCGAATATTATTGAAAAGCATATCACGCCAAGAACCAAGGCGATAATTCCAGTTCATCTTTACGGACAAAGCACTGCGATGGATGAAATTATGGCGATCGCAAAGAAACATCAATTAAAAGTTGTTGAAGACGGGGCACAAGCAATCGGCGTTCAATATAAAGATGGGAAGAAAGTCGGAACCATTGGAGATATTGGCTGCTATTCATTTTTTCCCAGTAAAAATCTCGGTTGTTTCGGCGATGGCGGATTAGTGGTTACTGATGATGATGAGTTGGGAGAAATGTTAAAGATCATGCGCGTTCACGGTGGTAAGCCAAAATATTATCACAAAGTTATCGGTGGAAATTTCAGAATTGATGAAATCCAGGCAGCTATTCTAAATGTTAAACTCCCATTCCTTGAAAATTGGTCTGAAAAAAGAAGACAAAATGCAAAGTTGTACACAAAACTTTTTATTGATGCGGGACTTGCTGAAGATGAAGGGAAACTTATTTTTGGTGAGAAGAATATAGTGCTACTTCCAAAAGCAGTTTATAAAAATGCCGGTGTTAAGAATTATCATATTTATAATCAGTACGTTATCAGAGTTGAAAAGAGAGATGCACTCCGCAAATATTTGGCTGAAAAAGAAATAGGAACTGAAATTTATTATCCGGTTCCATTCCATCGCCAGGAATGTTTTGCTAATCTTAATTTCCAAGATGATGATTTTCCGGTTTCAAATAGTGCCGCAAGCAATACCATTGCATTACCTATCTTCCCTGAATTAACTGAAGACCAGTTGAAGTTTGTGGTTGAAACTATTGCAGAATTTTTGAAAAGTTAATCTTTTATATCCCGGATTGTTTTTTAGTTTAGCGCAACGCTCGTCACGCTTTGGCGTGATTCCCTACAACATAAAAATATTTCAACTACATTCGGAACGGTAGAGACCGCTCCGAATGTAGTTTATATCAAACGATATTATGAACAACTTTTTCTGCAATAGTTTCTCCGATGCTTATTGATGCGGTTGCTGCCGGTGAAGGAGCGTTTAACACATGCATCATTCTTTTCGCTTCAACCAGACAAAAATCATCCAGCAAATTTCCATTTCTATCCAAAGCCTGCGCGCGCACGCCTGAGCCGCTTGGTGTAATATCTTCTTCTTGTATTTGCGGGACTAATTTTTGCAGCGCTTCAGCAAAAAGTTTTTTGCTGAAACTTCGTCTAAATTCATCAAATCCCATACGGTAATATTTTTGCGCCATTATCCAGAACCCGCGTGAGAAGAAATAATCTGATATTTCCGGTAATGAAAAATCAGTTTTTAAATATCCTTTTCGCTTAAAAGCTAAAACTGCATTGGGTCCCGCTTCAATTCCACCGTTTATCATTCGCGTAAAATGAACTCCAAGAAACGGAAACCGCGGATCGGGAACGGGATAAATTAAATTCTTTACAAGATATTTTTTCTCTTCTTTAATTTCATAATACTCGCCGCGGAAAGGAATGATCTGAACTTCAGGATCAATACCGCAAATTTTTGCGATCTTATCCGAATATAAACCGCCGCAATTAACTAAATAGGAAACCGTAAAAACTTCTTGTGAAGTTTGAATAATCAACCGGTTGCCTTCTTTATTAATCCCCAAAAATTTTGTGTTAAGAAGTATTTCCCCGCCAAGCTCGTTTATTTTTTTTGCGAATGTCTCGGTAACTTCGGTATAATTTACAATCCCTGTTTCTCCAACGAATAAAGCGTCAATGCCGGTTGCGTAAGGTTCAAATTCTTTTATTTCTTCTTTTGAAACTCTTTTTAATTGAGTTAATCCGTTTTCTCGTCCACGTTTTTCAAGGTCATTCAATTTTACGCGTTCATTTTCATTTGTCGCAAGCACAAGTTTTCCGCATTTCTCATATTTTATTTCGTTCTCTTCACAAAATTGATACATCAACTTTCTGCCTTTAACACAATTTTGAGCCTTCAACGAACCGGGTTTATAGTACAAGCCTGAATGGATAACACCGCTGTTGTTTCCTGTTTGATGAGGAGCGAGTGATTTTTCTTCTTCAATAAGTAAAAGTTTTAGTTGAGGTTTCTGACGGAGAATTTGCATTGCAGTTGCCGTTCCCACAATACCGCCGCCGATAACAAGAATGTCGTAGCTTTTCATAAATGCTTTTGGATTGACTATTTAGAGAATAATACATTATATTTAAAACAAAAATAAAGAAATTTTTAAATTATCGGGGTCTTAAATGTTTGGATTTTTAAAAATGGAAAATGAAGAAGAAAATATATTTATAGATTTTAAGCAAATACATTTCCTCAAGGAACGTAGAAGAAAAATTATTTTATACGTTGCAGGAGCTCTAGCTTTTATTCTTCTTAATGTTGTGCTCTATCAATTAAGTGGATTTTAATCATTCCAATTCACAAAACCTTTTAGCTTTCATAAATTTTATAGAAATGTTCTAATGCAGAAAAGTAAAGTATATATTGAGACTTATGGCTGCCAAATGAATTTAGCCGATTCCGAAGTAGTTATGGGCATTCTAAATTCTCAAGGATACGCAATTACCCAGGAGGTAAAAGATGCGGACGTTATTCTGCTTAATACTTGCAGTATACGCGATAATGCCGAGCAAAGGATTTACGGGCGGTTAGGAAATCTTAAAGCATTAAAAGATAAAAAACCGCAAATCGTTCTCGGAATTCTCGGTTGTATGGCGGAGCGGTTGCGCAAAGATTTAATTGAAGAAAAAAAAGTTGTTGATTTAGTTGTCGGTCCCGATGAATATAGACGACTACCCGAATTTATTGACGCTGCTTTCGGTGGAGAAAAAGGGATTGGAGTTAAACTTTCGCGCTCTGAAACGTACGATGATATTCTTCCATTCCGCGAAGATGGTTTGCATGCATGGATATCTGTTATGCGCGGCTGTGATAAGTTTTGCACTTTCTGTGTTGTTCCCTTTACGCGCGGAAGAGAACGCAGCAGAAGTCTTGAATCCATTGTTAACGAAGTTAAAATGCTTGGAGCTCGCGGTTTTCGCGAAGTTACACTTCTCGGACAAAACGTAAATTCTTATTTAGATGAACAAAATGATTTTGCCGATCTACTAGCAGCAGTTGCCGGCGTTAATAAAAAAATGCGGGTAAGATTTTCAACTTCTCATCCGCAAGATTTATCCAACAAATTACTTTACACAATTGCTAAAAATGAAAATCTTTGCAATCACATTCATCTCCCGGTGCAGTCAGGCTCAAATAGAATTTTAGAATTGATGAACAGAACTTATTCGATTGAACATTATCTGACTTTAATTGATAAAGCCAGAAAAATTATTCCGGGTGTTTCATTTTCTACAGATATTATCAGCGGTTTTCCGACCGAAACGTATGAAGACCATCTTGCAACTTTAGATGTTATGCAAAAAGTTAAATACGATGGCGCTTACATGTTCAAATATTCACCACGTGAAGGAACAAAAGCATTTAAAATGGAAGATGATGTTACTGAAGAAACAAAATCAAAGCGTTTACAGGAAATTATTGCACTGCAACAACAAATCTCGTTTGATGTGAACCAACGTCTTTTAGAAAAAAAAGAAATTATTTTGGTGGAAGGCGCAAGTAAAAAATCAGATGATTTTTTATCCGGTAGAACAGACTCAAATAAAGTAGTAATTTTTCCACGGCAAGCCAACATTGGTGAAGGAGATTATATTGAAGTTTTAATCGACCGTGCAACTTCAGCAACGCTCTTCGGCTCGGTGGTTTCGGTAATTGATAAGAAAGAACTATCTGAAATAAGGTTAGCTGTTTAAGAATAATTTAGTTTGAAATGATAAAAACACTTAAAAATTTCATTTTTTTCATAGCAATCCTCTTCTTTTTCACCGAAAAATCTTTTTCGCAAGAATTCAACATTGTTTCTCTTCTTAAAAAAATTGAAGAAGGAAAAAGCGGCGATGTGAAAGAAGAACTTCAGCCTTTGTTGAAGCGGAATCCCGAAGACCCATCTTTACTTTTCCTTTCGGCGTTACTTACAGAAGACGGAGCAAAAGCGAATGAGAAATATCTTAAAATTGTTAACGTATTTCCAAAATCAAAATATGCCGATGCAGCCCTTTTTAGAATTTTCAGCTACCATACTGCCATCGGTGATGAGAAAGCAGCCGCAGCCTATCTTAAAAAATTAAAATCCGAATATCCGAAATCAAATTATCTCCCTTCACCTGAAAAAATTGCTGTTGAGAATTCCGAAGAAACTATTGTTCAAAGAATTGCTCCTCAAAAAAACGAAAATTATCGTTTCACAATTCAAGTGGGTGCATTTAGTGATGTAAAAAATGCTAAAGCTTTAAAAGTTGATCTTGAAGATTCCGGTTATGAAATTGACATAACAGAAAAAAACGTTGCCGGAACTATTTTTAATGTTTTGTATCTCGGCAAGTTTGAGGATAAAAAATCAGCAGAAAAAGTGTTAGATAAAGTTAATCTCGAATTTCAATTAAACGGCAGAGTTGTTTCGAAAGAAAAATAACCGCAAATTATTGGAACAAGTTCAGTTTAAATTTCTTGAAACCTCACCTTCTTACTTTATGAAATCGATTTATTTCTTATTTTTGGAGAAGCGAACTCAATTTTAAATTATGACAATAGAACAACTACAAAAAAAATTCGGCATCGTCGGAAAGTCAAAAGAAATTCACGACTTGATAGATATCATCATTCAAGTTGCTGCATCTGATATTTCCGTTTTGATTTTTGGCGAAAGCGGAGTAGGCAAAGAGGTTTTTGCCCGCGCCATTCATGGTGCTAGCCGCCGTGCAGAAAATCCGCTGATAAGCGTAAACTGCGGCGCCATTCCAGAAGGCATTCTAGAAAGCGAATTGTTCGGTCATAATAAAGGCTCGTTTACTGGAGCCATTGATGCGCGTAAAGGATATTTTGAACTTGCGAACCGCGGAACGTTGTTCCTTGATGAAATAGCTGAAATGCCAATCACTACGCAAGTAAAACTCCTTCGGGCAATTGAGACGAAAGAATTCATGCGTATCGGCGCTGAGACGCTTACAAAAGTTGATGTGCGATTCCTGGCGGCTACAAACAAAGATTTACAAAACGAAGTTGACGCAAAGAGATTTCGTGAAGATTTATTCTTCCGGCTAAAAGCGGTAACGATCCATATTCCTCCTTTACGGAAAAGAAAAGCGGATATTTTTGAGTTGGTCCATTTCTTTGCGGATAAATTTGCCGATGAAAACAGAACCGCCAAACCCGTTTTTACAACAGAAGCCTTGGATTATCTGCACGATTATCCTTGGCCCGGCAATGTCCGCGAGTTAAAAAACGCAGTTGAAACCTCCATCGCTTTAACAAAAAATGCAAAACTCACTAAAGAAATTTTCGAACAAATTCTTCCCTATCCTAATTCGGGAACTTCCATGAACTTCCCGGTTGTTACCAGAAAAAGTCCTGAAGAAGTTGAAAGGGAATTTATTTATCGGGCGCTGTTTGAGTTGAAAAAAGATATTCTTGATATAAAGGAAATTCTATTACTAAAAGAAAAAGAAAATCTAGAAATACAAGATGATCCAAATGATGTGCAAAGCGTTGAAGAAGCCGGGAAAAGAGCAATGACCCTCGCCCTTAAAAAAGCAATTGGAAACAAAAGGAAAGCGGCAGAAATGCTCGGGATCAGTGAAAGAACCTTGTACCGGAAAATAAAAGAATATCACCTTTAAAAATTTGACAAAAAGTGGAAAAATTGAATAATTATATCAAATTTAGATCGTTTCTTAAACCTCTTGTTTTGTTGTTTATCATCGGAATATTGAGTAATTTTACAGGGTGTTTCGGATGCCCCTATTCATTTTCCGGAGCTTCTGTTGCTCCGCATTTAAAATCAGTTGCAATACCATTTGCGGAAGATAGAAGTGGTTCAGCAGAGCCACGGTTGAGAGAGTTACTTACTGAAAAATTAACGCAAAAGTTTATTGATGATAACAATCTGCAAATTGCAGAGAAAAGCAGTGCCGATGCGCTTCTTCAATGTGTAATAGTTTCGCTTTCTGATGTTCCGGCAATTGTTTCTGCAGGTGAAAATGTTGCTTCGAGAAGAATAACAATTACGGTGCAAGTAACTTTTAAAGATTTAGTTCAGAGACGAACCGTTTTTGAAAAACAATTCTCTAACTATGGTGATTATTCAGGTGGAATTTCCGAGAGAAATTCGGGTATTGATGATGCAATTAATAAAATAAGTGATGATATTCTGTTAGATACGGTGTCAGGTTGGTAATTTAATTTATAGGAGAATTTATGGATGAGATAGTACTTATCTCATATTTTGTTTCATTGTTCATTTTATTTGTTTTTAGTAGTCATGGTTTTTTTATGATCTACTATTACAACAAATACAAAAACGTTAAGCCGGTTGCAAATGTTGAAATTAATCCCGATACGAAGGTAACGATCCAGCTTCCGTTATATAATGAATTATATGTAGTTGAGCGGTTAATTGATTCCGTTTGTGAGATTGATTTCCCGAAAGATAGAATGGAAATTCAAGTGCTGGACGATTCGACCGACGAAACAGTTAATTTGGTTGCGCGTATTGTTGCAGAAAAGAAAGAATTAGGTTTCAATATTCTTCACGTTAGAAGAGCTCTACGTGAAGGTTTTAAAGCCGGCGCATTAAAAGAAGGAATGAAAACCGCAACAGGTGAATTCATTGCTATTTTTGACGCTGATTTTATTCCTGCTAAAGATTTTTTGAAAAAGACGCTTGCTCAATTTACCGATGATAAAATCGGGATGGTGCAAACACGTTGGGAACACCTCAACGGTGATTATTCAATTTTAACTAAAGCGCAAGCTTTGGCTTTAGACGGCCATTTTGTTATTGAACAGAACGTTAGGAACAAAGCCGGATTTTTTATCAACTTTAACGGAACCGGCGGTATTTGGAGAAGAAGCTGTATTGAAGACGCCGGTAACTGGCATGCCGATACGTTAACCGAAGATTTAGACCTAAGTTACCGTGCACAATTAAAAGGATGGAGATTCGTTTTCCTCCGTGATGAAATTTCTCCTGCAGAATTACCTTCAGAAATTAATGCTTTAAAAGCTCAGCAATTCCGCTGGACAAAAGGCGCTATTGAAACTGCAAAGAAAATTCTTCCTATGGTTTTGAAATCAAAATTACCGTTGAGAGTAAAAATTCAAGCGACCTTTCATTTAACAAACAATTTAGCTTTCCCGTTTATTCTTCTTGCGGCTATTTTGAATGTACCACTAATATTTATTAAAAACAGCGGTTCACACGAAGCATATTTTGCAGTGATGTCTATTTTTATTCTCGCATTTATCGGTTCGTTTGTTTTTTATCTTTATTCTCAGAAAGATATTCGCTCGGATTGGCGCAAAAAAATTGTTCTTTTTCCTCTTTTTATGGCAGGAAGCATGGGCTTTGCGGTTAATAATTCACGTGCGGTAATCGAAGGTTTGTTAAGTAGAAAAAGCGATTTTATTAGAACTCCAAAATTCAAAGTTGTCGATCAAAAAGATTCTTGGTCTAACAACAAATACGTAAATAAAAAGTTAGAGCCTTCCGTTATTGTTGAATTGATTATGGCTCTTTATTGTTTGGTCGGCATTGGTTCATCAATTTACTTTTTGGAAATTGCCGCCATTCCTTTTCAATTGTTGTTTTTTATCGGATTTTCTTTTGTCTCAGTAACGTCCATCAGACATGCCTATTCTAAAAAATAGGTTTTAAAGTGGGAAAAACCGCAAAGAATATTTTCGACGAAAAAGTAAGTTTAATTTACGAGTATAATAAAAAATCTCCGTTATTTGTCAGAGAGGCAAGTACGGAGATTTTTGCTAATAACGTAGAAAAAGCTGTTGAAATTTTACATCAAGGTTTGCAGCTCTTCCCCGATTATCCAACTGCGCATATCGTGCTCGCAAAGGCTTTAACAATGCTTGGAAAGTATGATGAGGCTTTATCTTCGTACAAAAGAGGTTGTGGGCTTATCAATTCGGAAGCATCTTATCTTTTTTTTGTAGAAGAAGTTACTTCAAACCAAAAACAACGTTCCGCCTTTGGGAAAATTCCCCGCCCGCCATTTACTTTTGAACAAGATTTTCAGGATGAAAAGGAATCTTTCTCCTTGGATAAGTCCCGCCTCTTAAAAAAAGAAAATGTTTTTGAAGACAGATTAGGTGAAATTGCGAAAAAAATTTCTGCAGTAAGAATCCAACCACCTCCAAACTCGTGGGAAAAAGAAGAAGAGAGTGAACTGGATTTTCCTTCTGAAGTTAAAATTGCCTCTGAAACACTCGCCAAAATTTACGTTGCTCAAGGTGAATTCCAAGAAGCAATTGAAATGTACCGCCGCCTTATTCAGAAAAGTCCTTTAAAAGAAGAGTACTATCTTGTTAGAATTGCAGAACTTCAAACCAAGTATAATCTTGACTAAAATCAAAAGTCCTCAGTTTCATTTTTAACATGAATACCTTGCAATTCCATAAATTACCGGAAACGTTTTTTCAAAAAGATGTTCTTAAAATTGCACCAAAACTTCTTGGGAAATACTTTATAAAAAAGGAAGGACAAAAATTATTAATAGGTAAGATAATTGAAGTTGAAGCATACGTAGATAAGATTGATGAAGCTTCACACTCGTTTAACGGCGTAACGAATAGAAATAAATTGATGTTTGCTTCCGGCGGGAAGTTATATGTTTATTTTATTTATGGGAATCATTATTGCTGTAATGTGGTTTGCGATAAAGAAGGTGTTGGTTCCGCAGTGTTGATCCGCGCTCTTGAGCCGTTAAAAGGCATTGAGATAATGGTGGAAAGAAGATTTCGAAAAAGTGAAGTTACTGCAAAAGAATTCTTAAATTTGACTAACGGTCCAGGAAAAATTTGTAGAGCGTTTAACATTGCTAAAGATGAAAACGGAATGGATCTTTGCGGCGAAGAAATCTTTTTAGCTGAAGGAGAAAAAGTTCCGAAGAAAAATGTTTTGCAGTCACCAAGAATCGGAATAAAAAAATCAAAAGAATTGCCATGGAGATTTTATTTAAAAGATAATCCTTTTGTTTCAGCAAAATGATCAGACCCCAAAATATATTGCTCGTGCGTACAGACCGGATTGGCGATGTTGTGCTTTCGCTTCCACTTGCTGAAGCAATTAAAAAAGAATTCCCGGATTGTAAAGTTACGTATCTAGTAAAATTCTATACTTTGGATTTAGTAAAAAATCATCCCTTTATTGATGATGTGTTAACGCTCGACGAAACAGACAATATCCCGACAATTTTCTCGAATGTAAAGAAAATAAAAGCGAAAAATTTTGATAGTTGTATTGTCGTCTATCCGACTTTTAGAATTGCGTTCATCTTATTTCTTACGCGGATAAAAAATCGAATCGGAACCGGTTATCGTTCTTATTCTTTTTTCTTTACAAAGAAAATTTACGAGCATAGAAAATATGCGCAACGCCATGAACTTCAATACAATATGAACTTGTTAAAAATATTTGGTATTGAAAAACAACTGCAATCAGGTGAAGCTGATTTTCATATTCAAATCAGTGAAGAAGGGAAGAAGGATGTGCAGCAATTTTTTCAAGAAAAAAATATTGATGAAATGAAACCGTTGATCATTGTCCACCCCGGAAGCGGTGGCAGCGCTGTAGATTTACCGTTACCTAAGATGAAAGAGTTAGTTAAAAGCCTTCTAAGTCTTAATGTAACTATTCTCGTTACCGGCAGTAGTAGCGAAAAGGGAATCTGTCAATCGCTGGTTATAAATGATAGTATTATTAACGTTGCAGGCAGATTTTCACTAGCTTCTTTAATTGGATTAATTGATAAAGCCTCAATGTTTATTTCTAATTCAACCGGACCGTTGCATATTGCCGCGGCTTTGAAAAAATTTGTTGTAGGGTTTTATCCCAAGATCGACGCCTGTTCGGTTCGCAGGTGGGGACCTTTCACTGAAAAGAAAATGATTTACGAACCTGCAATCAACTGTCAAAATTGCACGAGAAAACAATGCGAGCGTTTGCATTGCATGGAGACAATTTCAATTGACGAAGTTTTTGCCAATATTAAAAATTATTATATGTTGCTTCAAAAGAACGGAGACTTTTAATGAAAAAAAATTCTCACTTGCTTCTGTTCAGTAGTGTGATGTTTCTTTTATTTAGCGGAGTTCTCTTTGCACAGAATTCCGGAACAGATTTTCGAGAAATTGAAAATAAAGCTTTTAGAGTCGGTGAAAAGTTAACCTACGATGTTAAGTATGGATTTGTTACGGCAGGTGTTGCAACCATGCGTATTCCCGAGATAAAAAAAATTACCGGGAGGGATACCTACAAAGTTTTATTTGAAGTGAATTCAGTTGCAAATTTTGATTGGATCTACAAGGTGCGTGACCGCTATGAAACTTATATTGACGTTGAAGGAATTTTCCCATGGCGTTTTGAACAGCATATCCGCGAAGGGCATTATTCGAGAGATTTTTCCGCCTTCTTCGATCAGCGAAAAGGGAAAGCAAAAACTTCAGGCGGATCTTATGATATTCCAAAATATGTCAACGATATTATTTCGGCATTTTATTTGGCGCGTACTTTTAATTATTCAAAGATGAAAGCCGGAGATAAAGTCAATCTTCAAAATTTCTATAAAGACAAAGTGTATGATTTAGATGTAAAGTATCTCGGTAAAGAAAGAATTACAGTTGGAGCCGGAACGTTTGATTGTGTGATAGTTGAGCCGTTAGTGCAAGAAGGCGGATTATTTAAAAGCGAAGGAACTATTGTTATTTGGTTGACAGATGATGATTTGAAAGTTCCGGTAAAAGTAAAAACGAAAGTTATTGTCGGGGCAATTGATGCAGAGTTAACAGCTTTTGAAGGTCTGAACGGAAAATTAAAAGCGAAGAAATAAGTTATGGATGATCTCAAAAATCAGAAACATGATGACGATAAGCCAAACGGTTCCGAGCCTTGGAATTTTAATGACAATTCAAAACCCGAATTAACTCCGAAAATTTCTCCCGTAAAAGCCGGCTTGCTTGGGTTAGCCGGAGGGTTTTTCTTTTATCAGATTTTTGGCGGACTTTTAACCGTCCTCATTTTTGGTCTCAATTTAGAAAAAGCAGATGCGAATGCTCTCCGTTTAATTACAATGGCGGGGCAGGTCCTTTTTATCCTTTTACCAGCGCTTATCTTCTCGAAAATTATCTATGAAGATGTAACGCGGGTTATTCGATTTCGTACAGCACCCTGGATTGAAATTGCCATGTTTACCGTTGGAATTATCGCCTTAACGCCAATTCTTCAAAATTATTTGTATATCCAAAATTATTTTTTTGAACAGTTAGCAAAACAAAGTGGATTTATCCAAGCGATCAAAGAATCTCTGGATTCCTTAGATAAATTGGTTGAACATTCTTACGGCAGTTTATTAAAAATAAATTCAACAATGGATGGAGCGATTGTAATTGCAGTTGTTGCCATTACGCCTGCAGTTTGCGAGGAAGTGATGTTTCGAGGCTATATTCAAAAAAGTTTTGAACTAAAGTATAAATCGTTTTTCGGTGCGTTGATCACAGCAATATTTTTCGGGCTGTATCATTTTAATCCGTATGCTTTTCTTCCTCTAACATTACTTGGATTTTATCTCGGTTATTCAGCCTACAAAAGCAATTCTATCCTTGTTCCGGTGATACTTCATTTTATAAATAATCTGTCTGCTGTTGTCCTATATATGGTTTTGGGTGAGTCAGAACTTGAACAAAGCAAAGCGATAACACAGGCAGAACTAACTCCGACATTAATAGCGCTATCGTACCAAATTATTTTATTTAGTATTATTCTTCTGGGAATTCAATATTATTATCGAAAGAAAAAGCGGACAGCCTCCGCGTTAAGTCAGTAAATAGTTATGCCATTTTGTCCGAATTGTAAACTAGAGTTTGAGGTATCAGTTAAAAATTGTAGTGATTGTGGAACTGAACTTGTTACTTCGCTCCATGAAAAAATTATTTTAGATGAAGATAATTTCATCTTGCTTACAGTATGCACCGAGATGTACGAAGCCGAATTTATTAAAGCAAATTTAGAAAGCGCCGATATTAATGCATTTATTCTTTCGAAGCAGGATCGCAATTATCCTTTTCTTGGTACGATAAAAATTTTTGTAAAAAAAGAAGACAAAAACTCTGCCCGCGATTATTTGGAAAATATAATTAAGCAATCTCCTTCAACAGAAGAGGAATAACAGTGTCAAATACGTTTGTAAGAATTTTAGTTTCGGTCATAACAATTCCCTTAATATTAGCGATTTGTTTTTTGGGGAAATTTTTATTCCTCGGATTTACGCTGGTTATCGGTGGGGTTGCATATTATGAGTTTATTTCATTTGCAAAAGAGAAAGATGCTTCCGGTTCGCTTGTAATTGGCATGCCAGCAGTGTTGCTGATTATCATGAATGCCTATCTTAATTTTGCTGATTTTTTTCTTCTCGCTTTTGGGATCGTTTTCCTTTCTCTCTTCCACGAACTTTTCAGGAATAAAAAATCAGCAATTTTAAACTTGGGCATAACTTTTCTCGGAGTTTTTTACATTGGGATGTTTGTCAGTTCTTTTATTTTGATCCGGGAATATTTTGTTGATTATCAACATGGAGCGTTCGTTATCATTTCTATGCTTGCTACTATTTGGATTTGCGATTCAGCCGCCTATTTTTTCGGATTGTCATTCGGTAAACACAGGTTATTTCTACGTGTTAGTCCAAAGAAAAGCTGGGAGGGTGCAATTGCAGGTTTTGTTTTTTCAATTATTACTATGCTTTCCGCAAAATTATTAGTGGTGGACTTTTTATCCTGGCAGAATGTAATTGTCATCGGAATTATTTTAGGAACGGTTGGACAAGTTGGCGATTTAATTGAATCATTATTAAAGCGCGATGCAGGCGTAAAAGACTCATCAAAATTAATTCCCGGGCACGGCGGCGTTTTTGATAGATTTGATTCACTCATCTATTCAGCGCCGATAGTCTTTTTATATGTCAAATATTTCATTTCTCATTAAAAGTTTTACATGGCAAAACAAAACAAAGTCAGTGTTATCACTTTAGGCTGTTCAAAAAATACGGTTGATTCGGAACGGTTAATGCGTCAGCTTGAAGCGAATAATTTTAAACTTCAATCGGATCCGAATGATGCCGATACTATTATCATCAACACTTGCGGATTTATTGAAGCGGCGAAAGAAGAATCCGTAAACACAATTCTCAATGCTATTGCTATGAAGAATGCAGGGAAAATAAAAAAAGTTATTGTTGCAGGCTGCTTGTCGGAACGTTACAAAGAAGACCTTCAAAAAGAAATTCCCGAAGTTGATGTTTTTTTCGGAACGGAAAATTATGAAGGAATTATTAAAGAGATCGGCGGAGAATTAAAACGCGAACTGCTTGGCGAGCGTTTACTTACAACACCTTCATACACGGCATACTTAAAAATATCCGAGGGCTGCGATAATCCATGTTCATTCTGCGCAATTCCCTTGATGCGCGGAAAACATAAAACAAAATCAATTGAAGAGCTTGTGCGCGAAACTGAATTTCTTGCAAAGAATAATACCAAAGAATTAATTCTTATCGGGCAAGACACAACCGATTACGGAAAAGACCTTTATGAAAAAAGAAATCTTGCCGAACTCATCACACGCTTGAGCGAAGTTGAAGGGATTGAATGGATCCGCCTGATGTACGTTTATCCATCACATTTCCCGGATGATTTAATTGATGTAATGGCGAATAATCCGAAAGTTTGCAAGTACATCGACATTCCTCTTCAACATATTTCCGATGATGTGCTTCGTTCAATGCGGAGAGGAATAACCAAGCGGAGAACGGTTGAAACGCTAAATACACTTCGTAAAAAAATTCCCGGCGTTACCATTCGTACAACTTTTATTGTCGGTTACCCAAATGAAACGAAGGAGCATTTCGATGAACTTTGTGATTTTGTAAAAGAATTTAAATTTGACCGCATCGGGGTTTTTACTTATTCGGTTGAAGAAAACACGCCAAGTTATCTTTTGGGCGATCCGGTTCCTGAAAAGGAAAAACTTCGCAGAAAAAATAAATTGATGAAAATACAGCAAAGTATTTCACACGATAAAAATCTTTCGCTTGTTGGAAAAGAGTTAAGAATAGTAGTTGAAGGTAGGGAAGGAGATTATTATATTGCCAGGAGTTATAGAGACGCACCTGAAGTTGACGGAGAAGTTTTAATCCCCGTAAAAAAGAAAATGTTGAAAGTTGGAAAGTTTTATAACGCTACTGTTTTTGATTGTAATGAGTATGATCTTTTTGCAAATGTCTAACGGCGGAAATATGAAATTAGTAAAAGTTGTTTTGGTTTTGCTTGTCTCCTTACAAATGTTCGGGCAAGTTGAACAATCCTCCGATGCCTACAATAATTTAGGATTGCCTGCCTTTTATTATGAACTGCTAAATTATAAGGATCAAAATTCATCACTTACGCGTGTTGATGCTTTAGTGCAAGTCCCCTTTAATTCACTCCAATTTATTAGAGACGGTTCTGGATTTAAGGCGGAATATACCGTCACGGTTTCCGTTTACAGTAAAGAGAAGGAAAATCTACTGACCGAAAAACTTTGGAACGAAAAAATTTCTTCGCAAGAATTTGATCAAACGCATTCACGTTCAAATTTTAATTTAAGTTTGAAATCCTTTTTACTTCAGGCGGGGGAGTATGTTTTTGTAATTTCAGTTGAAGATAAAGACTCCAGGAAGAAAAGTCTTTACGAAGTGAAGTTTACAGTTAAACAGTTTGAGCATCCGGTTGATGTAAGTGATCTTTTATTTATCGGAAATAAAACTGTTGTAAACGGAAAAGAAAAAATATTTCCGAATATCTCAAAAATTATTTCAACCGCAGAAGGAAAACTTTCTGTTTACGCTGAAGTTTATGCTGATTCAGCAACTCTTGTTTTATTAAAATATTATGTGTCTTCAAAAGAAAAGAAAACAATTGTTGAAAAAACCACAGAAAAAGATTTGCAGAAAGGGATTAACAGCATTACTCTTGAATCGGACAGCGTTACCCTTCCTCTTGATAATTATGTTTTTACTCTCGCAGTTGATGATATGAATTCTTCGAAAAAAGTTTCCACGAGCAAAGTTTTCTTTTCCCGGATTGAAGGTGTTCCGCCTACAATAATAAATGTTGACAAAGCCATCGCACAACTGATCTATTTAGCGACAACTACCGAACTTGATTCAATTAAAGGAGGAAAAACTTCCGAAGCAAAACTTGAACGGTTTTTGAATTTTTGGAAAACAAAGGATCCAAATAAAGCAACTCCTGAGAACGAGGCATTCAACGAATATTATCGACGTGTAGAATACGCCAACTTGCATTTTTCACATTATACGGAAGGCTGGAAATCCGATATGGGAATGGTTTACATTATTCTTGGCGCACCAAATTCAGTTGACCGCCATCCGTTTGAGTATGATTCAAAACCGTATGAAGTTTGGGAGTATTATCAAATCAACCGGCAATTTATTTTTGTTGATTCCACAGGGTTTGGTGATTACCGTTTAACCACGCCGTTTTATAACGATCTGAATCAGTATCGGTAAATAAAATGATCCTTACTGTAACAATTAATCCGTTACTCGAAATAAGTTTGAAGTATGATCATGTTTCATTTAACGGTGAAAATAGAAACGGTAAACTTGTCTATCACGCCGGCGGAAAAGGAATAAACGTGAGCAGGCAATTAAAATATTTGCAAACAAAAAGTTTTGGATTTACTTTTTCTGGCGGAGCAAACGGGAAAATCTTCAGATCAATATTAGAGAAGGAAGATCTCGCTTTTTCATTTCTCAAAACCGAAAGCGAAACTCGAATAGCTTCGGTTATTGTTGATAGATCAAAAAAAACTACGGCAACTTATTTTCAGAAAAGCAACATCGTCACTTCGATTGAAGCAAATGAATTTAAATCGAAGCTCGAGAAGATGATACAGAATTGTGAAATTGTTGTTTTCTCCGGTTCTTCTCCTTCTCCTGAAGCCGATGACATTTTTTCTTGTGGAATTAAGCTGGCAAACAAGTATGATAAAATTTCTGTGATTGATACTTACGGCAGTCATCTCGCAAGCTGTATTGATGCTTCACCAACTATCCTTCACAACAATGTTGAAGAACTTAAAAAATCATTAAACATTAAATTAAAATCAGAAAAAGATAAATTGAATTTTCTTGATCATTTATATCAAAAAGGAATTAAGCAAGCTTTCATTACTGACGGAGAACACCCTGTTTATGCTTCGAACTTTGATTATCATTTTAGAATAAATCCCCCCGTAGTAAATGCGGTTCATCCAACCGGCAGCGGCGATGCTTTTGTCGCCGGCATTGTTTATGGGTGGCACAACGATTACGTTTTTGAAAAAACGTTTAAATTAGCTGCCGCACTTGGAGCTGTTAATGCAGGGCATCTTGATGTTTGTGCGGTAAGCGTAGAGGAAGTTTCTGAACTTCAAAAGCAGATCATTTATAAACCGGTTGGAAAAAAAATGAAATTGTTAGATGACTCACCGCAGTAATTCGATAGTCTTTTTTTTTCTGCTATCCCCTTTATTACTTTCGCAAACAATGCCAGAAATTATTTTTCATGGGAATAAAACTATTTCCCAAAAAATTTTAGCAGGGGAAATATCCGGCAATAAGACAAACTATTTCCTCGATAGCAGCAAACAAATTTTAGATGAAAAATTTCATCAACTTTATAATGAAGCTGGATATTTCCATTTCCGGCTTGACAGCATTACTACTTATCAGAGCGAAGATAGTTTGCAACAAGAAATTCACTTATTTCTAACAGAGGGAGAACCAACCAATATTCACAAAATTATTCTTAGGGGGATAGATTCCCTAAACGATAAAAGCATTTTGCGTGAATCTGAATATCTGGAAGGGACGATATTTACTAAACAAAAAATTGAAAACTTCATCGAACAAATATTTAATAAGTTGGATGAAGAGGGCTATCCGTTTGCAAAAATAAAAATTGAATCTGTTTCTTTTTATACCGATTCAGCATCGCAAAACTATTTTGCCGACAGCTATCTTTCAATTAACAAAGAGAAAGAAGGAAAGATTGACCGGATTGAAATAATCGGGAACAGCAAAACAAAAGATTATGTCATCTTTCGTGAGCTTGGTTTACAATACCATGAAAAATATTCTCAAAAAAAGATCAACGAAATACCAAAGAGATTAAATCGTCTTCGCTTTTTTGATCCGCTTGCAGAACCGCAATTTTATTTTTCACAAAAAGATGAAGGCGTTCTAAAAATTGAAGTGAAAGAAAAAGAGACGAATAATTTTGACGGAATTATCGGTTATCTTCCCGGCGACACAAAAACCGGAAGTGGATATTTTTCCGGTTTAGTAAATGTTAGTTTACGAAATCTTTTCGGAACCGGAAGAGCCGCTGCTTTCCGCTGGCAGAAAATTGACCGTCTTTCGCAGGAACTTGAACTGAAATATTTTGAACCGTGGTTATTTGATTTCCCTTTTCATCTTAACTTTGGGCTATTCCAGAAAAAACAAGACAGCTCATTTGTACAGCGTACATACAGTCTTGCGCTCGACTACACCGCAACGAGCGAAGTCACTGTTTCCGGCACTTTTGATTATGAAAAAGTTATTCCGTCACTAAACGATTATGGATATATTTCTGTTTATGATGCAACATCAATTTCCACCGGACTTACATTAAAATATGATTCGCGTGATGATCCTTACTCACCGACCGAAGGAATGTATTTTGCAAATGCTTATGTTTACACAAGAAAAAAAATTAGCGGACCGGCGGCGCTTATAACTGCAACAACAGAGACTAAAGTAACGCATCAAAAAATTATTACTGATTTTAATATTTATTATGAACCCTTTAAGCGCCAAGTTACAGCTCTTGGACTTCATGGAAAAGAATTGCAAGGGTCTCAAGTTGAAATCTCCGATATGTTTTTGCTAGGTGGAACAAATTCGCTTCGCGGTTACCGGGAAAATCAATTTCTTGCTTCGCGCATTGCATGGGCTAATTTAGAGTACCGCTTCTTATTAACAAGGCGGACTTTTGCATTTTCGTTTTTTGATGTTGGATATTTTTTACAAAGAGAAAATGTTGAGCTGAATATTCCAAAGTCATTTGGGACAAAAATTGGATACGGAATAGGTCTTCATATAGAAACAGGACTTGGTATTTTAAATGTTAATTTTGCTTTTGCGAAAGGAGACTCTTTCAGCGAAGGGAAAATCCACTTTGGTATTTTAAATGAATTTTAATAAATCACATTAAACAAAAAGTTGAATTGGTTTCTTAATCATAATCTTAATCTTTTTCATAATCTGTTTTAATTTTAGAAAAACGAGTAAGATTAAGAAAATGATTATGATTAAGATTTTTTTCACTTAACAAGTACGTAAGTAACTTAATAAATCAAAGAAGAGACTTCAATAAACGTTATTAAAATTATCCGTCCAATTAATGCAGCGATAACATTTTTTTCTGTTCTCGTCGGTGGATTTATTTGTTCAGGAAAACATGGTGTCTCTACTCAATTACTCTTCGCATCGTTTGCAGCGGCTTTTATTGCCGCCTCTGCAAACATCATTAATGATTATTTCGATATTGAAATTGATAAAATAAACCGACCGGAGAGAATTCTGGTTAGTGGTAAAATGCAGCTGAAGACAGCATTCATTCTTTATTCCTTTTTTATTCTTGGCGGAATTGTTTTATCCATCTTTGTAAATGGTTTAGCTTTGCTTATTATTTTGGGCTCTGCTATTCTAACATTTTATTATTCTTACAAGCTTAAGAAAATTCCGCTGCTGGGTAATACCGTTGTGGCTTTTATGACCGGATTGGCGTTTCTATTTGGCGGTGTTGCGGTTGGCAATATTGGTTCTGCAGTCTTTCCGTTTATTTTTGCTTTCACTATAAATTTTATGAGGGAAGTAGTAAAAGATATGGAGGATGCCGAAGGTGATGCCCGCGTAAATATTCTAACTTTTCCGGTAAAGTTTGGATTTGAAAAAGCTAAAACGATTCTCTATATGTTCGCGCTTTTTTTAATGATCGCTATGCTCATCCCGTTTCTTCTAAAAATATATAATGCAAAATATTTGGCTCTCATCACCTTTGCCGTTGTTCCGATGCTGATATACAGCATGCAAATTTTACATAAAAAAAATGATAAAACAGCATTCGGGAAAGTAAGTTTGCTTCTAAAACTACAAATGATTTTTGGTCTGCTCGCAATCTTTTTAGGCGCATGAAAAAATTTGATGATACATTCCGTACAAATGAAATTCAATTAATTGCCGGAGTTGATGAAGCCGGACGTGGACCATTAGCGGGTCCTGTGGTTGCCGCCGCGGTAGTGTTTCATCCTTCTACTTTTATTGAAGGCGTGAACGATTCCAAAAAACTCTCCGCTGCAAAACGCGAAAAACTTTTTGTGCAGATCACGGAACAAGCATTGGAGTTCGCATATGAAATTATTCCCCACACTACAATTGAAGAAATAAATATTCTGCAAGCATCTTTATTAGCGATGAAAAAATCCGTAGAGAAATTATCAACAGTTCCGCATCTCATTTTAATTGATGGGAACAAAACTTTTGCTAGTGAAATTCCTAAAAAAGCGATAGTGAAAGGTGATGCAAAATCATTCTCCATTGCGGCAGCTTCAATTGTGGCTAAAGTTGTGCGAGATGAAATTATGGTAAAGCTTTCCGCAGAATTTCCTGAATACAGATGGGAAAAGAATAAAGGTTATGCAACTCCAGAACATATTGCTGCCGTAAAGAAATACGGAGCCACTCCGTATCACCGAAAAACTTTTTTAAAAAATATTTTAGGCGGAGGACAACTTGTTATCTTCAACTAAAGAAAAGGGGAAAGAAGGGGAAGACCTTGCGGTTTCTTTTCTCGTTGAAAAAGGTTTTGAGATTATTGAACGCAATTACAGGTACGGAAAAGGGGAGCTTGATATTATTGCAAGAGATAAAGAATTCCTCGTTTTTGTTGAAGTAAAATCGCGCGAAAGTTTGGAATACGGTAAACCGGAAGAAGCTATAACGAAAAGGAAAATGAGCCAGGTCAGAAAAATTACGGAAGCCTACCTTGCGGAAAAAGATATTAGAGAAGAGAACATCCGGTTTGATGTTGTTGCAATTTTGTTCTTAAATGATGAAGTTACCATCAACCATTATGAGAATGCTTTTTGAAGCTATTCCATGAACGGGTTTCTTGGAGTAACATTTTTTGTTATTTTTCTTTTAACAAAAGAAAAGAATCTAACGCAATTAAATTACCTCATTGAAAAATATATCAAAAAAACATAGTGCAGCGTATAAAAGTATTGCCGGCTTCCTCTTCGGAGTCGGGCAGTTGTTTGAATTTTCCCTCCGTTTTTTAAAAAATGTATTTCTTCCTCCGTATGAATTTCACGAAATTAAAAAACACATGGATGAACTTGGCGTGAAAACACTGCCGATTGTAAGCGTAACGGGATTTATCATCGGCTTAGTGCTTGCAATGCAAAGCGAGCCGATCTTGTCGCGTTTTGGGGCTGAATCTGTTCTCCCGGCGATGGTGTCTCTCTCAGTTGTGCGTGAACTTGGGCCTGTTATAACCGCATTAATCTTTGCAGGCAGAGTAAGTTCCGGCATCGGCGCCGAGCTTGGCTCAATGCGGGTAACCGAGCAAATTGATGCGATGGAGGTTTCTGCAATTGATCCTTTCCGGTACTTAGTTGTTACGCGGGTTGTAGCCTGCTCATTAATCTTACCGGTGCTGACGTTGTACGTAGTATTCCTTGCAATATTTGGCGGTTACATCGCAATGATCTTATCGCAAGGTATGTCGTTACAGCTTTATGTTGTCTCTGTTGTTGAAGCAATAAGATTCGGCGATATAATTCCGGGTGTTGGGAAAACATTTTTCTTCGGATTTATCGTGGGTATTGTCGGCGCATTTAAAGGATACAACGCAGATAAAGGAACCGAGGGAGTCGGTAAAGCATCAACTACTTCAGTTGTTCTTGCTTCCTTATTAATTTTAGTAACCGATACTATTCTTGTAAAAATTACGTTGATGATATGGCCATAGAAATGGTAAAAATATCGCACGTTTCAAAAGCGTTTGAAGATTTTGTTGTTCTTGATGATGTTTCGCTTTTGGTAAATCACGGTGAGAATCTTGTGGTTTTCGGGAAGAGCGGAACGGGGAAGAGCGTTCTCTTAAAATGTATCGTTAAGCTTTTAGTGCCGGATGAGGGGGAAGTTTTTATTGAAGGGAAAAATGTTCACACAATTTCAAATGCTGAATTAACCGAACTTAGAAAAAATATCGGATTCCTTTTTCAAAGCGCGGCTTTGTATGATTCCATGTCGGTAAGAGAAAATCTTGCTTTCCCGTTGATACGTAATTTCTTTTTCACTAAACAAGAAGTCGAAGCGAAAGTAAAACGGGCATTGGAAATGGTATCGCTTGAACATGCAATTGATAAAATGCCATCGGAACTTTCCGGCGGTATGCGTAAGCGTATCGGGCTTGCCCGTTCAATTATTACCGAACCGAAATTAATGTTGTACGATGAGCCGACAACCGGGCTTGACCCGATCACCACAAAAGAAATCAGCCGGTTGATTAGGGATTTACAAAACGAATTGAAGATGACTTCAATTATTATTACGCATGATCTTAGTTGTGCGCAGATAATTTCTGATAGAGCTGTTGTTTTAGATAATGGAAAAATTAAATATGAAGGAAGTTTGAAGGAATTAACTGCTTCAACCGACCCTTTTTTACATGACTTTTTCACAAGCGATATAATAGAAGAATAGCGGAGTTTTTATGGAATCAAAAGGTAGTACTATCCGGCTGGGAATATTTATTCTCATCGGTTCAATACTTTTTCTTGTAGCGGTTTTTCTTTTAGGGAACAAGCAATCACTTTTTGCTTCTACCTTTGAAGTTAAAGCGTATTTTTCAACTATCGAAGGATTGCGTAAAGGAGCTGCTGTTCGATTAAGTGGTATTGAAGTCGGGAACGTGAGCGAGTTGAGAATTATGAAAGATTCTTCGGCAAAAGTTGAAGTAACACTTCGTTTAGTTGAAGACATAAAACCATTTATCAAAGAAGATATGCGTGCCTCAGTTGAAACAGAAGGACTTGTCGGGAACAAAATAATTGTTTTACACGTAGGTACTAACGCTTCCAAGCAAGTTGAAAGCGGCGGAACGATCCAGTCGGAGGATCCGTTAAATTTTGGTGCATTGGTTGAGGAAGCAAAGGGAACGCTGGAATACACAAAGGATATGGCGCGGAATCTTGCCGAGATTGTCGGCAAAGTAAATAAAGGTTCCGGTTCAATCGGCAAGCTTGTAAACAGCAATGATCTTTACAACAACACAAACAGGCTTATTATTACGGCGGATAGAAGTCTCGGCTCAATCTCTTATAAACTTGATACGCTTGCAAACGTTGTGAATACTTTGGGAGCGGATGTTCAATCGGTTGTGCGTAATGTTGACCACTCTATTAAAGGAATTGATGACCTCATAAAAAATGTTCAAGACGGGCAAGGAGTTTTGGGAAAGATACTGTCGGATAAATCGCCCCTTGATAGTTCTATCTCTTCGGTATTTGCTAACTTGATAAAGATAACGGAAGAAACAAAATTGGGAACGGAACGATTCTCTGAAAATATGGAAGCATTGAAATATAATTGGTTGTTCAAGAGTTACTTTGAACAACGCGGCATGTATGATAAGCCCGGTTATGAACAGAAACTCGATAAGTTTTTAGAGGATATTAACAGCCGGATAAAAATTCTTGACGATAGAATTAAGAGGCTTAACAGTATGATGAATGAGAAAAAAACAACTTCGAAATAATTAAGAATCCCTCCGAAGTGGGACGGGTTAGGAATTAAGAATGAATGCAAAATGCGCAAAGTGCGGTGGTTCGATGACGAAAGGATTTGTTATGGAGCTCCCCACCGGAAGACAAGCCGTTACCACCTGGGTGGAAGGGGAAATTGAAAAGTCATTTTGGACAGGAATAAAATTCATTAAGAAGAGACGAATACCTATTGCCACTTACTGCTGCGAGAAGTGCGGCTTTCTTGAATCATATGCTGATTTATCAAAACAAAAAGGGAATTCATAGACTTCTGAAATTTTGTAAACGGCTGTAGTCTTATCATACAAAAAAGATGTTGTTGTTGAGGGAAGAAAACATAATAAACAAAATCTATCATTAAAATCGGAGGTTCGAAATATGTTAAAAAAAATTCTCATAGTCGGATTATTCTTTAATACTATTTCAGTATTTCCACAATGGGAACTTGTTACAGATACACTTAAAGATATAGATGAAATCTATATAAACGGAAATGAAATCTTTTGTGGCACTCTTGGGAATATTTATTACTCAGCTGACAACGGCAACACCTGGATAAGCAAGAACCAAGGGCTAAAATATTGGAGCAGTGTTGTTGACTTTGCTTCAAATGATTCGCTCATTATAATTGGATGTGCTGGAGACGGAGTATTTATTTCAACCAATAATGGAAATTTATGGATTGAAAAAGATTTTGGATTAAAATCGAAGAATGTACAAAATGTTATTATCCATAAGCAATTATTATTCGCAGGAGAAGAATATAATCCTATTACGTTTGAAGATGGAGGATTATACGTTTCATCGAACATGGGAATTACGTGGACTAAGGTTGATAGAATAGTTCCGGGGGCTATTTCTCATTTGTTTTCAGATGACGTAACTATTTTTGCCGCCAATTCAAGCTTTTTAATAAGGTCTATGGATGATGGGCATGATTGGCTTGGTGTATTTCCATATCCCGTTAATGCCATAAATAAGATTGAGAAGAACATTATTATTGCATCTAGAGACAGTATTTGTATTTCAAATGATGATGGAGAGACATGGCAGACGAAAAGAGAAGGGTTAAGTCTCGATTACATTAGTGATATAACCGTTACTGATTCAATCGTTTTTGTAAGTGACGGTAGCAGAAATGGTAAGATTTTTGTTTCTCTTAACATGGGAGAGAATTGGCATTCAATTTATGATAACTTACCAGATTTGACCAATGGTTTTGCAAGTATTGGTGCAAATAAGGATTATCTTTTTGTGAGCTTTCACTCCGGCTGCTTATGGCGCAGACCGATAAATACAATTACTTCTTTAGAATCGGACAAGTATGAAATACCCAAAAATATTTCTATTTCACAAAATTTCCCCAATCCATTTAACCCATCAACAATAATAAATTATTCTATTCCAAAACAAAGTAATGTTAAGCTAATAATTTTTGATGCGTTAGGAAGAGAAGTGATAACACTGGTAAATGAAGAGAAACGACCGGGAAGTTATGAGGTGGAATTCGAGTCGGCAATCGGCAATCAGCAGTTGGCAAGCGGGATATATTTTTATCAACTTCGAGCAGGAGAATTTGTGCAAACTAAGAAAATGATTTTGTTGAGGTAGGTTCTGTAAGTGGTCATTACGAATGGAATGGTCGCACTGTTCTATAAAATAAGTTTGTATCTTGTTGTAAATTATTTTGGAGTGTGACAAGAGTTGAAGAAAAGATAATTTGTTGAGGCATTTTATGAAATTTTTAAATTTTACATTGTTGGTACTATTATTCATTGTTAATCAAGTAGATGGACAAAACTCTAAAGCTAAATCTTTAATAATTGGAAATAAATGGGTCTATGATGTTCATCAAGTGAGTGCATCGTTAAATGAATACCACTTATCTGAAGAGGTGTTGAAAGATACTACTATTGAGCTAAAAGATTATGCAACGATAAAATCAGAAGGTACGAATTTTCGTTATCAAAGAGCAGATTCGACGAAGATTTATGAATATTTTCCAAGAGGTTCAATACAATCGACCCGCGGAGAAGAATTTATATTAGTTGATTTTAATTTGGATGTTGGAGATTCTATAGGGTCATATGTTGTTAGTTATAAATCCCCGATTTTTTTCTTTGGTAAAACTAGACTAAGATGGATTATGTACTCCTATGGAGTTGGTTTGGTATCGTTCGAAGATTGGTATGTAGAAGAAATTGGTTTGGTATACCGATTCTACGATTACCCTGGTGGATATATTACTTATGATTTGATAGCGGCAAAGATTGAAAATGTTATATATGGTGATTCGAATTTGGTTGATATAGAAATGCATGTACAACTTAAACCATTAAAATATGAATTGTATCCAAACTACCCCAACCCCTTCAACCCAACAACAAAAATTAAGTATGATATAATAAATAGTGGTAATGTAAGTCTAAAAGTATATGACTTTCTTGGTAATGAAGTAGGGACACTTGTCAATGAAGAGAAACAACCGGGAAGTTATGAAGTAGAATTCGAGTCGGCAATCGGCAATCAGCAGTTGGCAAGCGGAATATATTTTTATCAACTTCGGGCTGGAGAATTTATTCAGACGAAGAAAATGATTTTGTTGAGGTAGAAACGATATTGACAGCCAATATATTATTCTCATGCAAACAGAACTAGAACAGATATTAATAAGCACTTATAAAGATGGTATGATTGCATATATGGAGACTCATCCGGAAGCTTTTGAAGAAGCCATAGAATTAGCTGTTTCGGAGAAACAACCGTATGCATGGCGAGCAGCCTGGTTACTATGGAGTTGTATGGAAGAGAATGACCAACGGGTACAGAAACACGTAAAAGAAATAGTTAATTCTGTTAAATCAAAAAATGATGGTCATCAAAGAGAATTACTTAAAATACTTTTACAAATGGAGATAAATAAAAAGTTTGAAGGAATTTTGTTTAATCTCTGTTTAACTGTTTGGGAAGAGGTAAATAAAACTCCTTCGGTGAGAATGACAGCTTTTAAGTTCATCATTAAGCTTGTGAAAAAACATCCCGAATTATCCAAAGAGATATCTCTTCTTCTTCAAGAGAGATATTTAGAATCTTTATCGCCTATTGTAAAGAAATCTATTTCAAAGATGATGAAGGAAATTACTTATTAGTAGAGGAAGTATGTTTGGCAGCAGTTTAGAGTTTATAAAACCTCTACGAGGATTTGGTATTGTCGGGTCTTTAGTATTACAAAAATGTGACCTCTACGAGGTCATGAATAACAAAGAAGGAAAAAAGGAATGACATATCATTTAAATAATAGGAAGAAATTTTTAAGAATAGTAATAAATCTATATAGGATAATTTATGAAAAAACTTTTTACACTTCTTATCTTACTAAGTGTTATTGGCATTACAAATGCACAACCAAAGGCAAGAATAGTTGCTGGAGATGGCAAGGTCTTCCTTTCTTGGGATAACAAAGCTGAAGATTGGCGAGACCCATTTTTTGGATATGAATATGACGAAAATGGAAACCCTGCTGGTTTTAAAAAAGTTTTTGAAGGTTATTTAATTTACAGAAGCAAAGACGCACACTTTAGTGATATTAAAATAATCACTGACTCGAAGGGAAATCCAGTCTATTGGAAACCAATTGCTCAATTTGATTTAGTTGATAGTATATTTGGCCCTGATCCGGTTGGAATTAATGGCGCCCATTTTTGGAGAGGGGATGATACCGGTTTACAAAATGCTTACATCGATAACTATGTAAACAACGGACAGAAGTATTATTACGCTGTTGTTTCTTATACAAAGGGGGACCCTAATTTTGGAACAGTTGGTCTTCAACCCGCAGAATGTACAAAAATTATTACTGAAGATAATGAGGGGAATTTAAGATTTATCGATAAAAATTGTGCGGTTGTTTTTCCTAACCCTTTTCCCGAAGGATATATCCCTCCGCAAATTATTGGTGACACTAAAGCAGTTGCAAAAGGGATTGGAACAGGTTCAATTGATATTAAGATACTTGATCCGGCTGCGGTATTAGAAGGGGCATCATATTCTTTAAAATTCAAATCGGATTCTCTTCTCTATAACTACAAAACACTTTCGTATAATGTTGTTCGGTCATATCAAGGTGTTGACTCAATAGTATTAAGTGGAATTGGTAAATCATTGTTTGGAGCTGACAAATTGAGTCCGGTATTTGATGGACTTTCTGTTTCAGTACTAAATGACACCGGTATTGCGCTTATTTACGAAAAAACCGGTTGGGTTATCGGCAAGTGTAATGCAAAGATGGTTGTTACGCAAAATCTTTTTATCTCAGCATTTACAGCGTGGCCTGCAGATTATGAGATAGAATTTTATGATCATATTGTAGATTCGTCTTTTATAAAAGAAGGACCATATATTATTCTTCCGGTTAATTTTAAGATTAAAAACGTTACTGAGAACCGGTACGTAAAATTCGCTATGACTGATCCTGATAAATCGGGAACACTTTCTGTAGGAGATGAACTTAGAATTATTGAATATAAAGGGACAAGAGTAACTTCGGTATGGCAAATCGTTTATTCTAGTCCGGAAGATCCAAGTGCTACGCTCATTGATCCTGCGCCGGGCGACATTTTCAGAATTGCTACTATTCGTCAACTCTACAATAATGATGAATTTAAATTTACGACGAAGGCAATGGTAACAGATATTGAAGAGGCTAACATGATAGTTACTTTAAACTTAGAGCAAAACTATCCTAATCCGTTCAACCCAACAACGGTAATAAATTATTCTATTCCAAAACAAAGTAATGTTAAGCTAATAATTTTTGATGCGTTAGGAAGAGAAATTGCAACACTCGTTAATGAAGAAAAACAACCGGGAAGCTATGAGGTGGAATTTGAGTCGGTCCGCCTTAGGCGGAGCAATCAGCAGTTGGCAAGTGGAATATATTTCTATCAACTTCGGGCTGGAGAATTTGTACAGACGAAGAAAATGATTTTGTTGAGGTAAGGAATATGTGAATATTTTAAGGGATTCTAATAATGAACCCCGAACAAGGAATAGCGAATGATGAAGTCAATCTTTATGTGTTCAACATTCTTTATTCGTTATGCGGTATTTTTTTCTTATTGCACTTTTGGGTTATAGAATTCAGCATTAGTAAATCGGATCCATCCCGTATTTGCCGCAAGCGTACATCATCAACAAAGCGGAAAGATCAACAAGCGCTTTTTTCTGATCATCAATGTAAATTACCAGATCATACACTTCCGCAACAAACTTGAAGTTATTCAAGACTTTTCTTAATTCCTGGTATGTGGGAGTTCCGTGCCAATTAGCAGTTCCATGCACCAGAATTTTTTCATAACGGCGTAAAAATTCGTTAAAGGAAATTGTCTTATAGCTATTGGGGGACTGCGGACGGCAGATGGCAATTAAATCATTAAAATAAGTATCCCATTTTTCGGCGAGGTTTTTATTATGCTCACGCATAACGTAGCGCGCTTTTTCTAAAGAGAAGTGAGCTTTGGTAGAAACTTTTAGTTTCGGAACAACTGCATACCCATCAAAGCTTTGCTCGTTGGTTTCTTCGTCAAGATATTTCCATCTTTTTAAAAGCTGAGTAGGAGTATAAATGACGATAACTTTATCCAAGCCGCTATCTACAACAATATATTTATTCTGCTGAAAATTGATAACCGTGAACCAGTGTTCCCAATTATCAACGCTTAAAATGCAAGGATAACCTTCTTTTAATTGAGCGTTCAAAACCTTTAAAGCTTCAATGGAAATTTCACGGCGGAAGTATTTCATTTTACAGTTGTAAGCTTTTGCCGCCTTTGCAAGTCCTATCTCGTCAGTGCCATACCACCAGTTGCTGCCGGCTTTTTTGCCGATCTCATTTTCATTTTGAAATTGCCCAAGCATAACCAGCGCATATTTTAAAGCGAAAGGTCCGCACTGGTATTTATAAGGTTGAGGATAGAAGCTCATAGATGCTGTTCTAAGTTTTTAATTATAAATTGTTTATCGTAAATTTAATCCAACAAAATGAATTTATCGAGGTATTTTTTAAAAAGATGAAGAAAAAAAAGTTAAGCGAAGCGAAATCAGGTATGGCGAAGAAAACAGTAGCCGTAATTTATAACGAGCCCTCACCGGAGTTGTATGTAAAAAAATCCTTGCCAAGTTTTGAAAATCTGAATTTCATCCCTTACTTTGAAGTTGACAACAATACCCCGATGGAGGAATATGAACTATTTGCTCAAAGAATTGAGATGCGGGGCTATAATTGCTACACTTTAAACGTGATGGACGATTTTCATCTATTGATCAATGAATTAACCGAACGCCGTCCCGACGTTATTTTCAATTTTGTGGAGTTGTTTTTTAATAATCCCAAACTTGAGATGAATGTAACCGGACTTTTTGAGCTTTTGGAAATTCCTTTTACAGGGGCGCCGCCATTAGCGCTGGCAAATTGCCAGAGTAAAGTATTTACGAAAAGACTTCTTTCTTCTTACGGTATTACAACCCCGGAATTTCAGTTAATAAAAACTTTTTCCGAACATTATAAACATTCGCTCAGGTTTCCCATCATTGTAAAACCTGCATATGAAGATGCAAGTGTAGGCATTGATTACAATGCAGTTGTGCATAATAACTCCGAATTGAATGCAAAAATAAATTATATTTTCAGCGAATTCAAACAAGCCGCATTAATTGAGGAATATATAGACGGACGGGAATTAAATGTTGCGGTAATTGGGGATGAGAACCTGGTGGTTCTCCCCATCAGCGAGATTGATTTTTCTGCCATGCCCGATCATTTTCCGAATATTGTGAGTTACCAGGCAAAATGGGATCCGCTGCACGAAGCTTATCATAAAACAATTCCCATTTGTCCGGCAATACTTTCGAAGAAAATCCAAGCTAAAGCGGAGAAAATAGCGTTAACTGCGTTCAAAGCGATGGGAGTTCGCGACTACGCACGGATTGATATGCGGCTTTCTAAGGATAATGAACTCTTTGTACTGGAAGTAAATCCGAATCCCGATTTAACAGAAAGCGCCGGATTTATGCGCTCGGCGGAAGCTGCCGGTCTTGCATATGATGAGGTATTGGAGAAGTTAATTCAGTTTGCTTTGCAGCGCGGGGAAAAATATAAAAACCGTTTTAAAACAATAAAAAAACCTTCGGCGAAAAATTAATTTTCGCGAAGGTTTCTGAAATCACTTCAATTTTATCATCGTTTACGGTGATTTTTTCGACCAGCGATACCGTTTACGGTATCGCTGAATTACCACATCACTATTGAACTTTTACAGTCTGCGGTAATTTTACTTTCACTAGCTCATAAACGCCAAAGAGCAAACCGGTATAAAACAAATCACCCAATACCGTATTCTGGAAAAAAGGAATTGCGGCGGTAAAGCAGAGAAGCAGTCCTGTAATATCTTTTGTATAGAGAGTCCCTAATGCCCACATGCCGAAGTTTGTTACAACAAAAAAGAGAATGGAAGAAACGACAGAAGCAAGCGCCACAGTTCCAACCGATTTTTTATTCTTAATAAGGAATCCAATTCCAACTATCAAAACAAAACTTAGATAGACAGTTACCATTTGTGAATGTAAACCGATAATTAAATCGGAAAGAAACATTGCTAAAACCGGAACGGCAAAAGCAAATTTCTTTTCATCAAAATAAACAGAGGCGAATAATGCCATTCCCGTAATCGGGGCAAAGTTCAACGGGTGGGGAATCAATCGGCTGATAGCTGCAAGGAGTATCAATCCTGTTAACACGAGAAATTTATTTGAGAATATTTTTTCTTTCATGGGAGTTCCTTTTTCTATTTGTTCAAAGTTACAAAAAAAAATGAAATGTTTACTTAATAATTTGTTTCATTATTTTCATCATTAAACCGGAACGGTCTCGACCGTTCCCTACATTTTGAAACAATAAATATGTTGTAGGGAACACTCGCGAGCGTTCCGTTGAATTATATAAAATGACTGACGGCCTTTGTCTAATTTGCTAAAGCGAAAAATTAATTCCTGCGTATGCCGATAATCTTTCCGTTCCGTAACCTAAAATTTCTTCATACTGTTTATCAAAAACATTGTGAATCTTTCCAAAAACTTCCAATCCGCTTGTTAGTTTATAAGAAGCCGACAGATTCACCAGCATATAGCTTTTTAATTGAATGCGCTGCACAGGATAGGTTGAAAAATCTTTGTCGTCCCGGATTCCTGTATATAAAAATTCAAATCCAAGATTAAGATGTTCGTTCAAGAAAAAGATACTTGAAAAAGATGCTTTATCTTTTGGTCTGCGAAGCAGCGGAGAATCTTTATCAGGGCTGTCATCGCTTTTATCATGGGTGTTTGTTAACGTGTAAGTAAAGTTGTAAACGGCAAATCCCTTTGATTTATATTTCAATCCAAATTCCACTCCATTTGTTTCTGCTTTTGCAAGATTTACGGTTTTAAAAGTGGCGTAATCAAAACTAAAGAGATCGGTAAAGAAATTTGAAAAATAAGAAACCTCGAATGATAAGTTATTCTCTAATAAGAACTGTTCTACGCCAAAATCCCATCCTTTGCTTTTCTCCGATTTAAGTTCAGCGTTGCCGTAAGCAGGATCAAAAAGATTGAAAAGGGAAGGAGCTTTAAATCCGGTTCCATATGTTGCACGGAATTTTGTCCCGGTTTCTTCAATAAAATAAACCGGAGCGATGCGGTAGGTTGTAACGGAACCGAATTTTTTATGTTTGTCGTAACGAACGCCGATAGTAGTATTAAAATTATGTATGAAATAAATTTGGTCTTGCGCATAGAACCCAAAAGTTGTTGTGCTGCTTCTTGGAAAAAAACTATTAAAAGGTCCCCAGTCACCGTTAGAATAAAAATCTGAAACAGCAGTTTCTTCTTCACCTTCAGCACCAAAAGTGATACGGCTGTTATCAAATAAGTTTAAAGTATTCAGCCATTCAATTTTAGTTTTCGTTCCGTCGTAGCGCGCATCGGAAGAAGTTGCGGGACGCTTTGCATCAACTCCGTCTATATATTTTCTAAAATTACGTACATAGTTAAATGAGATTGATTGATCCCACTGTTTATCGAACAGAGAAAAATCGAGAGAGGTTTTCATTACAGATTCTTGCAATGAATAAGAATAATTCGGATCGTCTCCGTTAATTCCGCCGTTGTAATCAAAGTCGGTATTTGCTTTGTTGTAGCGGAGTAAAAGTGAAAGCGAAATGTCTTCCGGAAAAGAATAATTCAACTTTGAAGTGAACGAAGAAGTTTTGTATCCGTCGGCTTCCGTGTTTCCGTAAAGGTCTGATGCAGAAGAAAAACCTTTTGTTTTGAAATCGTTTGCTGAAACTAAATAACTTAATGCGTTTATCCTGCCGGAAACAGAAGCGTTTGAACGCAAACTGTTATATGAACCGCCTTCAAGATGGGCAGTTACATTAAAATTTTGAGAAGGTTTTTTTGTAAAGATTGAAATGACTCCCGCAAGCGCATCGGAGCCGTACAATGTGCTTTGTGGTCCTCGGAGAATTTCGATCCGCTCAATATCATCCGCTTGTAGATTTGAAAAATCAAAAACATTTCCAATATCGCCGGGGTTGTTCATCTCAACGCCGTCAAGCAGTACAAGCGTTTGCCCGGCATTAGCTCCGCGTGTAAAAACGGTTGCAAGTTTGCCGGGTCCGCCTTGCTGCACCAGAAAAACTCCGGGAACTTCCGAAAGTAATTCGAGAACTGTTCCTTTTTGTGAAAGGGCAATTTGCTCTCTATCAATTACCGTAATTGCCGAACCGATTTGCGTTGAGAGCGTTGGAGTTTTTGTTGCCGAAACAACAATTTCTGAAAGATGATAAGTGCGAAGAGAATCGCTGCCAAATTTATTTCCTTCCGCTTTTATAACTGAAAAAACGAGGAGAAGAAAAATTAATACCCTTGAAAAAAAAGTTTGAGCCATAGAAGTTACTCCTTCAGTAAAATACTTCATGTAGTCAGCAAAAAAAATATTCTTAATCATAATCATAATCTTGTTCATACTCTTCAGCCAACTTAATAGTGATTAAGAATAAGATTAAGATTAAGAAACCAATTTTCTGTATTACATAAAGCTAATTAATAAAAATAAGTTGATTGAAATAAGGTTGTAACTTCGTGGGATAAAAAGAAATGAATTACGAAACGGTACGCAAAGGCGAACAAGCTTCATTAATCCAACCTTACCCGCGAAGGTTGATTAAAATTTGTACGGCAGGTCTCCTGACTTTTAACCGCTCATTTTGGAAGCAGTTATTTCACAGTTGCGCGACAGCTCCGGATTCTCACCGGATTCCCTATCATTCCCGTTCTAACCGGGACACCGTAACAATCTTAAAAGAACGTGTGAAATCTAAGGGAATTGTTTTTGAAAACAAAATTTGGGTGAAAATGGATGAAGAAAAATGAGTGTTTGTGGTGGGGGAAATGACTCACAATTATTTCGTCCAGTCCTCCAAAATAATTCCTTTTATCCTCTTAAAATGGTCGGTATTGTTTGTTACCATTGTCAAATTATGAGTTACTGATGTTACCCCAATTAAGAGATCAAAGTCATCAACCGGAATTCCAATTTTTCTTAACCGAGCTTTTTCTTTTGCATAGAGGTCGAGAGAATGAAAAATAGGAACGATTTTAACTCCCATTATAAAATTATCCAGCGCTTTCTGATTTTTATCTTTTTTCTCGCTGTTTTCGACTCCGAATTTTAGTTCGGCAAGTGTGATTTCAGAGATGAAACAATTATCGGGATCGACGTGCATAAATTTTTTGTTAAGGTCAAACATACCTTTTATATAATAAATGCAGGTGTTTGTGTCGATGAGATACTTTTTCAAAGCTGCACTAATTGTCGATTAAAAGTTCTATTGTTACGCAAGTTGTCGATTATTTCGTCGGCCGACTGCTTTGATTCCCAAGCTCCAAACGCTTTGTAGAATGATTTCTTCCTGTCGGTAATATCATTTTTTACCGAAAGAGTAAGTTTGGAAATTAGGTCAAGTTTGTTGCTTGGACTTAGATTCTCCAGCAACTGTAAATATCCCTCAATGAGGGTCATATTTATGTCTATCGTTTTCATTTTAGTTCAATTTATTTATGATCTTCAAGCTAATAAAAAATGAGACGTTTTTCAAATCTTCATTTGCCAAATTTTGTTTGAATTTGTTCAGTCAAAGACTAAGTTATTAAGGTAAAGAGAAAGTTCTTTAATATCAGCAATGTCAAATGCCTGGATAAATCCAAGCACGTGGATTAGTTCGTGAAATCCAATTCTGCCGACCGGCAGGTTGGCAAGGCGCTGATGTGGGCTGGGATTAGTCAGCACAACATTTTATAAATTCATTCTGTTTCAAAGTATCATTATGATAAATGAAAAATTTATTATGCATGCTCATCATAAGAAGCATCCACAGGTTTAGATTCGGGAGAGCCTTTTTGTCTAAACCAGATAGAAAGTAAAACTATAGCTGCGACCGAAAGGAACTCACTCTGCCAGTTTTGGAATGATTCAAACCAAAACTGTGAATTGCCAATATATTGAGAAGCAGAAACAAAAGGCATATTTTTTCCTAATTGCTGTTCATTAAAATTTTTCAAACTTCCATAAAAATGCATAACAAATGAGAAAAGGAATAAACTAAAAAAAGCAATACTAAGTGAATTGCTATATATCTTTAACCATAGCCCACCCTTTTTTACCGGCCATGGTGCGTTGGGGCGTAGCTTTGGTTCTCTGTCTACCGGTTCCTTTTTGTCGAGGCTTTTAGATTCTGAAGAGCCCTTTTGTCTCAAATAAATCGTAAGAAAAACATAAAATGCCATCTGCAAGAATTCACTTTCCCAGTTTTCAAAAGTAGCTTGTATAAAATGACCGCTTGTTGTATAATCAATGGCAGAAAGTTGTGGAAATCCTTTTTCTTTTCTTTCCTCATTCTCTACTTTCATTCCAGTGATAAATTGACCAGCCCAAAAGACCAGCATTAAAGCAAGCATTACTATGCTTAAGCTGTTTCTATATATAAAAGAATGTTTTTTATTCATTTTGTTTTCTTTAACATCTATGTAAATGTAATTAGCTCATTGCTTTGACGCTAACTTATTTATAGAGGAAGTTTTTTGATTAAAAATTTCCCAAAACTGTCCATTTTGGAAATATTGGTGAAGATTTTGTTTTTATTCATTCCTTTTATTTTTAATTTATCCAATGGGCTAGTTATTTTACTTATTGCACTTCTGCTTCTATGAGGATATATTTCTGTTGTTTTACTGCCGTTATGTCCCGGCAGTATCGTAAATCTACCCGGCTTTCTAATAAAGCAGTAAAAATTTCTAAATGAAAATAATTATTTTTTTCTTTATATCAATATTCTTGAGATTTAGAAACCTTTCAGGTTTGAAAACCAATGCAAAATTTAACAAATAAATGATAAGAATAATTTCTGTTTGACACTTGTTTCCTGAAAAAGTAAGTTGCAAATACAAAATGGAGTTTCTCCTAGAATAAAATATTTTTACTGCGGAGTATTGCGTAGATTGTTTATAGGAGAAGTTGTAGTATATAACATAAAATCATAAAGGTGAAATAATGAAAAGTTGTATTAACCATCCTGAAAAAGAAGCATTATCAATATGTCACGGTTGCGGAAAAGATTATTGTGAATTATGCTTAGAAGAAGGGAAAGAATTTTATTATTGTAAAAATCCTGAATGCCAGGAATTGTATAAGAAAGAAATGCCCGCGGGGAAGTTGACTGCCAAAATCATTTGTCCAAACTGCGCCAGTGAATTAGATCTTACAGAAGATGAAAGATTAAACGGAAAAGTTCACTGCCCTAAATGTGAAGTTGCAATTGATTTCAATGTTATCCCGACTGAAATAGTAAACAAAGAAAACTTTGTAGAATTATTAGTTTCGTTAAACCAGGGGGATATTGCATTGATAAAATCTCTCCTTGATGATTCCACAATTGAATATTATACAACCGGGGAAAACTTTTTAAGCGTTGATCCTTTAATTCAGCCAGCTAGATTTTTTGTGAATGAAAACCAGGTTGAAGAAGCAAAAGAATTACTAAAAGAATTTAAATTACATATTTGGGGTACTTCAGACAGAACAGATGAATGATTTTTCTATCACTTGTTGTTAGCATTCTAAGCTTTAAGGAGTTTTTCATGAAACGATTAGTCAAAAATATGATAAACATTATTTGTTTGCTTTTGTTCATTCAATTCTCCTTCACTGGTGCAGTCTTTGCACAGGACACGAAAAAACCGGCTCCCGATGAGGTAATAAAAATGCTTCAGAAAGGGAACGAGAGATTTTTTTCAGGGAAAGCTACCTATCCCCACATGGATGCCGCGCGTATAGAACTGGCAGGAAAAGAGAATCAAGGAAATTACGCATACGCCACGGTACTCTCATGTTCGGATTCCCGCGTGCCTGTCGAACTTTTATTTGATGCGGGTGTAATGGATCTTTTTGTTGTCCGGGTTGCCGGGAATGTTTGTGATACGGATGAGATAGGTTCAATTGAATATGGTTTGGCGCATGTGAATACTCCCCTGCTTGTTGTATTAGGACACACGCAATGCGGCGCGGTTACCGCCGTAACACACGCGGTGCAGGGTGAAGGACATAAACTTGAACGCAATATTCCTCCGCTGGTTGACAATATTATTCCAGCCGTAAAACGGGCAATGAAACAGCATAAAGAAGCGCATGGTGACGCTGTTATTCCTTTTGCCATAGAAGAAAATGTGTGGCAGGCTGTTGATGATCTGTTCATGAAAAGTCCGGCTGTCCGTAACATCGTTAAAGAAGGCAAAGCCAAAGTTATCGGCGCGATCTATGACGTTGGGATGGGCAAAGTAAAATGGCTTCCGCTTGAGCAAGTGGATAAGATTCTAAAAAACGTTGAAGCTTCTCCGAACAAAGAAACAGAGCCGTTCATTTCCGAATAATTTATTCTTAACTCAGCACAAAGAGAATATGCCAATGTTGATACGCTAATCAGCAAGTTAGTCAGGGGAAGAGTTTGAGAATTCCTTTAAGATACCTCAAACTTTTTCCCCCTCAAATTGCATATCGTAAGTAGAATTCTTAATTTTCAATCAGATGAAAAAAAAATTGCTCACTTTTGAACGCAACCTAAAATATAATGAAGCCTGTTTTAGCGCCGACATTCAATCAACAATTCCATTTCTTAAAACTTAAAAAGGGAGAAACTTAATGAGATGGTTCACTGATTTCACCAATTCCTCACTCGGTAAAAAGTTCATAATGGCTCTTACCGGTATACTGCTGATGATGTTTCTTATTGTTCACTTCATCGGCAATATGATGCTCTACTTCGGTCCCGCCGCTTTTCAAAAATATGTTGAAACTTTAGAAGTAGTAAAACCGTTAGTTAGAGTTATCGAAATTATTTTAGCCTTAATTTTTATTTTCCATATTTATAATGGAGTAAGATTATGGTGGATTAACAAAAAAGCTAACCCTGAGAAATACGCGGTTGATGCTTCACGGGAAAACTCGGATGTTTTTTCAAGAAGTATGGCAATAACGGGAAGCATCATTTTTATTTTTCTTGCTGTTCACTTATCTACCTTCTGGTATAGCTTCAATTTTGGAACTCACCCTGAAACCGAATATCCGTTTTACACAATTGTTTCCGATTGGTTTAGGATCCCTTATTACTCAATCATTTATATTATTTCAATGGGATTTTTAGGTTTTCATTTGAATCACGCATTCCAAAGTGCGTTTCAAACATTCGGATTAAATCATAAAAAATATACACCGTTAATTAAAATAGTAGGAACGATTTTCGCGCTGATCATGGCGTTAGGTTTCGCATCTATCCCAATCTACTTTTTAATGGGAGGCAAATAATGATAAAGTTAAATTCAAACGTACCCGAGGGCGGCATTACCGAAAAATGGTCGAACCATAAATTTTCAATGAAGTTGGTTAACCCGGCAAACAAAAGAAAATTTGATATTATTGTTGTCGGCACCGGACTTGCGGGCGCTTCAGCCGCAGCAACATTGGGTGAACTCGGTTATAAAGTAAAAGCGTTTACGTATCACGATTCACCACGCCGCGCACATTCTATTGCCGCGCAAGGGGGAATTAACGCAGCAAAAAATTATCAGAATGATGCCGACTCAGTTTACCGTTTATTTTATGATACCATAAAAGGCGGCGACTTCCGCGCACGAGAAGCCAATGTTTACAGGTTAGCTGAAGTAAGCAACAACATTATTGATCAATGCGTTGCGCAAGGCGTTCCGTTTGCAAGAGAATACGGCGGAACATTAGCAAACCGTTCTTTCGGCGGCGCGCAAGTTTCTAGAACTTTTTACGCACGCGGTGAAACGGGTCAGCAGCTTTTACTTGGCGCTTACAGTTCGCTCAACAGACAAATTAAACTCGGCAATGTAAAGATGTTTAATCGCCGCGAAATGCTTGACTTAGTTCTTGTTGATGGAAAAGCAAAAGGAATTGTCGTAAGAAATTTACTAACCGGAGAAATAGAAAGACACGCTGCACAAGCGGTTGTTCTTGCTACCGGCGGTTATATGAACGTTTATTTCTTATCAACCAATGCGATGAACTGCAATACAACAGCTATCTGGCGCGCACATAAAAAGGGAGCTGCTTTTGCAAATCCTTGTTATACACAAATTCATCCGACGTGTCTTCCGGTTCATGGAGAAGCTCAATCAAAATTAGTTTTGATGAGCGAAAGTTTGCGGAATGACGGAAGAATTTGGGTTCCTAAAAAAGTCGGAGATAAGAGACAACCGGATCAAATTCCTGAAGATGAAAGAGATTATTATCTTGAAAGAAGATATCCCGCTTTTGGAAATTTAGTTCCGAGAGACGTTGCATCGCGAAACGCTAAATATGTTTGTGATGAAAACCGCGGCGTAAACGGCGGGCGTTCGGTCTATCTCGACTTTGCAGATGCTTTCAACCGTATCGGCAAAGACGGCGTTAAAGATAGATACGGCAACTTGTTCGATATGTATCAAAACATTACCGGAGTTGATCCGTATGAAATTCCGATGCAGATTTATCCTGCGCCTCATTATTCAATGGGCGGCTTGTGGGTTGATTATAATTTGATGAGCAACGTTCCCGGCTTGTTTGTTCTTGGCGAAGCAAACTTCTCCGATCACGGTGCAAACAGACTCGGCGCGAGTGCATTAATGCAAGGCTTAGCCGATGGTTACTTTGTTATTCCTTACACAATCGGAAATTATCTTGCAACCGAAAAACCGGAGAAAGCTAATCCTGACAGTTCCGAATTCAAAGAAACGGAAAAGAATGTTCAAGACGATGTAAAGAAATTGCTTTCTGTAAATGGAAAACAAACCGTTGATGCAATTCATAAAAAACTCGGATTAATCTTAATTGATAAAGTTGGAATGTCAAGAGATGAAAAAGGACTGAACGAAGGAATTAAAAAGATAAAAGATTTAAGAGAAGAATTCCGGACTGACGTTAAAGTTGTAGGTAAAGGTGAAGATCTAAACCAAACCTTAGAACGCGCCGGAAGAGTTGCAGATTTTCTTGAGCTTGGTGAATTAATGGCTAAAGATGCTCTCAACCGGAATGAAAGCTGCGGCGGACATTTCCGTGAAGAATATCAAACTCCCGAAGGCGAAGCGTTAAGAAGAGATGATGAATACTCTTATGTGGCTGCCTGGGAATATAAAGGTCCGGGTGAATCGGAACTCTCTAAAGAAAATCTTGAATTTACTAATATTAAATTAGCTACGAGGAGTTATAAATAATGAGCAGTAACCATACCTGCCAGCCGGAAAGGCTGGTAACCTTGAAGTTAAAAATTTGGCGGCAAGAAAATAAAAACGCAAAGGGACACTTCGACGAATTCAATCAAAAAGTTTCTCCCGATTCTTCCATTCTTGAAATGCTTGATGAAGTGAACAATAAATTAGAAGCCGAAGGGAAAACACCGATTGCATTTGAAAGCGATTGCCGTGAAGGAATTTGCGGAACTTGCGGATTAGCGGTTAACGGTCATCCACACGGACCATTGCCGAAAATTGCAACGTGTCAATTGCACATGCGTAATTTTAAAGACGGAGAAACTCTTTACATTGAACCGTTCAGAGCAGCGGCATTTCCTGTTATAAAAGATTTGATTATTGACAGAACCGGTTTTGATAAAATTCAGCAAGCCGGCGGTTACACATCCTTTAACACAGGAAGCGCGCCGGATGCAAGTGCAATTCTCATTTCTAAAAAAAGCGCCGATCTTTCACTTGATGCCGCTGAATGTATTGGCTGCGGCGCTTGTGTAGCGGCGTGTAAAAATTCATCTGCAATGCTTTTTGTAAGCGCAAAAGTTTCTCAATTCGCTTTGCTTCCGCAAGGACAGCCGGAACGATACGACCGCGTGCAAGCAATGGTAAAAGTTATGGACGAGAATGCTTTTGGAAGCTGCACAAACACTTACGCTTGCGAAGCCGAATGTCCCAAAGGAATTTCCGTAAGCAACATTGCCCGCATGAACCGCGATTATTTTATGGCAAAACTTGTGAATGAAAAAGTAGAAGTATAATTCAAATTTGTATAATGCTTACAAGAAACAAGGAAACTTGTAAGTATGTTTTTTAGAAAATAATCTCTAAAGTTTTTGAGTTTGTTTTTAAGTGTTTGGGCAAAACTTCCTTCGGGTTTATTGGTTTTTGTACTAAATTAAGTTGCAATTATTTCTATAATACTTGGTGGGATCTAAATGGCAAAGAAAGTTAATTCATCCAAGCGCCCTATTGAGCAGTATGAACATAAGGACAAAGAGAGAACGAATAATCCGCCGGTAGGGTTAGTAAACGAGCACAATGAAAAATATGAGGAAAAGAAAACTTATCAGTACGATCCTCATTTAGACCCGCAATTAAATTGGGCGGGAAAAGCAGAACATACCTCATTTGAAATACCTACGGTTTCTTTACATGTGCACGAAAGAATTGACCCGCGTAGTATAATTGAAGCTGTTAGAAAGAAGAACGGCAGTAATTACGAACAACTCTCATTGTTTAATTCTAAAGATGAAAACCCGCCGCTAAGAGATGCAATTGAATTTTATAAACACAGACACAACTGGTCTAACAGATTAGTTTCCGGCGACAGTTTACTTGTAATGAATTCCTTAATTGAAAAAGAAGGACTTGCCGGACAAGTACAAATGATCTACTTCGATCCTCCGTATGGAATTAAATACGGAAGCAATTTCCAACCGTTTGTAAATAAGCGTGATGTTAAAGATGGAAAAGATGAAGACCTTTCACAAGAACCGGAGATGATAAAAGCTTTCCGTGATACTTGGGAAATAGGGATACATTCTTATCTAACCTACTTAAGAGATCGATTACTCTTGGCAAGAGAATTATTACACGAAAGTGGTAGTGTGTTCGTTCAGATAAGTGATGAAAATGTTCATCATGTCAGAGAAATATGTGATGAGGTTTTTGGTTGCGATAATTTCGTTAGTCAAATCACCTTTAGAAAAAAATTAATGCCTCTTGGTGCAAAGACTTTAGAAAATATGTCGGATTATTTGATTTGGTATACAAAAGAAAAAACTAAATTGAAATACCATCAAATATTTTACCCAACAAAACCGGATCCAAATGCAAGATGGACTGGCGTTGAGCTTGAGAATGGAGAAAGAAGGATGTTAGATTCTGAGGAGAGGAAAAAGGTAAATAATTTGCCAATCAATTCGAAAGTATTTAGTACTGTACCACAAATAGCTCCCTCATTTTCCGAAGCTTCAGTTTATGAATTTGAATTTGAAGGTCAAAAATATTATCCGCCAAAAGGATCTTGTTGGGTAACAACTCTTGAGAAGATGGAAATTTTAGCAAAGAAAAAGAGGTTAATTGTTGAAGCAGGAAGTCCACGCTATATAATGTATTATGATGACTTCCCATATAGCAAGATAACTAATCCTTGGCATGATACTGCTCCTACTCAAAATAAATCTTATGTAGTTCAAACCAATCTAGGAGTTATTGAACGATGTATGTTGATGAGTAGTGATCCTGGAGATTTAGTACTTGATATAACCTGTGGAAGTGGAACAACAGCAATAGCATCTGAAGAGTTAGGTAGAAGATGGATTACTTGTGACACAAGTCGAGTAGCAATAACTCTAGCAAAACAAAGATTAATGACATCTGTTTTTGATTATTATCAGTTAGCCTATCCGGATCAAGGTGTTGGAAGTGGTTTGTTATATAAAACCGTTCCACACGTTACGTTAAAATCTATTGCCAACAACGAACCACCCGGACAAGAAACTTTGTACGACCAACCATTTATAGATAATACAAGAACACGTGTAACGGGTCCTTTTACAGTAGAAGCAGTGCCTGCGCCGGTAGTAAAACCTTTGGATTCAATAATTTCCCCTCCTTATCAAGGAGGGGATGCCGAAGGCAGGGGAGGTCAAGTGGATAACAGCATCGCACGTAAAGGAGAAACGCTAAGACAATCAGAATGGCGCGATGAACTTCTCAAAACCGGAATTAGAGGAAAGAAAGGGCAGTACATTTATTTCAGTAGAGTTGAACCGATACCGGGTACACGTTATCTGCATGCAGATGCCGAAACAAAAATAGAATTGAAAAAGAAAAACTTATTTGAAACTGAAAACCAACTGAGTTTTGAGGATGTTCCTCAAAGAGCGGTAATTTCTTTTGGACCCGAACATGCACCGTTAGAACAAAGACAGGTTGCGCTTGCAATTGAAGAAGCGCAAAAGTTAGTCCCCAAACCAAAGCTTGTTGTCTTTGCAGCCTTTCAATTCGATCCCGAAGCGGCAAAAGATATTGATGAAACGGAATGGCCAGGTGTATCCCTCCTCAAAGTTCAAATGAATACTGATCTATTAACAGACGATCTTAAAAAGAAACGTTCTTCAAATGAAAGTTATTGGTTAATTGGTCAGCCGGATATTAGAGTGATTGGTGGCGAGTGGTTAGTGGATAGAAATAATAAAAGGATAACAAACTATGACGACTTTAAAAAGCTATCGGGAATTAATAGTTTGGCAGAAATCAATAAGCTTAGTGAAAATGATTTACACTTCTACACAACACTTTCCCAAAGAAGAGATTTATGGATTGATATCGCAAATAAGGAGAGCCGCAGTTTCAATTCCGGCAAACATAGCGGAGGGGCAGGCGAGGAACACAACGGGGGAGTTCATTCAGTTTCTGGGAATAGCGAAAGGGTCGCTGGCGGAATTGGAGACATTAATAATCTTATCAGAGAATTTGAATTACATGCAAAAGGAAGTTTCAGAAAATTTATTGAAGGACTGCGAAGAAATAAGCAGATTACTGAGCGGTCTAAAGAAATCGCTATCCACGCACCACTAACCACTCTCCACTTTAATACAGTTGAGGTAAAAGGCTTCGATTACTTTAATACAAAAACGGGACAACTTGAATCCGGTGGAAACGATAGGATAGCCGTATGGATGCTTGATACCGATTACGATGGACGAAGTTTATTCCCACGACAAGTTTTCTTCCCGATGGCTGGCGAAAAAGAAGGATGGACGAAACTTGCAAAGAACTTGAAAGCAGAAATTGACGAAGAATTAATTGAAGCATTTAAAGGAACAATCTCACTCCCATTTGAAGCCGGTAAGTATAACCGCGTTGCGGTTAAGATAGTGGATGACAGGGGGATTGAGAGTTTGAAAGTGATAGAAATATGACTGGTCTTACATATATCAACGATATGTTTCTTCAAATAAAGTATAGACCTATAAGACTGGGAATTTGTGTTTTAGATGATGATTTAGATTCAATATTAAATGCAATGAGAATTAATTATTCGTTATGGGGAGGCATTTACAATCCAATAATTCCTGTTAATGATGAAAAACTTGCAGACTATTTAATAAAGTTATTTAGGGTGGATATATTATATCCAATTATTGAGAATAAGAAAATTGAAGATTTTATTAAAAAGTACAATTACTTACAATGGCCATTCAACAATCAGAGTTTATATACCCAGTCACAACTTTTTCATCAATCAGTTTTATTAGATATTGAAACCCCAGCGCAAATGCTTTCCGAGAGTCAAAAGCTCTCCGGTATTTTTCAATTAATGAAAAAGGGGATTTCATTCTTTGATATCGAAAAGAATGATAAACTCAAGAATTTTTATTTAATGAGTTTTGGTGAATTACCTAATATTGATCGGATAAAGATTGATTATCAGGAAAATCTAACTAGATATTTTACTGTTGATCACCATCTAATCGAACCTCAGAGCAAAATAGAATATAGCTATTTCGATCTGCCTACGATTAAGAACCTATGTGGATATAACTTATTCCAAGATTCAAGGAATGCTTGGGGCTTTCCAGGCATATACTTCGGAAAACTAGAAAATGCTTTGGACTTGATCAATTATTGGAATTTACAGGCTACCAGTATTCCAATTTATTTTTATGATTCAAACTACCGAGAAATATTTGGTGATTTTATAAATGTACTTTGCAAGGATATTGTTAATCATGATACATCAAGATTCCGTGCTTATCCCCGAAATGTGGGTATCTATTATTCAAATGATTCGAACCTTGATCTAGATTTGATTAATGAAAAATCAATAAAAATTGGTGTTAATAGTCAGATATGGAATGGATTAAATGTTTCTGTAGCTAACAACTATATTAATTCTAAATTTATTCATTCAACTGCTGTTGCTCATGAGTATGGTGAAAAATGTTCGATTCAGTTACCAGACAAAGGTTTTAATACTTTACACACAAAGTCGGGTCAAAATTTAATTTGTGTAATTAGAAATGTTCAGTCACACTTCTCCACGCACCAAACAATATCATACTTCGCAAATTATCCTGAAGTAAACTCATTTTTAGGTGATAAGTGTTTTCTGGATTGGCGGGAGGCTAGATCCGGGTATGATGGATTAGGTAAGATTATTGATATACATGATGATCATATTAGTTTTTACTCGATTCAAACTGAGGAGTACTTAATTAAAGTTTTCGAAGCGTTCGGAGTAGATGCACAAATTAGTAAACCGGGATTAATTGCAAATAGAATAATAAATCAGTTTGATGGCATACAAGGTTGTAGAGTTTTCAAGATAGCCGGTGTAAGAAATTTATTCGGAAAATCAAAACCTGATGAATCTCTAAAAAAAACATCAATTATTGAAACAATTTGTGAATTACCTCTTGAAAGAAAAGATGAAATAAAAAGATTTTCTGAAAAATATAACGACCTGACTATCTATAGTGGTCAGAAAAGAGATTTAAATCCTGATGGTGTATTTAATTTTTTGTTGGAAAAGGGAGCCTTTCGTGTTGGAATTGATTTAAAATGTCCTAAGTGTGGATTAGATTTTTGGTTGGATATTGATAGCATAAGGTCTGTTAGCCCATGCTATTATTGCGGACACATTTTTAATATTTATACTCAGATAAAAGACAATAACTGGTCTTATAGGCGATCTGGGATTTTTGGGAAAGATGATAATCAGGAAGGTTCAATACCGGTAATAGTAACCTTACAACAATTACATACTACTCTACATGCTGAAACCAAAATATTGTATCCTTCAATGAAATTAACTCTAAAGGGACAAAAAAAAGAATTCGAAATCGATTTTGTAATGATACTCCAGGAGTTTAATAATAAACCTAAAATAATTTTTGGTGAGTGCAAATCTCGAGGTGGTAAAATAGAGCAACAAGATGTGGATAACTTAGTTTTATTTGCAAATAAAATTCCACAGGATAGATTTGATGTGTTTCTTTTGTTTTCAAAATTAAATGAATTTACATCAGAGGAAATAAATTGTTGTAAGAAAGTTAATAATAACACCGCCTGCAAGTTGATAATGCTAACTGATAGAGAACTTGAACCATATCATTTATATTCAAGAACAATTAAAGAGTTCCCAAATATTGATAAGCATACGATTTCTCTTGAACAAATGGTTGCGAATACTCACAAAATGTACTATGAATTTGAAAATGAAAAAGATTGACAAACTAATTATTATTTCTCCATATCAAGAACCGCAAAATTATTGGAGTTACAGACGCGAGACTCGCGAGTTCTTAAAAAAAGAAGGACGCAGACCGGCGGGTTATGTAATTGCTTCAGAAAGTTATTGAGGATGTATTGTATGCACCGATTAGGAGAAATTATAAAGATGAATAAAGCTTTTAGGGTATTCGGTTTTTACTTAACTGAGAAAAGGTATCTAGAACTTAACACCTTATTTTATAACAACTTGTTACTTAACTAGGATCCGGAAAATGAAAGAATGGATTGGTAAGGGAGTAAAATTGTTGAACAAAAGTTTACTCCCAATACCGCAAGAACTAAATGAATTAGACTGGAAAGAAGGACTAAGTTCAAACAATGAAAAATTAGCGCATCATCTTTCTGCCTTTGCGAATCATCCTGGTGGTGGTTATATGATCTTTGGAATAAAGAACTCGGATGGAAAACCAGTAGGTATAGATAAATCAAAAGTTACAGAATATATTCAAAGGTTATCCAATATATCAAGGGATGCTTTAGACCCACTGGTAAAAATTGATCATTCTGTAGAAACTTATGAGAATGTCCCTCTTCTTTTCATTTATGTTCATGAATCTTCGGTTAAACCTGTACATATTAAAACCCGCACAATAGAAGATAGCTACATAAGATCGGGCGGGACAACCAGAAAAGCCTCAAGACATGAAATAGGTGCGTTGTTATTAAACAGTAAGAGTGTGAGATGGGAAGAACTTCATGCCTCAAAACTAATTACTGCAAGAGAAGTGCTAACTCTATTGGATTACAAAACAATTTTCAGTCTCCTGAAACATCCGGTACCCTTACAGCCGGATGAACTACTTAATTGGATGATAAAAGAAAAGATGATCAGTAAAGTTGAAACGGATGGATTTTACATAACAAACTTTGGAGCGATTGCTTCAGCAGAAAATTTAAATGAGTTTGATGATTTATCGCGAAAAACAATCAGATTGATTAAATACAAGGGGATTAATAAACTAGACACGGAAAAAGAATTCCCCGGGCAGAAAGGTTATGCAATCGGTTTTGAAGGATTAATAGAATTTTTAAAAGCATTATTGCCCCAAAGTGAAATTATTAAAAACGCATTAAGATCTGAAGTGACTGTTTATCCTGAATTAGCATTGAGGGAGTTGATAGCGAATGCACTAATTCATCAAGACTTTACTATACAAGGTAAAGGACCTATGATTGAAATATTTGATAACAGAATTGAAATAAGTAATCCGGGAAGACTGTTGCCGTCTAAAAACATTGACAGACTTATTGGTACAAATCCAGAATCGCGAAATGAAATTCTTGCAAAAGCTTTCAGAAGATATAATATTTGTGAAGAAAGGGGAACCGGATTAATTAAAACAATAATTAGTTTGGAAGTATATGGTTTACCAGCATTAAATTTTGAAGAGGGAGAGAATTATTTTAAAGTTACTCTTTATTCGCCAAGAAAATTTGCAAATATGTCTATTCAAGAAAGAGTAGATGCTTGCTATCAACATTCAATTATTAAATACATGGCAGGCGGCGCGATGACAAATACAAGTTTGAGAGAACGATTTAAGATGCATGAAAAACAACGGCCTATGGTTTCCAAATTAATCAAAGTGACATTGGAACGCGGTAAAATCAAGTTTAAAAATCCGGAAAATATATCGGATAAATTTGCAGAATACATTCCATTTTGGGCTTAACTCAATGAATAAAATTGACAAACTAATTATAAACTCCCCCTATAAAGAACCGCAAAAATATTGGAGTTACAAACGCGAAACTCGCGAGTTCTTAAAAAAAGAAGGGCGAAGACCGGCAGGTTATGTAATTGCCTCGGAAAGTTCTAAAGCATTTGATGATCCCGGTGTGTTTATTGAAATCCCTCTTGTAAATGAAATAAGAACACGGATAAAAAATTGGCGTGAACAAAATTATCCCGGTGTTAGCGGTATAACAAAAAGATTATTAGACCATTGGAATGATGGTTCGTTAAGAGAAAACAGGCGGCTCTTCTTTTGTCAATTAGAAGCAATTGAAACCATTATCTGGTTGACCGAAGCACCGGAAAGTGAAAAAGTTGGAATTAATATTCCATCAGATGGCGGAGAGTTCCAACGATTATGCTCAAAGATGGCAACCGGAAGCGGTAAGACTATTGACATGGCAATGCTTATAGCGTGGCAGGTTTTAAACAAAGTTACCTATCCTCAAGACGTTCGTTTCTCTAAAAACATTTTTATTGTAGCTCCGGGATTAACCGTTAAAAACAGATTACAAGTTTTACAACCGTTCGGAGAAGACAATTACTACGATCTTTTCAATCTTATTCCACCAGGATTAATGGACAAACTTCGTCAAAGTAAAATCATCATTAAAAATTGGCATGCTTTACAATGGGATGCTGAAGAAAAGTTAAGTAAGAAAAAAACAGTTGATAAACGGGGCGCTAAAAGTGATGAGGCTTATGTTCGTGAAGTGCTGGGAGAACTTGCCGGTTCAAAAAATATTATTGTAATAAATGATGAAGCACATCACGCATGGAGAATTCCGGCAGAGTCAAAAATAAAAGGTGTTGCAAGAGAAGATATTGAAGAAGCGACTAAATGGATTGGCGGGTTAGACCGTATCCATAGAGCAAGAGGAATATTAAAGTGTTATGACTTTTCAGCAACACCATTTGCTCCCGGTGGAAAGAAAGCTTCGGAAGAAGCATTGTTTGGTTGGATTGTTAGCGACTTCGGATTAAATGACGCAATCGAATCGGGTCTTGTTAAAACTCCGCGGGTAGTAATCAGAGACGATGGAATTCCGGATGCAAAAACCTATAAGCCGAAACTTTATCATATCTACGAGCATGTTAAAGATGATCTTAACAGAAAAGCTGAAGAGCATGAACCGTTACCCGATTTAATAACGAATGCTTATTACCTGCTTGGTAAAGATTGGCTGGAAGCTTATAAGGATTGGAAGAATGGGGGTTATCCAACTCCGCCCGTAATGATAACGGTAACAAACAGAACAGAAACTGCTGCCCGCATAAAGTTTTCTTTTGATCGCGCGAAAATAAAAATAGAAGAACTTTGCGACCCGGATAAAACATTGCACATTGATTCTAAGGTTCTTGATTTAGCTGAATCGAAAGAGGAGGCTGAAGCACTAGAAATAGAAAAAAGCGATGACGAAGAAACCCAATCGCCAAAACTGACCAAACAACAACTTGCTGAGCAATTAAGGCAAAAAGTTGATACCGTTGGACAGATAGGTAAACCCGGTGAGCAGATAAGAAAAGTAATAAGTGTCGGGATGCTTTCGGAGGGATGGGATGCAAAAACCGTAACGCATATAATGGGTTTAAGAGCTTTTACAAGTCAACTACTTTGCGAACAAGTAGTTGGTAGAGGATTAAGAAGAACGACTTACGAAGTTGACCCGACAACCGGATTATTTGAAGCTGAATACGTAAATATCTTTGGAGTGCCTTTTACATTTCTGCCCCATGAATCAGATGAAGGAACACCGCCCCCACCGCCAAAGCCAAAAACACAAATCGAAGCGGTAAGAGAAAAACAAATCTATGAGATTTCCTGGCCTAACATTATTAGGATTGATCATATTTACAATCCAAAGTTGATTGTGGATGTTAAAAAGATGCCGGGTTTAACATTGAATGCATATGAGACAATTACTCTTGCTGAGTTAGCACCGGTGGTAGAAGGGAAGCCGGATTTATCAAAAATTTCTCCAATAGATTTAGAAGAGCTTGCAAAAAAATATAGAATGCAGAGAATAATTTTTGAAACAGCTAGAGATGCTTTTGATAATATGCAGAAAGATTGGAAAGGAAATAGAGAAAGTTTAATAGGACAGCTAATCAAAATTGTTGAAGAGATAATGTATTCGGATGTTATTCAAATTAATCCTCCGCTTTTTTACTCTGACGAGTTAAGGAGGAGAATTTTAATTACGCTGAATATGTCAAAGATTGTAAATCATATCATAAGATACATCCGTTCGGGAAATACCCTTTCTGTTACTCCGGTATTCGATAACGAGAAACCAATACGTTCAACAGGAGATATGAGAACCTGGTACACAAGTAAACCGTGTGAAAGAACTAAAAAATCTCACATCAATTTTTGTGTATTCGATAGTACGTGGGAATCAACAGAAGCATTTCAATTAGATAATAAAAATCCACTGGTCGAAGCATGGGTAAAGAACGATCATCTTGGTTTTGAAATTCCGTATATGTATCAGGGAGTAGTGCACAAATACAGACCGGATTATATTGTCCGTACTTTCAATAATGATTATTTCATTATCGAAGTAAAAGGTCAAATGACAGAACAAGATAAAACAAAGTTAGCCTATGTTGAAGAATGGACGAAAGCCGTAAACGAGTATGGCGGTTTTGGGAAATGGAAAGTGACAGTTGTAAGTGATCTTCAAGGAATTTCATTTTAAGAAATCTGGTTAAGTTGAGAATTCTCAACATTGCTTCTCATCAGAAAGAACTCTAAATTTGGGTGTCAATTTTTCTGCCTTCTCACTTTCTGTTTCTGACTTCTGTATTCTGACCGAAAACGCAACACTCCGCTCGAAAATTGATGGTCTCCAATTGTTGGAACAATAAAATTCATAGTGAGGAATACTCCGCTGTGAAAAAGATAATACTATCATACGAGGTCGATCATGAAACACTTAGTTTTTATTTTATGTCTAGGTTGTTTTATCGGCTGTTCCTCAACGCAACAAGCGACCGATGATTCGTTTCCCCAATTATTAACGCGAACTCCGCTTCCGGTAATTCCCTCTTCGGTATCCCAACCCTACTTTGAGATGGACATGGTATTGTTTATTCTCGAAGATGGATCAGTTAATAATGTCCGGATGCGCAGAGGCAGCGGAGATAATGTTTGGGATTCACTTGCTGTTGCTTCAATCAAACAATGGCGGTTTGTCCCTGCCCGATTGGAAAACAATGTGGTAAGTACCTGGTTTCGTTTAAAGCTTACCGTTAAGTATGCAAATCCGCGTTATCTCTCCCTTGCAGAAATATTATGCAATACAAAAGATGCAGCTGATTCTGTTTATGAAGCATTACTTCAAGGTGAAAATTTCGGTGAACTGGCGACACGGTATTCGGTAACTCCTTCCCGTGCCCAGAAAGGAATACTCGGCGAAGTGGATATCAATCTTTATTCGGAAAATATAGGTAAGGCAATACAACAACTGGGTGTTGAAGAATTTACAAAACCGGTAAAATTTGGTGACCAATTTGCCATTTTCAAAAGATTACAGAAATAGGGAGGGTTGAAGGCTCATGGGTGAGGGTTGATGGTTGATGGTTGATGGTTAAAAAAAGGCAGTAGTAATTGGGCAATAGTTATTTTTACCATAAACAATTGACTACAAAAGAACAAAATCTTGATAGAAGAAATTCCCCCTCCTCTCACCTTAGGGATTCGGTGAAGGCTTATTTTTCAACAATCACTCTCCCGATTAACTTTTAACCTGGATTTTTTTTATTTTAAAGGTAAGAATAACTGAGATAAGCAATGTTTGAGAAGGAAATACAATTTATCACCGATTTTAATCTAAATAAGATTAAAAGGCTCGGTTCATTTTTTACGTTGGAAGATTTGGCTAAAGCAAAAGTCCATCCTGCAATTGTGCAATATATTTCTGCCGAAATTGACTATCTTATTTTTCTCGACCGTCAAAACCTTTTTCAAAAATCTGTTTTTGATTATAGCGGGACTGAAATTGCTAAACATTTTTTAGCAATTAGTCAGGAGATCAAAAAAAATAAACTTCTTCCGTATGAAGAAGTAAAAAAAATAATTCAGCAGGCGGTAACGTTTCAATTAACGTACCTGCTTCGCCCTGTTTGGACGTTGAAAAAATTTATTTTTGACACGGCTGAAGTTCGGTCTCAGGATGAAGTAAAGTTATTTTTCAACTACTTATATTTTTATGATTATTACAAAAAAATCTTTTTAACGATCCTTGAAAAGAAACAACTGCTTACTGTAAGTATTTATGAATTTGAAGCGCTGCTTGAAAAAATCCAAAAGCAGCTTCTTGATCAACAGATGAAAAATGTTCTTGAGAATGCTTTGATCGATATGGCGGAATTTCTTAACACGGGTGAAGTGACAAAGACAAAACTTTCAATTGAAACTATTGAAATTTTCTTAAAGGATAAAAAACTTTACGATAGTATCTACAAAGTAAGAAAACTACTATCGGTTGATCCGAAACAAAAATTTGAACTATTGGAACTTCAGGCTGCTATATTCAGTTCGATCGCTGTTGAAAATGATGATGAACACCCGATTGAATCTCCTAAGGATGAAACGCAGCTTGATATCTTTAAATCAGCGGAATCCGCCGAAGACGGAGCATCAAATGAGCCTGCTCCACTAGTCGAGGATGAAATTAATACCGATGATTTCGGAGATAAATCTGGGAGCGAAGAATCGGAAACTGTCGAACATGAAACGGAAGAACAAAAAGATGAAGAACCGGAAGTTGAAATTCCGGGACTTGAATATGAAGAACCTGCCGAATTGGAAAATGATGATAGTGAAATTATTGATTTAGAGATAGAAATCTCGAATGAAGAAGAAAACATAGCTGAAGATGAACAATTTCATGAAGATGCATCATTGGATGAAGTGAACAAATCTAATGAACACATTGACTGGGAACATGAAGCTGGTGAGGTTCCTCCAACAGAAACGGGAAGTGAAGCGGATTCCGAAAAAATTCCCTTTGAAAAATATTTTCAAGAGGAGTTGAAAAAAAATGAAGATTTAGTTGAAGTTCCCCCTTTGGGAGAATATAAAGAGACCGAAGAAATTTCTTTTTTAGAAAAAGAGAATGAGAGTGAACTACAACCGGTCGAAGAAGAAACAGTTCCCGAAAATGAGGTTACAAATGATGAACCTGAAAATGATATCTTCAGTTCTTTCACTACAAAAGAGACGATGAAAATTATCGGGACAATTTTTAATCAGGACAGTTTGGATTTTGTGAACACTCTCGAACGTATTTCCGAGTGTTCCAATGAAGATGAAGCAAATCAAATTTTAAAAGATGTTTTTCTTTCTTATCGCATAGGTTCAGTAGGAAAAGAAGCAATGTTGCTTAAGGAAAAGGTCGAACAATATTTTCGTGATAAGGAGTTTTAATGTTTATTGATTACGCACAAATTAATGTTTCGGCAGGCAAAGGAGGCGACGGCGCAATTACTTTTCGCCGCGAAAAATATGTCCCCAAAGGTGGTCCTTCCGGCGGCAATGGAGGAAAAGGGGGAGATGTAATTCTTGTTGCAAACAGTAATCTTTCAACGCTCTTAGATTATCGCTACAAAAAAAACTATGCCGCTGAAGATGGAGACGCCGGAGCAAATTCTTTAAAAGATGGCAAAAACGGAAAAGATATTATTGTTCTAGTTCCTGTTGGCACTATTATAAAGGATGCAGCGACAGAAAAAATTCTTTATGATCTCAATAAAAACGGAATGAAGGTAGTCGTTGCAAAGGGAGGAAGAGGCGGGAAAGGGAATTCTAATTTTGCAACGTCAACAAATCAAACTCCCCGTTTTGCTGAAGACGGCAAGCCCGGCGAAGAAATAAAAATTATTTTAGAATTAAAACTGATAGCAGATATTGGTTTGGTTGGTTTTCCAAATGCAGGAAAGTCAACTTTAATTTCTACAATTTCTGCAGCCAAACCGAAAATTGCAGATTATCCTTTCACAACGCTTGAACCGAATTTGGGAATTGTACGTTATAAAGAATATCAAAGTTTTACCGTTGCTGATATCCCCGGCATTATTGAAGGAGCTTCTGAAGGGAAAGGGCTTGGGCTTTTATTCTTGCGGCACATTGAGCGAACAGGAATTCTTTTGTTTTTAATTGACAGCCAGTCGGAAGATTACCAAAAAGATTTTTCGATTTTGCTGAATGAATTGAAGTCATATAGCAAAATTCTTGCTCAGAAGAAAAAGATCATCAGTATTTCCAAAGCCGATCTGTTAACAGAAAAGGAAATTGAGAAATTGAAAAAGAAAAAATTCCGTGGGGCTGATTCTCCGACGATAGTTTTTTCTTCCGCTACACGGAATGGAATTGATCATCTGTTAGACTATTTATGGAAAGAACATGCTCAAACAATTTATCAAGAGGTGGAAGAATGAAAAAAAACATTATTAATATTTTTTTATCACTTTTTTCGATGGTCATTATCAGCTCATGCAGCGGCAGTGGAGGATTCAATATGTTTTCCGATTCCGAGGATGTAAAACTTGGGCACGATCTCTCTGCAGAAATGTTAAACCATCAAAATGAGTACCCGGTTTTTAGAGGCGATCCATCAATAAAAAATTATATCAATCAAAGCATTTTTCAACAAATATTAGCTTCGTCCAAAATTGCAAAGAGAAATGTATATGATTATAAGATAGAATTGATTGCCAACGATAACACTTTAAATGCCTTCGCGTTACCGGGTGGAAACGTTTATATCTATACAGGATTATTAAAATTTCTTGATTCGGAAGCAGCTCTTGCCGGAATTTTAGGACACGAAATTGCGCATGCCGAAAAAAGACATGCAACGCAACGAATGACACAATATTACGGAGTTGAATTTTTAGTTGGAATGGTTCTCGGAAGTCAGCCTTCTAAAATTGCAGAAGTTGCTTCAAATCTTTTTGTAGGGCTTGCATTTTTGGCAAACAGCAGAGCGGATGAAGATGAAAGCGACAAATATTCTTTTGAATACCTTAAAGATACCCGCTTTTATCCCGGATCTGTAAAATTCTTTTTTGAAGAAATGCGTGATGCTGGGCTGATCAGTTCAAACAGTAATAAAGTTGCAACTTTTCTTTCCTCGCACCCTGATCCTGTCAATCGTATTGCAACTACCAATCAACGCTTGCAAAGTTCGGGCATAGTTATTAAAGATTGGAAATCGAGTGATGCAAATCTTTTTAAAAATGAATATGCATCAAATATCAAAAACAAACTTCCTAAATAAGAATGCAGTATAGAAAACTCGGGAAAACAAATTTACTTGTTTCTGAAATTGGTTTTGGGTCATGGGCAATTGGAGGACCACTAATGGCGGGGGATGTTCCTATTGGCTGGGGCAAGGTTGATGATGAAACTTCCAAAAAGGCAATTTCAAAAGCCGTTGAACTTGGTGTGAATTTCTTTGATACGGCAGATTTTTACGGACTCGGTCACAGCGAAGAATTACTCGGAAATGTTTTTAGCGGGAATTGGAATGATATTATTCTTGCTACAAAAGTTGGTAACACATTAATGGATGATGGTTCGGCAGGATCAAATTATTCTAAGCAACATATTTTGCAGGCATGTGAGAAAAGTTTAAAGAGATTAAAAAAAGATACCATTGACGTTTACCAATTGCACAGCGCACGAATAGAACATTTAGAACAGGGCGAATGTGTTGAAGCCATGGAACAACTTCAGCAGGAAGGAAAAATCCGGTTCTGGGGAATTTCACTCAATACGTTTCAACCGGAGAAAGAAGCAAAATTTTTTGTTGAACATCAGATCGGACATACATTTCAAATTGCTTTCAGCATTATCAATCAGATTGCGTTAAAGGAAGTTTTTCCATTGGCAATTGAAAATAATTACGGAATTATTGCACGTGTTCCGCTTCATTTTGGCTTGCTGACCGGAAAATTTCCAAAAGAAAAAGTCTTCCCGAAAAATGATCATCGAAGCAATAGGTTAAATCCGGAGTTACTAAATCTATCACTCGATAAACTTCAACGCGTTTTTACCTTAGCTGCAGAAAAAGGAATTGAACCGGTTAATTTTGCGATGAGTTTTATTTTAAGTCATCCGGCGGTTTCAACAGTTATTCCGGGAATCCGCACAGAAGCGCAAGCCATCGCCAACGCTAAAATATTTGCTACGCTTGCCTCAGAAGATATTGATTTTCTTCATTCCTATTATGCAAGCGATTTGGAACTCTTGATGGAAGCTTATAAAAAAGGATAGAAAAATCGTTTTCCAATTTCATGTATCACAGATTATTAATCTGTGATACAGTGTGAAAACCCGTGGTACTATTCACCAATAAGTTGATTGCGAAGTTTTACCGGAGCTGCTTTTCTTCCTTTTGCTCTTAGATTTAGCATCTCAACAAATAAAGAAAAAGCCATCGAAAAGTAGATATATCCTTTTGGGATGTGCTGATCAAATCCTTCTGCAATGAGTGTAATTCCTATTAAAAGTAAAAAACTTAGTGCGAGCATTTTTACGGTTGGGTGATTGTTTACGAAAGCGCTGATCTTCCCAGAAAGAAAAAGCATAAAAATTACTGCAACAACAACCGCAGTTACCATCACCCAAATTTGATTTGCCATTCCTATTGCGGTTATTACGGAATCAAGCGAGAAGACAATATCAAGTAAAAGAATTTGAATCATCACACCGGCAAAAGAAGATTTTATCCTAAAATTTGCTTCCCCTTCTTCTCCTTCAAGTTTATCATGGATTTCATGCGTGCTTTTTGTTAAAAGGAAAATTCCTCCACTAATTACAATAAGGTCTTTCCCGGAAATCTCATTTCCGAAAACGGTAAATAATGGATAAGTTAATTTCATCAAAAGTGTAAGAGAAAGTAGAAGCAATACTCTCGTGATCATAGCAAGTGAAAGTCCGATGATCCGCGCTTTTTCCTGCATTGAAGCCGGTAGTTTCCCTGTTAGAATGGAAATAAAAACAATGTTGTCTATACCAAGAACAATTTCCAACACGACTAAGGTGAGTAGAGAAATAATAATTTGAAGATCAAATTCCATGGATAATCCCAATCAAAAAAATGGTTTAAAGATTTCAAGAATTATACGATAATTTTTGCTAAAATTGTAATGTTTAGTATATTTGGAAGCCATTTTGACAACAATGGCGGGGTAGCTCAGTAGGTTAGAGCAATGGAATCATAATCCATGTGTCGGGGGTTCGAATCCCTCTCCCGCTACCATTTTATACAATGAAAGGTGTTTATGTATAGTGTTTTAATAGGAATCTCGGTTATCGTATCAATTTTATTGATAATAATTATTCTCATGCAAGCAAGCAAAGGTTCAGGATTAGCCGGAACTTTTGGCGGAGCAAATGTTGGTTCTGTCTTTGGAACAAGAAGAACGGCCGACTTTTTAAGTACATCAACCTGGTGGCTTGCCGGGATGCTTGTTGTGCTTGCGATTGTTGTAAATCTGTTCTTTCTGCCAACAGCTAAAAATGATAACACGAATAGTGTTATTCAAAAGGGTGGAAGACAAGGTGTTCCAACTAATCCGGCTTTACCGCGCTAAAATTATTTGCCGGGTTCGTTTTTGAATCCGGCTAACTTTTCAATTATTTTGTCTTCAACTTCTCTATAATAATTGTTACTCTTTTTCGAGAACTCGAATATCATACTGATAATGAGGTCATCTCCGTTATCTAGTTTTAGGTAACCGGATACAGAAGAAGCGCCGTTAAGTGTCCCTGTTTTTCCCCGAAAATTTACATCGATATCTGATTTTTTCATCCTGTTTCTAAGAGTCCCGTCTTCGCCTGCAGTGCTAAGTGAGTTATAAAATGTGTCGAAATACCGGATATCGAAATAGATCTTTTCCAATAACCCGGCAATTGCTCCAACGGAAACCTGGTTGTTCCTAGAAATACCGGAACCATCCACTATTTTTGTCCCCTCGGAAGGGATATCGTTGTCATAAAGAAATTTATTAATTGTTTGCGCGGCATAAAAAGATGAGCCTTCTTTTCCGGATGAAACAGCTCCTATTATTTTAAAAAGACATTCAGCTAAAAAATTATCACTTCTTTTATTCACAATACTGAGATAATCTTTTAGTTTAATTGAATGACCGGCAATTTCTTTTGCAGATTTTGGAGTAGTTCCCTTTTTATAAACTCCATTGACATATATTGAAGATTCTTTCAATTTATTAAAAACAATTTCTGCAATTTGCAGCGGCGGATCTGAAAAGAACTCGGTTACAAACTTATATTTTTTTCTACGGACTTTTTTTCTAACCACATGCTTGTTTTTATTAAGGATCAATGCGCTTACCGGCGGCAAAGAAACAGTTTTTGTTTCATCTTCTATCCAGTCTTGTCTCGAATAATTATCATCAAAAAAAGTATCGTCCCCTACAATATTTCCGGTTATTTCCGTGATCCCTTTGCGTTTAAGATCATCGATCAATTTGTCAAGGTCAGTTTCGCTAAATAATCCATTTCCATAACCTTTTATGTAGAGGTTCCCATTTAACTTTCTTTTATCAACATTATTTGCGTCGGAAAAAAATTTGGTTGAAATTAAATAATCTGGACCTAAAAAATAAACTGCAACTGCAGTAGTAAATAATTTAGTGTTTGAAGCCGGGATGAGAGGAACATTTGCATTATGCACATAAAGTGTCTCTTCTTTCATAGGATTCAAGATGACAATACCGTAACGGGATTGAGGAGGAACTTTCTTTAGGATACTTTCGATCTCTGCTTTTATCGTTTGAGCGGAACCAGAAAGAAAGTTACCTACTACTATTATTATTAGAATGAGTTTTTTCAAAATTCGTTATTCAATTAAAATGAAAATAGATTATATTACTATCAAAAATAATAAACATAATTTTATTCACTAATCAAAATCTTTTATGGAAAAATTTAAAGCCTACGAAAAATCGGATTTTCTTCACTCTTCAGACGGAAGGATTGTAAGAATACTCTCGGAATATTTAGAACCCGCAGCCCGTTTCAAGAAATACAACATTTTAGATACCATTGTTTTTTTTGGTTCAGCGCGTCTTCGTTCAAAAAAAGATGCTTTAAAAGAATACAATAAAATTAAAGCCTCAGACCCAAAAGCCACTCCTAATTTTGTCCAAAAACTTCGTACTGCGCAACAACACGTTGATATGTCTAAATATTACGAAGATGCAGTCGATCTCTCCAAAAAGATAACAACATGGTCTATGAATCTTGGATTAGACAGCAACCGTTTTATTATTAGCACCGGCGGCGGTCCTGGAATTATGGAAGCTGCAAATAAAGGGGCAAAGCAAGCAGGTGGATATTCTGTCGGTCTTAATATTTCCATTCCTTTCGAACAATTTGTTAACAAGTATGTTACTCCGCAATTAAGTTTTGAATTTCACTATTTCTTTATGCGGAAATTTTGGTTCGCATATCTTGCAAAAGCTCTTATCGTATTCCCGGGTGGTTTCGGAACGATGGATGAATTTTTTGAAATGGTGACTCTGGTGCAAACAGGAAAGATTAAAAAGAATTTACTTATCATCGTTTATGATGAAAAGTATTGGAAAAACTTAATTAATTTTGACGCCCTTGTAGAAAGTGGAATGATAGGGAAAGAGGACCTAAATTTATTTTCTTTTTGTAATACACCTCAAGAAGCTTTGGATTGTGTGAAAAAGCATTTTGAAAAATATTATTTAAAGAAGAAGGGTTGAATAGAAATATTATAAAAAAAGCCGCCCCGATTAATCAGGGCGGCTTTTTTATTAATCCATTTCATCATTTCGTTGAGCTCTGCGGGTAGCTTTAATTCTTTCCAATCGTTTTTTTACCGAAGGTTTAACAAAAAAAGTTCGCTTTTTGAATTCTTTTAGAATACCAGAACGTTCATATTTCTTTTTGAATCTTTTAAGAGCTTTATCAATTGATTCGTTTTCTGAAATTGTAATTCCTACCAATTATTTCACCTCAATTCCCGGGTAGCTTTAATGAGTTTCAAGTAATTTTTTAAATCCTAATTTTTGAAATTCAACCGTTATTGAGCCTTTCCCATTAGAAAGTGAAGTTTTGGAAGTTACAATTCCGAAATCATCCCAAGTTTTATGGTAAATAGTTTCTCCAACTTTAAAAGTTTTATCGGGAGAATAGTCGATTGAATTCTCAAGCACAATTAAATCGATTTTATGTTTGGAATCTCTTACAATAGAAACGGTTTCAATAAGGAGAATTTGCTTGCACTTTTTGCATTTCGCCCATTCTTTTCCTTCGTGTTCTACGGAGGAAAACTTCTCACCCGTAAGTTCCATTTTTGTAATTGCATTGCAAAATTTGCAAAATGCTTCGATGTTTTTAACTTTTGCCATAAAATCTTATTTATTAAGTGCCTAAATATATTGATTTATCGAAGGATTTGCAAAAATATTATTCCGTCAAATTAGCTAATAGTGAATATGACTTCAAAAAAAACGAAAAATCATTCCATTGTCTTGTTTTGTGTGCAGAAACTAACATTTCTAAGTTTGGTGGAGATTTATTCTTCCCGAAAAAGAGAAATAAATATGAATAATTTGCTATGCAGCTCCCTCTTGAAAGATTATTCTTTGGAAATGTATCCTTTATCATCCGCGTATTTATACAATTTTGAATAAAGCATTTTTCTTGCCCGGTGCAAACGGGAACGAACGGTTCCTACCGGACAATCAATAAAATCCGCAATTTCGTCATAAGTAAATCCTTCAATATCAGAAAGAATAACAACGGTTCGGAAATCTTCAGGGAGAGTTTGTATTGCTTCGGAAACTTCATCATCTAAAAGATTGTCGAAAATTTCTCTTTCAAGATGGGAGTCATCGGTATTTGATGGTTTTGCGGACTCATAAAAATTTTCGACATCTTCGTAATCAACTTTGTGTGGTTCTTTTTTTTGTTTTCTGTAAGAATTGATGAAGGTGTTTTTTAATATTCTAAAAAGCCATGCCTTACAATTGGTACCTCTTTCAAATTTATCAAAAAAGCGAAATGCTCTAAGATAAGTTTCTTGCACCAGGTCATTAGCGTCATCCTCATTCCCGGTCATGCGGATTGCAAAATTTAATAAAGCATCCATATGCGGAATAGCTTCTCTATTAAACTCTTCGTAAAACTCGGAGGATTTATTCATTCTTTAATCAGGCAAATCGCTTGGTTTATTAATATTAATCTTAACTTCAAAATAAAAGAAAATAACTTTGCAATGCAAAATTTTGGATAGTTTCTTATTGGTTAGAATTCACCGCTTATCTTTTTAGACGAATAACAGAGCCATCTAACACAACATATTTTGGGATGTCATTTTTAAAAAGATAAAATGCAGGCCGCTCCCCAATCTTCAAATGAAAATGAAAGTCGGTTGTTTCAACATAACAAATGGGAGCCTTCCTTTGCGAACCAGTTTGTCTATTAGGGTTGATTAATTCTTTTTCAATTGGTAAAAATAAAATCATCTCTTCTGTCAATTTTTGAAAATCGATAGCTGCTAATTCATTATTTGTTTCAATCTTTTTTGGATAAACTTTTCCATCCATTAAAGTTAAACCCGTGCAATCCATTTCCTCAATTCCATGAAAACCGGAAAGATCTCCGATATCTTCTATTGTACCAAGTGTTTTAAACTTCTTTTCAGAATCCAATTTTTGCTCATTAATGTTTATCGCAATATCGAGTGGAAAGTTTACACCTTTCTTTTCAACAGTAATGTTTTTCAAAAGCAGATCAAAAAGATGGTTATCGTTCATTGGGATCGACTCGTAATTATCTACCGGAATTTCCAAGTAAGTTTTACCTGCAATTGAAAGAAATGCAGTCAGCATGCCAATGAAATTTATTTTGCGGATAAATTGTTTTTCGTCGTCATCTTTCCATCCACCGGACTCAATTAAAATTGTACTCGTTCCTTTTTTTTGAAAAGTATCTCCAAAAGCTCGTGGTTCATAATCGTCGGAATATTTTGCAATATGCCCTGGAATAAATTGCTGCAAAACTCCGGCCATCATTCCGATAAGTTTTACAGCGCGTTCTCTTTTTTCATTCATTTCTTTTTTATTGTTGAATGCCGGAGCTAAAAAGGAAATAGTCGCTTGTTTATAATTTCTCCCAACTGAATACCTCGTGTTTTGGTCGTGAAGATTAAATCCGAAATCAGCATTCAGGCTGTCAAAAGTATTCATTAAAATATCAGCTTCGGGAGAAACCAACCGATTTGCGTCTCTATTTAAATCAATTTCCAATATATTTCTTCGTTGAAATACTTCTGCGCCGTCGGGATTAACCATCGGCAGAAAATAGAGTGTGGTTTCCCGGAGGATTTTTTCCCTTATCTCATTTAAAAAATCATTAGCCGAAAAGAAGTTGAACAAATCAAATAGAGCCATGGTTGCGGTTGCTTCATCGCCATGCATCTGAGACCACAGAAAGATTTTTGTTTTTCCAGTCCCCAATTTTATTAAAAATAATTCCCTTTTTTCAACCGATTCTCCTAATTTATGCACGACAAATTTTGAGTTGTGACGCAGTTTTTTTATCAGAGGCAAAATATTCCCGTGATTTATTCTGCGGCAGTTCAATGCCGGTTCACGGTAACCCTCGTAAACATTGTAAAGGTTGTTTGCAAAAGATATTTCTTGACTCATACCAATCACCGGCAATAAGGTTAGTAATAAAAAATATAAAAACTTCATTTCAAAATTAGCGATTATTGTATATGGAAATTAAGAAAAAAACGGAAGGAATAAGAAAATGAATAAAAGAATAGACCTTGGACACATTGCACCGGACTTTTCACTCCCCGGTATTGACGGAAAAAATTACTCCATTTCTGATTTTGCTGCAAACCCATTGCTGCTTGTAATTTTTTCGTGCAACCACTGCCCCTACGTTCAGGCGTATGAAGAAAGAATTATAAAACTTCAAAATGGTTTTAAGAAAGATGGACTTCAGATAGTCGCAATCAACGCAAACGACGCTGAAAAATATGCTGAAGATTCTTTTGAAGAAATGAAAAAGCGGGGGGAAGAGAAACATTTTAACTTCCCTTATTTACGAGATGAATCACAGGAAACCGCAAAAGTATTCGGTGCAGCATATACGCCGGAGTTATTTCTTTTTAATTCCGAACGGAAATTAATTTATACCGGCAAGATTGACGATAACTGGCGCGAACCGGAAAAAGTGCAGACAAAATATTTACAAAATACTATTGAAGAATATCTACGCGGTGAAGAAATTTCTATTCCCGAAACTTATGCGATAGGCTGTACGATCAAATGGAAAGTGAATTAATCGGCAACTCCCATTTGTTCTTCAAATTTTGCGAGAAGTTTCAGCGGTTGTTCCGAAATGGCAAAACAATAAAGGGGATAAAGCCGGGAATACGTTTTTATTATATCATTGATAAAGTTTGGCGATGCAATAATTTTTTTCCCTTTCGGCAGCATGGCTTTTTCGAGCAAAATGTATTTCATCGGCTGAAGAAGTTTTCCGTCTTTACTAAAATCAAATTTTTTCCTGACCAGTTGCATCTCTTTCTTCATTTCCGTTAAAGAAAATTGGTTGTTCAACTTATAGTTCGAAAATACTTTCTCAATTTCTTTTTCGTAAGTCTGCAAATTCCTTTTAAAGAAAAGATTTTCTTCTTTTGAATTATTAATGAACATGCCGTATTGAACGCCTGTTTTATCAAAGTAAAGATAGAATTCGCTGTCTAATTTGAATCTTCCGAAGTGAACCAATAAAAATGTTTTATACGGAACGCCCTTGGAAAACCGCATATCCTTGCTCAATTTCATAATCGTTTGATTGAACTTCGGCTCTCTTCGTATTGATGGATTTAGTTGTTCAAGGAACGGAGCTAGCGCTGTAATGAAAGCCTTTGCCGGTTTAACAACAAATTTTTCATATTCATCCCTATGCTTATCAAAATAAATTTTTGAGTTGTTCTTTTCTAAACCTTCCAGAAAAGTAAACAGATTGGGAGAGAATCCGGTAAATTGATTTATCTCCATAGTTTTCAATACATCGAACCGATATTAATAGTTATGTAAAATCCGCCAAATGATTTTTTCGGTTTTCCTTCAAGGCTTTCAATCCCATGATTAAAAAACTGAATGACGTAATAGCGAATGTTTATGCCTGCAAGATGCTTCTGGTCAATTCCAAAATTTGCACCGAAACCAATATATCCGCCGACCGTATAATCTGCCTGAGCATATTTTAGAGAGTTGAAAAACTCACGCTCATAAGGAGTAGTAACAACCATTGTTGGTCCAACGGCAAAATTTAAATAAGGGCGAAAATTATCACCGAGATCATTTGCGAACAGACGGTTTTGAATTCCTACAAAAAAAGGGATAAGAAAAATTCTGTTTTTCTTTCCGACAGTATAGGAACGTCCATAATAGTCAACGTACTCAAACTCATTTTCATCTTTTGCTTCCGAGATGGACATATCCGTAAAAAGAGTTAGTGTGTTATTCAAATTGCTTCTATAAAAACCTCCCAAACCGAAACCGCCTTCTCCGAATAATAAATCCACCCCGTAAGCATTGGTGGGGAAAACTAGTGGTTCGTGGTCAGGTGCCAACTCACCGATGTTTTGACCGGTTAGAAAATTCAAAGGTAAAATTAAAATTGCTAAACGGAGATATTTTTTCATACTCATCTAAATTTTTATTTTAAAATTACTTAGTTTATAGCAAAAATCAATTCATTTTTTTTGTGAAGTGCAGGAAACTGACAAAACAGACGTTCTGACATGTTTAAAGTGAAATAAAGGAAGAAAAACAGATGCCGGTTAATTTGGAGATAAAAGTTAAAGTGAAAAATTTCGATTCGCTCATCTCGAGCTTAAAGAAATTGAAAGCAAAAAAAATCGGAATACTTCATCAAAAAGATGTTTATTTTGCAAACGCAAAGGGATTATTAAAACTTAGGAAAGAAGGGAAGAAACAGCAGTTAATACGTTATCAACGGAATGAAAATGGAAAAAACCGCTGGTCAAATTTTGAGATTCTTGAACTGCATCAAGCACACGCGGAAAGTTTTTTAAGAAATTTGTTATCGTGCGATGTTGTGGTAGAAAAAGAGAGATTTCTTTATTTGTATGATGAGACGCGTATCCATCTCGATAAAGTGAAAAAATTGGGAAACTTTATTGAACTTGAAACAAAAGTTGTTACAACAAAAAAAGATGCGCAACAGCGTTTTGGTTTTTTGTTGAATGCACTGAAGCTTGATCCAAAGGAGCAATTGCGATTATCATACCACGATCTACTTTTACAAACCGGCAAAAAATGATCCTAACAAACAAAAAATCTTTTTCAGATTCTTTTTTCAAAGTAATTGAAGATAAAATTCTTCACGGTCAAGCGAATGAAGTTTTGCACTTGGTGCCGACGAACAGGAAAGTGCGTGCGCTGAAAAAAGAAATTATTGATAAAACTCCGGCGCAAGCAGTTTCCATTTTACCAATCGAAACAATTTTTACGCTGGCTGAAAAACTATTCAGCATTGAAAAACCTTTGTCTATTGCTTCGGATGCAGCTTCCTCGGTTCTTCTTAAAAAAGCTTTTCAGAAAAATCAACTTGAATATTTCCGCAGCTTTTCAAAAACAATTCCACAAGGAAGTTTAGAGCGGATCAAAAACCTCTTCTCAGAATATAAACGGAGTGCGATTTCTTCGGAATATTTGTTAAGAGATTTGGAAAAAACCGAAGGTACCGAAAAACAAAAACTCTCTGAATTGGCAAAAGTTTTCGAAAGCTACTGCGAACTTTTCCAACAACTTGGTCTTTATGAGATTGGCGATGTCATTCGTGAGGTGAATGGACTGCCAACGAAAGTTATTACCGGGCGATTCCGCAAACTATTTCCTACTGTTAAAATTGTGTACGCATTCGGTTATTCAGAATTTAATCATCCTGAAATTTCTCTGCTGAAAATAATATCTGAATTTCCTGGAGTAGATCTTTACATCAATCTTGATTACCAACGTAATAATCATGGGCTGTTTTCAGCCGCCGAAGACGTTAAAGACAAATTTGAAAAAGCAGGGTTTTATTCTTTTCCATTCCAGAGAAAACATAGTGAAAATAAATTAAGCGGATATCTCTCACTCTATTTGTTTAACGAAAAGAAAATTGAAAAGAAAAAACCTTACGAAGATGCTGTCGTTTTAATAGCCGCAAAAAACAGGGAAGATGAGATTATTCAAATTGCAAAAGAAATTAAAACTCTTCTTATTGAAAAAAAAGTTCCGCCAAATACCGTTTGTGTTGGCTTTCATTTGATACAAAATTACTCCGGAATTATCCGCGATGTTTTTTTGCAGTATGGAATCCCGTTTAATCTTACCGACCGGTTTTCGCTCAATACATTTAACCCGGTAATTTCTGTGATCAATTTGCTGGAAGTTATTGCAAATGATTTTTACCACAAAGCGGTCTTTAGAGTTTTTAGCAGCGAGTATTATCCGCCGTTAAATGCACAGTCTTCCGATATTTTTCAAGTAGCTTCCAAGCTGCGAATCATCTCCGGCTATCAAACATGGATTACACATATCAATCATTTTCTTGAAGAAGGGAATGAAACGGAGGATGAAATTCTTTCGGATAAAAAATTGCTTTCTTCGGTAAAGAAGGAAATTGAATCGCTCTATTCGCTTTTGAAAAAATTTGAAGAGCCGATGACGTTGCAGCAGTTTTCTGAGCGATTATTGCAGTTAATCCATGATCTTGATTTTCCGGTAAAAGTTTTAAAACTCAGCAAAGATTACGAAGAAGAAAATATAAAATCGCTTACAACATTTATTGAAATGTTTACCGATCTGTTTGAACAACTTCAGTTGGAATACGAAGAACCGGAATTGCAAAAATTTCCGCTGAAGTATTTTCTTAATCACTTAAAAACTGCTGTGGCTTCAACGAGATTTAATATTAAAGAGCGACCCGGTTATGGTGTGCTTGTCTCCAATTTTGAAGAGCTACGCGGATTGAACTTTGATTATGTTTTTCTCGGCGGATTATGCGACGGCGATTTTCCCACTCGTTTTTCTCCCGAAATATTTTCTTACGAATCGTTTTCAGAAGCTGAAAATAAGCATGTAGCGCGCGAACGGTTTTTGTTTTACCAAACGCTTCAAACTTATAACAAGCAACTTTATCTTTCTTATCCTTTGCATGAAGGAACAAAAAAAGAATTGGCTCCATCATCCTTTTTGGTTGATCTGAAAAAAATAGTTGAAGTTGAAGAATCGCTTATTAACAAAAACGAGCAATGCATTTACTCGTTCAGCGAACTGACGCAGAAAGCCGCTGAACAAAATGATGTGGAATTGCTGCTGAATGCACAAAGTGAAAATGAAAAAAATAAATTGAAAGAGAAATTTCAAATTGATAAAACCAGGAGGGAACATCCGTTTGAGACTTTTGGATACAGCGGATTTATTGATACAACCTCAGAACATGCCGCCGGTTTCTTGGGAAAATATGCAAACAGTGATTATTCAATTTCGCAGCTTGAATTATATGCCAAATGCCCGTTCCAGTTTTTCTTGAAAAGAATTTTGAAACTCGCTCCGCTTGAAGAACCAACCGAAGAACTTGAGCCAATGGAAATGGGATTGCTGCTTCATGCAATTCTTGAGCAATTTATGAAAGTAGCAAAAGATGAAAATCTTAATCTTCAGCTTGAAAAAGAGAAAGCGGCTTCACTTCTTTTTGAAATTGCAAAGGAAAAGATTGACAAACTCAGCATTCATTCATCGTTGTCATTCTGGGAAATTGAAAAAATTCTCGGTGTTAACGGGAACAAAAATGATTCCATCCTTTCTCTTTTTCTTGAAGAAGAATTTGCAAGAGCCGATGATTTTAATGCCGCTTTTTTTGAAGTTCCGTTCGGCAGGTTGAGAAGCGATGACGGGCAGAAATCAACTGCGCTGTCTCTCAATTTAACTTCAAACGCAAAACTGCGCGGGAAGATTGACCGCATTGATATAAACTTTAATGAAAAACATTTTAAAGTTTATGATTATAAACTTTCCGGTAAAAAGCCAAATGAAGAGGATCTGCAACTTGGAATCTCTTTGCAAATTCCACTCTACCTATTTGCCGCGCAACAGATTTTACAGAACGAACTGAACGAATCATTTCTTCCGGCGGCGGGAATTATTTATTCGTTAAAATTCAGCCGCGATGATTTTGGACCGGACGAAGTGAAAGCGCTAAAAGGAAAATCGTACGATAAAACCGATGACGAAACACGCGGGAAAATTATTCAAGCTAATCAGGATATAATCTCACATGCCTTGCAAAAAATTGATGATCTGATAACCGGAATAAGTTCGGGAATTTATCATCTCTCAAAACTTGAGAAAAGGGAAGAGAAAGTCTGCCGCCTTTGTTCATTTAGAAGCGTCTGCAGAATACAAGAAATTGAAGTTGTGTGATTTTAAATTACTTTAGCTTGACATCTTAGTCTAAATTCTTTAATTTTGCACTGCCACTGCGGAAAGCGGTGGCGCTTTTTTTTAAATGTTTCACCAAGAGAGAGATTTTACCCATGGCGGATGCAAATTTTGTTTACTTAACTCAAGAAAGATTAATTGAACTTGAGCGGGAATTAAAGGAATTGAAAACTCACGGTAGAAAAGAAATTGCCGGGAAAATTTCTGAGGCGCGGTCTCATGGTGATCTTTCTGAAAATGCAGAATACGATGCTGCCAAGGAAGCACAAGGGATGTTTGAACTCCGCATCAGTAAATTGGAAAATGTCCTGTTGCGTGCGCGGGTTGTAGACGCTTCAAAATTTGAAGAAGGCGTAGTACACATTCTATCTCATGTTGAAGTGAAAAATTTAAAAACGAATAAAACATATTCCTATCATTTGGTTTCAGCGGAAGAAGCTGATTTTCAAGCGGGGAAAATTGCGGTCGTTTCTCCGGTTGGTCAAGGATTAATGGGGAAAAAAGTTGGTGAATTAGTAAAAGTAAATGCACCTGCCGGATTACTTGAGTTTCAAATTCTTTCAGTTAAATAAAAAGGGAACTTGTGACCGATGAATCCTACATAAAACTAACGCTTGAAATTGCTAAAAAAGGGATTGGGTATGTGAGTCCTAATCCTTTAGTTGGTGCTGTTTTAGTAAAAGATGGAAAAATAATCGGGGCAGGGTATCATCAAAAATTTGGAGAAGCGCACGCAGAGATCAATGCAATTAACAGCGCTTTAGAAAGCATTGAAGGTTCCACACTTTTTGTGAATTTAGAACCATGCGTACATTTTGGAAAAACAGCACCCTGCGTTGACACTATTCTTGAAAAAAAAATTAAAAAAGTTGTTATCGGTACGCTGGATATGAATCCGCTTGTTTGTGGAAAAGGAGTGCGGAAACTAAAAGAAAACGGAATTGAGGTTAAAGTCGGCATTCTTGAAAATGAATGTGTTGAATTAAATAAATTCTTTTTCAAAAATGTCTCAAAAAAAACTCCGTACATAACATTGAAAGCAGCAATTACACTCGATGGCAAAATTGCGGATGATTCATATCATTCAAAATGGATCAGCTCCACAGGTTCTAGGAAACAAGTACACCAACTTCGCTCTCAGTATGATGCAGTTTTAGTAGGCGCTAACACAATTAATAAAGACGATCCGCAACTAACTGTCCGCCTTGTAGAAGGAAGAAATCCCAAAAGAATTGTTCTGGACCATGAATTAAAAGCTGTGGTTGAAAGAAAAATTTTTAATTCCGAAAAAAATGTTTTTCTCTTTACTTCAATCGAGAAGAAAGATTCATCAAAAGTAAAGATTCTTGAAAATCTTGGTGTGAAGTTTTTCTTTCTAAAAATTGATGATAAAAAGCGGTTTCATTTGAAACAGGTACTGAAAAAAATTGGAGATGAAGAAATCGCTTCCGTACTTGTTGAAGGCGGAGCAAAAGTTTTTAATTCTTTTATTAAAGATAATTTGTTCGATGAGTTGCAATTATTTCTTGCCCCGAAATTACTAGGAACCGGTATTCCCTTCCTTTCGGATTTTGGAATTAAGGAAATAAGCAAAGCACGGAAATTATCTATCCATTCTTTTGAAAAATTTGATGACGATCTCTTACTGAGTTTGAGGAAATAAAATGTTTACAGGCTTAATTGAAGAAGTTGGAATACTGAAACAAAAAAATCAGTTCGGAAACGGGCTAAGATTAACCATTCAAGCAGAAAAAATTTCTCCCGAATTAACCATCGGCGAAAGTGTGAGTATTAACGGTGCATGCCAGACCGTTATTCAAACAACAAAAATTTCTTTTACGGTTGAAACGATCGAAGAGACTTTGAAAAAAACTACGCTTGGTTATTTGCAAACCGGCGAGCGCATAAATTTGGAACGCTCTTTACAAGCCAATGCTCGAATTGGCGGACACTTTGTGCTCGGACATGTTGATACGCGCGGCGAAATTATTGAAAGCATTCCGCTTTCTGCGAGTCATGAATTGCGGATTAAAATTCCGGATAATTTTTCCAAATATATTGTGCGTGTCGGTTCTATTGCCGTTGATGGAATCAGTTTAACTCTTGCAGACGTTAGTGAAAATGTTTTTGCTGTTGCAATTATTCCGCACACATGGAAGGAAACAAATCTTTCCGGTAAAAGAGTTGGCGAATTTGTTAATCTTGAGTTTGATATTCTCGGTAAATACGTCGCTAAATTTTTAGGGATTGAAAACGAATCTAAACTGACTGAAGAATGGTTAAAAGAACTTGGATATTAAATGAAATCCATCGAAGAAAAAGTTCTTTTGTTTATTGCTGAGAAGAAATTAATCTCACGAAATGATAAAATTGTTGTAGGATTTAGCGGAGGAGCGGATTCAGTTTTTCTCCTTTCTTTTTTAATTAAATTTCAGAAAAAATTTAATTTATCACTTCTTGCAGCTCATCTTAACCACAATTTACGCGGAGAAGAAGGTGATGCCGATGAATCATTTTGCATGAGAATTTGTGCGGATCTGAACATCCCTATTTTAATAAAACAGAAAAACATTAAAGTTTTTGCTAAAAAAAACAAACTTTCTTTAGAGGAAGCCGGAAGAGAAATCCGGTATAAAATGTTCTCTGAAATTGCGGCAAAAGAAAACTGCACCAAAATTGCGACGGCGCATCACCAATCTGATAATACAGAAACAGTTCTTCTGAATTTAATTAAAGGATGCGGATTGAACGGCGCTGCGGGTATTCCGGCACAACGGGGAAATATTATTCGTCCTTTGTTGGCAATAACTAAAGATGAAATTCTTTCTTATTTACAAATAAAAAGAATCCCTTTTCAAATTGATTCGTCAAATGAAGAAAACAACTATCAGCGGAATTATTTGCGGAATAAAGTTGTTCCAAAGTTGAAAGAAAACATAAATCCAAAGATTGACGAAAAAATATTTAATTTTTCTTCAACAATAAAAGATTTTCTAAATTTTGTTGATAGTATTTTAGAAAAAAGTTTAAAACTCATTCAATTTGATAAAAATAATGAATGTAAAATTCCTCTATCGCTTATTGCGGGGGAACATATTTTTCTACAAAAAGAAATCGTTGCCGGAGCATTAGCAAAAATTCCAAAACTGGAGATCAATGCCCGCTCAATAAATGGAGTATTGAATCTTCTTGAAAAAAAAGTAGGCGCGAAAACAGAGCTGGCAAGCAGCTATTTTGCTTTGCGTGATAGAAATTTTATTATCATCAGTAAAAACAAAAAAGAAAATCTTGCTCAAATTTTTATTGAGAAAAACCAGGTGAAAACGATTAACGGGAAGAAAATTTCCATGAAAGAAATTTCTAAGGATAAGATTAGGTTAGGTTCGGATAAAAATATTGAATTTCTTTCGGGCGATTCGCTTCGCTTTCCGCTCTGCATTAGAAGATGGCGACAGGGAGAAACCTACTATCCCTTTGGGCTTTCAAAACCGAAAAAAGTTTCGGAATTTTTAACTGACCTAAAATTGTCGGCAGAAGAAAAAGCAAATCAACTTCTGCTTTTAAATGATAATGACTCGTCAGATAAGTCTGAAATAGTCTGGGTTATAAATAGAAGATTAGATAATCGTTACGCGGTTACAAAGAGCACAAAAAAAATTATCAAAGTAAGGTGTAAATAAACAATGGAAATTATCCAAATTGGAAACGAAAAATTTGTCCCTTTTTTAACTGAAGAAATAATCCAAGCACGAGTTAAAACTGTTGCGATAGAGTTGATGAAAGAATATGAGGGGAAGGTTCCCATTTTTCTTGGCATTCTAAATGGCGCATTCATGTTTATGTCGGATTTACTAAAGCATTTTGAAAGTCCCTGTGAAGTAGATTTTATGCGCCTTTCAAGCTACGGTGATGAAAAAATTTCTTCCGGCAAGGTTAAAATGTTGAAAGATTTAGCATGCGATGTAAAAGGAAGAGACTTAATTATCGTTGAAGATATTGTCGATTCGGGACTTTCAATAAAATTTATGGAACAACTCATTGAAGAGCATCATCCTGCTTCCATGAAAGTCGTAACTCTGCTGTTGAAGCCGAACAGCCTAAAATATAATGTCAAAATTGATTATATTGGCTTCGAAATTCCTTCCAAGTTTGTAATTGGATATGGATTAGATTATGCCCAAAAGTATCGCAATTTACGCTCAATTTATGTTTTAAAAGAAGAAAATCAGTAACGAGAAAAGTTTAACAATGGACGAAAATAAAGAAAATAAAAATTTGAAAATCCCAAAAAACACAGGACCAAATAAGCCTGATGATAATTTTGACTGGTCAAAAATTATTCGCATGGTTTTTGGCTGGGGAGCGGTAATTGTTGCGGCAGTTATCGTAATGCAATTGTTCAAAACCGGCAACACTAACTATGTTGATATTCCTTACAACCAGTATGTGCAATTGCTAGACGGCGATAAAATTCTCCGCGCTGCAATCACAAAAGTTGATATCAATGATTACTACTTCAAAGGTGAATTAAAAGCCGAAGAAATGGTAAAGATTTCCGGTAAGGAAGTAAAAGTTAGGAATTTTTCAGTTTACTTACCCGAGCCGGTAATTAAAGATCAAGAAGCAGTTTGGAAAGCAAAAGGAGTTGACTATTCATTTGAAAAACAGTCTAGTGAATGGCTTAATATGCTTGTCGGAATGATCCCATGGATTCTTATTATCGGTGTATGGATCTTCTTTATGAAGAAAATGCAGGGCGGCGGCGGTATGGGGGGCGGTAAAGGAATTTTTAGTTTCGGGAAAAGTAAGGCTAAATTGATCGGGCAATCCCAAAATAGCGTTACTTTCAAAGATGTTGCCGGAGCTGATGAAGCAAAAGTTGAACTGATGGAAATTATTGAATTTTTAAAAGAACCTGCAAAGTTTCAAAAACTCGGAGGAAAAATTCCACGCGGCGTTCTTTTACTGGGACCTCCCGGAACAGGAAAAACATTACTTGCAAGAGCAGTTGCCGGAGAAGCAGGTGTTCCCTTCTTTTCAATCAGCGGCGCAGACTTTGTTGAAATGTTCGTGGGTGTTGGCGCAAGCCGTGTGCGCGATCTCTTTGAACAGGGAAAGAAAAACGCCCCGTGTATTATTTTTATTGATGAAATTGATGCCGTCGGAAGACAACGTGGCGCCGGTCTTGGCGGTGGACATGATGAACGCGAACAAACTTTAAACCAGCTTTTAGTTGAGATGGATGGTTTTGAACAAAACAGCGGCGTCATCATTATTGCGGCTACAAACAGACCGGACGTGTTAGACCCCGCATTACTTCGTCCTGGAAGATTTGACAGACAAATTGTTGTTGATAGACCTGATGTAAAAGGAAGAGAAGGAATTCTAAAAGTCCACACAAGAAAAATTCCTTTAAAAGATGATGTTGATTTACAAATACTTGCAAAGGGAACGCCGGGATTAGCCGGAGCCGAAATTGCAAATCTTGTAAATGAAGCTGCTTTGTTAGCAGCTCGAAAAGACAAAACCAAAGTTGATATGGATGACTTTGAAGAAGCAAAAGACAAAGTGATGATGGGAATGGAGAGAAAAAGTCTTATCATTTCCGAAGAAGAAAAAAAGACAACGGCGTACCACGAAATCGGTCACGTGCTTGTTGCCAAACGGATGCCTGAAGCAGACCCTGTTCACAAGGTTACTATTATTCCGCGTGGCAGAGCGCTTGGTGTTACCAGCTATCTTCCCGTCGATGAAAAACATACTTATTCAAGAGAGTATTTAGAAGCGGTTATTACTTATGCTTTAGGCGGTAGAGCAGCCGAAAAATTGATCTTTAATCATTATACTACCGGAGCGGGAAATGATATTGAAAAATCGACAAATATCGCCCGTAAAATGGTATGTGAATGGGGAATGAGCGAAAAACTCGGTCCATTAAGTTATGGCGCTAAAGAAGAAGAGATTTTTCTTGGTAGAGAAATTCAACGGCATAAAGACTACAGCGAAAGCACTGCTGTGGAAATTGATATTGAGGTTCGTGCAATTGTATCAGCTTGTATGGAACGTGCGTTGGAAGTCCTTAAAGAAGATATAGAATTGCTGCATCGTCTTTCTGCCGAACTGCTCGAAAGAGAAATTCTCGACTCAGAAGAAATTGATAAAATTATGCGTGGTGAATCGCTTCCGCCGCAAAAGAAAAACGGGGCAATGGATGGAGAAGAAGAAGTTCCGGAACACGTAAAAAAATTAATGGAACAACGTCAACCAACCCAACCCCCTGCTGCAAATGACGCAAACTGATCATGGAACTATTCAATACAGAGATGAACTCATCCGGAAGATGATCCATCTCTGTTCACTTTCTTTCCCGATAATCTATTATTTTATTTCCCGGTATGATGCAATTCTGATCCTTTCGGGATTTACCATCTTTTCGTTAACCATTGAGTTGTGGAGATATTTTTCGCCTAAAGCGGGGGAAATTTTTTATAACCTTTTCGGGTTTCTTCTCCGCGAACATGAGATGGATAAAAAGAAAAAAAATCTAAGCGGTGCAACCTATGTGTTTCTCTCCGCTTTGTTGAGTGTGATCATTTTTCCAAAAGTGATATTTCTTACCGCTTTTACCATTCTGATTATTAGCGATACATCCGCCGCATTGATTGGGAGACGGTATGGGAAACATCAATTTTTAGCGAAAAGTTTGGAAGGGACAATTGCCTTTTTTGTTAGTGCGGTCATTGTAGTTTTTGTTACTCCCAAAATCATGTATGTTCCGGCAGAATATTTAATTGGAATATTAGCCGCTGCTCTCGGAGCAATTGCAGAAAATATTTCTTATGGCTTGGCTGATGATAACCTTACGATTCCTTTAACCGTCGGAGGAGTGATCTGGATTTGTTATTTAATTTTTTACCCCAATGTTCCGTTAATCCTCTTAAACGTTCCGCAGTAAAAGAAAATCTTATTGTGGAATTATTTGACAGAAAAGAAATTAGAATTTATCACTTCAAAGTCCAACATTAGGCGTAAACGTTTAGCGTATCAGAAGCAATACCAAACCAACTGTTATGTTTAAAGTGAGAAGAGCAGGTTAGCCTTTACATGCTTCTACTACTTCAAAATTTTTAACATCAACAACAGCTATGTTACTGGTGAAAGGAATAATTGATTCTTGGCTTATGACTTTCGTTCCTTTCAAAATGATCGTGTCACTCTTACCGTTGTATGATAATTCGTGTATCTGATACCGCGTGCTATCATGTGTAATCAAAAACGTTTCATGATCCGGCTCTGGTATAAAGGTTTCTTCTTTGGAATCTTGCTTCACAAATTCATCTTTAGATATTTCTTTTATACTATAACAGCCGCAAAGAGATGAGAGCAAAGAAGGGATTAGTATAGAAACTATCAACTTCTTCATGTTATTTATCCACATGTTTTTAGTAAATATTTGTAACACATACCGCCTCGTTAGCCAAGGCGGTAATATGAGATGCAAAAATAATCTAAATTAATATTCCAAAACCAATTTTTAGTCTCAACGTTTTCCAAATGTATTCGTGCTTCTCATTGATGCTATAGTAAGGTGGATAGGAATAAGAATAATCTTTCTCCCATGATTGAATTCGATAATTAGCTTCAATCCGAAGGTTAACATTTTCTGCAACGGAGAGTTTAACCCCGGCGCCAAGATTAATTATTTTTACATCAAACTTATCCGTTGCTCGAATTAAAAGCGCGTCAACCACCGGGAAAGAGTATGAATTACCAAGACCGTAACCGGCTTTTATAAAAAATGCGTTGGACGAATTCGGGAATTGAATGGTGTAACTTAAATTTGCCAACAAATTATATGATGGTTTGATGCTCTTTACCGCAAGCAATCCGATTTCAGGTTCAATTGAAAAACCGTCGAGTAAGAAATATCCGGGCATTAACGAGAGGTCAATAAAATCTTGGTCATTCGAATTATCGTATGAACCATACGTGCCGCTTGATTTAGATGATTGAGTATAACTTCCCGCACTGCCATTAAAGCCCCATTCCCATTGTCCTTTTTTATATTGTGCAAACTGAGTTGCACTAAAAAGAATGATGGCTGTGAGGATCATTATTGCATTTTTCATTTCTCACCTGGTAATTTATTTTAATAGTAACATTGATTTAGTTAAATACTTTCCGTTTGCCTGTAGACGATAGAAATAAACTCCGCTTGGTAGAGAGTTAGTGGATAGTTGTCGGTTGTTAGTTGCATCAAATTTTATAGAATGGTTTCCGGCTTGTTGTTCTTCGTTTACAAGAGTTGCAACTTCGTTTCCCAATACATCGAAAACTTTGAGTGTTACAAAACTGCTTACTGCCAACTGCCAACTGATAACTGTTTCCGGATTAAACGGATTTGGATAATTTTGTTTTAGTTGAAACTCATCCGGAAGTATTTTTTCATCTTCGTTTACTTTTGTGGTTACTCTTCCTTCTTGACTTGGCGAAATGGGACTATGAGCGGCAATATAACTTACAACAACCTGTAATTCAGTAGTTTCTGTCATCAATGAAAGGTTTGAAATTTCCACACCGAACAGGGGGAGCGCAGCAATAAAAAATTCGTTCGCCGTTGCTGTGTATGTTCCATTAAAACCAATATCCACGCCGTTAATCTTGATCCAGCGTAATCTGGAATATGCCGGTAAATTAAGATCAAAAGAATATTCCATTCCCGAAACTTGCGGTAACATTTCATCATTATATTCAGCAGTTGCTAAACAAATTTCAAAACCTTTCCACAATTCAGCGCCGGTTATATTAAATGTTGCTAAGCGATATCCCAAACCATTTACTTCGTTAAAACCGTAACCGATCATGCGGAAAACATCTGCCACAACAATTGGTCCTTTGTAAAGTTTTTGCGCAGTAGAACCGCCAAGTTGTATTGCAATTTGAGTTTTTGTAACATCACGAAAAGCATCGGATACTAAATTGCCGACAGGTGTATCAAATCTTCCCGGCTGACTTAAAACAGCAACTTCATTAAAATCTTCGGTAGCTTCACCAATTTTCTCTGTAAAAACTTTCCAACTTAACGTCGTTTCCAGACCGGTTGTTAATTGATCAACAACAGCTTTTACCGTTGGTTCTTCGGGAATGTTTCCGTCTAAAAGAATTGATTGATAATCAAGCAGAGAAACATTTTCTCCTTCAACACCAATTTTCATTTTTCCCACGCGCGAGTAGAAAGCATCTGCTTGAACAAACCACGTTTTGCCGCCGTAACTATTGTCTATTACTACGGGACTTTCTGTTGTATAGTGGTCATGTCCACCAACAATAATATTGATGCCGGGAATATTTTGCGCCATTGCTTCGTCATAAAATCGTCCGAGATGTGAAAGCATTATAACAACATTGCATCCGTTCAATTTCAGTGTTTCAACCATTGTAGCGGCACAGATAAAAATATTTGTGTCAATAAAAACAGGAGAGGGAAGTGAATATGTATTTGTTTCCGTTGTAGTCATCCCAAAAATCCCAACTTTTATTTTACCGAATTCTTTTATTGTGTAAGGCTGGACATAATTTTTTAAAGCGGTGACCGATGTATCTTCCATTATTGCGTTTGCAGAAAGCAACGGAATTCTTTTATCCAGCGACGGGAATGCTGTTTGAAGAGCCCCGATTAACGTTGATGGCGTTAAATCAAATTCATGATTCCCAACGGCAATTGCATCAACGCCTAGCTCCTGCAACAATTGTAATTCCGGGACTCCGAAGTAAAAATTGAACATTAAATCGCCGACAAATAAATCCCCGGCATGAAGAGTTAGAACATTTTGCTCTGTCATTTTAGTAAGACCAATCACGGAAGCAGCACGGGAAATTCCTCCGGTAGTTCCTTCAAGCAAAGTGGTCCTCGGAGCGCTTGGCGCAAGGCATGAATGCGTATCGTTAAGATGAAGAATGGTAAGTGTATCCTGTTGTGAAAGGAGAAGAGAGGATAAAATTAGCAAAGTGATAAATAAAGTTTTCATTTTAGTCTCCAATTATAAAGTTATTTATTATTACTTTTTTCAATTGCGTACCCAAAGATGAAGCTAACCCGGTAACCTTTGGGATTGGTGGTAACTGCCAGATTAACTGGAATGCTTACTCCGCCGTAGTCAAAACTTTTTCCGACAGCGATCATCAAAGCCGACATTACACCGCTTTCTGTTCCAAGAATGTTTGGACCCATACCGAACTCAATCCCGTTTGGGAAACGGATACCAAAACCAAGTGTCATAGAAGGAATTAGTGTTCCGTATTCAACGCCTGCAATAAGAGGAATTGCTTCAATAATAAAGCAGGGTCCTTCTACATCGGGAACAATTTGGTATTCAAAATGCCAGCCGAATTGGCTTAATAATGGTCCAATTTGTTTGTCCCTAAGCGTTGTTGCCAACTCTCCATGACCCGGAACGTAGGTGAAACCTAAGCGTGGACCGCCAAGATTTCTGGAGCCGAATTTTACCGGTGTGAACTTGCTCTCAACTTGAGCAGATATTTCTGAGACTGTTAAGAATGAGAAAAAGACCAGCATCAGAAAAAGATTGAAGATTTGTTTTGTTTTCATGATAGCACCTTTCGTTTTAGTTTTACGGTACAAAACTAAGGGGCAACAAAAAGGTAGTTGTCACGGAATTGTCAGCAGATTGTAAAACTATTGTTAGCGGATAGTACACATCACTCTATGGATTATGATTCTGTTTTTTCTTAATCTAATTCGTAATCTTAATCCTAATCCATTTTAATTGTAAGTTTTAAAGCAGATTAAGAAAAAGATTATGATTATGATTAAGAGGTTCTTTGAAAATCCGGGAAATAGGAATAGTTGAATAATAGAAATGAAGAAATGTGAGAGTGCAAAAGTTTAAAATATATGACCAAAGTTCAGATAAAAACCGGAAGTCTCTTTACTAATTGAAAAATCAGCTCGAACAATAAAATTATCCATATAATAGCGCAGTCCGATAACCGGTGAATAGATCCAATTTGAAAGATCGATTTTTGAGACAGCATTCCATGTTTTGCCAAAATCCAATCCGGCAATTCCACCTAAGCGATTGTATAATCTAAAACGCAACTCGGAATTGCAATAGACTGCTGAATTATTGATAAATCTATCTTGCGGGTAACCGCGCAGAGTATTGTTTCCGCCCAGAGAAGGTAACAATAAGAAATTTAGTGAGTCGGTTTTACAATCCTTAAACGCAAAGTGAAACGCAGAAATCATTTTGTCGTTCCACACCGGAAGATAATACATTATTTCTGCGGCACTTTTCAAATACTTGATGGAGGAAATCCCGTATTCGAAATTCAAAATGGTTTGGAATCCTTTGGTGGGATTGACAAAACTGTTTCTCGAATCATATCTTCCACTTGCTGTTATGAAAGGAAGGGAATAATTCTGCTTTTCATTTTGTGCAAAAATAATGTAAAGCATTTTTCCCTTTTCGAAATTAGAAAGAGCATAATGTTTGAATCCCAATCCGCATTGCAAAACAAATTCGTTTGTTAAACCAAAACTTGAAAGTAAACTCGTTTCGAAAATTCCTTTCCGGTAAAATTCTTTATCTGAAGGAGAGAAACCATTCCAACCGTAAAAACCATTTTTAATCCAAACATCATAATCCACAATGAGATCAATTGCAAAAGGATACACGCTTCCCTGGCGGTACTCAAAGTCCGGATAAGAAAAAACAAATCGAAACCAACGTTCTCCCTTTGTACTTCCAAACAGTATTACATCAAAAGATTCGTTTTTTAAAACTTGATTAAAGAAGAAAGCTTTCCCCCCAAAACCAAAACCAACATCGGTATCGTAAGAAAGTATCGGAAGTAGTTCGATTGATGATTTCCCTTTTATTGAATCGGTATCCATTTTCTGGGAATAAAGGGAACACGAAAAAAAGAAGATGACGGGAAGGGCTTTTAATAAAACCACTTTACATGTTTTCACTTTTTGTATCCTTCACAAATTTGTACCCTGCTTTGTGAACAGTAAGTAAGTGCTTTGGTTCCGAAGGATTATCTTCAATTTGTTTTCTGATTGAAAGAATAAAATTATCGACAGTTCTGGTTGTCGGGAAAGATTCAAATCCCCAAACATTGTTTAATAATATTTCGCGTGAAATAACTTCTCCTTCGTGTTCAACAAAAAATTTAATAATTTTTAATTCCATCGAAGAAAAAGTTAATTGAGTTTTATTTTTTACGGCTTCATGTTTCTTAAAGTTGATGAAAATATTTCCGAACGAAGTTTCATCTATTCCGTTGTGGGGAATCTCGGTGCGACGCAAATGAGCTTTAATTCGCGCTAATAGTTCCCGAACACTGAATGGTTTTGTAACGTAATCATCTGCGCCGATTTCCAATCCAAGTATTTTATCAATCTCTTCAGTCTTACTTGTGAGTATAATTATAGGTGTTCCTATGTGATTACTTCTCACTTCGCGGCAAATTTCAAAACCATTTTTCCCTGGGAGCATTAAATCGAGAATGATCAAATCCGGTTTAATAGTTTTGATTAGAGAAAATGCTTCATCTCCATCTCCGGTAGAACTAACTTCGTAATTATCAATCAATAATGCTTCCACTAAACCTTTGCGAATAGTGACATCGTCCTCTACCAAAAATATTTTTTTCATAGTGCCTCCATTTATCTGCACAATTTTATCAACAACTCTTCAAGCTGTTCTTGTATTGAAGATAAATCCGCATCATTATTTTTAGCTGTGTCGAGTTCTTTTCTTGCATACTCCAAATAGCGGGAGAGAACTTCATCCAAAACGATAGCGCTATTTCTAATTTCTAAAGCCAATTCATAATGATTAGTATCTATCAAGTCCTCAACCAAAATTTCAGAATAACCTTTAATAGATATTAAAGGTTTTTTCATGATATCACAAAGGTATTTCCGCAGTTTTTCCCTTTCTTTTACTAATTCGGTTTCTTTAATTCTTTGGACTTTTTCCAATCGTAGTTTAACCTTGGCTAGCAATTCTGCAATGCGAAAAGGCTTTGGGAGATAATCATCAGCACCAAGTTGAAGTCCTTTAAAAACATCTTTATTTTCCGCTTTGATAGAAAGGAAAATAAAAGGAATTGTTTTTGTTAAATTATTTTCTTGAAGCTTTTCGATTAATCCGTATCCGTCTAAATTCGGCATATTAATATCGCTTATGATAAGATCGGGATAAAAAGAAAAAGCGTTATCCAATCCCTCTAGACCGTCGGAAGCAGTTTCAACGGTATAACCTTCGTTTTGTAATGCCTCTTTTATTCCGGTGCGAATAGCGGCATCATCTTCAACAATTAAAATTTTTGTCATACCATCCTCAATTAGTTTGTTGTGAAAAATTATTAAACACAATAATAAACTCAGTTCCTTCACCGGGCTGACTATTAACGCGAAGCTCGGCTTTGTGCGCATCCATAATATGTTTCACCACGGTTAAACCAATACCGGTACCGCTTTTATTTTTAACTTGATCACTTTTTACCCGTTCATAAGGTTCAAAAATTCTTTGAATATCTTTATCGTTTATTCCGATGCCTTTATCTTTTATAGAAATTGCCGGCTGAGATCCTTCGTTAAAAGTAGTGATAGTTATTTTTTTATTTTCTTGCGAGTATTTAATTGAATTGGAAATTAAATTTATCAACGCTTCCTCAATGGCATCTTTGTCAGCATAAATTGGAATCTTTTCGGGAGAAAGAAATACCTCAAGCATAAAATCATTCATTTTGATTTGATACTCCATCGCGGAAAGAACGGAAGAAACGATTTCATTTAGTTCGGTTTGTTCAAAATGATAATCTTTCACTCCTCTTTCAATTTTGGCAAGATCGAGAACATTATCTATTAAGCGACTTAGGCGTGCGGTTTCTCCTTGAATTATTTTCAAATATTCATTCTTTTTCTCTTGGACAAGATTTGGAGAATCTTCTATTAATTCTGCAAACATTTTAATTGAAGTAAGCGGAGTCTTTAGATCATGGGTTACCGAAGAAACAAAAAGTGATTTTAATTCATTTAACTCCACTAGCTTTTGTTTTTCGATTGTATCCAAAATCGCTTTTTGTTGAAGCAGTACCCGTTCATACATGATGCTTGTTTCAGCGGCAATTTGATAGAGCAGATCAAAATCTTCAAAAGTAAATCTTTGCTCTGATTTTCTTTCTCCAATTAATAACATTGCGTGGATTTGATCCGCAGAATTTTTTAGAGGTAAAAGTATAGCAAAACCAAGCCGCTTAAACAATCTCGGGTCTCCCATAAAAGAATTTATTTCTCCTTCAAACATTTCCTGCAATGCAACATGCTTCATCGTAAGTCGTTCAACTTTGTCATTTTTGATCCAAAATTTTTGTTTAAGAGAAAGCTTAATTCCTCGTTGACTTAAAATTTGGCAAACCCCGGTCTCTCTTTCAACCGAAGCAAAGGCTATGTTTTTTACAGGAATAAAATTAGCAATCCCATTTATACATGCTTCGGAGAGTTGGGACAAGCTTGCGCATTCACTTAGTTCTTGTAAAACTTTTTTTACTGCAAAACGAAAATCATACTGCACTCGGAAGAAAGTTTTATCTACAAAATTTTCAATTTTTCTTTTCAGCGATTGAACAAACAAGGCAATGACCGCTACTGTAATTACAACAGGAAATGTTCCGCTCTCTTTTGCGGCAAAAGAGGAAACGAAAAGGACAACAACAAAATATACCGCAATTATACCAGCCAATAAGATTGAATAGACAACGCTTCTATTAATTACTCTATCAATATCCCACAAGTGGTATTTTAAAATTGAGATTGAAAATGTGCAAGGAATGATTAAAAGAACGATCAATAAAAGTTCTTCCGGTATTAGTCCTCTCCCGATAAAAGCCAACGGCAAAACCCATAATAATGCAAACGTCAAGGGACCGATAGTTAAACCAAATAGCAGCCATTTTAATTTCTTTTTGTCGGCAATAGTTTTAGCCCTTCGGTATGACACAGCAAAATTAAATACGCCGAGTAATAAACAAATGAGTACAAAATATCTGCTTACATTAAAAACCAGAACATAGTTATGAATTGATTCGAAAGATGGGTGAGCAATACTCACGCCGAAAAAATGGAGTGTTGCAACTGAAAGTAAAAGAGATAATCCGTACATGAGAAACATTTTTACTCTCGGTTGAGAAATTTGATTTGGAAAAATCAAAGTAAAATGGAGAAAAAGAGAGGCAAGGAAAGCATATCCAATCTGAAAAATGAACCGCGAGGCGAAACTGATTCCAAAGAAAGGAGAGTTGTAAGTTCCCCACGTATTAAGAATGATCAACCCGCTTGCTACCATTACCCAATGGTAGGTTAGTGTTTGTGCTGTTAGTCCTTTTTTTAGAACTACAACAACCGGTACGAAAATAAAAAAGAATCCTGTAATGGCGGCGACGAAAACATAGAACATGGAATAGTAAGAGACGAGTTTAACCGAAATTTCTTTTTCTGCTTTACCTTGCAGCAAGCGCAAATCAACATTATCTCCAATTTTAAAAGCGTCTAAATAAGTTTCAATTTCTTCGTTTGAATCGAACTTTATTCCGTTAGTAGTTAGCAAGACTGCATTATGTAACGACCAGTTAGAACGGGAATTATTCTGCTGAATGAGAATCGCATCGTTTGCTTGAAGTGTAGTAAAGGGAAGTGATGGTTTTAAATAAAAATTTCTTATCCCCCAAAGGGAAATAAAAATCAAAAATAGGTCGAGCAATAATAAATACTGTACTTTACGTAATACATTCAGCATCTTAGTTACTCAGTTTTAGTTTAGAACCAATTACATAACCACGGCAAAAATAGTCTGCGGAAAGATATATTCAAAAAACAAATTACACAAAACAGTCCGCTCCGATGGAGCTTAATTGTGGGACTGTTTGTAGCATAAAGAACAAACAAAATCTTTTAGCTCCGTAGGAGCGGTCTGTTTTTAAAAAATTTATTTGATTAAAATCATCTTCTTCGTTGCCTGAAAGTTTTGTTTCCCATTAATGGAGACGGCGTTAATGTTGTACAAATAAATGCCGGAGGAAAGTCCTTCTCCGTTGAAATTTATATTGTACGAACCTGTTTGTTTTGTCCCTTCGTTAAATGTTTCAACAATTTGTCCGAGTGTATTATAAACGGTTATGCTTACACTACTTTCATACGGCAAAGCATATTGTATAACCGTTGAAGGATTAAAGGGGTTGGGATAGTTTTGGGATAAATTAAAATCTTGAGGGACATTTATTTTTACTCCTTCAACAACTTGAGAGTAAGAAACAGTCCCATCAAGATCAATCTGTTTCAAGCGGTAAAAATTATTTCCTGAATCAGGATTCTTATCAGTAAAAATATAACTGTGTTTTTCAGTCGTTGATCCAAAACCATTAACAAAACCGATCTTCGCGAAATTTTGTTTATTGCTACTTCGTTGAATTTCAAATCCAAAATTGTTTTTTTCCGTTGCCGTTACCCAATTCAATAAAACTTTATCTTCAGCTATTTTAGCAATAAATGAAGTTAGTTCAACTGGAACATTTGTAGTAATTAATGTGTAGGTAACATTTATGGATGTGGCTGTTTTAAAAAGTAGGGTATCCATTCCACAGTTATAATATAAAGTCAACTCTCCTGTTGTCGCTACCCAGCCACTATATGCCCAGCTAAAATATTCTCCTTTTATTGCATTGCCAGCGTCGTCGTAGGTATAAGCATATCTATAACTGTTAATCCAAACATTATTCTCCAAAGTTTCTTTGAGCTCAGTAAGTAAACTTCCATAGTTGTTGTAAGTATAAGTATTTCTATAAGTCTCCATCCAAACATCGTTCATCCATTTTTCAGAAAGAAATGTAAGCTGATTACCGTTGTTGTCATAGGTAGAAGTTTTTCTTAAACTATATATCCAAGAATTATTTATCCAAGTTTCGTATAGTACTGTCGACAAATATCCATTATTGTCATATGTGGTAGTATATCTTAATCTATTCACCCAATTATTATTACTCCATACTTCATAAATATATGCAAGCATATTCCCGTCGTTGTCATAAGTATAGGAATACCTTAATAAATTCACCCAAGCATGATTCGACCAGTGTTCGGCTAGAAGGGTAAGCCGATTTCCATTGTTGTCATAGGTATAAGAATTTCTCGAAGTATTCATCCATGTATTATTCGTCCAAATTTCGGATAGATATGTGAGCATATGCCAATCATTATCATAGGTAAAAGTGTGTTTTTGTGTATTCACCCAAGCATTATTCCTGCATATTTCATAAATATCTGTAAGCACATTTCCGTCGTTGTCATAGGTATAGGAATATCTATAATAATTCACCCAAACATTATCTATCCAGTCCCACGTTGAAAATAGTTCTGTCAGCATATTTCCATTGTTGTCATAGGTGAAAGTATTTCTAGAAGAATTTAACCAGGTTTCACTAGCCCATGTTTGGTCTAAATATGTTAACAGATTCCCATTATTGTCATAAGTATTAGTGTGTCTCTGGAAATTCTTCCAACCATTATTTCCCCATGTTTCTCTTAGCTTTACAATAACATTTCGTTTATTGTCATAGGTAAATGAATCTTTAAAATTATTCTCCCAAAAATAACTCCACCATTGGTCCTCTATCACGCTAAGCACATTTCCATCTTTATCATAAGAATAAGTATAACGCAAGTTATTATTAAAAATTACAGTTGCTGGTCGGTACATACTCCCGTTTAATTTAGAAATAACTTTTTTCTTTCTATTATTTGAACTCGGATTAATTATCGGGTCTTGCGATGGCAAGTCACTACTTATGGATTTATCTTGCATAGACATATCATCATCGGGATTTATCATTAACCCTTTACTCTTTTTAAAATTCTCAATTGCCTGTTGTGGTAAAAAGTTTTGTCCTTCCGCCATTATGGTTAAAAGACAAAAGAACAAAAGACCCGAGAAGAAGAAAGATTTCATTTCCATACTCCGCTTACTTGTGAAAAGATATTTATTAGACATAACAATTTTATTTCTCAATCACCTCCGCTAACCCTGCGGGGATAGCAAAATCCGGTAGTTCCTCTTTTAATTTTTTGATATAAACTTTTGCGCGCGCGCGGTTATCAAATTGCATTTCGTACAACGCGCGTCTTACCAGCATTGAGCCGGTCATGTCCGCAACAAAATTAACGTAGTAGTTTTGTTGTTTCGGAAATCTTAAATGAAAATTCGGATTATCAGCCAAAACGTATTTATTTGTCTTTACCACTTTGAAAAAGAAAATATCGGGAACAAGAGTATAACCTTCCGGAAGTTTGAATTCACCTTTTTGCATTTCATTCATCACCAACTCTGCGCCGAGATAAACCGGACGCTTATCAATATTGGTTTCGATCAATCCTTTTAAGAGAGCTTGATAAAGCTTTTCAAGCAGCACCGGATCAAATTGTCCTTCGCGTTCAAAAGGAACCAGCGCTTCTTTGAATTGATCAATTGTGGATGAAACACCGGCAATAATTTGCGGATGGTTGTTGCTCAACTGATTAAAGTACCAACTTCTGCGCAGAAGTTCTTTATCAATAATATGCACATCCGGTCTAAACTTTTCTACCTTTTGAAGATAATAAGCTGGTGAAATGAGAAAATCCCATTGATACGAAATCACCAGCGCATCTTTTTTGCACGATTGCAATGCCGCTTTTGGATAATCTTCAAAAAGATAAACATCATGCTGATCAACTTTGCCGAATGTAATGTACGATTGAATCAACAGAAAAATAATCAGCAATGGAATGGGAAGGCTGTAACCGAGATGTCTATCTTTTAGCAGCAGAAATATTTGAAGAACTCCGAACGAAATTAGAAATGCAACAGCAATGTATGCCAGCAAAAAATATGAATCAATGTCGTTGATGTCGTAATTGATAGAATACAAAACCGTCGAAAGAAAAGTAATCAGCGTAAAGTAAAAGAATTTTTTTCCATGAATGAATGCCGCGAAGAATCCGATGAATGTCAATATCAATCCAATGTTGAATTCAAAAGGAAAATTTTCAACAAAATAAGCAAGCTGTTTTTTTGCAGCATCTGTTGATGAGAAAAGCCAGACTTGATATTGCTTGCCGGAAATGTGGCGGAGTATTCTCTCAAGGTCAAGCGGATTGCCCCAGTTAAGCATTGGATTTTGTCCGGCACGAATTGGTAAGTATGCGTAAATCGAAATAAGCAATGGGAAGAAAATCAACAGCATTAAAGCAATGCGTTTGAACGAAGAAACCTTGAATCCGAAGGTTACAAAATAGAGATACGCAACAGCCGGCAAGATCAACAACGTTGTCATGTGGTTGGAAAATCCAAACGCCAAAGCTATTGCAAGAAAATACCAGAAGTAGTGTTTTGGTGCCTCAGCATTATTCGATTTGGTGAATGCCAAAAGGAGTATGTAGATAATTATTGAAATTAAAAACAAGTGAAGTGAGTAAACTTCTACCGAGGTGCTCTGCAGCCAAAAAGTTTTGGAGACAGCTAAAAACAATCCGCCGAAAAGCGCAGACAAGTATTTTGTAAGTTCAGGGAAAAAATGCCCATCTCCAAGGGAAGGGGCTTTCTCTCCCGCACTTCGGGGTGTAGGCGGGCTTTTCTTTTTCTTCTTCTTTTCTGCATTAATCTTCTTTGATTTGAAAAGAGCGATGTTGTCAATAACCAGTTTAATAGCATAAATAAAAACCGTAACTGATCCGGCGGTCCAAAAAGCTGCAAGTAAATTTGCACGGTAAATAACAGAAAAGTTTAAAGGCAGTTGAAGGAAAAGATGTCCAAGCATTGTAAATAGCGGGTAACCGGTCGGATGAGCAATTCCCAACAGCGCTTGCGCGGTTGCAAGTTCACCGGAATCAAGTTGTGTAACCGTTGGTGCAAGTGTAAAAAGATAGAGAATAAAAACGATTATCCCCGCTAGTAGTCCGTAAACTTTTTTAAGAAAATTTATCATCATGGTTTGTGTAAATACTTTGAAAATATTAAATGGATTTTGTTCTGCTCTTCTTTGATCCTGGTTTGCAATTCTTTCCTCTCTGCAAAATTAAGAAATTCCGAAAGGATGAGAAATTCTTCCGACTGAAAATTTAATTGGTGTTTTTTGTCTTCAAATAAAAGGAAGTTGAAGGTGTCGAGTTTACGGAACAATTCACGCGAAGAGATAATTACTTGACATTCTATTTCTGTAAGAATGGATTCCTTAAAAAACCGCCGCAAAAGCAAGTTGGGTGATTTGTTCCTTGATGATTTGTAAAGGGAAGCGTGTTTCAATAAAAGAAATTGCAGAAAAAAATCTGTTTCGAGTAAACTGCCGGGTCCTTTTTTCAAGTTGATGGACATATCGCTTGGTTTTAAAGATGCAGTCACTTGTTTGTGCATCGCAAGAATATCATTTCGTAATCCGTTTTCATCAAGCGATTTAATTTTTTTTGTGATCAACTTTTCAAACTGCATGAAAAGTTTCTCATCTCCATACACAAATTCAAGTTTGCATAATGCCTGCATTTCCCACGTGCGGATTCTATTTTCAAAATAATTCTCGTAGCCGTGTAAATCCCGCACCATTTGACTGGTTTTCCCTTCCGGTCTCAGCCTGCAATCAACTTCAATAGGTGAAAATTCTTTTTGCAACGAGTGAAGAAGTTTTGTGAAAATTTTTTGCAGCTTAAAATTGTTCGTCTCACTTCCTGAAATAAATAGAAGATCAATATCGGAAGTAAAAGTAAACTGTTCCGCTGCCAAACTTCCCTGGACTGAAATAAAAAAACTTTCGTCTGTTTTATCTCTTGTTAAAAACATCTCGCATGAATGATGAAGTTTTTTCATAATCACTTGCGAAAGAAGCTTCGATGACTCCTCCGTTGAGATCATTTTTAAGAGAACCTGAACCGAAAGTAAAAAATTAATTGTTTTAATCGGATAAGTAACGAGATTTTGTTGCGAAAGTTTTTCAAATACTTTCCCGGAAAGAAATAATTCCTTTAACAATTTATCTTCTGCAAAAAGAGAGACGGTAAATCTTCCATACTCGCAAATCAAAAGAAAGGCTTCAAAAATCTTTTTATTCTGAAACATCTCATACCACATTGAGGGAAAATTCTCGTGTCGGATGATCCTTGCGAATGTTTGCAGAATCGTATCGGGAGCCTTTGCACGAGATAAGTATTCAACAAAGTAGGATTCAATTCTTTCAAAGAATGAAATTGTTTGGGAGTCAAAAGTTTTCTGGTTGAAAATTCCTTTCCCCGTTTTTAAGAATTGATAATTTCTATTTGCAGTATGAACATCTTTGAACGGTAAATTTGAGAAGTCAACCTCCGGCGTTTCTTCCTGCATAACTGAACGATAAAATGCGTGTACCTTGTTTTTTGTTTCTATTAATTCGTGGTTGAATGCCTTCTTATCTTTAAATTCAAGAAACGCGGAAAGCTTATCTAATATTTCACCCGATTCAGGGATGGTATGCGTCTGTGCATCATTCATCAACTGGAGAAAATGTTCTATTCTTCTAAAAAAAATATAAGCGCGGGATAGAAACTCCGCTTCTTTCTTTTCTAAAAGTTCACATTTTGTTAATTCACTTATTGCGATTAGCGAGTTGCCCGTTTGCAAAGAAGGATGTTTGCCTCCGTTCAACAACTGCAAAGCCTGCAAAGGGAATTCAATATCGCGTATGCCGCCGCGGGAAAGTTTTATGTTCTGTTCGGATTTAATTTTATAAAGAATATTCTTCCTCAACTTTTTTATTTGCTCTATCGGTGAGAATGAGAAATTTTTAGGGAAAATAAAATTGGAAATGTAATCGGCAAACTTTACATACAATTTTTCATCACCACCGAGATAACTTGCTTTAAGCAGCATTTGACGCTCCCAATCTTCACCCCGGCTTTCATAATAACGGAGCGTATCTGTGAGAGTCCTTGCCAGAGGGGAATTTTTTCCGTCCGGTCTCAAACGAAAATCAACACGGAAAAGAAAACCTTTGTCGGTTGCCTGTGAGGCTTGTTCAACAAAAAGCTGAATGGCTTGCGTGAGAAGTTCGTGGTATTCTTTTCCGTTTTTTAACGGAACATTTTTGTCGTAGAAGATCATCAAGTCGATATCGGAACTATAATTCAATTCGTTACCGCCAAGTTTTCCGAGTGCAATAATGCAGTACTTTCTGTTTATTACTTCAACTTGATATTTTGCTTTAACTTCATCATAACAAATTGAAAAGAGAAGCGCTGAAAGAGTTTTTGCAAGAATGGAAAGATCGTTTGTTGTTTCTAAAACGGAAGCAAAGCCGAGATTATCACGCAACCCAATGCGCAGCATATATTTCCTCTTAATTGCCTTTATCGCGTTTACTTTTCCAGTAAAAGAATTGAACAAGGCAACAGTTTTTGCAATTTCACCTGCAAATTTCTTTTCATTCAAGTTTGAGTCAAGCGATTCGCTGCTTAACGCCCAATACAAATATTCCGGATTCCGCACCACAATATCCGTTAAGTAATTACTGAACGAAGCAATGCGCAGGAATGCTTTTGAATAATGAGGATGGGTGAGGCAATCTTTTAAGAAATATACTTTATCAAAAAGCGATTGAAGCATACGGAGTAAATTACTCTCGGAACTGGCAGTAAAACAAATTGTTCCGGCTTCCGTTTCCCAAGAGGAAAGAAGCGTATCTAACTCCTTATTGGAAAGATAACCGACTGTAAACCCGGCAACCGTTTTTACAAGGGCATCGGAAATATAATTGTGTGTTTTCGTCAAGTAATAATTTTCAAATCATTTGTTAGTAACTGCAAATGAAAAATACAAAATTACGTTTTGATATTTGCATAAAGTGGAAAGGGAAGTCAAGTCAAGTCAAGTGGGAGAGGAAGAAGGCGAATATTTACATTTTCCCCTTAAAGGACATTCATTACATAATGGTACTATTGGTTTGCATACTAATGCTGTAAAATCCAGCAGTGCGAATAAAAAATTCCGTTGATCTTTTACTTTGAAAATCCCTTTAGCTTTTTCGATTACTATTTTCTTGCGTCTTATTTCGCCGGATAGTTTTAGACCATAAAATCTATCAATAAACCGTGCTATATTACTATCAATAACGTAATCGGCATTATTGAAACATACAGCCATTATTGCACCGGCAACATAATCCCCAACGCCGGGAATCGTTAATAACTCTTTTCTTGTTTTAGGATATTTACCCTTGAAATTTTTTACAATGTATTTTGCGGCATTAATAAAATTGGGGGCGCGTTTATGAAGACCAAGAGATGAAGTATATTTTTCTACACTTGTTAGCCTTGCTTTAGAGAGTGAAACTATGTCCGGGTATTGAAGAAGGAATTTTTTGTAAACAGGTTCAGCCTGTTCTGCTTTTGTTCTTTGAAGCATGAACTCGGCAATCATGATTTTATATTGTGAACAATTAACTCTCCATATAAATTTTCTTCTAAACAATGACCATTTATTATTAATTAAATTCGGAAGGATAAAATATTTCATAGATTAAGAAACTGTTAAAACTCCAGGACGGCTCATATGATTACCAACTCGGTGTTGTATATCAAATAATAACTCTTGATTAAGACTTATTAATGGATTAAGTTTTTTTAGTTCTTTTTTGGGGAGTGTAAGGAAACCTCGAAAATAAATTAGGAATTGATACTCCTCACTGTTTTTTTCATAAAAGAATTTTTTACTTATATAATAGGCGCCTTCAATACTATTTTCTTTAAGATACACAAGCAATCTAGCTGGGAATAATAATCCCGACACGACCCTATGCACCATAAAATTATTTTGACTAAAATCACAGACAGGAGTAATTTCTAAAAATATTTTTTTAAACTCTCTTATTATCGAGGGCAATCTTAAATTCGTTTCCGTTTCTACCTGCAGATCACGTTGTGGTTTTGGTAATTTACTCCAAACGGCAGCATTTTTACTTAGTTCTTTATTAACGTCTTTTTTCACTTGATCAATTTCTAATTTTTCTGAAAGGATCATTTTACAAATTGTGTTAACATCCATATTATGTGAAAGATATATATTCCCAGGAATAATAATTTTATTCGGCGAAGAATTGATGAGAAATTTTGCATTCAATTTTGATAAGTGATTCCTAACAGGATTATTACTTAAAACAAGATCATTATATTTCCTCAGTTCTAGACCAATGATATTTTTCCGCGCTGTATCTTGTAAGAAATTATTTAGAGTGTAAAATAGAGCCCTCTTTTTTACGATAGGTTTTACATCCTTAATATGTTCACCAAGGTAAGCTTCTGAAATTTTATAAAGCACGTCACTTAATTTTTCTTTATCGTTAACTATATCAAGTAAACTGTTTGTTGTAAGATAAGCAGATTCATTTGCAAAATTCTCCCATTGAAAAATTAGTCCTATTTTCCCAAGAGTCAAAATTTTTTGATGTAATTTTTTCTTAATCTTTCTTAATGGAAAAGGCGAAGATAAACATTCACTTTTATCCATGCTTATGTAAGCTAGCGGTTTTAAGTGTAGACTTTCAACAACAACTTTTAATAAACCGGGAGTATCCGTCCAGCCAAGAATAATGTAAGGGCCATTATTGATACTTATTAATCTTTCTACAACCGGCTTAACCGACTGAACAATATCATTTGAGTCAAACGTTCCAGGAATTCCTTCTAATTTAAGATCAAGGAAAAGAAGCCTAATACCCTTTCTTGGTATGATTGGAAGTTCATCTAATCTGCCTGAATAATATGAATAGCTGATCCCTTCTTGGGAAAGAGCCTTCATTAAAGGAAGTGCTTCATTTTCCAGTTGATCATCCACAATAATAACGTTACCATTTTGGGGAATTGACATAATTTATAAATTCCTTTTCATGATCAATTTAACAACCGCTCCTTTAGTAAATTCTTTTGGTAATTCCTTACTAATCGTATTATTAAAAACTAAATGTCCTCCCTGTGCAGTAACAATTTCATTTACGATATGTAAACCTAAGCCCATACCCCCAGGTTTTAGACTAATAAATGGTTTAATCATTTGCTCCGCGGGCAGTGCAAATCCTTTCCCATTATCTGCTATTGTTAATTCAATATGTTCTTTAGAAAGTGAGGCAATACTTATAAAAATCTTTTTGTTTTGTTGTTGAGCACGTTCTAACCAGTAGATGGAATTATCAATTATATTTAGTAAAGATGAAATAATTAGTCTTCTATTACAAAGCAATTGATCATCCGCCTTAAACAATAAATAATTTTCTACTATAGTTATTTCGTGTGCTTTGAGTCTATATTGAACATAGAACAAAGCATTGGTAATTAATTCTTTGAGACCCTCAACTTTCTTTTTACTTTTTTTGATGATCATTGCATACATCTCAATTAGCTCAGCAAGGTGTTCAATAAGCTTTACAATTCTTTGAGAGGTTTTTTCTTGCTTTATAACAATCTTAATTTCTTTAGTTATTTTTTCAATTTCATGTAGAGCTACAGAATAGTTTAAACCAGCCTCAGCGCTCGTTAATAATATTTCATTTAGTGATTTATAGTCATTCTCGATTTTGTCTAATTTATAGAGACACGTTTTTTTTATTTGCTCATCTTTTATTTTCGACTCTAAATAATCTTTTAAGTCATCAATACTTGCCATAACGGGTTCGGTTTTAGCAGAGAGTCCATACTGATAACGAACATTATCCTTATCCTCGTTCCTATAAGTCTCTATTGTAAACATTAAATAACCAATAGCATCTCTAAAAGTTCTATATGCTTCATTATCTACGAAGCCTTCTCGATTGGTTTTTTCTTCTAGACTTGTACATTTTTTACCATCGATCAATACTGCTGCCAAAATGAGACCTTTGTTGATTTTTACTCCCGGATCATATAGCCTTTGCTTTTCCAGACCTAACCAATCATTTTCCGGTTCACCATAATCGTAGACCCTAATACCATCTTTATATACTCTAACACCACCATTTTGATCTAGGTAATTTCTTAGAGCTCTTGTATCAGTTTCGGCAAGTTTTAAAATTTTGCTCTGCCGATCAAATATCCACCCCTCAAACTTCACGGGTCCAATTTTTTGTCCCTTTGCATTCAGATCGATAGGAATAGATTCTTTTTTATTCTTTTTGGGATTCCTTGTAGGTTTCTTAACTAGTTCTTTGATCGATTCTATTCCTATAAAATTATTTTTGTATCCCTTGTAGTTATAAATCAATTTTCGGGGTCTGAGTTTATCCATCAGGGGATACGGATTGAAGGAATAATAAAAAGAAGTTATCTCACTCCCTTCAATTTCACAATAAAACCTATATAACGCGAGATTTTTTATTTCATCAACTGTCGGAATTTTCTCAAGAATATCATCATCATCTATTTTAAAATCAACTTTAAATGAATCCAACGTTTTGAAAGGTGTAGTAAATGCGTTTACTGATCTATAAATATCTTTTAACACTGTTTCACTCCATTGAACAGTACGCAAATTAGAAATTTTTATATATGTACCTGTTTTATTTCCTTTAAAGTAAATTGGTTCTCTTTCTTTTATTTCTATTGGCACTTGGTCAATATAATCGTACTTTTTTGAATTAAAAAAAGTCCAATCAATGTTGACCTCTATTTCGTTCTTACCTTTCATTTTACTTATTAACTGAATGCTCTCTCCTAATTTGTGGACGCTGAAGCGACCTATTCCCTTTTCTCCAAGTGGCACCCGTCGTAGGTCATTTTCTTTTAATTCTTTTTTTAACTTCACCTTATAATCACTCCCTGGCTCTAACCAAACGGATTTAATAATCTCGAGGTCCATACCGCAACCATCATCTTCAACTACAATGATTCCGTCACCTTGATTTAATTTTTCCATTTCTATTTTAGCATAGCTAGCGCCAGCATCGTAACAGTTCTTGACTAATTCAAGAATCGCAATGCTCTCATTTTTTATTAGTTGATCTCCGAGTTGAAGAAGAAGTCTTGCTCTTGGTCGAAAGTTAGCCACTTAATTCTCCATAGATTTTTGGATATGATGAGCAATTTGGTTGGCCATCAATGGTGGTACTGCATTTCCTATTTGAGTAAATGCCGCTGTTCTTGGTCCTTCAAAAATGAAATTATCCGGAAACGATTGTATTCTTGCGGCTTCACGAACAGAGATTGAACGACATTGATTTATGTCTGGATGAATATAATAATGTCCATCCTTTGCTATATGAGCAATCAAAGTATGAGAATAATTTGCATTACCGGCAACAACTTTAAAGCGATCAAGAAATCCTTCAATGTTTTTATGCGTTCTCAGCTTTTTAGGTAAAGAACTGTAGTTCAATCTTTGATGCTTTTCATTCCACAATTCAATTGCCCGTTTATAAATCTCAAGATCAATTGTGTTGTGAGGTCTGGTGTTATGTAAGCTTACTTTTTTATACCCGTTTCTTATTTCACTTTCATCTAAATAAGAATTTGATTTGGTAGAATAATCAAGTGGCGGGTTAATAGAGCCTGGCTTTAATTCAGGAAGATCGTTTAGCAAATCATTAACTGTTGCATTGTACTTAATTTGTTCAAATGAAGGATATGAAAAAGAGAATTCATTTTTCCACCCGATGATTACAATACGTTTTCTATCCTGTAGTACTCCGAAATCGGAGGCATTCAATATCTTGTAATCAAGTAAGTATCCTTCTTTTGCAAATGTTTCGCGCAAATCATCAAATACGTATCCACCTTCGAATGAAACTAGACCGGGAACGTTTTCAAAAACAAATATTTTTGGTTTGAGTTCCCTTAAAAATCTCGCATATAGTTTATAATAATATATTCTCTGATCATATTTTTTCTTATGCTCATTAGCTTTTCTTCCTCTTACGGAATAAGCCTGACATGGTGGACCACCAATAATCATATCTATTTCATTTACATCAATTTGTCTCTTTGTGTCATTTATTTTAGAAATAATCAGATTAAATTTATCCGCTGAGATTTCTTCATTAATAACACTATCGGTTTTATCAAATGGAATTGCTGAATAGAATTTATCTCTATCAATGTTTCCGTAATAATAGTCTTTGTAAAAATTCTCAAGGTTGTTTTCTTTACAATAGTGGTAAGCTATTCTAGTTTTAATTGTAAGGCATGCATTTTCATCTCTTTCAACGTGAGCAATCGGTTTGAACCCGGCATTGTAAAATCCTTCCGCTAATCCTGAGGCCCCAGCGAAAAGGTCAATGTAATTATAAGTTTTTTCCATACAGTAAAATAATAATAATAGAAATACTAATTGTACAGTTCAGTAATCAAATGTCAAATTATGTAAAACATGAATTAAAGATAAAAACTTTATTCCCTTTACCACAAACATCGTAAAAAATCTTATAAAATCAATCATAATGAATTAAAATCATACCAATTCTCTTTGTCTGTTTCGACAGAATTGAAAAATTATGGAAATAAACATTTAAAAGTTTTTTCTAAATAAATAAATCTTGCAATCTTGAATTCTTGCCAATCTTGCAATCTTTATACAAAAATCGTTGCTCTACCAAAATCTACCTTTTTTCTCCAAGCGAAATCTTCTTAAATTGCAGATAATCTTATTGGTTAATTTTTTTTACTCATACGGAGACTTTTAATGCTAAGTTTGTTCAAGAAAATTTTTGGCGATAAAAATACTAAAGACGTTAATGAATTAATTCCCATAGCTGCAGAAATAAATGAAGAATTTGCAAAATTACAAAATTTAAGTGATGACGAACTCCGTAATAAAACTGCGGAATTCAAACTAAAACTGCAGGATGAAACCGCAGAAATCCGGCAGAAATTAGAAGAACTGCACCTGCAGTTGCAGAAAGACGAAGACTTTGACCGCCAAGCCGCTTATGACCAAGTTGATGTTTTGGAAGACAGCCTGCACGAAAAATATGAAGATGTGCTTGATGAACTGCTTCCGCAAGCTTATGCCGTTATTAAGGAAACCTGCAAGAGACTTGTAGGTAAATCATGGACGGTAATGGGAAAACATACAAAATGGGATATGGTTCCCTACGATGTGCAATTGATGGGCGGAGTTGTTTTACATCAAGGAAAAATTTCGGAAATGGCAACCGGCGAAGGCAAAACTTTAGTTGCAACTCTCCCGATGTATTTGAACGCATTAACCGGAAGAGGCGTTCATCTTATCACGGTAAATGATTACCTTGCTCAACGTGATTCCGAATGGATGGGAGAAATATTTAAATTTCACGGCTTAACCGTTGGAGTAATTCTAAATACCTATTCTCCTGATCAGCGTAAAGTACAATACAACTGCGATATTACTTACGGAACAAATAATGAGTTTGGTTTCGATTATCTCCGCGACAATATGGCAAGCGATAAAGAATTTCAAGTTCAGCGGAAACATAATTATGCGATCGTCGATGAGGTGGATTCGGTATTAGTTGATGAGGCAAGAACGCCGTTAATTATTTCCGGTCCCGTTGAAGTTGATGACTAGCAGAAATTTGATGAGATGAAAATATTGATTGAAAAACTGCACCGGCTTCAATCAAATTTTGTTTCAAAAATTGCTCAAGAGGCTGAAGACTTAATTGCGAAAGAAGATGACAAGGAGGCGCAAACACAAGCCGGAGTAAATTTACTGCGCGCTTACCGCGGTTTGCCGAAAAACAAAAAAGTGGAAAAAATGCTTTCCGATCCATCAAATAAAAGATTGATGCTGCAAACGGAGATGGAATATCTGCGTGAAAAAGCCCGCAATATGCACATCATTGATGATGAACTTTTTTTTGTGATTGATGAGAAGAACAATACTATTGATCTAACCGAGAAGGGAAGAGAAGAACTTGTCCGCTTCGGCAAAGGAGATAAAAATTATTTCGTGCTTCCCGATTTGGGAACCGAGATCAGCAAGTTTGAGCATGATCCTTCATTATCCATTGAAGAAAAAATAAAAAAGAAAGATGCGCTTTATCATTTATATGCAGAGCAAAGTGAACGCATTCACACACTGCATCAATTATTAAAAGCATTTACTCTTTTTGAAAAAGATGTTGAGTACGTTATTACCGAAGAAGGAAAAATTGCTATTGTTGATGAGTTCACCGGACGTGTTTTGCCGGGGAGAAGATATTCCGACGGTTTGCATCAAGCCATTGAAGCTAAAGAGAGCGTTAAAGTTGAACGCGATACACAAACGCTTGCTACCATCACGCTTCAAAATTATTTTAGGATGTATAACAAACTCGCCGGTATGACGGGAACTGCCGAAACCGAAGAAAGCGAGTTCCACGAAATTTATAAATTAGAAGTTGTGGTTGTTCCTACGAACAAACAAAATGTCCGTGATGATCAAGAAGATTCAATTTTTAAAACCAAGCGTGAAAAATTAAACGCAGTAATTGATAAAATTGAAGAACTCCGCAAAATTGGAGAACCGGTTCTTGTCGGTACCACTTCGGTTGATGTTTCTGAAACGATAAGCAGAATGTTGAAACGAAAGGGAATTCCGCATAATGTTTTGAATGCGAAACAGCATAAAAGTGAAGCGGAAATTATTGAGCATGCCGGTGAAATGGGAGCCGTAACTATTGCAACCAATATGGCGGGACGCGGAACGGATATTAAACTCGGCGCCGGTGTTGTTGAGCGCGGCGGTTTGTTTATCCTTGGAACCGAGCGGCATGAATCGCGCAGAATTGATAGGCAATTACGCGGTCGTTCGGGAAGACAGGGAGATCCCGGAACTACAAAGTTTTTCCTTTCACTTGAAGATGATCTCATGCGCCTTTTCGGCAGCGATAGAATTGCTTCCGTTATGGAACGAATGGGAATTCAAGAAGGAGAAGTAATTGAGCATTCGTTAATTACAAAATCAGTTGAACGTGCGCAGAAAAAAGTTGAAGAGAACAACTTCTCAATTCGTAAACGTTTGTTGGAATATGACAACGTGATGAACCAGCAGCGTGAAATTATCTACACGAGAAGAAACCGTGCTCTGCAGGGCGATCGTTTGAAAAATGATATCATGGAATATTTACATGAGACCGTTGGAGAAATTGTTGCAAGATATTTTGAAGACGTAAATGCTGAAAAAATTAAAGAAGAAGTGTTACAAAATTTTCTTGTTGAAGTTAAACTCGAACCGGAAGAATTTGAATCACTCGGCGAAAACGGAATTACAAATAGAATTATCGCCGCTGTAAAAGATTTCTATGTGCGGAAAGAAGAAATGCTCGGCGTGGATCTGCTGGCGCGGATCGAAAGATATTCCGTTCTTTCCGTTATTGATAACCGCTGGAAAGAACATCTCCGCGAAATGGATGATCTGAAAGAAGGAATCGGTTTGCGCGCATACGGACAAAAAGATCCGCTGTTGGAATATAAGAGCGAAGCGTTCACGCTGTTTGTTGAATTGCTCAATCAAATTAGAAATGAAATTGTTTCTTTCTGTTTCAAGTTTTTTCCGCAAGCGCCGGAAGAACTTCAAGAAAGAAAAAGACCTGCACGAGGAAGAATTATTGAGACCAAACAAAATACCGAAGGGATTGGACTACACGGCTCCGGTGGAGATGGGCAGCCTGTTCAAGTCGGAAAATCTCAACCTATCCGCGTGGAAGAGCGTGTCGGGAGAAATGATCCATGCCCGTGCGGCAGTGGGAAAAAATATAAACATTGTCACGGTTAAGAATCCAAGGAAAAAGTCATGAAAAAAATTGAAGCCATTATTCGTCCTTTCAAGCTTGATGATGTTAAAGAAGCTCTTCTTGAAGAAGGAATTAAAGGATTGACCATTTCTGAAGTCCGTGGTTACGGAAGACAGAAGGGGCATAAAGAAACTTACCGCGGAAGTGAATACCGGATTGAATTTGTCCCGAAAATCAAAATTGAAATTGTTATCCCTGACAATAAATTGGAAAAAGTTATCGAAGCAATTATCCGTACTGCAAAAACCGGGCAGGTGGGAGATGGGAAAATATTCATTTCGGATATTTCGGATGTTATTCGTATCCGTACTGAAGAATCAGGAGAAGAAGCGCTTTGAAAATGAAAAACACATCAAAAAAAATATTGTTGTCTCTTTTTTTTGTGATCTCATTTTCTACATTTCAGGGGTGCGGAGTTTGGAATGATTTTACAACTTATTTCAATCTTTACTATCATACCAGCAGTCTCTTTAACGAAGCTGAATCAGCAATCCAAAAAGAGCAGAAAGACATTTTTGTCTTAGTCGAGCCCAACATTCCATCATCCGCTTCCGGTTCTTTAAATAAAGTAATTGAAAAATGTTCAAAGATACTGCAGTTCAATTCAGAAAGTTCCTTCATTGATGACGCACTTTTTATGCTTGGAAAATCATTCTATTATCAAAAAAATTATTTGAAAGCGTTACGGAAGTTTCAAGAATTGATAGTGAAGCAGTCTGAGAGCGATTACGTTCCCGAAACCGAGTTGTGGATTGCAAAGACGTATTTTCAATTAAAAAATTATTCAGCCGCCGACAAGCTTTTATTGCAGGTTATTGAAAAAACTACAGCAGATAAAAATGATGAACTTTTTATTCAAGCGACCATTGTGAAAATAAAATTTGAGATTGCGGCAGAAAAATATTCCGATGCCATTAGATCACTTATAAGTTTAGTTAAAGTTTCGGATGACGGAGAGATAAACGCCCAAGCAAAGTATCAAGAAGGGGAGCTGCATGTTCGCCTTGATGAAAAAGAAGAAGCGGCTAAGGCTTTTTCGGAAGTGAGCAATTATTCCCCAACGTTTGAAACCGAACTGAACGCAAAAGTGAATTACGGAAAAATAATTCGTTCGCTTGGGAAAGAAGATGAAGCTTTAGAGCTTTTTCTAAATTTGCTTTCGAAAGGTAAAAATTCAACCTCGTTTGATCTGCTGAATTTTGAGACCGGTTACACCTATTTGTTAAAGAAAAATTACGAAGATGCACTAACGTATTTTGGAATAGTAGATACGGGATTTACTAATTCAACCGCTGCCGGACAAGCCCGTTTTGAAATGGGGTATATTTATGAAAAGATATATTTCAACTTTGACAGCGCTTCGATCTACTATGTGAAGGCGCAAACTGCCCCTTCCACTGAAGAATATTCGCCGTTAATAAAAAACAAAGCTTCGATCTTTTCGAAATATCAAAAGTTGAATGGCGAACAAGCGGAAAACATTCATAAATTAAAATATGTGACCGACTCTACATTGTTTGCAAAGGATTCGCTTGAATTTTTTATTGCAGATTCGCTCGCTAAGTTAGCTTTGCAAGAAAATCAAACAGAAAATGTTCAGCAGAAAAGCACCGACCAGGGAAGAACGAGAAATTTCGAAACTTCCAAAACAACGGAATCAACTTCTTCAGACACGAAAAAAACTGCTCAGTTGAAAGCTCCCGTCAGACCAAACATTTCCGGAGATTCTATAAATGTGCTGTTAGTGAAAATTAAATTTGATTTAGGCAATCTCTTCTATACTGAACTTGACCGCCCCGATTCAGCCTTTTTTTATTACAGTGATTTGATTGAGCATTACGAACTGAACAATCAAAGACCGCAGGTTCTCTATGCCCTGTCAAATTATTATCTGTCAAGAGATTCTGTTAAAGCAGATAGTCTCTTAACTTATATTTATGATAATTACAAACACGAGAGTATTGTTAATGCGGCTGCGGAAATCTTGAAGAAACCCAAAATTGATTTAAAGTATGATCCCGCAAAAGATCTGTACCGCGAAGCGGAAGCATTGATGCTAAAAGATGAAATTAAATCTTCGTTGGAAAAATTCTTAGCGATTTATGAAACGTACCCTGTTTCAGAATACGCCGCAAAATCTTTGCTTGCCGGCGGATATCTTTTAGAAGAAAAGTTGAAACTTCGAGATTCCGCAGCAGTTGTGTATGATAGCCTTGTAACCAAATATCCGAAGACTGCTTTTGCGCAGAAAGTTTCGCCAAAACTTCAAACGTATAAAAAAGAAAAGGAACGAATTAGAGTAGCGATCGAAGATTCACTCAAAAAAATTGAAGTTGAAAAGCTGAAAAAAAGAAGTGAGGATTCGCTGATAATCGTTGCGGAAAAATTGAAAAAGCAAACGGAAGATTCTCTAAAGATTGAAACCGAAAAATTAAAATTGAAAACAACCGATTCTCTTAACTCCGAATTGAAAGAAAAAGTTGTTGGAAAAACTGATTCAACAAAGACGATCGAAGCGCCTAAAATAGAAACCCCGGCAGTTCCTGATTCGTTGAACAAAGATGATGAGAAAATTCCTCCTCAAGCGGAGCTGCTTTTCCCGCTGAAAAAAATAAGAGAGAACTTTTGTCTTCCGGCTGACCCGCAATGGTACATGGCTTCTCGTCAAGCTTTTGCTTTTTCAATCTAAATAATTCGTTAAGGTAAAAGAGGATTATGGAATTAGGATTTCTTCTTGAAAAAATTCTTCCTAGTATAAAAAAAAGAAAATTCTTTTCGATCTTTCTTTATGTTGTTTTCCTTTTCTATTTCAGCATACCAACGTTTCAAATTCCTTTACTCGAATATCAACGCACGTACGTTTCATCCTTGATGGAACAGCGTGCAATTGAACACCTGATGATCTTTTACCCGCGCCAAAGCTGGGCATCTTTCGGCTCGATAAATCAAAATCTTTTCCGTGCAATTGTTTCAATGGAAGACGGAAATTTTTTTAATCACAAAGGAGTTGATTGGGAAGAGTTGGAAAAATCGATGCGGCTTAATAAAAGAAGAAGACGCGCTGCCCGCGGCGGAAGCACAATTACTATGCAACTTTCAAAAAATCTCTATTACACCACCAACAAAAGTGTTTTTAGAAAAGCGAAAGAATTGCTCACAACTTTCCGTATCGAAAAGGAAGTAAGCAAACAAGGAATTCTCCATCAATACGTAAACATTATTGAATGGGGAGACGGTGTATTTGGAATTGAAGAAGCCGCTGATAAATATTTTGGTAAAGAGCCGGAAACAATTTCCACGAACGAGTGCGCCAAACTTGCGGCGGTAATTCCTTCGCCGCTTGTTCATCAGCCGAATGTTAATTCCGGTTACGTGCGGCGCCGTTCGGGAATTATCCGCGGAAGACTTGGCGATGTAATTTTGTTTCCTGAAAAATGAAAAAAAGTGAATTGCTCGCATTGATCGAGGAGGGAGAAAATCTTTACACCGAATTTAAACGTCAATTTTCTTCCCACGAAAAAATTGCAAAAGAGTTAATAGCGTTTACCAATACCAAAGGGGGAAAGATTATCATTGGCGTTGATGATGACAGATCAATTTACGGAGTTGCAAGCGAAAAAAGCGAAGCAGAATTAATTAAAGAAACTGCCGAAAAATTCTGTGAGCCACCAATAGACTTTTCTATCTCTTATTTTTCCGTTGACCACAAAGAAATTGTTGTGGTCGAAGTTCCTGAATCGTTGCAAAAACCTCACCGGTTACAAGATTATAAAAGTGAATTGGAAACAAGCTCGGCGGAAGTGTACGTCCGTGTGAATGATAAAAGCGTTCTTGCGAGCAAAGAGATGATCCGCGTATTACGAGCGACTTCCGGTAATACAAAATTGACCAAATATGCCGTTGGGAATTTTGAAAAAGCGGTTTTCTCTTTTCTTGAAAAAGAAGAAACGATCTCCGTAAAACAATTAAGCGAGATGCTGAATATTTCAGAACGGAGAGCTTCGCGTACGCTTGTAAAGATGGTTCGCGCGCAGTTGCTGTTTATCCACACAAAAGAAAACGGGGAAGATTATTTTACTTCAGCGGTGTAAAATAATTTTGCGCAGTACTTGTTAAAATCACAAAACCTTTCTAAGTTCGTTTGTACTAATAATTGAGAAAACAGGAGCTTTTATTTCTTCATTAGTTTTACATAGGAAAAAATACGCAACCGAGGTTTGGCTATATGGCGGCTGAGGTACTTCGTAGAAACATTTGCGCAAAGTTCAGTCACGCATGTGCGGGGATGATTCATATTACTTTAGTGTTTAAAATCGACTACATTCCCAAGCCGAAAACCGTTATGCCTAATTGTAGAAAGACAGACAACAAAAAATGAAATTCGGTAAGACAATAAAAATATTCCTAATTGACGGTGACCCAAACGGACGGATGAGTTGTGAACTTTCCAATTGGTCGGGAAAAGCATATAAAATTCCAAGAATTAAAATTAAGGACTGCACGGACCGAGACGACTTGACAAGCACTGGAGTTTATTTGCTTTTCGGAAAAGACGAAGAAGGAAAAGACCAAGTATATATTGGCGAAGCTGAATCAATTTTAAAGCGACTAAACCAACAGTTGACACAAAAGGATTTTTGGAATGAAGCAATTGTATTTATCAGTAAAGACGAAAATTTAAATAAAGCTCATATTAAATATTTAGAAAACCGACTTCACGACATTGCAAAATCTGCTAATCGTTACAAGGTTGACAACTCTATTATACCGACTCAATCTTCAATTTCTGAATCAGACAGAGCAGAAATGGAAGAATTTATTGAGTATATAAAAATGCTGGTAAATACATTAGGTCATAAAGTGTTTGACGAGAAACGAGAGTTTAAATCAAAGCAAAAACAAGAAATATTTGTTATAAAAGCGGCTCGTGGTGCTGACGGACAAGGAGCGCCAACATCTGACGGTTTTGTGGTTTTCAAAAACTCAAAAGCAGCAGCGACAATAGTAAATTCAATGACCCCCAACTTCATCATATATAGACAGAAATTAATTGACGAAGGTGTTCTTGTTGAAAAAGGAGAATACTTTGAATTTTCAGATGATTACATTTTTAGTAGTCCATCAACAGCAGCTGTTATGGTAATGGGACGCAACGCAAACGGACTTACAGAATGGAAAAACAAGGACGGTAACACGCTTAAAGAATTTGAAACGAATGACAAAACAACGAATGCATAACAGGCATTTGCAATAGGCGGGGTTTCGTTCTCCGCATAAACATTTGTGCTGAAAAGCCCGCCCATCGCAAATCTACAATACGTTGGGCATCCGCTTATTTCCAACACCGTTAATCCTCCCACCGAGCATTTTTACCTTTTATTTTTTATCTTGCATCAACTAATTAAAGCTTATTTGTGTGTTCAAGAAATTTGGCTGAGCAAAAGTGAAAATATTTGAAAGACGTACCTTTTTTCTCGGTAAAAGAACAAGCCGCAGAAATGCAATTCTAATTTCAAGATTAGTTTTTGTTCTTCTTTTTTTGCTTGCCGGAAATTCCGTTCTGTTCAGATATCTTATGAATCTTGAAAACAGAGATTATAGCTGGATCACTTGTTTTTATTGGACGGCTACGAATATGTCAACTCTCGGCTTGGGTGATATTACTTTTCAGAGTGATCCGGGAAGACTGTTCAATGTTTACGTTGCAGTTTCGGGATTAGCGTTCATTCTTATCCTCGTCCCGTTCACCTTTATAAAATTATTTCAATCTACAGAAAGAATTCACCGGGAGCTTCCCCGCAACATAAAAGATCACGTCATTTTAACCAACTACGATCACGTTTCGCAAACGCTCATCAGAAAATTAAAACAGTTTAAGGTTCCTTACGTTCTGCTTATTCCCGATCTAAAAGAAGCCGGGGAGTTGATTGACAAAGGGCTCAATGTTGTTTCGGCAGATTTAGACGACGGTGAAACGTACAAAAAAGTGCAGATCAACCAATCAGCCGGAGTGGTGTTAACGGGAAATCATTTCGTGAACACTTCAGCTACGTATGCAATCCGTCAAGTAACCAAAGAAATTGCAATAGTATCAACAGCTGATTCCGACAGCGCGGAAGAAGTGCTGCTTTCTTCCGGTGCAACCAATGTTATAAAGCTCGGCGAGATGATGGGAAAATCTTTAGCGCGAAGAATTACCGCAGGCGATGCTCTCGCCCACGATATTGAATTTTTTGATAAACTTAAAATTGCCGAAGCGACTGTTAAAGGAACTCCTCTTGCAAACAAAACGCTGAGAGAATCGAATTTGAGAGAACTCGCCGGTGTTTCGGTGGTTGGCATCTGGAACGAAGGAAAATTTTCACTCGCCAAAGCTGATACAAAAATATTGGAGCGCTCTGTTCTTGTTCTTGCCGGTTCACCCGAACAAATTGATATGTACAACGAAATGTTTTGTATCTACAACGTTGCAAGCGGACCGGTACTCGTTATAGGCGGCGGGAAAGTTGGGCGGGCAGTTGGAAAAATTCTTGAGGAAAGGGAAATTGATTTCAAGTTAATTGAAAAGGAAGCAAGTCTTGCTGTGTCCGATAAATATATAACCGGAGACGCTTCCGATAAAGAACTGCTGCTTCGCTCCGGTTTAATGACTTCTCCCGCTGTAGCAATTACTACTGAAGACGATAACATGAATATTTTTCTTACAACATTGATAAGAAAATTCAGACCCGATATTCAAATCATTAGTAGAGGGAAATTAGATAGAACGGTTGAGTTGCTCTACGGAGCCGGGTGCGATTTTGTAATGTCTTACGCTTCAATGGGAGCGAACAGCATTTTTAATCTTCTTAAAAAGGGAAATATTTTAATGATCGCGGAAGGGGTTGATGTTTTCAAAGTCGATGTTCCGAGAACGCTTGCCGGTTTAACAATTCGCGAATCATCCGTAAGAGAGAAGAGCGGTTGCAGCATTGTGGCGCTTGCTTCGGATGATGATATTAAGATCAATCCGAATCCTTCAACACTAATTGAAGAAGGGCAATCAATTATTCTCATCGGTAACTTTGATGCCGAGACGAAATTTTTTAGTGAGTTTATGGAAAAAGGCTAGACAGTAATTAGTTCTCAGTTATCAGGTCACCTTACGAAGTTGTTAAGAGAAAAAATTCTTAATCGTAATCGTTTTCTTAATCTTACTCGTTTTTCTGTGATTTAAGCAGATTAAGAAAAAGATTACGAGTACGATTAAGAAACCAATTCAACCTTTTGCGTAACGTGACTTATCAGTATAAAAACAATTTGATAGAACTTCCGTCGTTTTCATAACATAGGAGGGTTTTTTTTATAGAGATCACTTTTCCCCGTCGGTTAAATCAAAAATTTTTCTCAATTCAAAAATTGCAATACCGTAAGCAACTGCAACGTTTAGTGATTGCTTAATTCCATATTGAGGAATTTCAATCGCAAAGTCGCATTCATCTAAAAGTTTTTGAGATACTCCGGTAATTTCATTCCCGACAATTAAGCATAACGGAAATTGTTGTGTAGAAACTTCATAATACATTTTCGGAGCTTCTGTTAATTCGAGAGCGCAAATTTTATAACCATCTTTTTTAAGTTGATGAATAACTTCTAATGCATCTTTGTGAAATTCCCATTTAACACTATTGGTTGAACCGAGAGCCGTTTTCAGAATTTCTTTATTCGGCGGATGGGGGGTATATCCGGTTAAAATGAGTTTGTCAATTTGTGCACCGTCTGAAGTGCGGAAGACCGAACCAACATTGTAGGTGCTGCGAATGTTATCAAGCAGTGCAACTACGGGAAGTTTTTTAACTTCGTGCAAAGTATCAAGCGTACTTCGATTTTGAGAAATTTCATCGTGGGTAAGTTTTTTCATTTCAAATGTTTTGTTATTTGAACTTCACGGCAAGTTGTCCGCAGGCAGCGGCAATATCATCCCCTTGTGTCTCGCGAACCATCACCGTAACGTTATTGTCCCGTAAAATCTGAACGAAATCATCAATCCGTTTTTTTTCTGTCGGCAAAAGTGATGCTGAAAATCCTGTTGGATGCATGTGCTGCAACGAGTTAAAAGGAATTACATTTATCTTAGAAGGAATTTGACTTGTTAATTTTATCAACGCTTTAATATCTTCATCTCTGTCGTTCAAGCCCTTCAACATAATATATTCAAACGTGATGCGCGTTTTGGTTTTCTTGGCGTAATGGGCAACCGCTTCAAGATTATCTTTAAGCGGATATTTTTCATTTATCGGCATGATCTTCGAACGTGTTTTTTCAAAGCATGAATGAAGTGACAAAGCTAATTTTGCTTTTAAACCGGAGTCGGCAAGTTCAATTATTTTAGGAGCGATACCGGCTGTTGAAACCGTGATTTTTTTTAAACTGATTCCTTTGGTTAATTCCTCTGAAAATATTTTAAGTGAATTTACAGTCGCATTATAATTCAAAAGCGGCTCACCCATTCCCATATAAACGATATTTGAAATATCTCTTTCGGAGTGTTGCTGCGCTAATAGATACTGGTCGAAAATTTCCCCGGCAGAAAGATTCTTTTTGTAACCCATCAATCCCGTTGCGCAGAATTTGCAATCAAGCGGGCAGCCGACTTGCGTTGAAATGCAGAGTGTATTTCTTTTTTCATCGGGAATGATCACCGATTCGATCTTATTTCCTTCAGCGGTTTCAAAAACTAATTTCTTCGTTCCGCTGGTAGATGTTTCCGATGCAGCGAAGTTTAATGTGATGAGTGAATAATTTTCCTTCAGTTTATTACGAAGCGGTTTCGAGAGATTTTCCATCTTATCAAAACTTGTTACGCGGTAATTGTACATCCAGTTAAAAACCTGTAAAGCGCGGAACTTGGCTTCTCCCATTTCAAGAAAGAGAGCTTGGAGTTCTTCGAGAGTTAATCCTTTTAGTTGTGTTTTATTTTTGTTCATGCTTCTTTATAAAATTTGAGTTGCAATATACCTATTTAAGAAGCGGGTAAAAAAACAAGGATTAAACAGTTTTTAAAGACTATCAAAACAATAATATTTTTTATATTTTAACAAGTGAATTTAAAAGGTTAAAAATTAAACTTTATTTTCTTTTTTAGTGAAACTCTGTGTTCTCAGTATCTTAGTAGTTAAGTTTTTTTACCACTAAGTCACTAAGGGCACAAAGGAACACAAAGGAAATTTTTAATTCCTTCAAAGATGTGTTCTATAAATTAATTTTTCGTAATCGCCACAAGCGGTTAGAAAATATTTCTTTCAAATCACAAAAGGATAATTTATGAATTTCGATTTCACAGAAGAACAATTAATGATTCAGCAAACTGCAAAAGAGTTTGCCGAAGCCGAAATAGCTCCTTCATCTATCCACCGCGATATTAATGCAGAATTTCCACACGAAATAATTAAAAAACTTGGAGAACTTGGATTCCTCGGAATGATGGTTTCCCCAGAATACGGCGGTGCCGGAATGGATACCGTTAGTTATGTTTTGGCGATGATGGAAATTTCAAAAGTTGATGCAAGCTGCGGTGTTATTATGTCGGTTAACAATTCGCTTGTTACATGGGGACTTGAAACCTATGGTTCAGAATTTATAAAACAAAAATATTTAGTACCGCTTGCAAAAGGAGAAAAACTCGGAGCATTTGCTTTATCGGAACCTGAAGCCGGTAGCGATGCAACAAATCAGCGTACGCTTGCTCATCGCGATGGAGATTTTTTTGTTATAGATGGAATAAAAAATTGGATCACTAACGGACAGAACGCCGATTATTATTTAGTAATGGCTCAAACCGATGTTGAAAAAAGACACAAAGGAATTACGGCTTTTCTTGTTGAAAAAGGAACTGAAGGTTTTGAGCATGCAAAGAAAGAAGATAAACTCGGTATCAGAAGTTCTGATACTTGCTCGCTGGCTTTTACCAATTGCAAAGTACCTGCAGAAAATATTGTATGGGAAGAAGGAAAAGGATTTAACTTTGCGATGAACACGCTCAACGGTGGAAGAATAGGAATTGCTTCGCAAGCTTTGGGCATTGCCGTTGCATCGCTTGAGGCTTCCATAAAATATGCGAAACAGAGAAAAGCGTTTGGAACTGAAATTTCAAATCATCAGGCAATTCAATTTAAAATTGCGGAGATGGCAACTAAAGTGGAAGCCGCTAAGTTGCTTACTCTGCAAGCCGCCGCTTTAAAAGATGCTCACAAACCATACGTTAAAGAATCTGCAATGGCAAAATATTATGCTTCAAAAATTTCTGTGGAATGCGCATTGGAAGCGATCCAAATTCATGGCGGTTACGGGTACGTTCGCGAATATCTTGTTGAACGCTACTTACGCGATGCAAAAATTACAGAGATTTACGAAGGGACAAATGAAATTCAACGGATTGTAATTGCAAGAAGTTTATTGAGTGAACATTGAAAATTGTCTGGTTGATTCTTGTTTTTTCTTTTTCACTTTTTGCTCAGACGGATTGGCAGCGTTGGCAGAGAACGGAAATCAATTACTCTGAAACGGTAAATGATTCCAAGCGAAGCTATTCGTTACACGCTGATGATCCGTTTGAGTTTCTTTTAAAAACTGCGGCGGTTACTTACTGGTTTTTTATTTCAGATGTGGATGGGGATAACTGTCCGTTTGATCCTTCATGCTCATCTTTCTTTTTAGAATCGGTAAAAGCCTCAAACATAATTGAAGGAACGTTAATGTTCGCAGACCGTTTCACGCGCGACTTTAACGTCCTTAACCGCAGCGATTACCGTGTAACACGAAAAGGAAGACTCGCCGATCCACCAGAAAAATATTTACTTACAACTGTCCGCTCAAAAGTAAAGTGATGCAAACAATTTTCTTTCTGAGTTTGCTTTCACTTTTCCCATCCTTCTTATTCTCTCAGGATAGCGCATTATTCACTCCCGAAAAGAGAAAAGCTTTTGCTGATCATTTGTTTTGTGAAAAAGATTATCTCCGCGCTTCCGAAGAATATGAAGGTCTCCAAAGTGTAAATAAAAGTGATTCGCTTTCTTACTACATCGGATTATGCTTCTTAAAAATGAACGACTACGAAAAAGCGAAAGATTATTTTTCCCAATTAAAAAATTCTTCTCTTGGTGAAGAAAGCAGATTACTATTTCTAAAAACTTCTTTCTTGTTGAATAAAAATATCGAGGGAGAATCAGATAGTTCTTCAAATCAATTTATGAATAAAGAGTTGAAAACCTCATTCCGGCGGTTGGAGTTGGCGGCGCAAATAAAGGCTGGAATGGATCAAACAAACCCGCTTTCACTTAATAATCATTTTGAAGAAAGTGACGCTCAAATTCTTAAAAGTTTTGCAGATAAATTTTCGCATCCGAACAGCAAGAGCCCTTTTGCCGCAGCTCTATTTTCAACACTACTTCCAGGCGCCGGAAAAATATATACAAAAAATTATGGGGACGGAATTACTTCACTGATTGTAACGGGACTTTTTACATTCCTTTGGTATGATAATTTTCGCGCAGGTCATCCTACACGTGCATGGATTTTTGCCGGGCTCACTGGATTCTTTTACTGGGGTAGCGTTTATGGCTCTTACATTTCTGCGAGAAATTATAATCTTGAAAAGGAAGAAGAACTGAATAATGAGTTTCAATCTTATTTGAGTTCGAAAAACTATTTCATCCCAACAGAAATTGAAGGAAGCTGTAAGTGAAATCATTTTGGCTTCTTTTCATTTTTCTGATTTCAGTTGAGACGGGATTCGCTCAACTTCAACTTGAAAAACAATTGACTTTTGCCGAATCTCTTTTTGTTCAAGAAAAATATTTTGACGCAATTACAGAGGCAAAACGGTTATCCTTCTTTGATATAACAAGTCAATATTCATTCCGAGTAAACAGCTTGATTGCGGAATCTTATAGACAAGGCGGCAAATTTTCCGAAGCCGTTCACTATTTTACTAAAGCGGAAATTGCCGCAAACAATGTGAAAGAACTTTTCAAAACAAAAATTGAGATAATCAAGATCAACATTCTACGCCGCGCTTTTTATTTAGTAGATCATCAACTTGATGACATGGGAAAGGACGCAAGATTTGCGGCGGATTCATCTTCTCTACAATATTGGCGCGGGTGGAATTATCTTTTTCACGATGATTGGGAAAAAGCAGTTGAAACCTTAGGCAAAATTGATTCTGCCGCAACATTAAAAAATATCTGTGAGGAAGTGCAAAAGAAAAAATATTCCGTTAGTTTTGCAAAGGGACTTTCGGTTGTTTTGCCTGGAGCCGGACAAATTTATACAGGTAATTATGTCAGTGGAGTTTTATCGCTTGGTTGGAATGTACTTCTCGGATATTTAACCGTGCAGGCTTTTTCTGCAGATAGAGCTTTCGACGGAATGGCAATCGGGACATTGCTCTGGCTTAGATTTTACAATGGTAATCTTTCCAACGCAGAAAAATTTGCCGTAGAAAAAAATGAACTGATTAAGAATGAAACTTTAGACTATTTACAAAAAAATTATCAAGGACTTAAACCGTGAAACTTACAGAAGATAAAATTAGAGAATTTTCCATTCAGGCTATTTCCGAACTGGGACCAAATGCTTCTCCCGATGCAGTTAAAAAATTAGTTGAAGAAAAAATCCGCAGTTCAAATGATTTCCCCGAAGGAGAGATGAATTTAAGTTCCGGAAGAGTAATTCTAACGTCGTTTGGTTTGAATACAACCGGAATTGTCAGTTCCATTTCTGCTGCTTTGAGTGAGGCGCAATGCGATATCCTCGATATCTCTCAAAAAATTATGCAGGAATTTTTTACCATGATCATGATGATCGACATAACGAATTCCCCTAAAGATATTAAAGATTTACAGGAAATAATGAAAAGCATTGCCGAGCGGCTCAAAGTTAAAATCTATCTTCAACATGAAGATGTATTTCGCTTCATGCACAGAATTTGATGGTTGTTGACAGCAATGATTTCAGGACAACTAATGACAAAAGAATTGATGAAAGATATTATTCAATGGGATGTAATATCATGGTCGAAAGCAGTTAAGTTTTGGGATCTTAATGTCGAATGGGATAAGTCCCAAAACTGTCTTGAGCTTGGCGGACAACAAGGTGGTCTATCTCTCTGGCTGGCATTAAAAGGAAAGATGACGGTTTGTTCTGATTTGAACGATATAAAAACCAAAGCCGTGCAGCTTCATTCGCGATACAATATTTCTTCGTTCATAGAATATCAAGACATTGATGCAACAAATATTCCTTACGAAAATCACTTCGATATTATAGTTTTCAAATCAATTCTGGGTGGAATTGGAAGAAACGGCAATTATAAAATGCAGCAAAAGGTTTTCAAAGAAATTCACAAAGCACTAAAACCTGGAGGAAAACTTTTATTTGCTGAAAATCTCATAGCCTCTGTTTTTCATCAAAAACTTAGGAAAAAATTTGTCAAATGGGGAATCTATTGGCGGTATATTTCCATCAATGAAATGAAGGAATTTCTGAAAGAATTTTCTTTTAGTGACATAAAGACGACAGGTGTTCTCGGCGCATTAGGCCGAAATGAAAGCCAAAGAAATTTTCTTTCGACAATAGATGACAAAATATTAAACAAAATATGTCCCGACAATTGGAAGTACATTATTTATGGGATTGCAGAGAAATAAATCCTTTTAAAAAGATGAAATTGAAATACTAAAAGAAATCGTCGATGAATTAAGTCTGAGATTAAGCGCAATAATTAATTCAATTAAATAATAATCAATTTACAACTAACTACTAACAACGGACAACTACCCATGCCCTACGAATTTGATGAGATTCTTGAAACAATTAAGATGACCGAAATTGAACATTTTGATATCCGCACAGTGACGATGGGAATTAGTCTCCGCGATTGTGCCGATCGAAACATCTCAATCACCACACAAAAAATTTATGAAAAAATTCTTCGCTATGCCGGAAATCATGTAAAGAACGCACAAGAAATTGAAAGACGCTACGGAATATCAATTGCAAATAAAAGAGTTTCGGTTACGCCTATCTCAATAATTGGAGATGCTTTTGGGCAAGATGAATTTCTCAAAATTGCCGAAACGCTCGATAAAGTTGCAACAGAAATTGGGATTGATTATATCGCCGGTTATTCCGCGCTTGTGCAAAAAGGATTTACAAAAGGTGAATTGGAGCTAATAAAATCAATTCCGAACGCGCTTTCGCTAACGCAAAAAGTTTGTTCAAGCGTTAACGTTGCTTCAACTAAAGCAGGAATAAATATGGATGCTGTAAATCTGATGTCTAACATCATCAAAGAAACGGCAGAAAAAACAAAGGAAAGAGATTCAATTGGTTGTGCAAAGCTTGTGGTTTTTTGTAATGCGGTTGAAGATAACCCGTTTGTTGCGGGAGCTTTTCATGGAATTTCAGAACCGGAAGTTACGCTTAATGTTGGAATCAGCGGTCCGGGTGTGGTTTTGGAAGCAATTAGAACTGCCGGAGGAATTGATTTTCAATCACTTTCGGAACTCATCAAAAAAACAATGTTCAAAATTACCCGCGCGGGAGAATTGATAGGAAGAAAAGTTGCAGAGAAAAACAATATCCCATTCGGTATTGTTGATATTTCTTTAGCGCCAACTCCGGCTGAAGGAGACAGCATTGCCGATATTTTAATTGCAATGGGTATTGAGGATGTTGGCGCACCGGGAACGACGGCTGCGCTTGCAATGCTGAACGATGCGGTTAAAAAAGCGGGATTAATGGCAAGTTCATCTGTCGGCGGAATGAGCGGCGCTTTTATTCCGGTAAGTGAAGATGCCGGAATGATACGCGCCGTTGAAAAAGGACATTTATCGTTGGAAAAATTAGAAGCGATGACCGCGGTCTGCTCGGTTGGGCTTGACATGGTTGCTGTTCCCGGAACTACTTCCGCAGAAACGCTTGCCGGAATTATGGCTGATGAGTTTGCAATCGGAATGATAAACGATAAAACCACCGCCGTAAGAATTATTCCTGCGGTCGGCAAAAAAGTCGGTGATTATGTTGATTACGGCGGACTTCTTGGCAGAGCGCCAATTATGCCGGTAAGAGAACTTTCCTCAAAAGCATTCGTCCTAAGAGGAGGGAAGATACCTGCTCCTATCAGGAGCCTTACAAATTAAAAATTGTTTACTCGATATTGTTAATTATCGAAGAAAGTTTATATTTTAAACCTAAGATAATTCACAATGCAGGAACATGTTCCAAACCCTAATTAAAAAAGAGGATACAATGAAAAAAAGTGTAATTATTGGGCTGTCAATCGGGGGCGCACTCTTATTGGGAGTAATCCTGATAGTTATGTGGAGTGTTCGTTCTTATAACAATCTTGTAACCTTAAGCGAAGATGTAAATAAAAGTTGGAGTCTTGTTGAAAATCAGTACCAGAGAAGAATGGATCTTATTCCGAATTTAGTAAATACGGTTAAGGGTTATGCAAACTTTGAAAAACAAGTTTTAACTGATGTTACAAATGCCAGGGCAAGCGCAAGTTCAATGCAAGTTACAAAGGAAGTCTTAAATGATCCACAAGCATTCCAGAAATTCCAGCAAGTTCAGGGACAATTAAGCGGAGCTTTATCACGATTATTAGTTACTGTTGAAAACTATCCAGAACTCAAAGCAAACGAAAATTTCCTACAATTGCAGGCGCAATTGGAAGGAACCGAAAACCGTATTTCAGTTGAAAGAAAAAAATTTAACGAATCTGTCCAGACGTATAATACCACGATTAAGAAATTTCCAACCGCAGTTTTTGCAGGGATTTTTAATTTTAAAGACAAACAATATTTCCAAGCAGTTACGGGGGCTGAAAATGCTCCAAAGGTAGAATTTTAATTTCAATGAAAAAATTACTTTTCATTTTACTCGTATTATTTTCCTTTGCATTAAAGGCTGAAGTTGAACTCCCGACTTTAAAATATCTGGCTACGGATTTAACTAATACTCTATCCGCTGATGATATCCTCAGATTAAACCGGATATTAAGTGCATTTGAAGATTCAACTTCCAATCAACTTGTATTTTTGATGATCTCAACACTTGGGGACTATCCGATTGAGGAATATGCAAATCAAGTTGCACAAAAAAATAAGATCGGAACGAAAAAAAACGATAACGGAATTCTTTTTCTTGTTGTTAAAGACGATCATAAAATAAGAATCGAAGTCGGTTACGGGCTTGAAGGAGCTTTGCCTGATGCAACCAGCAATTCAATTATTCGAAACGAAATTCTTCCTTTGTTTAAAGAAGATAATTACTCTGCCGGAGTTTTAGCCGGTGTCGGTGCAATTGTAAAAGCTACGGTTGGCGAATATAAAAATGATGCTCCAAAAATCAGGAAAAGAGGAAAATCTATCGGAGGCTGGATAATTCCATTCTTGATTATTATTTTTTCTTTCTTATTCCGCGGAAGAAGAAGCCGTGGAATTTATCTCGGCAGCGGCATGGCGCTTGGCGGCTTTGGTGGTTCAAGCGGTTTTGGAGGTTTTGGCGGCGGAAGTAGTGGTGGAGGATTCGGTGGATTCAGCGGCGGTGGCGGTAGTTTTGGCGGCGGCGGCGCAAGCGGAAGCTGGTAAACTGGTACGTTCTTAATAATTATGGAAGAATCTGAAAAATTTGTCAAAGCAGTTGAACAATTTAATAACGGAGATTTCTTCTCTGCACACGATTTGTTTGAAGAACTTTGGATCGACTGCAGAACTCACGAAAAGGAATTTTTCCAAGGATTCGTTCAACTTTCGGTTGGAATGTTCCATCTAGTATCGGGAAATTTCAAAGGGGCAGTAAGCCAACTGCATAAATCTGTTGAAAAACTAGAGAAATTTACTCCAAAATTTTCCGAGATTGACGTTTTTTATGTTGTTTCAAAGGCGAAAACTCTTATTTTTGAAATAGAAGATTTTCAAAAAACTGATGACCTAAAAAGTTTACAAAAATTAATAACTCATTATATTTTTCCTATTAAGTATCATAAGGAGAACCACTATGGCGATAAAGATAACTGAAGAATGTATTAATTGCGGTGCCTGCGAACCTGAATGCCCGAACACGGCAATTTATGAAGGCGGCGCAAATTGGAAATTAGGCGATAAAACTTTTGGCGCTGATGATGCTTCGCCTGATGGAAACAGCGGCTTCTTTTCAAATGATTTTTTCTATATTGTTCCAGATAAATGTACGGAATGCAAAGGCTTCCATGATGAACCCCAATGCGCTGCCGTTTGTCCGGTTGACTGCTGCGTACCGGATACCGACCGTGTTGAAGATGAAGCTACATTGTTAGCCCGCAAAGAAAAATTAGATCAGATGGGAAGATAATTCCATTAAAACTTTAAAGGGCGCCATGAGGTGCCCTTTTTCATTTCCAATATTTCTTTCTTATTATGAAAAAAAACAAACAATCCAGACCTTCGTGGGATAATTATTTTTTAAAAGTTGCTATGCTGGTTTCCGAGCGATCAACTTGCCCGCGAATGCACTGCGGCTGTGTACTCGTAAAAGATAAGCAGATCCTTTCTACCGGATACAACGGCTCTATCCCCGGTGATGATCATTGCGATGAGGCTGGCTGTTTGGTGGTTGATGACCATTGTGTGAGAACGATTCACGCGGAAATGAATGCAATCCTCCAATGCTCTTCTCATGGTGTAAATACAAAAGGTTCTACAGCTTATATTACAAACATGCCGTGTACTAATTGTTCAAAAGCATTAATAGCGGCGGGAATAAAAGAAGTTTTTATTTTTTCCGATTATCACGACACGCTTGCCGAGCAATTCTTTGCCATAGCAAAAATTCCGATCAACAGAGTTGAGATGCCGGGGACAGAAATTGAGTACGACTTGGCAAGTTATTCTTCTGCAAAGAAAAAGAAATAGAAGCTTGTTTCTCTCATTCCGCAAGAGTTGATATTCTATTCGGTGTTTACTTCATTTATAAACTCATCGCTTGATTGAATGGATGAATGTTTGAATGAAAGTTGTTAAACCCTTATAAATTGAAATATGTTCTATTCAACCATGCGATCTTAGCGCGGCGAAGCCGCCAACCAAAACTTTTTTGATCTCAGAACAAGGATTAACGATTTTTGATTTTAGAAGTTAAAAATCAAAAATCGCTATTCGTTAATCCTTGTTCGTAAATCGTGTCCCCCAAAACAAGAATTTAATCGAGGATACTATTCATCCACGCAGGAGTAGCCGACTTCAATTCTAACCCATTAAGACTTTGTAGTCGCTGAACGTAAGGACTGGGGTGTTTATTCCGTAACAATAAATCTCGGATCATCCGGTCTTAGGTTATCATAAATTCTTTTTAAAGCTGAAAATGCGTTTTGGCTTCCGCGAAAAGCTGCTTTGCGATAATAGGTTACTGCTTTTGCCAAATCTTTCTTAACAAATATTCCTCTTTCATAGCAGATACCCAAAGCCGTCTGTGCAAGTATTGAGCCTTCACTCTCTCCCGTAAGAAAAGTTTGATGGAGTTCGTTTTTGTTTTGAATGTAATCATCATTTAAAAGCTGCAATAGACCAAATCTAATTTCTGCTTCTTTGTTTCCAAGCTGCATGGCATGCTGCCAAAGTTCAATCCCTATTTTAATATTTTTAGCAATAAGAATTCCGCCGATATTCCAATTACCAAGTTCAATAATCGAAGGCAAATGATTTTTTTTAACCGCTTCCTGTAAAAATTTCAGAGCGTCACTTCCTGCTATTTGATTATCGAATTGCTGTGCGATTAAACTGCTCCACACAAATTGTGCTTCGGCATTCCCCTTTTCAACTTCTCTTTTTAGTTGTGTAAAAAAAATTGGAGACTTGAGCAAATCAAATAAAAGTCTTGCAGCTTTATAAGATTCGACCCGGACCGCCCGGCAATAATAACTTGCGGCTGTGAGATTATTCTTCTTAAAGAAAACACCTTTTTCGTAATATCTCCCCAATAATGCCAGAGCTTCCGGATTTCCCCAGTTCGCTCCTTTCAACATTTTGTGTATAAAGGTTGAATCATTTTTTACTGAGGTTGAAAGCGTTTTTTCGGTTTCAAAATTTTCTTTTTCATGAACGGCATCGAAGAGAAGTGTTGAATCATCAACTGCCGCAGTAGAGTCGGCTGTAAAATCAAGATAAGATAGTGCGGAAGAACTTTTTGTAGTTGGGGAATTTGAGTTATCTCTATTTTTAAAAAATTCATTAACGTAGAATGAATCGACTTCAACTGCATTTCTTTTCTTTAATTCTTTAAGCAGCTCTTTTGCCTGTTCCACATTTTGATCAGCAGCATTTTTTATGAAGTAAGATGCCACGGATAAATTTCTTGGGACAACTAAATTTTCTGTGAAGAACAATCCAAGGACATAATTCCCAAGCGGAAATCCTTCTTCTGCGGAGGCATAGAAACTGTCGAATGCTTTATACGGATTCCATTCGGTTCCCCAACCGTTGTTTTGAAAAATTCCGAGATTATATAAAGCGACGGGAAGTCTTTTCTCGGCAGCTTTTTCAATCCAATAATAACTTTGTACTGTGTCCGCATCGAAACCGTGTCCAACTAAATAGCGAACTCCTATTTCGTGCGCCGCTTGCGGGTCTCCGTCATTTGCTTTTCTTATCAGCATAAAATTTTCGTAAAGTTGATACGAAACTTCCGACTGATAAAAAAGTGTAAAAGGCATTCGAAACGAATGATTAGGTTTTATTGCTAAACTTTTTGTTGAGTCTTGTGCATTGCCTTGCACTACAAAGAATCCGAAGGTAAAAACGAGGAGAAATTTAATTGGTAGTTTCAGTAGTATTTCTTTCAAATTAAATGTGAATCTTTTTCTTTAAAATAAACTTCTTTAACTTTGTTGCAAAGGATAATAATTGTATATGAAAATTGGAAAATATCGCGTTCACTCACTTTTGTCCGGTGGATTTAAATTAGACGGCGGGGCGATGTTTGGAATAATTCCAAAACTGCTTTGGAGTAAATCTAATCCAGCAGACGAATTAAATAGAATTTCTTTGGTCACACGAAATCTTTTGTTGGTTTCGGATTCCCGGAAAATTTTGATTGATACAGGAATGGGAAATAAGTGGACTGACAAATCAAAAGAAATTTATGATATTGATTTTTCACAATTTACTCTTGAGCGCTCATTAAAAGAATTAGAAATTGAACCGTCTGACATTACCGATGTTTTGCTTACGCATCTTCATTTTGATCACACTGGGGGTTCAACAAAATTAGAGAATGGCAAACTTATTCCTTCCTTTCCTAACGCAAAATATTTTGTGGCGAAAAAAAATTATGAATGGGGGATCAACGCAACTGACCGCGATAAAGGAAGTTATCTGAAAGAAAATTTTCAAGCGCTTTTTGAAAATGGAGCTCTTCATTTTTTTAGTGAGAAAGAACATTTGTTCGATGACGAAATTGCGTTGCTTCCTGTAAACGGACACACCATCGGACAGCAGCTTTTCAAAATATTTGATACAACCACCACCCTTTTGTACTGCGGCGATTTGTTTCCGACGAGTTCACACATTCCGTTACCATACATAATGGGATATGATTTGCAGCCGTTGATTACGCTTGCCGAAAAGAAAGAACTGCTACCAACTGCGGTGGAAGAAAACTGGAAATTAGTTTTTGAGCACGATCCGTTTTTTGCCGCCGCAACTGTTGCAAAAAATGAAAAGGGATTTTCAGTAAGAGAAAGGTTTGAAACATTGTGATTGAATTAGAAGGGTTTACCAAAATTTGTTCGATAGGTGATGTAAAAGAAAATCAAGGAAAAAAGTTCATTGTCGGCTCAGAAGAAATTGCGATCTTCAAAGTTAAAGGAAAGTTTTATGCACTTTCGAATGTTTGTCCTCACCAGCATACGTCAATAATTTACGATGGATTTCTCGACGCCGGGTATGTTTTTTGTCCTGCGCACGGATGGCAATTCAATCTTGAAACCGGCAATCAGCCTGACGGAAGAAGCGGACTATCAACTTACGAAGTAAAAATTCTTGAGAACGAAGTTTGGGTGAAAGTTGTTAAGAAAGAATTGCAATGGTAACCTGTTTAATGAGTCTGTAAAGTAATAATGCGGTTAACTAACAAAATTGTAGAAGATATTTCAAAGCCATTTGGATTCGATCTTGTTGGTTTTGCAAAATTTACAGAATTGAACGAAGAGGTTGAACATTTAAGCGAGTGGCTACAGAACAAATCTAACTCCGGTATGAGTTACATGGAGCGTAACTTAGAAAAGCGGAAAGATGTTCGATTGATTCTGCCGGACGCTAAAAATATTATTTCCTTGGGAATGAATTATTACACGGAGTATCAACATTCAAATGATGAGAATTTCGGAAAAGTTTCGCGCTATGCTTGGGGAAAAGATTATCATTTGATCATTTGGGAGAAACTTGATCAACTGGTTAAAAAGTTAAAAGAAATTGATCCAGCATTTGAAGCAAAAACATATGTTGATACCGGTCCCGTGATGGATAAAGCCTGGGCAGTGCGTTCGGGAATCGGCTGGATCGGCAAACATTCAAATGTGATCAACAGAGAAATGGGCAGTTGGTTTTTTATTGCTACTGTAATTACAAATTACGAATTTGCTGCTTCGGCAAAAGTTGCAGATTTTTGTGGTAGTTGTTCTGCCTGCATTGACGCTTGTCCAACTAACGCTATTGTTCAAGATTTTGTTGTTGATGCTAATAAATGTATTTCGTATTTAACTATTGAAAATAAAGGAGAGATTGATAAAAGCCTTTCCGGCAAATTTGAGAATTGGATTTTTGGCTGCGATATATGTCAGGATGTTTGTCCTTGGAATAAAAAGTTTTCTACCGAAACAATGGAAACGAAATTTCATCCGAAAGAGGGGAATAAAGAAATTGCTCTTGCAACGGTTGAAAATATGAGTGAGGAATTATTTAAAGAAAAATTTGCAGAAAGTCCTATTTTAAGAACCAAATTAAAAGGATTAAAACGTAACGCAGAGTTTTTGCGGATACAAAAAAATGAATCTTCTTCTTAAATGTGTAATCAAACGATAAAGAAAAAATAAATTGGAGAAAATTTAATGGAAAATAATCATCATAAAGTAATTATCATCGGCTCTGGTCCGGCGGGACTAACCGCCGCTTTATATACCGCAAGAGCAAATATGAGTCCGCTTGTACTTGAAGGAATGCAGCCCGGTGGGCAATTAACCATAACTACCGAAGTAGAAAACTATCCCGGATTTGAACATGGCATACAAGGTCCGGAGCTTATGGATATTATGCGGAAACAAGCTATTCGCGTTGGCGCTGATTGCCAATTTAAAGAAGCAACATCGGTTGATTTTTCAAAACGTCCATTCACAGTAAAATCTTACGATGAAGTATTTACAGCGGATACGGTAATTATCGCAACGGGCGCATCAGCTAAACTACTCGGTATTCCAAGTGAAGGAAATTATATGGGACACGGAGTTTCGGCTTGCGCAACGTGCGACGGATTTTTCTTTAAAAATCAAAAAGTGTTGATTGTTGGCGGAGGGGACACCGCGATGGAAGAAGCAAATTATTTATCGCATCACGCTTCGGAAGTAGTGTTGATCCACCGCCGGGAAGCATTTAGGTCATCAAAAGTTATGTCCGAGCGGACTGAGAAAAATCCTAAAATTTCTATGATGCTTAATAAAGTTGTTAAAGAAGTCATCGGCACAGAAGAAGGTGGAAGAAAACAAATGACCGGAGTTTTGCTTGAAGATACGGTAACAAAAGAAGTTTCCGAATTAAAAGCCGACGGTTTATTTATTGCCATCGGGCACCAGCCAAACACAAAATTGTTTAAAGACGTTTTGGAGATGGATGAAGTTGGTTATCTGAAAGTTACTCCTGGTTCAACATACACAAATGTGCCGGGAGTTTTTGCCGCCGGTGATGTTGCTGATAAAACTTACCGCCAGGCGATTACCGCTGCTGGTTCCGGTTGTATGGCTGCCATTGATGCAGAACGATGGTTGGAAGCGCAAGAGGAGTAGTCAGTAATCAGTTTTCAGTTAAAAAAATCCTCCGCATCAAACGGGGGATTTTTTTTGCTACTTAGGTTACTCTATGAAGCATTTAATAGAATGTTGCGGTTTAATTCTTTTTAAATTACTTTTGTTTAAGAAAAAGTGAGTTGATTATGACTTATACAATTATCTACGAAAAAATTAATGATCCTTCTTTTGAGGAAGGTTACTTTTATGCACATCTCCCCGCTCTTGACATTACAACACACGGACTTGGAATTGAAGGCGCCAAAGCTGCCGCTTTAGATTTATTGAAACTTTGGATTGAAGAAAAAAAAGCTAATGGCGGACATTTAGAAAAATATTAAAACAGGCAAATCTTACTTTAGATGAGTTTAAAGAGCTATAAAACATTTACAAATAACAAAGAGAATTTTCCATGGAAAATAAAAATAGTAACCAAATAACTCTTGATAAAATGCTGGAGTCAATTGCCCTATTTCCGCTGGAGGATCAGTTAATTATTTCCGATATTGTACACAAACGAGTTATTGAAGAGAAACGGAAATTATTAGCTAATAGCGTGAAGGAAAGTAAACAAGAATATGACGCAGGTTTAACAAAATTCGGTTCAGTAAGCGACTTTTTAAATGATGTTGAAGAAGAATGAAGTTAAACTGGTCTTCGAGTTATAAAAGAGCTTTCAAGAGAACGGTTAAAATTAATCCCGATGCCCAACAAAAAATTATAACCGTAATGGAAAAGTTAAGCATTGATCCGTTTTCGTTGGAACTAAGAACCCATAAGTTAAAAGGGATTTTAGAAAACTCATGGGCTTGTGCAGCAGGATATGATTTGAGAATTATTTTCAATTTTGTTAAAAACACCGAAACTTCTGAAACTGAAATATTATTAATTGATATCGGTACACACGATCAGGTTTATTGAAAAAACATTTCTAAATAACAGAAAAAGATTTTTGTTGGCTGTAGAATCATCTTCCACAATCTATTCTTTTGAATTGCCACGATTCGCCTCGGCGAATTAGCTCGTTGTATAAAAGAAAGAAAATTAAATTGGCTTTAACCAAATAATAAAGAACAGTTCGGCTAAAGCCTGGAAGTTGTAGGAGAATTTTTAGTCCACGAGCTAAAGCTCATGGCAATTCAGAAGCTCAATTAAATTAACAAAGAGCAAAACGGAATTGATGACTTGCAACGCGCTTTAGCGCGTTGATAAATAAGAAAAAACACGATGGGCTTTAGCCAAATAAAAAATAACGTTTTCAAAAACATATTTGGTTCTAATTCTATATTTTCATAGGTTTGTTCAAAGATTTAAGGGTGTTAGCTAAAGTGTGATGAATTCAGGTAGTAACATATTTGATAAAGTCCGGCAAAAAGTTGAAATCTTCTCCTCAAAATCCACTACAAGATACTTTTTAGCAGAACATAAACCGAAACAATTCTTTACTTCCTCCTTCCAAGTTATAAAATTTTCAACAATAGCAATAAAATTCCGCCCCTTAGCGGAGGCTTACTTTGTGATTGCAGATACTTTCCGGCGGCGAGCAGCCTTAACTATACGGCGAGCAACCTTAGCAATAGGGCGAGCAGAGTCAACTATGTGCCGAGCATCACTTGCAAGATGGCGAGCAGAGTCTGCAATGCGGCGAGCAATATTAGCAATTAGGCGAGCAAAGGCTGCAACATGGCGAGCAGTATCAGCAAAGCGGCGAGAAGACTTAGCAATGTGGCGAGCAGACTTAACTAAGCGGCGGGCAACACTGGCAAACCAATTTATAGGGGTAAATGCCTGGTATTACCCCTTTTCTTCTAAAAATGAACTAAATAAAAGGAGTGCAAATATGGCACATAGATTTCTTTTGGCGGTAATTCTTAGCGTATTTCTCCCGATGTCACTCTTATATACGCAAGCGGCTCGCAGTTTGTTTAAGGGAAACATGTAAAATGATTTCTCAAAATGTATATTATAGGAAACTAATAAACTAAATAAAAGGAGGCTTTCCATGAAAGCATTCACAAAAAAAATACTATTTTTATTAATGGTGTTTATGTTTCTATTTTTAATTTCTTTTCCTGGTTTAAGCCAAGAAAAAGATAGTTCTTCTTCATGGATATTATCCCAATCTGTATTGGGCATAGTTGGTGATAATACTAGAGTATATATTTCTGGAAATGTTGTTGTCTTTATCAATAGTGGTATACCAATACAAATACAAGAATCTAAAATATTCGGCATAGGGTGGAAAATTGAAACTCAAATTCAAAAAATTCCCAAAGAGATCTCCGGAAATTTTTATCTAAAAGATGGGAAAAATTTTAGCTCAGTAGATGTATTCATTACGGTATACAAAAAAAATTCTTGGAGCTTTTTAGCTTTAGGAAAGAGCCTACTGCCTAACTCTGGATGGAACAACTTTGTATGGGATATGTCTGTAGTTAAAAATATAGATAGTATAACAAATTTTTGTGTCTCTTTTCAAACTAATACATTTTTAGTTGATTCAACTGAAAGTGTGATAGAAATGAAGTATCTTGCTTTTGATTCCAACTTGGTAGGAATTTCTGAGAACCCAAAAGAAATTCCTACCAGTTTTGCTTTATCGCAAAACTATCCCAACCCGTTCAATCCTTCAACAAAGATCAAATTCGTCATTCCTATAGCAGGTCAAGTTAATTTGAAAATTTTTAATTCCCTCGGTCAAGAGGTAAAAACTCTTGTTTCCGAAGAAAAAGATGTTGGAAGTTATGAGGTTGAATTTGATGCTTCGAAACTCCCGAGTGGTATTTATTTCTACAAACTTCAAGTAGGGAGTTTTGTAGAAATTAAAAAAATGATTCTAATGAAGTAATTTTAACGTAGAGACGCGGCATGCCGCGTCTCTACAAAATACCAGCTAATTAATTTCTTCTCCAACTTCCTTTTTATTTCCGTATTTGTTGGCAAGAATAAAGCCGACTCCGGTTGACACAAAGATTGAAAGAGGAGTGTAAAATTCTTTTGTTGTCGCATCCTGGAGGAACATTCCAAATCCTAATCCAAGACCGAAACAAGTCATAATGATTCCAATTTTGAGTAGAAGAAATTTGTCCTTTTTCTTCTGCAAAAACTCCTTTATTTCTGTCGGTGAAAGCCCTTTTTCTATTAACATCTGTTTTTCTCTCGAACCGAAATAAATTCCGGTTACAACGATAATTCCGACAATTAAAGTGACAAAAATCGGAATTGAGACTGCTATTACACCTTCCATGGTATTTATCCTTTCTTATGATTTATAAAATTTCTTTTTCTTCTGAACATTATGACAAGTGAGTTTGCGGAAAGGTTACAGAGTCAGTCGGCAGAAGGCAGTTGGCAATCGGCAGTCGGCAAAAACAAGAGGGGGGCATCATTGGGATTTGTCATTTTAGATTTGGAATTTTACAGAGGTACTGTAACTTTTTTAGAAAAACGGTAGTCAAAGGAAGTATGAAACACTTAAGTGACATCGAAATAATTGATTCGGTTCTGCAAGGGAACGCGAATGATTATTCTCTTTTGATTAGCCGTTATAAGCACAAAGCATTTTCTCTGCTAAAACGAATGTTGAAAAACGAAATGGATGCAGAAGAAATACTGCAAGACTGTTTTGTAAAATCTTTCTTCGCATTAAAATCATTTAAAAGAGAAGCTAAATTCTCAACATGGTTTTACCGGATTGTTTACAATTCAGCCGTTACAAAGATTTCCGGTAAAAAAAGGAAAATTGAGCAAGAGATGCTTTCAATTGATAATGAAGATAATCCTCTGACACTATCAGTTCCCGAAAAAGAATTTACTAAAGAGAAGAATGAACTGCTAAATTTAGCAATCCAGGAATTGCCGGAAAATTATTCGGTCGTTATTACGCTTTTTTATTTGGAAGGCATGTCGTGTGAGGAAATAAGTAAAATTATAAATACAAGCGTGAACAATGTAAAAGTTTTGCTTCACCGTTCGCGTTCAGCTTTAAAGGAAGTCATTTCTCAAAAGCATTTGGAAAAGGAATTGTTATGAAACATTTAACTAATGATGAACTTAACCGGTTAGTTGATAATGAATTATCGCAGCAAGAAAAAATCGTGGTGGAACAACATTTATCAGAATGCTCTTTCTGTTCCGATGAATTGAAAAGTTTTAAATCGCTTAATTCATTATTACTTGAGCAGAATGTAGAAGAAGCGCCAAACGGAATTGAATATTTGATCATGAAGAAAATTGTAAGGAAAATGCGCAGTGATAAATCGCAGAAAACATTTTTCAGATTTATTGTTTCTTTATTTAGCTTAGGAATAGCCGCCATTATTGGATTTGTAGGTTACAGAGCATCAAAAACGATCTTTCAAGTCTCTGTAAATAGTGAAATGGCTCAATGGTTCAATCAGACTTCTGCGCAAATGAAATCGGTCATTGGTTTGGTTTTTGGAGAAAATACTCTGCGATCATTTGAAGTAACCATGCTTTTGTTTTTCATTTTGTCAATCTATTTTCTGGTAGAGAAGTACAATGCGATTAGGCATTAGTTTGACTTTGTGACCGTAGGACTGTGAGACATTGAGACGATAAGATGGAAGGGACAAGGATAGTTTTACTTTTTATTCGACTTTACTCCATCAACCATCATACCTCTCCCATCAACCAACTGTAAACATTTCAAAGTCGCTTCAAAAAGGATTATATTTCCAATCAAAAAATGAGAAGATGCAAACAACCATCCATTAATTGGATTGAGTTTGTGCGAGAAGAAATTGAAAGGAAATTCATTGATGAATATAAAATCGGGATACGTTAGCATTATCGGTAAACCAAATGCCGGGAAATCAACTTTATTGAATTCATTTTTAAAGTTGAAATTTTCAATTGCAACGAATAAGCCGCAAACAACGCGCAAAAATATTATCGGCATTTTATCGGAAGAAGAATATCAGATCATCTTTTTAGACACGCCGGGAATTCTTGAGCCGAAATATCTGCTTCAAAAGAAAATGGTCGAAGCTGTTCATTCCGCTGTGGCGGATTCGGATGTAGTATTGGCGCTTGCCGAATGCTCTGCAAAAGGAGTTCATAAAGATATTCTTAAAGAAAATTTAGTAAATGAAGTTTTACAGCACACTTCAAAAAAGAAAATTTTGGTGCTTACTAAGGTTGATCTGATCTCTCAAGAAAAAGTGACGGAGGAGATCGAATCTTTGCAGCAATTAAAAATGTTTGATGAAATTATTGCCGTCTCAGCCCAGGAAAAATTTCAAGTTGATGTTTTGATAAAACTTATTTTGCATTATCTGCCGGAAAATCCAAAATATTATCCCGATGATGTTTTGTCGAGCAGGAACGAAAGATTCTTTGTATCCGAGTTTATTAGAGAAAAAATATTTTTGTTTTACGAAGATGAAATTCCTTATAGCACGGAAGTGGTAATTGAAGATTTTAAAGAACGCGAAGGAAGAAAAGATTTCATTCAAGCGGAAATATATGTTGAGAAAGAATCACAAAGAAAAATCCTAATCGGGAAAGACGGAGCCGGAATTAAAAAATTGGGTGCTGCAGCGCGAAAAGATATTGAAGCGTTTTTAGAACGTGAGGTTTACCTTGATCTTCGTGTGAGAGTTAAAGAAAATTGGCGTAAGAATGAAAACATGCTGCGCTCACTTGGGTATGGCGACGAATAGCAACAGCGGTAAAGAGCACTCAACATGAACAAGAAACAATTTATTGCCGAAGGAGCATTATTCAGCAACACGTTAATCTGGGGTGGAACGTTTGTAATGATTAAATCTGTGTTAACGTTTATTTCTCCGATGATGTTTGTTTCAGTACGTTTTTCAATTGCAGCGCTTTTGCTTCTGCCTTTCGTTTATCCTTTATTTAAAACAATTTCTAAAAAACAATTAAGTGAGGGTTTTCTCCTCGGATTTTTTTTGTACATCGGTTTTGCAGTGCAAACTATCGGACTGCAATATACGACGGCAACGAAATCTGCATTCATTACCGGAACGTTCGTTTTGTTTACTCCAATTCTCCAAACGATAATTGAAAAGCGCGTTCCTACAGCGGGGAATATTCTTGGTGTCCTCTTTGTAACGATGGGAATTATTTTTCTTTCCAGCAAAGAAAATTCTTTGTTCAGTATTTTTTCGGAACTTGGCGAGGGATTTAACATAGGCGATTTCCTTACGCTCATTTGCGCTATATTTTATGCGGTGTACATCGTCTATCTTGATAAAATCAGCGGAAACCATAATCACAGGTTTTTAACGTTTGCGCAGATTTCGGTTACAGGAATATTAAGTATTTTATCCGTAGTTGTTTTTTCGCTTATGCAAATTGAACCTTTGCATATCGTTTTAAATAATGAAGTAATTCTTGCAGTTCTTTATACAACTTTATTTGCAACGATATTAACAACAACTTTGCAGACAAAATTTCAGCAGGCAGTAACTCCAACCAGAGCGAGCATTATATTTTCAATGGAACCTTTATTTGCCGCATTAACGGCCTATTTCTTCATCAATGAAAAATTATCTAATTTTGGATTAACAGGCGCTGCATTTATCTTTTTAGGAATCCTTACTTCAGAGTTATGGCCGAAAAAATAAAAAGTGATTTATCACGTGCGGAAATATTAGCTGGCGGACTTGTTCAAGGAGTCGGTTTCCGTTATTTTGTTTTGCGCACAGCTATGCAGTTGTGCCTAAAAGGTTACGTAAAAAATCTTTATTCCGGCGAAGTACTTGCTGTTGTAGAAGGAGAAAAAATTAAAATCATGGAGCTCTTTGAACAAATGAAATTTGGACCTTCTCATTCATACGTAAAAACTTTTTCAATTATGTGGACATCCTTTAACGCAGAATTTTCAACATTCGAGATAAGACATTGAAACAACCAATTAGAATCGGGAACGGCTTTGACGTTCATCAGTTTGCCGAAGGAAGAAAACTCTTTCTTGGTGGAATTGAGATCCCATTTCACAAAGGTTTACTCGGACATTCCGATGCGGATGTTCTTCTTCACGCTATTTGCGATGCAATGCTCGGCGCACTTGCGCTTGGAGATATCGGAAAACATTTTCCAAATGACGACGCAAGATTTAAGGATATTGATTCCAAATTATTACTTCGACACGTAAATGAGTTGATAAATCAATATGAATATGAAGTCTCCAATCTTGATGCGACGCTGCTTCTTGAAAACCCCAAAATACTTCCGTTTGTTGAAAAGATGACTGAGGTTATTTCAGAGATAATAAATGTTGAACCAAATCAAGTTTCCATCAAAGCGACGACCACTGAAAAATTAGGCTTTACGGGAAGAGAAGAAGGCGTTGCTGCATTTGCTACAGTTTTACTTACTAGAAGAAATTCATAGATGTTTGAACATCTCTTTTCTTCGCTTTCATCATACGATCCAATTCTTATTTATAGTTTGATAATATTTATTCCATTTATTGAAAATTTTTTTCCGCCGTCACCAAGTGATATTGCAATAGTGATTGCCGGTTCGCTTATTATACATGGAACGATCAATTTTTTTATGGCTCTTATTCTTTCAACATTAGGAGGCGAAATTGGGTTTATGGTTCTCTACTATGTTGGACTACAAACAGATAGAAAAATAATTCGTGCCGGGAAATTAAAATTTATTTCTCAAGAGGCGGTAATTAAAGCCGAGTTATGGTTTACAAAATATGGGTATGCACTTATTTTGTGTAACCGGTTCCTCTCGGGAATCCGCGCGGTAATTTCTTTCTTCGCCGGACTTGCAGAACTGAATATGAAGCGAACCTTTATTTATTCTACGATTAGTGCGGTTGCTTGGAATGGTGTACTGCTTGGGCTCGGGATTTTCTTCGGATATAATTTATCTTTAGTTGATAGATTTCTTGTAAACTACAGTTATGGAATCCTTTTTGTAGCAGCCATGATTGCGATTTATTTTTTGGTGAAATATTTATTAAAGCGGAAAGGGTAATGTGCGGTTATTTCAAAAAAAAAAACTGACGGCAGAAGAAACTACTAAGAAGAGAAAAGATATAATTCTACTTTCTTTGAGCGGACTCCTTTTAGCATTAGCCTTTCCACCCTTTCCATTTCATTATTTAATTTTTGTTGGATTGATCCCCTACTTTTTAGTTCTTGAAAAAAGAGAAACACTTGCAGAAATAAATCGTGCGACTTATTTCATGGCATTTGTTTTTTCTTTGCTCACGGTTTATTGGGTGGGGGGTTTTACGGTCGGTAAAGATTATTACTTGATGATCTCCGGATTTGTATTGCTGTTTTTTAATCCGCTTCTTTTTCTTATTGCTTCAACGCTTTTTTATTTCGCATTAAGAACTTTTTCGAGAAAAACAGCCATGTTGCTTTTCCCATTCTTCTGGGTTTGTTATGAGTATTGTTTTTCGCTTACTGATTTCCAATTCCCATGGCTTACGCTTGGAAATTCACAATCAAAGTTTTTACACTTTATTCAACTTGCCGATGTGGTTGGTGTGTATGGACTTTCGTTGATCATTCTTTTTATCAATCTTTTTTTCTTCCTCAGTTACCGCCATTATCTTAAAAAAAGTAACTACAAGATTCCTTTAACAATTGCTTTGCTGCTGGTTATGCTTCCTATTATTTATGGAGTAATAAAAGAAAATTCATTTAAAGAAAGTGGAAAGAAAATTCGTGTGGGATTAGTCCAGCCGGATTTAGACCCGTATGAAAAATGGTCTGGCGGAAATTTGAATGAAATAACCGGGAAGTACCTTTCACTATCGCGTGAAGCCGTAGCGAAAAAAGCTGAACTCGTTATTTGGCCGGAAACAGCTTTGCCGGTTTATCTTCTTTCCGGTCAATATACTGAAGACTTAGATTCAATTAGAAATTTTGTGAACGCCTCCAAAGTTTCTCTTCTTACCGGGATGCCGAATTTTATTTCTTATATGAAGAATGAAAAAGTTCCTTCAGACGCTAAGTATAACCAGGCGGGAGATTTTTATTTTACTAACTACAATGCAATTCTTCTGTTCAATCCTGATAGCATCAGGATTCAATCTTACGGAAAAATGAAACTTGTTCCGTTCGGTGAGCATACGCCTTTTGCCGATCAACTTCCTTTTCTCGGTGATTTAATTAAATGGGGCGTTGGGCTTGGCGGCTGGAACATTGGAAAAGACACCACGAATTTTAAATTAGGAATTAGTCCGCCTGCGGCGGATTACGAATTAGGAGAAACGCAATCAACCAACAACCAACAACTGACAACTAACATCAACGCAGTAGTTTGTTACGAATCGATATTCCCAGAACTAATTGCAGCTTTTGCCCAACGCGGTTCCGAGATGATTGCGGTTGTTACAAACGACAGTTGGTATGGCAATACAAGCGGTCCTTATCAACATAAAGAAATTTCCGTTTTGCGCGCAGTAGAAAATAGAAGAAGTGTTGTCCGCGCGGCTAATGGAGGAATAAGTTGTATTGTCAATCCGCTTGGAGTTACGGTTGCTGAAACAAAAATGTACACCAAGGATGTTTTAGTTGGTAATGTAAGTTTGAATAGCGAGAAAACTTTTTATACCCGTCATCCGTTTCTTGTGCCGGTTACTAGCAGTGTGCTATCATTATGGATTTTTGGGATTTTTATTTTGTTCAAGCTAAAAGCAAAATTTAAAGGATCGGGGAATTAATGTTGTTTCCCTTTTTTAATGTTGTTATTTTTGTTAAAATCAAAATGAAGACGAGGTTTTTATGATACCGAAAAAGAAAACATTTATAACTCCGGAAGAATATTTGGAGATAGAAAGAAAAGCTTCTTTTAAGAGCGAATATTTTAACGGTGAGATGTTTGCCTTAGCTGGAGCTAAAGTCAATCACATCCTTATCAATGGTAATATTAATAGAGAGCTTGGAAATAAATTAAAAGATAAACCATGCAAAGTATTTTCAAATGATTTGAGAGTAAAGATTTCTGCAACAGGTTTATACACATATCCTGATCTTGTTATTGCTTGCGGAGAAACTAAACTTGAAGACGAGGAAATGGATACATTGTTGAATCCAACACTCATTATTGAAATCCTTTCCGAGTCAACCGAAAGTTATGATCGCGGAAAAAAGTTTGAACATTACCGTAATTTGGAATCACTGCAAGAGTATGTGCTTGTCAGCCAGGATAAACCAAAAGTTGAGCAATTTTTAAAACAACAGGACGGTAAATGGCTTTATTCAGAGGTGAATGGAATTGATTCGAGAGCACAGTTCACTTCAATTGAATGTGAAATTGATCTGAAGGAAGTTTACCATAAAGTGGAATTTAAATAGTGAACAAAGTAATTGATCTCCGCAGTGATACCGTAACCAAACCCTCCGCAGAAATGCGTAAAGCAATGTTTGATGCTGAAGTTGGTGACGATGTTTATAAAGAAGATCCTACCGTTAATGAACTTGAACGATTCGGAGCTGAACTGCTCGGCAAAGAAGCAGCTTTGTTTGTTTCTTCCGGTGTTATGGGAAATCAAATTTGTTTAAATGTGTTAACAAATCCCGGTGATGAAGTTATCTGCGAAAGGAATGCGCACATTTTTAATTATGAGTCCGGGTCTCCTTCAGCATTAAGCGGAATACAAATTTATCCGGTTGAAGGAAAACTCGGTGTATTTACTCCCGAACAAGCTGAAGAAGCCATCCGTCCCGTAAGCGCTTATTATATGCCTCGAACAAAGGTTATTGAAGTTGAAAATACCCACAACCGTGCAAGCGGAGCAATTCATCCAATTGAAAATATTATTGCGTTAAAAAATGTTGCAAAAAAACATAATCTCTTTTTTCATCTTGACGGTGCAAGAATTTGGAATGCTTCTGCCGCAACCGGAATTTCCGTTGCAGAATATGCATCGCATTTCGATACTATATCGTGCTGTTTATCCAAAGGATTAGGCGCTCCGGTAGGTTCTCTTATTGCCGGTTCAAAAGAGTTTATTGAAAAAGCATTTCGTATTCGCAAAGCTTGGGGCGGGGGAATGCGTCAATCCGGTTTTCTTGCTGCAGCTGGATTATTCGCTTTGAAAAACAATAGAGAGCGCTTAAAAGAAGATCACGAAAAGACTCAGATGCTTGCAAAAACAATAGCAGCAAATCCAAAATTAAAAGTTAATATGGAAGCGGTGCAAACAAACATCATTATCTTTGAACCGCTTACGATGAGTGTTGAAGTAGCACAAACTAAATGCAAAGAGAAAGGTTTACTTCTTTCTATTGGAACGGCAACCGCCTTGCGCGCTGTAACTCATCTCGATGTTAGCTTTGAAGAAATAGAAAAAGCAAAACAAATTTTAGAAGAAGTATTCTGTTAGAAAGTTCTTAACTTAATCTATTTCATTGCGTACGTTGATTACGGTTTTGAGAAGAATTATTATTTATTTGTAATTTGCTTTTAGTGTTTTGAAGTTTTGTTAATTTATTAGGAGAGATAACTTTCATTTATGGACATTAAAGATTTTAAACATCGAACTTCCGTTACCGTCCGTTTTCACGAAGTTGATATGCTCGGAGTTTGCAATAATGCAGTCTATCTTAACTATTTTGAATATGCCCGTCTCCAATACATAAAAGATTTGGGCTTGCTTCCCGAAGCCGGAATTTTTACCGACGGCGATGTCTATTTTATGGTGAGGAATGAAATCAATTATAAGTCTCATGGATTTTATGATGAAAAATTAGTGATCCACAGCCGCATTTCATTTATTAAAAATTCTTCTTACGGATTTGAGCATATCATTATAAAAGATAGAACCGGTGAGATAGTTGCCGACGGTGCGGGAGTTTTTGTTCACGTTGACGCAAAAACGAAAAAGCCGATCCTCATCAAACAAAAAATGATTGAGGTTGTAAAAAATTATGAACCGGATGTTAAAATTTTAAGAGAAGGAAATCATTAATTCTTGGAGGAATAGTATGGCGACAAAATCAATGAGACAAATCGTTTTTGATATTGAAACAAGCGGGTGTAAGCTTACCGATCTATCCGAAAGCCAACAGGAATACTTACTTCGCGAAGCATTGAAAGAAACGGACGAAACAATCCGCCAACAGAAAACTGATGACGCAGAAAGATTTTTAAGTCTCTATCCGTTCACCGCTAAAGTGGTTGCAATCGGAATGTTTGACGTGCAGAATGAAAAATCTTTTGTTTATTACGAATCCGCCAAAGACGGAGAAACAGAAGAAGAATGGCATTCGGAAGACGGTAAAGTTGTTTATAAAGCTTTTACCGAAAAGGCTATGCTCGAAAGGTTCTGGCACGTAATGGAAAAAACAGACCAGGTGATTACGTTTAACGGCAGAAATTTTGACATCCCGTTTTTGATGATGCGTTCGGCAAAATTAAAAGTTAAACCATCAAAAAATTTTATGGGATATCGGTTCGATACTAAAACTCATGTTGATTTACTTGAGCAGTTTACGTTTTACAGCGCAACGCGAAAATTTAATCTCGATTTTTATTGTCATGCTTTCGATGTGCAGACTCCAAAATCACACGAAATTTCCGGGATGGAAGTGCAAAATTTGTATCAAGCGGGAAGAACTAAAGATATTGCGATATATTGCGGAAAAGATATTGTAGCAACGTACCGGCTTTTCAAAATTTGGGAAGATTATTTAAAGTTTTAACAATAAAAATGCCGGTACAAAACCGGCATTTTTATTTACTTCATTATTTCTCATCTTTATCTTCAATAACAATCTTCTTCACTTTCTTTTTCAATCCTTTTGAAAAAGGTTCTGCTTTTTCCTTATCGCTTTTATGTTCTTCTAAATATTTTTCAGCATCTGCACCTTCAAACATTTCAATTTTTTCACTTCCATTTTCTTTGGTAGTAACAGTTACGACTTTTTTCCCGTTTCTATTTTTAACCACAACAGTCTTTTCAACGTTTTTTGAAGCGGATGAATCAAGGATGTCGGAAATATTAATCTCGATTTCTCCGTCAGGTGCACCGTTATGAAAAACTTTTATTTTTTTCATAGGAGGACCTACCTCATCAAGATCGACATCGTCATCCTCGTTCCAGGAAAAATCATCATCCCCATCAAGAACAATAACTTTTTTTGCCGTCTTCTCAGGCTTTAACATTTTAATCAAGTCAGCGGCTTCCTCACCGGAGAAAGTAGTGGTTCCTTTATCGGTTTTTATTACAATGCTTACGGCTTTTCCTTCAATTTTTTTAGTTTATCCTTTAAACCTTTTTCTTGAGCAAAAGCTTCGGTTAAAATAATGAGACCGAGAATTCCAATAAAAAGAAGTTGTTTATTCATTTTGTTATCCTTTCTTTTCAAATTTAGATGGATGAGAAGGAGAAAAGTTCCATTTGAACGGGCGTAATTTTTTATTCAAACTTAAATTAAATCCTTATATTTAAACAGAAAAAAATAACAATCGAAAAAAATGATAGAACCAGAAATAACTTTAGCATTAGCATTAGAACATGGATTAAATGAAGAAGAATTCGATAGAATTTGCCGGATTCTTGATCGCACTCCCAATTTTACCGAACTCGGAATTTTCAGTGTAATGTGGAGCGAACATTGCAGTTATAAAAATTCAATTGCGCTTCTAAAAACCCTGCCAAGAAGCGGTGGAAAATTACTCGTTAGCGCAGGCGAAGAAAATGCCGGTTTAGTGGACATTGGTGATGGCTTGGCTGTGGCATTTAAAATCGAAAGCCATAATCATCCCTCTGCGGTTGAACCTTATCAAGGGGCGGCAACCGGTGTTGGCGGAATTATGCGTGACATTTTTACTATGGGCGCTAGGCCAATCGCTTCGCTAAATTCACTTCGTTTTGGTTCGCTGAAAGATGCAAGAACCCGTTATTTGTTTAACGGAGTAGTTAAAGGAATCGGTGATTACGGAAACAGTTTTGGTGTGCCTACCGTTGCTGGTGAGGTTTATTTTGATGAATGTTATCAAGGCAATCCGCTTATTAACGCAATGGCTGTTGGAATAGTAAAAATTGGGCAAACAGCATCGGCAACTGCTGAGGGTGAAGGCAATCCGGTGATGATTATCGGTTCTTCAACAGGTAGAGACGGAATTCATGGAGCCACCTTCGCGTCGGTAGAAATTTCAGAAAAATCTGAAGCGAAAAGAACATCTGTTCAAGTTGGTGATCCGTTTACGGAAAAACTTTTGCTTGAGGCTTCATTAGAAATTATTAGAGAAGGTTTGATTGTCGGTATCCAGGATATGGGTGCGGCTGGAATTTCTTGTTCAACTTCTGAAATGAGCGCTAAAGGAAAATCCGGAATGAAGATAGACCTTTCAAAAGTTCCGCTGCGTGAAATTGGAATGTCTGCTTACGAAATTATGCTTTCCGAAAGCCAGGAGCGAATGCTTGTGGTAGCCAAAAAAGGAAAAGAAAATAGAGTAAAGGAAATTTTTGAAAAATGGGATTTGCATTGCGAAATCATTGGCGAAGTTACAAACGATGGGAAATTGGATATCGAATATCTCGGTGAAAAAAAAGCCGAACTGCCTGCGTATGAATTAGTGCTTGGCGGCGGTGCGCCGGTTTATTATCGCGAGACGGAAGAACCAGCCTATTTAATTGAAACAAGAAATTATCCGTTAAATGAAATTCCTCAGCCGGAAAATATTTCCGAAACATTTTTAAAAGTATTCTCCTCTCCAAATATTGTTTCAAAAAAATGGGTGTATGAACAGTATGATTCAATGGTGCGGACTAATACTGTAGTTGGTCCTGGATGCGATGCAGCGGTTGTTCGCATAAAAGGAACGAACAAAGCATTAGTGATGAAAACGGATTGCAACGGAAGATACGTTTATCTCAATCCGAAAGAAGGAACAAAGATTGCCGTTGCAGAATCAGCGCGGAACGTTGTTTGCAGCGGCGGAACTCCTCTTGCTGTGACGAATTGTTTGAATTTCGGAAATCCGTATAAGCCGGAAATTTATTGGCAATTTAGCAAAGCGATTGAAGGAATGGGTGAAGCCTGCCGGTATTTTGATACTCCTGTTACTGGAGGAAATGTAAGTTTTTATAATGAATCTCCCGATACATCCGTCTATCCAACTCCAGTAATCGGAATGGTTGGATTGATCGAAGACTGTAATAATATTATGACTTCTTATTTTAAAAATGAAGGAGACTTGATTTATCTGCTTGGTGAAGATCATGAAGAAATCGGTGGCAGTGAATATTTAAAAGTGATTCACGGAGTTGTTGCCGGGGATGCGCCGAAAATTGATTTGGGAAAAGAAAAACATTTGCATGAAATTGTTTTGGAATTGATAAGTAAAAAGTTAATCAATTCTGCTCATGATGTTTCTGATGGAGGCATCATTACGGCACTTGCTGAATGCTGTGTGATGAACGAAGAAAAACAATTTGGAGCAGAGATATCACTTGATATTGCTACGCGGGAAGATTTTTCATTCTTTTCAGAATCGCAATCACGCATCATTGTTTCTGTTCCGAAGGAAAAGAAGGATGAAATCGATGCTTTTTTAATTAGCAAATTTTTTCCGGTTTCACGGATAGGGAAAGTGGGAGGGAAATCATTTCTAATTAATGGCCACAATCTTAATCTTCTTTTGCTGTCGAATATATATTTTAATACGATAAGTAAACTGATGGATTCACAATTATAATGATGATAAATCGTTAATGATAGGATACTTTAAAAAATTCTCGTTGCTTTATAAAATCTCTCCGGTTTTTAAAAAGTTTGTCGATTCCCCAAAGTATTATGCGGTTGGATTGTATGATAATACCGATAAACATCATCTTTTCCTTTTTGCCGGTGGACTTGCGTTTTCGCTCTTCGTCTGCATTATCCCTTTTAACCTTATTCTTTTTTGGATACTTGGTTATTTTTTAGATTCTTCATCAGTTGAAATGCAAATTAATCATTTGATTGATACAATTATTCCATACGCAGTTTATGCCGATTTTGCAAAAAATATTTTGTTCAAGAGAATTAATGAAGTAATTGAATATCGGAATATTGCAGGATTTATTGGAGTCATTGGACTATTCTTTGCAGCCAGCGGATTCCTAAGCAGTTTAAGAACCGTTCTGAATAAAATATTCGGCGCTCCGGAAGATATAAATTTTCTCCTCGGGTATTTACGTGATTTTATAACGATCATTATTGTCGTTTTTGTTTTTCTTGTTGCAACGATCTTTTTACCTTTAATTGATATTCTTCGTCAGTCCTCGCAGCAATACAGTATTTTTGAATTTCTCCAATACGGTATTTTTCAAAAAATTTTCACATCGCTGTTATCGGTAGTTTTGATCTATTCACTTTTTTCATGGCTTTATAAATTTGTTCCCACAATAAAAATATCGAAAAAGGGAGTAAGGTTTGGAGCGATGTGGGCGGCGTTATTGTGGGAAATAGCCAAACAAATTTTTGGATTCTACATTTATAATTTTGCTTCGTACGGAAAAATTTATGGAACGTATGCGCTCGCAGTTGTTATTGCTTTTTGGATATATTATTCGGCGGTCGTTTTCATCATCGGGGCGGAAATGGGAAAACTGTTCCATGAAAAAAATAGATCAGCAAAAAAGCCCTCTCAAATTTCATTGTTCCCGAAATAGTTAAAAGCAATCATTGTTTAGAAGATATTATAATTCAATCCGACTGATGTCCCTATAATTTTCGGATTTGAACCTTGCTTTGTAAAGCTTGAATTTATGGTAAGATAAATATTGTTTTCTACATAATACCAGAAAGCGGCATCTAAGTTATGGACAGGTTCCGCTACTAATCCAGGTTGTTTTACATAATCAAACTTATATCCTGAAACAAAATTAATTCGGTTGCTTAATTCGTAAATGAAATCAAGATTAGTGCGAACCGTATATTTTTTGAAATATAAACTATCGAGCGGAGAAAACACATCTATTTTAAAATTGATTTGTGTATCCCAACTGACCGGAAAAGAATATCTGCCGCTCAAACTTGCATTAGGAGAACCAACGGGAGAACGGTCTTTTGTAGAAGTAGGAATTAAAATTCCCGCAGAAGTTACCCAGCCGTAAAATCGATCATTTACTTTTTCGTTGATATTGAATAATACTTGGCGCATCCTTTGAATACCAATCGAGCCAACACCTCCGAATTCATCAATTAAACCACTTTTTTGAATTTCCTTTTCGATATCGTCAAACCAAAATGTTTCAAAAGTAGCTTGATATACTTCTTCATATTCTTTTTGGCGGTCAATAATATTTGCAATGGCAATCATCGTTTCTTTCGGAAGATTCCCTTTGATGACGTTATCGTGCAGCAAATGTCCTTCAATACGAACGGCTTTTGCAAGTGCCGTGGCGTTGATATATCTGCCATAACCGAATCCTACGGTAATATCCGAAGCGATTTGACGATAAATGTTTTCATGCTGTAGCACTAACTGTGCCGATCCAAAAAAATCTGCGCTCTCTAAAAAATATTTTTGAAAACTGGCGTCAATCTTTACGTTATGATTGTATTGAGCAAGATTTTTTCCGCCGATTGCATCAACATTTAAAAACCAGGCAAGGGGAAGAGATGAAAAAAAGGTCTTGTAGAGTACTTTTCCGCGTGCATCGTTTGACGTAACCGTCGAGCCGTTCTGGGACCAACTCCAATTACCGTCAAAACGGAAGACAGTAGCGCGGCTAACCGGCACCTGGTAATCGGTTACGTTTACTTTCTGACCAAACGTTAAACCGATTTCGACGAAAAAGAAAAGGATGAAAAACGAAAAGCTCCTTTTCATAACTGCTCCGATTGGTTTTTGAAAAAATTCTGAAGCAAAATAGAAAAATATTTTTAAATATTCTTGACTTACTTAAAAAAACTCCGTAATTTTAATCAGACAAAAATATCTGATTTATATGGCAATAATATTTTCAAGAAAATGTGAACTCGGAATCCAAGCTGTGCTTTACTTATCTTCGGTTGAAGGGAGAAATGTAATTCCCTCCGAAGAAATAGCACGCGAATTAAAAATTCCAAAAGAATTTATTTCGAAAATTCTTCAGGAACTTACCTCAAGCGGGATTGTTTCTTCTAAAAAAGGAAAAATGGGAGGATTTTCTTTAGCAAAAAATCCGAACAAGATCCATTTACTTGATATTGTTTTGGCAATAGATGGTTCGGAAATCTTTTCGAAATGCGTGCTGGGATTTCCCAACTGTTCAAGCGAAACCCCCTGTCCTATGCATAATACTTGGTCTCAGCTTATTGATGAGACATTTAAAATGTTGAATGAAGAAACCATTGATCAATTTAAACATAAAACTCTCAGAAAAATAGAATCATTGAAGTAACATGAAAATCGGAAAGCAAACCTTGATTGTAACAAATGAGCACGGTTCATGGATTGTCTTATTTGTACCCATGCTTATAGGAATTCTTTCAACAAAAAATCTTTCGATTGCCATACTTCCTCTTTTCTTCCTTGTTCTTTTTTCGTTTATGCTGTACAAACCTGCAGAACTAATATTTTATGAATGGGTTGCCGGACGAAGGAAAAGTCAAAAATATCAAACTGCGTTAGTATCATTCTTTTACTACGGATTCTTTGCCGCCGGTTTTTTAGTTTATGAAATTCTTTTCTTACAAAAATATTTACTGCTGGGTTTTGGAGCTGTCGCTGTCATCATTTTTCTAATAAGCGTTAATGTTCGATCTTCCGGAATACTTTCATTTTTACGAGAATTTCTTGGTATCGTAATTTTAACATCTACTGCACCAATTGCAGTTTATTGTTTAGAAAATAGGATTACTGATTTTGCAGTCACGCTTTGGATTCTAAACAGCTTATTCTTTTTCTCCGGGACGTGTTATGTTAATCTCCTAATTGATAGACTTTCTGAAACAAAAGGGAAGAGTATGAATGAAAGAAAAATTTCTTCAAAAAATATTCACTTTGTTTATCATTTAGCATTGAGTTTCTTCCTTATTTCGTTTGTCATTGTTTTTCCGAACCAATATTTCAAAGCGCTTGCTTTTATCCCAATGGTTGTTCATGCATTCACTGCCTATTTTTCGGGAAGGATAGTAAAGGACTTTAAAAAAGTCGGATTAACACTTTTAGGCTATTCATTGTTTTTTGCTTTGTTTATTTCGATACCATAAAATTTTTTGCAAGATTATCAGACTATATTATCCGATAATGAGAAAAGTTAACATCATAAAAAATAGAGAAAAATCAGTACAGAAGTACCGGTTTACTTTGCAAATAATTTTTTCGTTGCTCTGTCTTTGGATTGGTGTTGAATTTTTTCTTTTTGCAAGATATTTAGAAAGTGGCGGCACAGCAACGTTTTATCAGCGTCCTCCGGGTGTAGAAGGTTTTCTTCCGATCAGTTCGCTAATGAGTGTTTACTATTTTTTCTTAACCGGTTCGGTACACGAAGTCCACCCTGCGGGCTTCTTCATCTTTATTGGAATAGTCGCAGTTTCATTTGTCTTCGGAAAATCTTTTTGCAGTTGGCTCTGCCCGATAGGGTTTCTCTCAGAACTCGTTGCTGATTTTGGAGAAAAATTATTCGGAAGAAAAATCCGTATTCCGAAATTTTTAGATTATCCGCTCCGCAGTTTAAAATATTTAATCCTGGCTTTCTTCTCCTATTCCATTTTTATGGGTATGGATGCGCTAACGTTGAAATTGTTCCTCGATAGCCCCTACAACATTATTGCAGATTTAAAGTTGTATTACTTTTTTGCTGATATCAGCAGGTTTTCTATCATCGTGCTTTCCGTACTGTTAGTTTTATCAATTTTAATCAGAAATTTCTGGTGCAGATTTTTGTGTCCCTACGGTGCGTTGCTTGGCATTTTTTCACTGCTCAGCCCAAACAAAATAAAACGCAATGTTTCAAGCTGTATTGATTGTGGATTGTGTGCAAAAGTTTGTCCTTCTTCCATTAAAGTTGATAAAGTAAATATTGTAATCAGTGACGAATGCACTACGTGTATGAGTTGTGTTGATGCATGCCCCGTTACCGATACGCTTTTCCTTCAGCCTATAAAAATGAAAACCGTAATCAACAAGAAAATAGTAACCTATGGTGTTATAGGCATTTTTATTGTCATTACCGCAATAGGGATATTTACCGGAAAATGGCAGAACAACTTAACAAGAGAAGAATATCTTTTACTCTATAAAAACTTAGATCGAATTGGTCACGTAAGTAATTATGATGAAATTGAAAGTGACACAACTTTTACAAACAACAACACACTAAAGAGATAACTACGAAAGAGGATTCTATGAACAACATGAAAAGATCACGACTTGCGCTTGTACTTTTTGCGGCGGGAGTTTTTCTTTCTTTTTCATTCTTGAGTTGCGATAAAACCGGTTCTTCGGAAATTGAAGGAGTGGAAGATGTTATCTTAACTGATGCGCCGTATGTACCACCTCCAATTACCCGAACGCATCCGACAAAAGTTATTGTTAATTTGGAAACGCAGGAAGTTGTAAAGAGATTAGCAGATGGAGTCGAATATGTTTTCTGGACTTTCGGCGGCAGCGTTCCCGGAAAATTTATAAGAGTGAGAGAAGGCGATTTGATTGAATTTCATCTTCACAATAATCCATCGAGTAAGATGCCTCACAACATAGACCTTCACGCGGTAACTGGTCCCGGTGGAGGAGCAGCTTCGTCATTCACAGCACCCGGACATTCTTCTACTTTTTCATTTAAAGCAATAAACGCAGGATTATATGTCTATCACTGCGCAACAGCTCCCGTTGGAATGCATATCGCAAATGGAATGTATGGTTTAATTTTAGTTGAGCCGAAAGACGGTTTGCCCAAAGTGGATAAAGAGTATTACGTCATGCAAAGCGAATTCTATACCGAAGGCAATTATGGAGAACCAGGAATACAACCATTCAGTCAGGCGAAAGCGGTTGATGAAAATCCATCTTATGTTGTGTTTAACGGTTCTGTCGGAGCTTTAGCGGGGGATAATGCAATTACCGCTAGCGAAGGAGAAACAGTAAGATTATACCTTGGAAACGGTGGACCGAATTTGATTTCTTCATTTCATGTTATTGGTGAAATTTTTGATCAAGTGTATGGTGAAGGAGGAACAAAAGTTAATCAAAATAATGTGCAGACAACGCTTATCCCTGCCGGCGGTTCTTCAATTGTAGAATTTAAATGCGAAGTGCCGGGAACTTTTATATTAGTTGATCACTCTATTTTTAGAGCGTTCAACAAAGGTGCGCTTGGAATGCTCAAAGTAAGCGGCGGACCTCAAATCGAAATTTATTCCGGTAAACAAAAGGATGAAGTGTATCTCGGTAACGGTAATCCGAGTGAAGCTTTGTTAAAGGCAAATCTGCTCAACGGAGCACCCGACCCGAATAAAAAAATGTCGAAAGAAGAATTACTCGCTTTCGGTAAAACGGTTTTTTCTTCATCATGCCAGGCTTGTCATCAAGCAGACGGAAAAGGACTGTCGAATGTTTTCCCGCCTCTTGCACAATCAGATTATTTATTAAAAGATAAAGAACGCGCAATTGCTACCGTTATCAAAGGATTGCAGGGCGAGATTACGGTGAACGGCAAAAAATTCAATGGTGTTATGCCTCAGCAAGTGCTTGATAATATTCAGATTGCGGCGGTTCTAACGTATGTTCGTAATTCATTCGGAAACAAAACAGATATCGTTACTCCGCAAGAAGTTGAAAAGGTAAGAGGAAAATAATAATGAAACACGAGAAGAGTGTTATAGTCATTTTTTTTCTTTTTCATCTGTTTCTTTCGCTTGCAATTCCACAAGTGAAAGTAGTTCAACATGAAAAAGAAAAAATGGTGCTCATTCCAGGTGGTTCATATAAACCTTTTTTTAGTGATTCGAACAGCGCGAAAATTGTTAGGATAAAATCTTTTTTGGTAGATAAGTATCCCGTTACCAACGAAGAATTTCTTTCATTTGCAATAAAGAATCCGCTCTGGCGAAAATCGAAAGCGAAAAGAATTTTTGCTGACGCTAATTATTTAAGTCATTGGAAATCGGATTTTGAATTAGGTGAAAACGTAAATCCCAAAAGTCCAGTTACAAATATTTCATGGTTCGCCGCAAAAGCCTATGCTGCTTCATTCGGAAAAAGACTTTCAACGATTGCGGAATGGGAGTATATCGGCAGAGCCAGTGCATCCAAAGCAGATGGAACAAAAGACAGCGAATATAAAAAAGCAATTTTGCGGTGGTATTCCCTCCCAAATACAAAAGGCTTACAAGCAGTTGGAAAATCAAAACCGAACTACTATCACGTGTATGATTTACATGGTTTGATTTGGGAATGGGTGCTTGATTTCAACACCGCATTGGTAACAGGTGAATCCCGCGGAGATACCAATTTGGAAAGAAATTTATTTTGCGGCAACGGCGCTGTCGGTTCTTCCGATTTCTCTGATTACGCCGCTTTTATGCGCTTCGGTTTTCGAAGCAGTTTGCAGGCAACGTACGCAATTCACAATCTTGGGTTTAGATGTGTAAAAGATTTAGCTATTAAGGGAAAGAAAAAATGAAAAAAGAAATTTTCGTTATAAGTAAAATATTTTTGCTCACATTTTTAGCGGTTGGGATTCTTTCCTGCGGAAAAAGCGAAGAGAATAAAGTTGAATTGAAAACAATTGAAGCTAAAACTGATACAACAAAAAAATCTTGTTGCAGCGAAGATTTTGGTGAAGCAGAATACAGTGATAAATCAATCTATCAATTAACCGGAACTTGGAAAGATCAAAATAACAGGACCTTACAGCTTGGAAAATTTCAAGGGAAGAAAGTAGTGCTGGCGATGTTCTTTGCAAGCTGCACGTACGCATGTCCCATCATCATTAACGATATGCAGAGAATTGAAAAAAGTCTATCGAACGAAAAACTTGCAAACACGCAATTTGTTTTTATTTCAATCGATCCCGAAAGAGATTCACCGGAGAAACTGCTTCACTATGCAAATGGAAAAAATTTGGATTTACACCGATGGTCATTGTTGACGGGAAAGAATGACGATATCCTTGAGCTTGCTGCCCTGCTCGGTTTTAAATTCCGCAAAGATGCGAATGGAGATTTTTCGCATACCAATATGATTACACTTCTGAACGAAAAAGGAGAAATCACTTTTCAGCTTATCGGTTTGAATCAAGACATAAAAGAAATAATTAAAAAAATATAAAAAAGGAAAAATCATGAACACAACACAAATAGTAAACATCGAACAAAAAACGTTATCTGAAATTGTTACGGATGATTTCAGATCGGCAGCAGTTTTTGAAAAACACGGATTAGATTTTTGCTGTCATGGCAATAGAGCATTGATTGATGCAGCGAGCGAGAAACAAATTCCGGCACAAGACCTTGTTGATGAGCTATCAGTGGCTTTTCAATCGAATGAATCTTCCGCAATTGATTTCAATAAGCTGGAACTGGATGCATTAGTAGAATATATTATCAATACTCATCACTCATTTGTTCGGGAAAAACTTCCATTTATAACTGAACTAGGGAAGAGAGTAGTGAATGCTCATGGACCTAATCATCCGGAAGTAATAGAAATCGCTCAACTTTTTGCCGGTGTAAAAGCTGAATTTGAAGGACATTTGGTGAAAGAGGAAATGATCTTGTTTCCGCAAATAAAAAAATTAGCGGAAGTGAAAAGAGGAGAGGCAGAATATATTCGTCCTCCTTTTGGCTCGATTGTTCATCCAATTCGTGTAATGGAAGCAGAGCACGAAAATGCCGGAGCTGCATTCGACTCAATTAAGAAATTATCCAATAACTATAATCCACCGGCTGATGCATGTAACACGTTCAAAGTCTATTATGCCGAATCAGAAAATTTTGAAAACGATTTACACAAACACGTCCATTTAGAAAACAATATCTTGTTCCCCAAAAGCTTAATTTTAGAAAAAGAAAATCAGTGAATTAAATGAAAAGACATTTATCACTCATCAATTTTTCACGTGAACACCACAACGCCCTAATTCTTGCGCAAATTCTGAAGAAGAACGGGCCAAATTTTAGAGACCTTCCTTCCGGTGATGAAGGGAAACGCATTTATACACTCTCATTTTATGATAGGGAATTGACAAAACACTTTCATAATGAAGAGATCTTCTTCTCCTTCGTCAATCGCCAGAGCAGCCTCTTAACCGAAGAGACTGCGCTGCTCATTGCCGATCATAAAAAACTGGCGAAGTGGATCCAACATTTACCAAAAGCCGTCAATCTCGAAAATATACTGGATAAAATTGGAGTGCTTTTAGAAAAACATATTCGTTTTGAGGAGCGAATCTATTTTCAAAAAGTGCAGGAATTATTTTCCGAGAAAGAGTTGGATGAATTGCTAACACTCCTTTCTCCGGGACATTCAAACCCAAAGAAAGTTTCATAGAAAAATATGAAGAATGAAAATTTTTATAACGCGGTTTCTCCTTTTTATGATTCGATGATCTCCTTCGAAAAATCTCTACAAAAAAGAAAAGCATTTTATACCACTGTGTTTGCTCAGAAAAATATCAAAACCGTCGCCGATCTCGGGTGTGGTTCCGGGTTGGATTCATTGGCTTTAGCGGGCATCGGTCTTGAAGTTTGCGGATTTGATCCCTCCGCAGAGATGATAAAGTTGGCAAACCAAAATGCCGGAAAAGTAAAAGCCGAAATTAATTTTTATCGTAAAGGTATCCTTGAGATTCCCGAAAAGTTTACCAACAAGTTCGACTGCGCAGTTTCATTCGGCAATACCCTGGCTAACTTAAACCAAAACGATTTAGAATTGGCATTTCAGAAAATATTCAGGCTTTTAAAACCGCATGGATTTTTTCTCCTTCAAATATTAAATTACTCCCGGATAAAAAAACAAAAAGAAACGGTCATCGGTTTTACAGATAAAGAAGACTCGTTTATCGTTCGATTCAATGAATTTTTAAAAGATGAAATGAACTTCCACTTTTTATCGGTCAATAAAAAGATGACTTCCGCTTCTAGCCATTACAGCACAAAGATCTACCCGCATAAACAAAAATTTATTTCTGGTTTACTTCAGCAAGCGGGTTTTTCAAATACAAGATATTATGGAAACCTAGCTTTAGAAAAATTCAATACAACTAATTCAAAAGACCTTCTCATTTTCACTCAAAAAACTTAAATACAGAGAAAATATGAATCTTCTTAAGAAAACTATTAAAGTTTTTGCTCCGCCGCCGAATTGGCGAGTTTATGTCTTCACAACACTTGGTGTTCTGTTCGGATTGCTCTTGGTGGTTTTTAGAATTTCAAATGCATCATCATACTTATCTGACGATCCGGTTGTCTGCATGAATTGTCACGTTATGACCCCTCAATTTGCCACCTGGCAGAAAAGCAGTCATGCGCGGGTTGCAACATGTAACGATTGTCATGTGCCTCAAGATAATTTTGTCAGAAAATATCTTTTCAAAGCCAGAGACGGAATGAGACATGCAACCATTTTTACTTTACGACTCGAACCGGAAGTAATTCACATCAAGGATGCAGGTGCCGGAGTGGTACAAGAAAATTGCATCCGGTGTCATTATCAATTTATTAACACATCTTCGCTTGTATCAGTTACAAAAAAACAATCAGAACATGACAATGGAAAATTGTGTTGGGAATGTCACCGCGAAACGCCTCATGGAAGGGTTAATTCGCTTTCCTCTTTTCCTTTTGCGCGTGTACCGCAGCTTACTCCGGTTATGCCTGAGTGGCTCGATAAATTTATTCAATCTGAAACTAAAAAATTAAAGTAAAGGTAGAGCAATGAAAAAAATTCAACAAATTATTTCAGAAAAACCATGGATGGCGTATGTATTTTTTTCCGCTACGGTTATTGTAGTTTTCCTCATCGGATTATTCGGCGCTTCAGTTATTGAAAGAAGAAGCGAAGCCGTGCAGCGCTTTCAAATTGTAAAACCAATTGCCGAATGGGAACCGAGAAATGAGGTCTGGGGCGAAAATTTCCCGCGCGAGTTTGAATCTTATTACAAAACTTCTGAAACAACATTTGCAAGCAAGTATGGCGGTTCGGCTGATAGAGATATGCTTACTCAAAATCCAAACCTTGTGGTTCTTTGGGCAGGGTACGCATTTTCAAAAGATTATAATCAAGGAAGAGGGCATTTCTGGGCGATAAAAGATATTCGCAAAACATTAAGAACTAACGCTCCTCAACCTGCAACATGTTGGACATGCAAGTCAACCGACGTTCCTCGGCTGATGAAGGAAATGGGTGTTGCTAATTTTTATAAAAAAGGCTGGAACGATTTAGGCGAGCAGGTTGTAAATGTCATAGGTTGTCAGGATTGCCATGATCCTCAATCAATGAATTTGAGAATAACACGCCCGGCATTAATTGAAGCATTTAAGGATCAAGGAAAAGATATTTCGAAAGCTTCGCATCAAGAAATGCGCTCGCTGGTCTGTGCACAATGCCATGTTGAATATTATTTTAAAGGGAAGACTGAAAAATATTTAACCTTTCCCTGGCAAAATGGATTTACCGTTGAAGCTATGGAAAAATATTATGATGAAGTTGAACATGTTGATTTTGTTCACGCGTTAAGTAAAACTCCGATCTTGAAAGCGCAGCACCCCGATTATGAAGTTGCACAATTTGGAATTCATGTCGAACGAGGTGTTGCCTGCGCCGATTGTCATATGCCGTATAAAAGCGAAGGCGGTGTTAAATTTACAGATCATCATATTCAAAGTCCGCTCAATAATGTATCGCGTTCATGTCAGGTTTGTCACCGTGAAAGCGAAGTAACATTGATTAAGAATGTTAATGACCGTCAGGATAAAATTACTGAAATGCAGTTGACCGCAGAAAATGTGCTTGTAAAAGCGCATCTCGAAGCAAAAACTGCATGGGATAAAGGAGCAGTCGAAGAAGAAATGAAATCCGTTTTAAAACTCATTCGTCAAGCGCAATGGCGGTGGGATTATGTTGCCGCTTCACACGGCGGAAGTTTTCATGCTCCTGTTGAATGCGCAAGAGTACTGGGTTCTTCAATTCAGAAGGCACAAGAGGCAAGGATTGAACTTTCAAAAATACTTACAAAACTTGGTGTTCATACTCCGATAACGATGCCGGATATTTCTACAAAAGAAAAAGCCCAGAAATTCATTGGCTTGGATATGCTGAAACTCAAAGCTGACAAACAAGTTTTCATTTCAACTGATGTTCCCGTGTGGGATAAAAAAGCAGCCGAACGTCAATCTAAAATGAAATAAGTTTTTTCACTGACGCTGTCCCAAAAGTATTGTTTGGATTGTAAAACGAACTTTAGTTCGTTAAATATTAGTCAAAAGCGAAATAAATTTCGCATTACAATTAACAAATTTTACTATTGAGAAAGCCTCGTTTTAACAAAAATTACTAATTAGAGGAATAAATGAAATCAATAGGTAGTGCACTGATCACAATTATTTTGTTTTCGGGAGTTTTCGCTCAAGAAAAAACTGATGATTGGAAAATCACCGGACAAGTTCAATTACGCAGTGAGTTAGATGGAAGAGATCTTTCTAATAAAACTTATCCGCTTACTTATACATCTCTCCGAACAAGGGTTGGTGTTGCAAAGACCTTTGAAAAATCGGATTTAGTTATTCAAATGCAAGATTCAAGAATTTTTGGTGAAGAAGCAACAACCCTCTCTAATTCAAAAAATCTTGATCTCCATCAGGCTTATGTTAAACTTAACAATCCGTTTGAATTGCTATTAACCATGCAAGCCGGAAGGTTCGAAGTAGCTTATGGAACGGAAAGATTTTTTGGCTCTGCCGGCTGGCATTATGTTGCGCGCTCGTTTGACGGAGTCCGCTTCTCGTTTGATCTTGGTGCAAAAACAGATTTGTTCGCATTAACGCACAGCGACGTTAGTTCATACATCGCAAATGCACTTCCGGGTACTTACAGGTATCCTGCAAAATATGATTCAAGTTATTCCATTTACGGTTTTTGGATGAATAAAAAAATAAATGATGTACATACTGCCGATTTCTTTGGCTGGTATGAGGTCAACAGAAAAAAATCAAATTTAAAAGAAAAAGATGTAAGTCAATTTACCATTGGTGCTAATCATAATGGAAATTATGGTGATTTCTCTTCTTTAACTGAAGCGGCTTTTCAAACCGGCAAAAGAAAGAACCTAAAAGTATGGGCGTATTTAATATCACTGCAAGGAGGATATAAATTGAATGAAGTAAAGTTTGGATTAGCAGTTGACCTCCTTTCCGGAAACACTTCAACCGATACAGAAAATAATAATGTTTTTAATCCGGCATTTAGCAGCGGGCATAAATTTTACGGTTACATGGACTACTTTATTAATATTCCGGCAAACACAAATAACTTAGGACTGAACGATTATTATTTTATGATTGATTGGATGCCGAAAAATTCAAAATTTGCTCTTAATACAAATGTTCATCATTTCACCTCTAATAAACATGCTGTAAGCGGAGAAAACATTTTCGGGCAGGAAATTGATGTTACCGTAAAATATAATTTTGTAAAAGGTACAACAATTACCTGGGGTGGCAGCGCATTTCTTCCCGGTAATTTGATGAAGTCAATTTTCAAAACTGCGATAGGGGAAAGAAACGATACGGCTTTTTGGTCTTATGTAATGATAACCGCAAACTTATAAAGTTTGTAAAATATTCTGTCTGATTAGTCTAAGTAGATGATAGAGAGACGGTTGTAATTCTTTACTAATTACATATCGCCCCAGCGGTAAACAATAGCAAGTGTTAACCCTGCGTGGGAAGGATTAAAACTGGTTCCGGTAGAATTTGTAAAAACTTTTTGTTTCCACTTTGCCGTTCCTAAAAATCCGATTGCTTCTATTGCAACAGCCCAATGTTGACTGAAGTTTAGTTTTGTTCCTAATCCTCCGCCGATGCTTACTCCGGTCATTGACAAATTTCCTAAAAAATTATTCTGTAAAGTGCCGTTTACTAAGTTTATACTTGCAAAGCCGTATGGTTCAAACGATCCTCTAGAAAATGTCCAACGACCGTCAACTCCAATATTAATGCAAGCCAAATCAAAGGTTTCGTTTTTCAACTCTCCACTTGGTAAAGTAACCGCCACGTCCCCGACAGTTTGCGTATAACCTTCGAGCAGAAAACCGAAAGAAAGATTCGGATCAATTATATAATGCATCGCAAAATTAATAATGGCTTCGGGAGAAGCTTTTACTTTTTCAATTTCTGTTTTAAAAATATCATTTTCAAATGCAGTGCCACTTCCAAAGCCTACACTAACTTCAAACTTTTGTAAACTCTGCTCATTGACTAACGATTGCGGGAGAATTTTTATGGTAATCGAAATGGAAAAAAGAAAAAGAAAAAGCACAAAAATTAGTTTCATAATAACCTCTACTTTCTGGCTAAAAAAGACATAGCAATAGTAAAAAAGTTTGCAATAACTTCCTAACGGTCATAAACCTATGGGATTTTAAAATCCCCGTCGGATTTCACTTACTTCCATTCTTTCTCTCTCCATCTTTTCTTATATTACTAATGTATGTTACGCAATTTTTATATGGAGAGATTTTCATAATCATAATCCCAATCTTAATCCTTTTTATTCATAGGTTTTAAAGCAGATTAAGATTAAGAAAAAGATTAAGATTAAGATTAAGATCAAGGAAACCATCGAGAATAATCTTCATTTTTTGCGTAACATCAGGTATTAACAAATTTTATTACAATTACAGATTACAAAACCGTGTTAGCAAAAAGTATTCTTTTTATTCTTCCGAAAAAGAATTTTAATGAAGTGGAATTTCTTACAACCAAACGCCTTCTGGAAAAAGGGGGCTGTTCGATTTTCATTGCTTCGGATGCAAATTCTTTTTGTGAAGGGAAAAACGGACTGAAAGTAAAAAATGATGTCTCGCTTTTTAATATTAATGAAAATAATTTCGGCGGGATTGTTTTCATCGGTGGAAGCGGAGTTAAGGAATATTGGAACAATCAGTTCCTTCACAAAATCACCAAGAAATTTTTCGAGAAGAAAAAAATTACTGCTGCAATTTGCTCTGCCCCCGTAATTTTGGCGAAGGCGGGCATCTTAAAAAATGTAGCGGCAACTTGTTACCCTGATGATAAAGCGGAACTTATAAAAGCCGGTGCAGAGTTTAAAGATGAAAATGTAATTGTTAGAAAAAATATTATAACGGCAAAAAATGCACAGGCAAGTGAAGAATTTGCAGAAGCAATTTTAGCTAAATTAAATTCCTAATGTCGCCACAGGTTCCTAATTCGTAATTCCTAATTCCTAATTAAATGAAGTATTGTAACAGTTTAACAGAATTTTCCCGGTATAAAACAAGAGAAGTTTTTATCGGCGATATTCCGCTTGGCGGAAATAATCCCATCCGCATCCAATCAATGACGACAACCAATACGATGGACACTATCGCAACGGTTGAACAAACCATCCGGATGATAAACTCTGGTTGCGAATACGTTCGTATAACTGCTCCAAGTTTAAATGAAGCACAAAATCTTTCCGAAATAAAAAAAGAATTAAATCGGCGCGGATATACCGTTCCCTTGATTGCTGATATTCACTTTACTCCAAACGCAGCAGAACTTGCTGCAAGAATTGTGGAGAAGGTGCGCATAAATCCCGGCAATTATGTTGATAAAAAAAAATTTGAAACGATTGAGTACACGCAAAAAGAATACGATGAAGAAATAGAACGCTTGCACGAACGCTTCACACCGCTTGTTAAGATTTGTAAAGAATACGGCACGGCGATGCGCATCGGGACAAACCACGGTTCACTTTCGGATAGAATTTTAAGCCGCTACGGCGATACTCCGCTTGGGATGGTTGAATCCGCTTTGGAATTTTTACGCATCTGCGAAGAGAATAATTATCACAACATTGTCCTCTCGATGAAAGCAAGCAACACGCAAGTTATGGTTGAGGCGTATCGTTTGTTAGTAAACAAAATGGAAGAAGAAGGAATGAACTATCCGCTTCATCTCGGCGTAACCGAAGCGGGAGATGGTGAGGACGGAAGAATAAAATCTGCAGTTGGAATTGGAGCGCTGCTCGAAGATGGAATTGGCGATACTATCCGCGTTTCTTTAACCGAAGCGCCGGAATTCGAAGCCCCCGTTGCGATCTCCTTAGCGAAGCGATACATTGGAAGAGAAAACCATCAACCAATTTCAGAAATTGAAGAACATCCGTGCGATCCGTTTTCTTATAAACGGAGAGAGACTTTTGAATTGATCGGCATAGGCGGAAACAATGTCCCGCGTGTAATTTCAGATTTTAGTTCTTCCAAAATTGAAAAAGAAAATGACCTGAACGTTATCGGATATTTTTATGATGAACTAACTGATAAATGGAATATGACGGATATGGCTTCCGACTTTGTTTATCTTGGCAATAATGCTCTTCCATTCACAGTCCCAAACGGATTGCGTTCGATTTACAATTATGAGAAATGGAAATCAACAAAAGAAAAAACTTCGTGTTACCCCCTTTTTGAAAATTATTCTTCATATAAAAAAGAAAAAGATTTAGCCGGAATTTTTAACTTCATTTCAATTTCTCTCTATGAATTAACCAACGAAATAATTAACGAAATTAAAAAAGATTCATCAATAATTTTCATCGTAGAAACCGGGAACTTGCATGGCATGGCTGAACAACGCCGCCTTTTTTTCGAATTAGTAAAGAATCAAATTAAAAATCCGGTAATTGTGAAAAGGAATTATAAAAATATTTCTCTTGAGGAATTTAGACTCTTTGCAGCTACTGACTTTGGCGCTTTGTTGATTGATGGTTTCGGGGACGGAGTTTGGGCTGAAGTTTCTTCTCCGGAAATTTCTACAAAAGAATGCAACAGAATATTATTCGGGATTTTACAAGCTTCGCGTGTCCGGATCTCCAAAACAGAATACATTGCCTGTCCCTCATGTGGGAGAACTCTTTTCGATCTGCTCGAAACGACAGACAAAATTCGCACGCAGACCGAGCATTTAAAAGGAGTAAAAATTGCGATTATGGGCTGCATTGTAAATGGTCCTGGAGAAATGGCAGACGCAGATTATGGATATGTCGGTTCCGGTCCCGGAAAGATCACTCTCTACCGCGGTAAAGAAATTGTCCGGCGAAACATTTTTTCAGAAAATGCTGTTAATGAGTTAATAGAGCTCATAAAAGAGGACGGAAATTGGGTAGAAATTAATGGAGAAAAATTTTTACGTTAAAAAGTTGGTAATTTTCGCCAAATCTTTTAAATTGTAATTGAAAAAAATGAAAATCAGGTCTTTGAAGACAAAAATAATTAAGTTGAAAATTAGAATTCTTTATTTGCAATGCAACATTTAAGTGCACTTTCCGCAAAAGTGCACTTTTTTTTTATATGAATATTAACTCAATACTAAAATTTATTGAAGGTTGGGCTCCACCGCAAATCGCTTGGCAAAAGGATAATGTCGGTTTGCAGGTTGGTTCTCTTATTGGCAAAACGGACAATGTCCTTCTCTGTTTAGAGGTGACCCATGAGGTCATTTCTGAAGCGGTTAAAAAGAAATGCAACCTCATTATTTCACACCACCCGCTTCTCTTTAGCCCCTTGAAAATAATTGATACTGACCGAGACCCCATTTCCCAACTGACCGAACTTCTTCTGAAAAACAACCTAACCCTTCTTTCATTTCACACAAATTTAGATTTTACTGTTGACGGAGTGAGTTATGCATTGGCAAAAAAATTGGAACTTACAAATATTCGCTTCTTAGTTAACCAGAAAGAAAATCAATCGAAGCTTGTGGTCTTTGTACCTGAAAACGCAGTGGATAAAGTCTCCGCGGCATTATTTGAAGAGGGCGCCGGAAAGATCGGTGAATATGAAAAATGTAGTTTTAGAGGAATTGGAACCGGAACATTTCGGGGTTCTGAATTTTCAAATCCCACTGCCGGGAAGAAAGATGTATTTGAAACAGTTGAAGAAATTCGTTTGGAAGTGTTAATTGATGATTGGAATCTTGGCAAAGCGATAGCCGCAATAAAAACTAATCATCCTTACGAAGAACCTGCATTTGATATTTATTCCTTAAAAAATGAAAACTTAAAATATGGTTTCGGCGCTCTCGGTACACTTAAAAAACCAATGAGTGAAAAAGAATTTCTCACACATGTTTCCCAAAAATTAAAAACAGCAGTAAGATTTTCATCCGGCAAAGGAAAAAGGATTTCCAAAGTTGCCGTCTGCGGAGGTTCGGGAAGCGAGCTATTGAAAGAAGCAGTTGCAAAACAAGCTGACGCTTTTGTAACTGCCGATATTAAGTATCATGCTTTCCATGATGCGAATAAAAAGATTTTGTTAATTGATGCAGGACATTATGAAACAGAAATTCATATTCTGCCCGAAATAAAATTACGTTTAGAAAAGTTTCTAAGTTTAAATAAAGAAAATTCAAAAGTTTTTCTATTTGGAAAAACTACTAATCCAATAAATTTTTTTAATAATTAAAGGAGAACCCTACGTTGCAAATTAAATTAAAATTACTTAACCAGCTTCAAATGATAGACAATCAACTTGATCATTTGGAAGAACTTCGCGGAGACCTGCCGCTAAACGTGCAGGCTCTTGTAACGCAGATTAACAACCTGCAAGGGATCATAACAGAGAAAGAAGAAGAACAAGAAGCCTCTCTTAGTAAGAGAGCAAAAAATGAAGAAGAGATTGAGCGGCTTACGGAAAATCAGAAAAAGTTTAAAGCCCAGCTTTATTCCGTTAGAAATAATAAAGAATATGATGCGCTTACGAAAGAAATTGATCATTCGGATGATACAATAAAAAAGCATCACGCAGAAAATGATTCTTTGGCGGATTTAAGCAAAAAGCTCAGTTTTGAAATCGAAGAGATCACCCCTCAGTTGGATGAACTCAAAAAAGAATTAAAAGAAAAAGAAGAAGATTTAGACCGGATCATCAAATCGAACGAAAAAGAAGAAGCAAAGTATTTAGCCGAACGCGCAAAGATTGATCCGCAGCTTAGGAAAGGTGACTACTCGGCATATCTTCGTATTCGTAAAGCAAAAAAAGGATTAGCCGTTGCTACTGTTATCCGTTCTGCTTGTTCCGGATGCCATAAAATTATTCCCTCGCAAAAGCAAATTGAAATTAGAAAGAATGATCGAATTCACTATTGCGAATATTGTGGTAGAATTCTTGTTTCGGCAGAATTTGGCGATAATAACGAATAGCTCCAGGTAAGTTCTCTTTCCCGATTCGGTTATTTAAAAGATTCCCTTTGGAACAACTCTCCAAAGGGATTTTTTTTATCCATTTTGTAACACAGAATACTATTCTGTGTTACGAGCGTGAGAAGTGAAGTAAATCATTCTTAATTCTGATTTCTATCTTCTACCTAATTAACAACATTTTCCTTGCAGCCGTAAAGCTTTGTTTTCCGTCTATGGAAACTGAATGAACACTGTAGAGATAAATGCCTGAAGAAAGTCCTTCTCCGTTGAAAGTAATGTTATGGTTTCCGGCTTCTTTTGTTCCTTCGTTAAAAACTTTTACAATTTGTCCGAGAGAATTATAAACCGTTACAATTACGTTGCTTGAACTTGGAAGAGCGTATTGTATTTGGGTTGAGGGGTTGAAAGGATTGGGGTAGTTTTGGTATAAACCATAATCAATATTTCTTACACTGCTTTCATCATTGCTAATTCCAGTAATAAGTTTGTTATTATAGATGAAAACTTTTCCGGTACCGTGAGTATTATAATCATAAGTTTCTGTATCACCTATGATAATTGAAACCGTTGTATCATTAAGAAGCTTCGAAAAGGATGTAATGTATCTTCCAAATCCAATCTTATCATCAGGGTCCTTGAAAATAATGGCATTTGTTAAAGATGGTCTATTCCCACCAAAGATTATTAACACATTTTCTACTCTTGCCTTTGAAGATGAGCAAAGTATTTCATCAAAGCCATCTTTATTTAGATCCGGGCATCTTGCTTTTATTACATAATTAATACTGTCGGGATTTTCGATTAAGATTTCACTGAAGTGACCATTTTGTATTGGCGTGGTAAAAAGATGTGAGCCAATGGCAAAATCAGAATACCCATCCCCATTAATATCACCTAACGATGTAATGATACCTTGAACTGGTGAGGTAAATGCGTAACTGTTATCAAAACCGGCAGGGAGATATTTATTACCAAAAAAAACAAATGTTGTTGTGTCACTTTCAAGAGGGTAAGAACCTACTACTAAATCATCAATAAAATCTTCATTAACATCTCCAACATAACCAACGTAAAGTCCAAATTTTTGAAGCGGCGTTTTACATATTAAGTTTATATCGGCTTCAGCATCCATTTGTGTTCCGCCAAAATATATGAAGACTTCACCATGCCTATCCCAATCGTCATAAGCTGCACCAATTACAAGATCATCGTACTTGTCATGGTTAATATCACCATTCATAGTCATTGCTAAACCGAAGCTTGTATAAAAATATTTGTTGGGATTAAGCGTTAAAACTAAATCGGGAATTGTATCTAACTGTGGACCTCCAAAGAAGACATAGACTTTTCCCACCTGATAACTTCCGTATGTTGGATCGGCGATAGCAAAATCAGCATACCCATCGCCATTAAGATCACCATCCCCGGCAATAGTAGCCCCAAATGTTGTAAAATCACCATAATAGTTAAAAGTTATATCCGGGATAGTGTCAAAGTCAGCTCCACCGTAATACAATTTAGCATATCCTCTTGTAGGTGGGTCAGTATAGAGATTACGCGAAGCACCAGGTGCTCCAATCATCAGGTCTTCAAAACCGTCACCATTTACATCGCCGACATTTGAAACAACTCCAAACTGATCTTGGTCATTTTCACCATGTAATACGGAATAAAGATATAAACTGTCTTGTGCAAACATTCCCGTTACCAAAAAGAAAAGGGAGAAGAAAATAAGGTGAAACAATTTTTTCATAAATGTGCGAATACGATTTTTATTGGTGAGCAGATTAGTGGAGTGCAATTTATCAGTCCCGCTTTCTGTTCAATTGGTTGCTACAAACTTAGGGGAACAGAAAACCAATGGCAAGAAGAATTATTAGATTCATATTTTCTCCCTTTTCCGTAACTTGCAAGTGCAATTAATAAAATTTGAGGATGAAATGAAAAAAAGAACAATTGATCACATAGAATTAAAAGATAAACGCGTGCTCGTTCGTGTAGATTTTAACGTTCCTTTAGATGAAAATCTAAACGTAACCGACGACAAGCGCATCGTTGAATCGCTCCCGACGATAAAGAAAATTATTGCCGAAGGTGGAAAAGCAATTTTGATGAGTCACCTTGGGAGACCAAAAGGAAAAGTAAATCCAAAATACAGTTTAGCTCCCGCAGCAAAAAAACTTTCCGAACTTCTCGGTAAGGAAGTTACACTTGCTTCAGACTGCATCGGTGAAGCGGTAAAATCACAAGTAAATGAATTGAAAAGCGGTGACGTTCTTCTTTTAGAAAATTTACGTTTCCACGAAGAAGAAGAAAAGAACGATCCCGCATTTGCAAAACAGCTTGCCGAACTTGGCGATATTTATGTAAACGATGCATTCGGAAGCGCACACCGCGCACACGCTTCAACAGAAGGAGTAACTAAGTTTCTTGCGGTTTCCGTTGCCGGGTACTTAATGGAAAAAGAATTAAATTATTTAGGAAAAGCTGTCGGGAATCCCGAGCGTCCTTACTGCGCAATTCTCGGCGGAGCAAAAATTTCCGGCAAGATTGATGTGATAAATAATTTGCTCGACAAAGTTGATACGCTTATCATTGGCGGTGGAATGGCATATACTTTTTACAAAGCGCAAGGCTGGGAAATTGGAACATCTTTGCTTGAAGCGGAAAAAGTTGAACTCGCAAAAGAATTACTCGAAAAAGTAAAAACAAAAAAATTGCAGTTCCTTCTTCCGGTTGATGTGGTGGTTGCGGCGGAATTTAAGAACGATTCTCCTCAAGAAGTTGTTAAAGTTAATGAAATGCCGTCTGACAAAATGGGGTTGGATATTGGACCGGAATCTATTAAGTTATTCAGCGAAGCAATTAGAAATTCAAAAACCATCGTTTGGAACGGACCGATGGGCGTTTTTGAATTTGATAATTTTGCCAATGGAACAAATACCATTGCTGAAGTGTTAGCTGAAGTCACGGCAAAAGGTGCAATAACCGTAATCGGTGGTGGAGATTCTGCAGCGGCAATTGCAAAAGCCGGATTAGAAACCAAAGTTTCGCACGTCTCTACAGGCGGTGGCGCTTCGTTGGAATTCCTCGAAGGAAAAGTGCTTCCCGGTGTTGAAGCGTTGAATGATTAAAGGTAAATGAAAGATGGTCATATGAAAAGAGATTTTATAAATATTGATAAAGAAATTCTGGGTGGAACTCCTGTTTTTTCGGGAACAAGAGTTCCTATTCAGTCACTTTTTGATCATTTGGAAAAAGGAATTTCTGTCGATGATTTTCTAGAGGACTTTCCTTCTGTTTCGAAAGAAAAAGTGATTCAGATTTTGCAGTTTGCGGAAGAGATTCTTACTTCAGAAAAATACAGTTTTATTTATGAAACTGCTGCTTGATGAAAATCTTCCGAAAAAACTTAAGGGCGATTTCAAAGAGTATTCCGTTTATACTGTAAGTGATAAATCATGGAACGGGAAAAAGAATGGTGAACTTCTTCAACTAATGATTGAAGATAGATTTGATGTTTTATTGTCTTTTGATAAAAACTTACAACATCAGCAAAATTTTAATAAGTATCCAATCACAGTTTTCCTTTTGAATGCTGAGGACAATACTTATTTAACTCTGCAAAAGTCAGTTCTCCAAGTTAAGGAATTATTGAGATTGCCATTGAAAAATGGTGTTACAGAGATTAAGCAAATTATTTAAGGAATTTGAATGGGTTCATACAACAGAGATTATTATCGTCCGAGTGGATTTGGCAATTTCGGATTATTTCCGCCGGTCATTAAAAATCTGCTCATCATCAACGGAGCGATTTTCTTTTTAATGATGATGATGCAGAACATTGTGTTCGAAGGTGTTCCGGCAGAACAAATTATAATTCGTTGGTTTGCTTTAATGCCTTTTGGCGAAGGATTCCAGATTTGGCAGTTAGTTTCTTATCAATTTTTACACGGTGGATTTTCGCACATTTTGTTTAATATGTTCGCACTGTGGATGTTCGGCGCTGAAATTGAAAATACGTGGGGTTCAAAGAAATTCCTCATTTATTATTTATCATGCGGAATTGGTGCAGGACTATTGCATCTTTTCCTTTCACCGCTTTTAACCGGAGCTTTGGCGCCAACAATCGGCGCATCCGGCGCTATTTACGGTGTGATGATCGCTTTCGCAATGTTTTTTCCTGATCGCCTAATTTTTCTCTATTTCTTTATTCCCGTAAAAGCAAAATACTTTATCGCGTTTATGATTGTGTTTGAGTTTCTTGCGGTTGACAGCGTTGGAAGCGGTGTTGCTCATCTTGCACATTTGGGAGGCGCGCTTGTAGGATTTTTGTTTATCCTCTTTGATAAAAATTCGGTGGTTAGTTTTAAGGAAATGTTCGGAGCCTCTCGTAGAAATTATTCTCCACCAAAAGATATTTTTCAAAAATCAAATTGGAAAAATCCTTTTAAAAAAACAGAACCCGATATTGAAGATGCTACCTATTCTGATGTGAACGAACATAAAAGTGATGTGACACAGGAAGATATTGATAGTATTCTTGATAAGATCAGCCAGTCAGGTTATAAAAATTTAACCGAACGGGAAAAGAAAATTCTCTTTGAAGCAAGCCGGAAGATGTAGAGAGAATGCAGCGGAAGAAACAACTCTGGTTTATTTTATTAGCAGCGCTCACGGTTGGGTTTGCGGCGATTGCCTTTTATGCCACCAATGTAAAAACTATCGAGCAAGAGACGTTTGTAAAATTTTATGCAGATTACTTAATTGCGCAAGACTCACTTGGTAACGATGCGGGTTCTTCTAAAAAAATTAGAGAACAACTCTATAAAAAATATGCGGTAACAAACGAAGAATATCTTTCCACGATAAGTGAATATAACAGCGATCAGAAAAAGTGGGCGGAGTTCTTCGGAAAAGTGATTGAGAATTTAGAAGCACAGCAGAAAAAAGGAAGAATCAAGTAAGTCGTAAACTTCCTCCGTTACAAAACCTACCTACAAGAATATTTAGCAACAAAATTTTAACGGAATGACTGAATGAAGATGAATGGATGAATGATTTTATTTTATTCAATTATCCAAACAGTTAATCTTATTGCAGTTATAACCATTCGGAAAGCGTTCGGGGTTTGATCTCAGAACAAGGATTAACGATTTTTGATTTTAGAAGTTAAAAATAAAATCAAAAATCGCTATTCGTTAATCCTTGTTCGTAAATCGTGTCCTCAAAACAAGGATTTAATCGAGGGTAGTATTAATCCAAACAATACAATTCAGATTTAGTTTCCTCAAGCAATCGTTTTCATCTTCGCAATTACAATTCTTATGGCGGCGTAACTGATAAACTCGGGAAGCCGCTTTTTTAATTCCTTTAAATTTGGAAATCCCTTTTGCGCTTGCAAAGAAATTTGCTGATAAAGTTCTTCAGTTAAGAGAGATGAAATATCGGTTTCGGGAAAATATTCCAAGATCGTTTCAACTTGCATAGAAATTACAGGCTCGGCGAGTTTTCTCGTCTCAGAAATTTCTTTTAGCGTAAATCCCTTTTGAATTAACTGGTACGTTTCTGTTATTGATGAAGGAAGAGATTTCTGCCCGATTTTTATTTCGCTGAAAAGTGTTGAATCATTTTCAGAAAATCCTTCAATGATCTCTAGAAAAGCATTCCCAAGTTTTGTGAACATCCGCTGATTGAATCCCTTTATTTGAAGCATTTCAAAATGCGTAACCGGTTTTTTTTCTGCAAGTTCACGTAGAACATCATCACCGCAAACAATATATTTTGGCTGCCCGAACTTGAGCGCAACTTTGTCTCTTGCTTCTTTCAACAGATGGAACAACTCTAAATTCTTTTCATAATTCTGCGGTTGTTCGGTTGGAGCCACGATTCCTTTTTGCAGAAGAAACTGCTTTCCCTTGTTCGTTAGAAAAATTTTCTTGAACTGCTTTGTGTCCTTTTGCAAATCTTCCGTATCTATCAGATACCTAATAACCGTGATGATATCTTGTTTTGAAAAAGTTGAACAAACTCCAAACGTTGAAACGGTTTTTAAGTTCGCAGCTTTGGTAGAACCGGAAAGAATTGCCACACACTGTGCTTCGTTTATACCGAGATCCATTTCATGTGCGGTTCTCAAAATTATCTCACGCAAATAATCGATGGTGGCTTCCGGGAGAGAATCTTTTGTTACGCAAGAATCGCACTTATTACATTTATATGTTGAAACTTCTTCGCCAAAGTAACGTAGGATAAATTTGAATCTGCACTCTTTGCAATAAACAAAATCAATCATCTGCTCAAGTTTTTTCTGCGCATGGAAATAAGCCTGATTCAATTTCATGTAATTGATATTGAGCCGCGAACTTTCCACACGCGAACCTTTTAAGAAGAGAGCTTCTCTGCCAAGCGGTTTGGTGTACTCGAGTACTCCGCTATGCTGCAAAGAAAGAAGAGCTTTGTCAACTTCGTCATTTGATGAACTGAGATCGTTGGCAAAATCTTGTAAAGAAAAATTAATTTTTGAAGTGAAAAGAGATGAGCCGAACTTGCGCAGAAGAAAAATTATTAATTCTTTTTTTAAAGGAGATTTTAAATGCTTTGTGTAATTCTTTAAATGTTCCAGGTCGATAATGATTTGTAGAGAATTTTGCCGTTCAAAATCAGAAATGAATTTTAAATGTCCGGCTTCTTCAAGAATTTTGATCGCCGCCATCATTAATCCCTTGGAGAAATCCTTCTTCACGAATGATGAGAGATATTCAAAGTTAATCGGGATTTCCGCTTCCCTTGCATCACCAATTTTTACTTTGCCGTAAGTGCAAAGTCCATCGTACAACTTTTGTAATAGTTCTTTATCTGGATACGAAGATTGAATAAAATATTGGTGGATTGAAGAATCGTTCGATTCAAATAACAAAACCGCAGTTGATGGTTTACCGTCTCTGCCTGCTCTACCGATTTCTTGATAATAATTTTCTATTGTCCCCGGCATATTGTAGTGGATAACGAGACGGATATCTTTTTTATCAATGCCCATTCCGAACGCATTTGTAGCGATGATAACGGGAGTTTTGCTTTCGAGAAATTCTTCTTGAATTCGCTTTCGCTGTGCCTGAGTTAGTCCCGCGTGATAAAACGAATTTTTAATTTTGTACATCGACAAAACTTGCGAAACGTCTTCCGCTTTTTTTCTGGACGAAGTATAAATGATCGCGGGAGTTTTGTAAAGAGAAACTAACTCAACAACTTTTTCATCTTTCTTTTTTGTGTGGATGACTTTGATGGAGAGATTCTCTCGTTCAAATCCGCGTACAAAAACTTTTGGTTCTTTTAATCCAAGTTGAGCGAGAATGTCATCACGAACTTCCGGAGTTGCGGTTGCCGTAAATGCCGCGATCTTTTTTACTCCCGAAAAAGTGAGGAACTCTTTTATCTTCCGGTAACTTGGGCGGAAATTGTGTCCCCATTCTGAAATACAATGCGCTTCATCTACAAAAACAAAATTGGGATTTAGTTGTTTTATCTTTTCGGCAAAGTAAAGATTCTCAAACCGTTCCGGCGCTACATAAAGTAGTTTTATCTTTCCGTACGAAACTTCTTTTAAGATTCTTTCAATCTCATAATACTCAAGTGAACTGTTAATAAAGGCTGAAATCAATTCAGTTTTATTCAACCCGTCAACTTGGTCTTTCATTAATGCGATGAGAGGAGAAACAACAAGTGAAAAGTTTTCAGAAATCAACGCCGGGATTTGATAGCAAATCGATTTTCCCGCACCGGTTGGCAGAACCGCGAGGACATGATTGCCGGCAAGAATTTCTTTAATAATTTCTTCCTGTCCGGGTCTAAATTTTTTGTAACCGAAATATTTTTCTAACGCTTGATGAGGAGTCATTCTCTTATTTGCACACTTATGGAAACCATCACAATAAAAATCTTTCCTTGTTCAAAGAAAGAAATCTCTTAATTTTGAATTAAACTTTTACAAACATAACAAAAATAATCTTTGTGCCGGAAAAGGGAAGTAAGGATCAAGAATGAAGAAAACAATTTTTCTATTTGTAATATTACTGCAAGCTATTGCCTTTACTCAAACTACAAATCCAAAATCCGATGTGATGTTGCAGGGATTCTATTGGAATTCACCTGATGGAGGAATCTGGTATGATTCTCTTGCAAGTCTCGCACCGCGTTTAGCATCGGCAGGATTCGGCGCAATCTGGTTTCCTTCTCCCGTAAAAGGAGCCGGCGGCGGCGCTTCAATGGGTTACGATCCGTACGACCATTACGACTTTGGCGAGTTTTATCAAAAAGGTTCACGAGAAATCCGTTTTGGCAGCAAAGGTGAATTGGAACATTCAATTAAATCTTTTCATGATGCGGGAATAAAAGTTTACGCCGATGCGGTTCTTCGCCACATGATGGGAGGTGAAGAGAAAATTCCTTATCAATGCATTCCGATTAACAACGGAAATAAAATTGTTCCTGATTCAGCTTATCTACTTTTCAATTATCCCGCCGGTTCCGGGCGATTCAAAAAAGATGCATCATCATTTTATCCCAACGCAGAAAATTGTTGGGTCGATCCGTTGTTCGTTCAAGTTGATCCGATCTTCCGTTTCGGTGATTGGCTTGATCATAATAAAAAAAGTGTACGCGATAGCCTTATTGCCTGGGGAAAATATCTCCGTGAGACAATGAAATTTGACGGCTTCAGACTTGATGCGGTTAAATCAGTTGATCCCGGTTTTATGGCAGCGTGGTTAAAAGGTGTAGGCAATTATGATTATGCTGTTGCCGAACTGTGGAGCAACAATAGCGACATTGGCAGTTGGTTAAATCAAGTGCAGAATGTAAACGGCGCAAAAGTTTCCATGTTCGATTTCCCGCTTCGTTACACATTAAAAGATTTGTGCAACAATACCACCGGTTCGTTCGATGTAAATACTTTGTACGGCGCAGGACTTGTTAATTCCGGCGTTTCGGGATTTGATGTAAATACTTTTCTAGAAAATCATGATTTCGACCGCATTGGATTTGACGGAAGCATTGACAGCGGACACGATCCGGTTTTGACTGATAAACAATTAGGATACGCCTACATTCTTTTTGCCGAAGGAAGACCGACAGTTTTCTTCAAAGATTATTTTGATTATGGATACAGCGGAAAAATTGACACGCTCATTTGGATTCGTCAGAATTTTCTTTCCGGTTCAACAACAAAGGGAAGCGCGCTTAATCCGTGGTTCATCGTTGAGAACGGAAATTCTTCGAGTGATTTGTACGTTGCACGGCGAGATGGCGGAAATGGAAAACCGCAAGTATTTTTACTGATCAATGATAGTCCTACTCAATGGAAAGGTGTTTGGGTAAATTCAAATCACCCGAATGAAACGTTTAAAGATTTTGCCGGTTTAGCTGATAATCAATTAGCACAACCTGATGGACGCGTTCAACTTTGGGCGCCACCGCGCGGGTATGCGGTTTTTATTCCGAGAACAGATACGATCAATTATTCTCCGGTGATTGAAAATATTCCCGATCAAGTTGCGTACACAAATTCTAAGTTTGTTCATCAGATCGGTTATTCAGATCTAAATGATAAATCGCTCACCTTTTCAGCAAGCGGAAAACCAAATTGGTTAACTCTTGATAATAGCGGAAAACTTTCCGGAACTCCAACGTTTGCGGATACAGGAAAATCTACAATTATTATTTCTGTTACTGATCCAAAAGGATTGTTCGCGGTTGATACATTCAAACTTTCTGTTGTTTACAATCTTCCTCCAAAACTTGAAGCGATTAAAGACACAACTTTGAAAGCGACCACGAGATTTGAATACCAAGCTGCTGCATCTGATCAAAATAAAGATTCGCTTTACTTTTTCTTTGCTGAATCTCCTTCTTGGTTGAATGTAAATCTGCAAAATGGATTACTTACCGGAACTCCTTCTGTTACCGATACCGGTTTATATTCCGTTCATTTAAAAGTTACCGACGGTAGAGGAGCGTTTGACTCAACTCTTTTTTCAATTCATGTAAAAGAAAATGTTGATGACAGCATTGCTACTTACGGCAAACCAACGATTGATGGAAACGTGGAAGTTAGTGTCTCCGATTGGTTGGATAAATGGCTTGTGGTCGCGGATTCCGATACCGATAGTTTCTGGAATGGTGATTCGCTTGATAATGAATTGATTGGACTTTACGCAACATGGGATTCCGATTCGCTCTACCTCGGTGTTGATTATATCTTAAATGATAAATACAATACGATGATATTATACATAAATGCGGGCATCGCCGGAGGAATTACAAACTTCAATTCAAAGTCTGGTTATGTTGGAGATTATCAAAAGAATTTCCGGTTTACTTCGGAAGATTCAATTGATTTTTTTATTGCTGATTATTACCACACCACACCATCGTTATTCAAAATTATTGGTAAAACCGCCGAAGATATTTCCAAGCAGACGAACGGCAAACGCGGCAACAATGGTCGCGGCGCGGAGTTGGCAATTTCTTGGAATGATATTTATGGTCTTGGTGCAGGAGTAATTCCTCACAATGTTGTGCTGAAAATTGTAGGATTAATTGCAGGCGGTTTAGATTATGGAGCTGGAGATTCCGCTCCAAATAACGATAATATTAATGGCGATGCCGGACCCGATAGTTTAAAAAATCTTGCAACAATTTCTCCAGATTTAAATGGAGACGGCATTCCTGATCCGACAATCTTTATTATTTCCGATGTGAAGAATGAAGTCTCGACTCCGCGTGAGTTTGGATTAATGCAGAATTATCCAAATCCATTTAATCCAAGTACAAAAATAAAGTTTTCAGTAGAGACACGCTGCGGCGTGTCTTTACGAATATATGATGTGCTTGGAAATGAAGTTGCAACCTTGGTTAATGAAGAAAAGCGGCCGGGCAGCTACGAAGTTTCTTTCGACACACAACAAACTACAAACAACAGACAACTTTCAAGCGGAGTTTACTTCTACCAACTTCGCGCCGGTAGTTTTGTGCAGACGAAGAAGATGATAGTTTTAAAATAGATTTTTTTTTGCAGATATAACCTTCAAGGTCAAAGGACAAAAATTGGCATCCAGACCTTGAAGGTTGCAACGATAATAATTTTGTTTATTTTTAAGCACTTAAAAAATGGGAGTTCAAAAAATGGGACGTTTTTATCTACATCTTTTATTTCTACTCATCTCAATTTCTCTTCACGCACAAAATCCGGAGTGGATAAATTATACTTATGGACAAGGAGTTTACGCAACCGTTATTGAAGGAGACAATATTTGGGTAGGAACACAAGGAGGTTTGCTTAAACTAAATAAAAGAACTGGGGAGGAATTTTTTTTTAATAAAGGAAATTCGGGCTTACCTGCAAATTGGGTCTGGTCAATAGCCATAGACGATTCAGGAAATAAGTGGATTGGGACTTATTCTCCATATTCTAAGTATGGTGGGCTGGCAAAGTATGATGGCACTAACTGGATAGTCTATAATACATCAAACTCGGGGTTGCCAAATAACTTTGTTTCTTCAATAGTGACTGACTGTCTAGGAAACACTTGGATTGGAACTTATGGTGGTGGAGTAGCTAAATTTGATGGGACTAACTGGACGATTTATAATACTTCAAATTCAGGCTTACCAAATAACCTTGTTAAATCAATAGCCATAGATCGAAGGGGAACAAAGTGGATTGGAAATGATGATGGAGTTGCTAAATTTAATGACACAACCTGGACTGTTTACGGTTTTGGATCTCCAGGTGTCGCATCAATAGCTATCGACAGTTCGGGGAACAAATGGATTGGAAGTTATCATGACGGACTTGCTAAATACGATGACACAACTTGGACTTTTTATAATCCTTCGAATTCAGGATTACAAAGCGAGTGTGTAAGGTCAATAGCAGTTGACACTTTAGGGAATAAATGGATTGGGACTTGGTCTACAGGGTTAACAAAATTTGATGACACTAACTGGACAATTTATACCATGGCAAAACCCGATCACCCTGATTACGATATCTATTCAGTTGCAATAGATGCTTCAGGTAATAAGTGGGTTGGTACAAACCATGACCAGTATCGTACTGGTATGCTCGCCAAATTTGATGACATAGCCTGGACCACCTATGATATTTCAAATTCTGGCTTACCTTCTAATAAGATTAATCCAATAACGATAGACCCTTTAGGGAATAAGTGGATTGGAACCAATAATTCTGGGGTTACTAAATTTGATGGCACTTTCTGGACAACTTTTAATACTTCAAATTCTGGTTTACTTTCTGACCAAATCAGTTCAATAGCCACAGATGGTTTGGGGAATAAGTGGATTGGAACATTATACGGCGGACTAGCAAAATATGACGACATAAACTGGACGGTTTTTACACGTGCAAATACTATGAATATGCTAGACAACAATATTACTTCAATTGCGATAGACGCTTTTGAAATTAAATGGGTTGGAACTGTTGGAGGACTTTCCAGATTTGATGATACGGATTGGACACTTTATAATGCTGCAAACTCAGAGTTACCTAATAACTATATATTTACAATAACAATAGATAACTCAAATAATAAGTGGATAGGGAATAATAAATCGTATGAACTCAATGGTAACGGGGGCCTTTCTAAATTTGACGGAACTTACTGGATACATTATAACGTTGAAAATGGTTGCTTGGCATCCGATTATGTTTCATCAATTGCAATAGACGATGCAGGGGTTATGTGGATAGGGACGGGGGGAGGTATTTCCAAATATGATGGTATAAACTGGAAAACAATCAATACTTCAAATTCTGCATTACCTCATAATTATGTTCCATCAATAGCGATTGATGATTTGGGAAATAAGTGGATCGGGACATTCGGTGGGCTTGTCAAATTTGATGGCACTAACTGGACGATTTATGATATGTCAAATTCAGGTTTACCTGAAAATAGGATAAAGTCAATAACTATAGACGATTTGGGAAATAAGTGGATTGGAACCGATGGTGGTGGATTAGCAGTTTTTAAAGAAGGCGGTGTAGTCCCAGTTAAAGAAGACACAAAAAATATTTCTCCAACAGAGTTTTTACTTTCACAAAACTATCCAAATCCGTTTAATCCAAGTACAAAAATAAAGTTTTCAGTAGAGACACGCTGCGGCGTGTCTTTACGAATATATGATGTGCTTGGAAATGAAGTTGCAACCTTGGTGAATGAGGAGAAGAATCCTGGAACTTATGAAGTGGAATTTCAGTTGGCAGTCGGCAACAGGCAGTTGGCGAGCGGCATTTATTTCTATCAACTTCGTTCCTCCTACGGCGGAGGTAATTTTGTGCAGACGAAGAAGATGATAGTTTTAAAGTGAGATTTTAGATGTAAAGCCTTGCCGCGGCAAGGCTCTACACAACAAACGACTGACAACTGAAAACTCCACCACTTTTCGTGTTATCTCTCAATTGTCTTATCCTTCTTTTTTCTTATTTTCCGTATGTGATAGATAAAATTTATACTAAAATCAATTCATGGAGTTTCTATTGTCTCAACTGAGCGGAAAAAAAATTTATCTCGCCGGACATAACGGAATGGTCGGTTCTGCAATCCACCGGAGATTAATTGCTGCGGGTTATAAAAATATTGTTACAAGAAGTTATCCGGAAATAGACTTGATCAGACAAACCGAAGTTGAAGAGTTATTTGAAAAAGAAAAACCGGAACTTGTAATCGTTGCCGCCGCAAAAGTCGGTGGGATTGTGGCAAACAATACTTACCGCGCTCAATTCATTTATGAAAACTTGATGATAGAAGCGAATCTTATTCACGCCGCGTATAAAAATAATGTTGAGAAATTAATCTTCCTCGGAAGCTCGTGTATTTATCCTAAACTTGCCCCTCAACCATTAAAAGAAGAATATCTCTTAACCGGTTTATTGGAACAGACGAACGAACCTTATGCCATTGCAAAAATTGCCGGAATAAAATTGTGCGAAAGTTACTATCGTCAGTACGGCGCAAATTTCTTTTCCGTAATGCCGACAAATCTTTTCGGATATTTTGACAATTTCAATCTTGAAACTTCTCACGTTCTTCCGGCGTTGATGAGGAAATTCCACGAGGCAAAAACCGGAGGAAAATCAACCGTTGAACTTTGGGGAACCGGAAAACCGTTACGCGAATTTATGTATGTTGATGATTTAGCCGATGCCATCTTTTATCTCATGGAAAAAATCGAAGCGAGAGATCTATACGAACAAGGATTAACGCATATAAATATCGGTACCGGAGTAGATCAAACTATTGCGCAGTTAGCAGAACTTATTAAAAAGATTGTTGGCTTTACGGGAGAGATTGTTTATGATTCAACCAAACCCGATGGAACTCCGAGAAAATTATTGGATGTTTCCCTCCTACACAATCTTGGATGGAATCATCAAACTTCTCTCGAAGAAGGAATAAAGAAAACGTACGAATGGTATATTGAACAATTAGGAATTAAAAATTAAAGTCCGCCTTTGGCGGAAGGAATTAGGAATGATGAAAAAAGCTCTCATTACAGGCATCACTGGACAAGACGGAAGTTATTTAACTGAAATTCTTCTTGAAAAAGGTTACGAAGTTCACGGAATAATCCGCAGAAGCAGTTCGTTTAACACCGGAAGGATCGACCATCTCTACAACAACCGCGATATAATGAACAAACAATTATTTCTCCATTATGGAGATCTGGTTGATACGAGCAATCTCAACCGCTTATTAGAACAAATTGAACCGGATGAAATTTATAATTTGGCGGCGCAGAGTCATGTTAAAGTATCATTTGAAATTCCGGATTACACGGGACAAGTTGACGCACTTGGAACGCTTCGCTTTTTAGATGCAATTCGCGAAGTAGGGCTGCGCGAAGTAAGATTTTATCAAGCATCAACAAGCGAGTTGTACGGAAAAGTGCAGGAAGTTCCGCAATCGGAAAAAACTCCTTTCTACCCGCGTTCTCCGTATGGAGTTGCAAAACTTTATGGTTACTGGATCATTGTAAATTACCGCGAAGCTTATAATCTTTTTGCTTGCAATGGTATTTTGTTTAACCATGAATCACCCCGCCGGGGAGAAACTTTTGTAACAAGAAAAATTACCCGTGCGGCTTCACGTATCGTCGCCGGTCTTCAACAATCGCTTTCACTTGGTAATATTCATTCAAAACGTGATTGGGGTTTCGCCCCCGAATATTGCGAAGGAATGTGGCGAATCTTAAATCACGATAAAGCTGAGGATTTTGTTCTCGCAACCGGAGAAACACACACTATAAAAGAATTTGTAGAATATACTTTCCGCGAACTTGGTATTGAGATAGATTGGCAAGGTGAAGCGGAAAATGAAAAGGGTGTTATCAGCAAGATTGATTTATCAAAAGCCGCAAAACTTGCCGGAACAGATGCGCAAAGTTTTCAATATCAATTAACAAATGATCTAAAGATAGGACAAACCCTCATCAAGGTTGATCCTAATTATTATCGCCCGACAGAAGTTGATCTGCTCATCGGCGATCCTACAAAAGTTGAGAAAATATTAGGCTGGAAAGCCAAGACTAAGTTTGAAGATTTAGTTAAAGTAATGATTCAAGCTGATCTTGAAAAAGTTCTTAAAAGAGGTTTTTAAATTGACATGTAGGAGAACCTATGTTGCGTAAAATTTTCTTGCTCTTGGTGATCTTAATAGGATTAAACCAATCATTCTATTCGCAATCGTTGCAGAAGAAAGTTTATCATCCGTTTACGGGAACGCTCGTCTTCACGATGGAAGGTGGAGCTACTTACGGATTAACCGATTATAAAGATTTCTCTCTCGATTTTATTGGAAAGGGAATGATCGAATTTTTCCTTCCGACTTACTCTAAAAGTTCTTTCGGTTTTCGCGCTTATGGTGGAGCCGGATATTTAAAAGGAAAAGACAAAACTGCAACGCCGTATGAATTCAGAACTGATTTAAGAGTAGCAGGCGGCGGAATTGTTTATGCGTTGTCATTGGGTGAGGCGGTTTTCCCTTATGTTTTTGCGGGTGCGACGTACACCTGGTTCAGCCCCAAGGGTGAAAACGGAATGGCACTTACCAATAATACAAATAATATTTATAAAAAAAATGAACTTGATTATAATGCCGAATTTGGAATGAGAATCCTTTTGACCGATAATCTTACTATGAATTTCAGCAGCGGTATTCAGGTTAGCCCGAACGATTATTTTGACGACAAACTCTATGGAACAAGTAAAGACGCAATTCTTTTCGGCGCTTTAGGATTTTCATTTTCCTTTTTTGGCGAGCAAGATTCCGATGAAGACGGAGTTGTTGATTCAAGAGATCTCTGCCCGAATACACCTAAAGGAATTAAGGTTGATCTTCTTGGTTGTCCAATAGATTCTGATAAAGACGGAGTGCCTGATTATTTAGATAAATGTGCTGATACTCCTGAAAAAGTAAAAGTTGATAAAAAAGGTTGTCCGCTGGATACCGATAACGATGGTATCTCCGATTACATTGATATTTGTTCAAACACACCCAAAAACGTTTTAGTTGATGAGTTTGGTTGTCCGCTCGATGCAGATAACGACGGTATTCCGGATTATCTTGATAGATGTGCAAACACTCCAATCGGAGTTCAAGTTGATAAATATGGCTGTCCGCTTGACAGCGATAATGATGGAGTTCCGGATTATATGGATAAATGTCCAAATACTCCGAAGTATGAGCAAGTTGATGAATTCGGTTGTCCGCTAAAGAAGCAAGAAGTTATTAAAGAAGTTCCGGTTGTAAAAGAAGTAGTTTTAAGTGCGGGAGCTTCGTTTGGAGTCGGTAGTACGGTTTTACTTTCTGGTGCTTATGCCGATTTGGACAAAATTGCACAAACGATGTTCGATGAAAAAACTTCTAAATGGTTAGTTGAAGGACATACTGATAACTCCGGTTCTGCGGCTAATAATAAAAAGATTTCTTTAAAGAGAGCTAACGCTGTTGTAAGTTATTTGGTTTCAAAAGGAATTAACAAAAACCGTTTTACTATTCGTGGAATGGGACCTGATTATCCTATTGCCGACAACCGAACGGAAGAAGGAAGAACCAAAAATAGAAGAGTTGTAATTTTACGAGTAGATTAATTCTAAATTCTGTTTTAGACTCTTAGAGCATCGTTAGTGGTAACCTGTTAACGATAATTGAATATCGAATGTTGAACAAGGAATTATGAATTTCGAGTGCATGCAATATGTATTTCTATTTCATCATTTGAAATTCCCCGCCTGAGCCGGGCATGCTTGTTCGATATTCATTATTTCTTTTTGGTTACGGTTTGTCAGGGTAATGAACGTGAATATTCCGCTTTAGCAATTCTTCAACTAAATTTTCATATCCGTTAAACTGAATTCCATCCCAGCCTAATTTTTTAGCACCGTTCACATATTCAAGAATGTCATCAATAAAAAGATGTTCTTCTGGTAGTAATCTTGTAAAAGTTTCGACAGCTTTATAAATTTTTTCTTCGGGTTTAACCGCGTTTACTTCGTGTGAAAGGATGAGCTTGGCAAAATTTTTTATAAAGCCGTATCGTTCCCACCCATACTTTTTATGGATTTCGTTCGTATTGGAAAGAAGAACTAACTTATAATTTTTTTTTAATTCCGGCAGAAGGGAAACGACGTTTTCGTTGATGGTAAATATTTCAGCATAAATTCTGCAGAAAGTTTCCGCATCAATTTTGTTATGCAATACATTCACCATAATAGAAATGAATTTTTCTTCTGATAAATCGCCACGTTCAAATGAACGGTGAAGATCATAATTCTCTTTATAGAATGAAAGGAACACTTCACCAAGGTTTTCTTCAATCGCATTCAGTTTTATCCTTGCAATTGAATAATCAAAGGGGACGAGCACATTTCCGAGATCAAAAACTATCGCTTTAATTATTTTTCCACGCATCAAATTTCACTTTCACAATTTTTACTGTAAATTTCTTTTGTAAAATAATTAAAAAAATCTTTTTACCGGCAGTAGGCTTGATAAATGAAATTAACATTTGGAACATTTCTCCTTTTTTTGTCAATATTTTCACAAATGGATTTTGCGCAAAACAAAGTTTCCCTTTCCGGGAAAATTGTTGATGCAGCTACCGGTGAAGCGCTAATTTTTGCAAATGTCCGCATAGCAAATACTTCGATAGGAAGTATAACGAACAAGGAAGGTTTTTTTGAAATAAAAACATCCACCGGAACACAAAAACTTATCACAAGTTTTATCGGATATCATACCGATACTACCGAAGTTCTGCTTCATAAAATCAAAGAAACCGTTACGATAAAATTACTTCCTTCTTCTTTGCAACTTTCGGAAGTAGTGGTGTTTGCTGAAGAGAATCCTGCCTATGCAATTATACGCCGGGCAATACAAAGGAAAAAGGAACGAGCTGATAAATTAAAAAGCTACCAATATTCATCATACACCAAAGGAAGTCTAAAAACAGAAGATGACATTAATGCCCGAGGCAACTCGGTCTCCATCGGAGTCGGCTCAAAAGATTCTACCGAATTAAGAATTACCGGCATACTCGAAAATCAAAGCACCGGTTATTATAAAGCGCCTCACAAGTTGAAAGAAGTTATTGTAGCGCGGAAGCAAAGCGCTAATTTCCCCTCATCGGTAAATATATTGACCGGTGGAAGACTGCTTCAGAATTTTTATACCGAAGTCAATTTTTTCGGTAGGAAAATGGTAGGACCACTTGATGATAATTCTGCCAAGTATTATTCGTTTACTTTGGTAGATACGCTTGCACAAGACAATCAGACAATCTACAAAATATTCATGACTCCCGCCGACTCGCTTGATCCCGGATTTGTAGGTGACATTTATATCACGGGAAAAAATTTCGATTTGGTAAAAGTGAATTTGAGTTTAAATAAAGCGGCAAACTTCAGCGGAATTTTTAAGAAGATTACCATTGATCAGCAATTCGATCAATACGACAATATTTATATGCCGGTAGATTATCATCTTTCAGTTGAAGCAAATGTTTTGGGTCTCGCAAAATTCGGATTTGAACTGAACACGCTGCTTAACAACTATGAAATTAATAAAAATATTTCCGATGATTTCTTTGACAAAGCGCTTATCACCGTATTGACCGATGCAGATAAAAAAGATTCAACGTATTGGGATACTATTCAGCACATTCCAAATACAGAAGAGGAAGTTAAAGCTTATAAAAGAATTGATTCCGTCTCTGCGGTTCCGTTTTCCTTTTGGGATGAATTTTCGTTCCTTTCAAACCGGGTAACATTTTCAAAACATTTTTCAACCTCAGGACCGTTAGGACTTTATCACTTTAACCGTGTTGAAGGGAACGCGCTTGATTTCGGTTTTTTCTTTTATGATTTGTTAGACAATCGCCTACAAACTTCTCTTAGCACAAGTTACGGTTTTGCCGATAAGAAATTTAAAACGGAATTCTCATCCATCTATTACTTTGGCGATTACCGGACGTATTCTCTTTCATTCCATGCGTTTAAAAAGGTTTCGGTTCTGTTTGAAAAAAGTTCGGCTTATGGCGATTTATTTTCAACATTAAGTTCGCTCCTGACGAAATATGAATTTAATGATTTTTATTATTCACACGGTTTTTCTCTTTTCGCAAGTGGTGAAATATTTTCCGTCTTAACATTGAAAGCCGGATTTCTTCAGCAGTATGATCAATCAGCAATGAAGAATAGTGAGTTTTCCATTTTTGCAAGAAAGAAAAAATTCCGCGATAATCAGCCGATCTCTGGCGGATTAATCAACGCAATTAAAACCGGATTCACAGTTGATTTTCGTGATTACATCGAGGATGGCATGTTTAGAAGAAGAGCCGGAAGTAATTATGGAAATCTAATAATTGACGCCGATGTTACAATTGCGCAGAATAAACTTTTAAAGAACGATTTCAATTTTACTTTGTATGAAACATCTCTTAACGGCGGCATTCCAACGTTTAATACAGCAGGTTTAGAATTTCGTATTAGTGGTTTTTATGCAACCGGTTCGCTTCCGTTTCAAAATTTTTACTCACTTCCGGGGAACATTACATCGCTTGGCAAACGATTTTCGTTCCGCACGTTGGGTTTAAACGAAATAATCGGCGACCGTGTTATTACTTTTCACCTTGAACACAATTTTCGTGACGAACTATTTAGAATGCTCGGGATTTCATTTTTGAAATCGTTAAATCTGCAAGTCAGTTACTACTTCAATGCGGCGATAAGCGATGTTAGTTCCGAAGGAATGAAAAATTTATTATATCAATATAAAGCCTTCAAAACGCCATTTTACGAAAATGGATTTAGCATCGGACATCAACTTTTCCCTATCGCATTTGAATTCTCATGGAAAATAAATTACCGCGGCGAAAGAAATTTTGTAGTCGGGCTAAATTCAGCATTAATAAATTAAAAGAAAGAAATAAAATGAAAAAAGTTTATACACACGATAAGAAGCGGTCATTTGAAGTTGGAAAGATTGTCTGCGTAGGAAGAAATTATATGGATCATATAAAAGAGCTTGGGCATCAAGCAGAAGAAAAACCGGTACTATTTTTAAAACCAACATCCGCAATGATTTATTCCGGCGAGAAGGTTATCTATCCTTCTTTCTCCAGCAATCTTCATCACGAAATTGAACTTGTGCTTCTCATCGGCAAAAAAATTACCGATGTTTCAATTGAAGAAGCAAGCAAAGCGATTTTTGGTTTCGGCATAGGTTTGGATATGACGCTTCGCGATTTGCAAAATCAATTAAAGGAGAAAGGAAATCCCTGGACAATTTCGAAATGTTTTGATACTTCCGCGGTTATCTCCGATTTCATTTTGAAAGAAGATTATGATTTGAATTTTGAAGAAATAATTTCACTCAAAGTGAACGGAAAAATTCGTCAAAAGGAGACATTAAATAAAATGATGTTCAAACCTGATGAACTTGTTTCTTACATTTCTTCGCGAATGACGTTGGAAGAAGGAGACTTAATTTTTACCGGAACTCCATCCGGCGTAAGCAACTTAAATAAAGGAGATAAACTTGAAGGTGAAATTACAAACGTTGCAAAGATTGAAACGGAAATAGTTTAAACTATTTATTCAATACCGAAAGAGATTTACGGATAATATCTTCCAAGGTTATATCCGGGTTTTCTGTGCTAATCTCGCGTACAACTTTTTCTGCAAGTTGAACTTTGTAACCAAGCGTTGTAAGCGCCGCAGTTGCTTCGCTTTTGATGTTTGATTTTGGTTCGGAAGATAAACCCAAAGAAGAAATTCCTTCAACTTTTCCTCGGAGTTCGATCAATAATCTCTCGGCAGTTTTTCTTCCGATGCCGGGAATTGCTATTAGTCTTCCGATGTTCGCAAATTCAATTGCCTCTTTTAACTCATCAACTGAAATACCGGAAAGAATAGTCTGCGCAGATTTAGGACCGATGCCTGAAATTAAAATTAGCAGTTCAAACATTTCTTTTTCAGATTCCGAAAAAAATCCGAAGAGCGTTAAACTATCCTCTTTTACATGAGTGTGTATATAGAGTGAAACTTCGGCGAGTGAAGAGATCTTTTCAAACGTAGTGATTGAGATAAAAACCAAATAACCGACTCCGTTTACATCAAGAATGATTTTTGTCGGTTTAAGCGAAATTATTTTTCCTTTTAAAAATCCAATCATTTTTATTCTATTATTCTTTCCGGAAAAGCTTCAGCAAAAGCTTTCCAACTTTTTGAAGAAGGAGCTTGTTTATCTTTTCTAAACGCGTGGCAGATTGCCGCTCCAAGCGCATCGCTTGCATCAAGCGGAATTTCATCCCGCACATTCAGCAGCGTCTTTACCATATAATTTACTTGTTCTTTAGAAGCAGCACCGGTTCCGACGATGGATTTTTTAATTTCACGCGGAGAATATTCACCTATTAAAAGTTGGTGCTGTACTGCTGCTAAAAGAGAAACACCACGCGCGTATCCAACCTTCAAAGCTGATTGCACATTCTTGCCAAAAAAGGTAGTTTCAATTGAAAAATCAGTCGGCTTATAATTTTCTACTAACCGGTTTAACTCCGCATAAATAATTTTTAATTTATCGGGAAGCGTTTTTTCTTTTACAAGATTGATTACTCCGAATTGTAATAACCGCAGCTCATTTTTATGATAATGAACTATGCCAAATCCGGTTTTTATTGTTCCGGGATCAACTCCGAGGATAACCATAAAGAATAACTTTATCTTTTTTTTGAGTAAATAAATTCCGAAATAAATTTATGCCGGGGTTGATTGTTTCAATTCTTTTTCTTTCTTTAACGCTTGAAATCTTTCTCCAAACCAAGCACTCAATGTTGCAAACACAAACGAAACGCCAAAGAACAATAAATAAAATAACAAAGGAGAGGCATTCCAGTCCATCGTCTTATACAACATTCCTTTTGAAGAATAAATGAAGAGTAAAGAATAAAGTACAGCGGCAATTCCGGGTTCAATTATTGTAACACCGCTGGATTTGTATCCGAAATAAAAACTTAAAATAATTATACCAATAAACATCCATCCAAATAAACTTAAATAACCATTAACTAAAAATCCGGAAATTAAAATAGAAGGAAGCAAATGGTAAATTACCAAAAGACAAAATCCGGCACCAACCCAGCGCCAATCTATTATTTTTTGTGTTTGTAAATTATCCATATTAATCTCCTTCAGCATTATTAAATCGACTTGATGATTCAACTCGTGTAGATGCACTATTTTTACTAATATTAGCAATCACTTGCACAAAACCTTTTTGTCCGTTATAATTGGAAAAATTTGGATTTGAACATTTTGTTTTACTAACAGCAACAATGGTCATTAGGGAATCTGATTTATAAGGCACTAAAAAATAATTTGCTTCTTTGACTGAAGCAAAAGATTTTAAATTATTTAATTCAACATACTTTTTTTCTTCTGAGTCTATCGGAGAAAGAACAAAAGAACCATTGCCGCCGCCAAGTTCATTAGGAAGTATAGCAAACTGCCGTGCTTCATTAGAGAGATCAATTAATTCCGACACAATATTATCACGGTTGTCCTCCATAGCGATATTTCTTTTCATATTCTCACTAATCTTTGAAGCAACATAAAAGTGAAGGATTGATGAAATGAAAATCGAAATTAAAATTATACCACTTAAAATTACTTGAACAGAATGAGGATAGAAAACATATTTCTTCTCTTCATCTGAAGCAGTTTTTTTCTGGTAAGAATCTTTTAGTCCAAACATCATTAATGTTGGGAAAACAATTCCAATCAATAAAATGCTGACTAATAAATAAATTTTTGATTGAGTTCCGAACAAAAATATTTGCCCGTTAAATTCATTAATACCTTGAATAATTGTTAATCCCATTGCTCCAAACCAAGGCAAAATCAATCCTCCTTTAAAGACCTCCGGCAGATCCAACACATACGGATATATCTTACCGCTAAAAAAAGCGAGAATAAGAGTAAATAAAGTTAAGGCAATAATTAATTTTATAAACGAAGGAGAAAATTCCGAAACATTTTTTGTTCCGTTGGAATCGTTATCAGTTTTCTGATTCATACTTTACTCCTTTCGATGTTAATGTTGCTCTAACTTGGACCATCCCTTTTTTCCCGGAAGCGTTCGCAAAATCCGGATTTCTTCCTTTAACAAAAATTTCTTGCCCGATAAAAACTAATTCTGTATCACTAAGAACTTTATTATAAATCAACGGACTATCTTCTTGAGATAATTTTAGAGTTTCAATAAAGCCGGAATCCGTTTTGATAAGTTCATTGTAAATTTCTTTTAAGGATTTTTTATTCTTATCTGCCTGCGAATGATAGTTTGAAAGAACATGCAACATGGCGTTATTTAAACTTACATTGAGCACTCCTCTACTAATACTTCCCCTTATTCTTAGCAGCGTTTCTTTTTGCCAGGTAGATTGTTCGTAAGCTAATGACCAAGATTTAAAAACAAAAAACACTCCAATAACAAATACTGCTATCAGAACAATTTTTCTTTTAAGGGGAAAAAGTTTGATGTTGAAAATAATAAGCACAATGCAATAAGCTAAAGCAACAATTGCAGATGCATTTAAACTTTTCCAAAGATTAATATTATCAATAGAAAGAAAAAAGGTAAGGGTAGTTATAACAATTCCACCAATGAGCCAATAGAAAATCATACTTAAACTCCTATAATGAATAAGTAAATAATTTAATTGAACCCTGAATAATTTAAGAAGATTAACTGAACAAAAGAATTTTTTTAACAAAATTTATTCGTTGTGAACCTAACTAATATAAAAACTAAGAGCAAGAATTTTTCATAAATCGACATTCATTCAATCCAAGTTCGAAAATAAAATATCAGCTTCATTATTTTATAAGTGTATGATTGTTCTGGTAACATAGTAGCTATTCTTGAATATCTGCGTTAGAAAAAACATTCTGCACATCTTCATTATCTTCAAGGGTTTCAATAAGTTTTACAACTTTTTCGGCATCTTCTCCGGCAACTGCGAGCGTGTTTTTTGCTATCCACTCAAGTGAAGCGTTTTCAATTTCTAATCCTTTTTCGAGCAGTATCTTTCTAACCGTTTCAAATGATTCAAGCGAAGTAGTAACTTCAAAAACATCTTCTTCGGTTTGCATATCATCGGCGCCTGCATCAAGAACAATTTCCATTACGTCATCTTCGCTTTTATTATAGCGCTTAACGGTGATAATTCCTTTTCTTTCAAACATCCATGCAACAGAACCGGATTCTCCCATGCTTCCGCCGATTTTACTGAAGATATGTCTGACCTCTGCTACTGTCCGATTTTTATTATCGGTTGCAACTTCAACAAGTATTGCAATGCCGCCCGGTCCGTATCCTTCGTACATTAATTCGGTAAAAGAAACACCTTCTAATTCACCGGTAGCTTTTTTTATTGCGCGTTCGATATTATCGGCGGGCATGTTTGCAGCTTTTGCGTTATCAATTCCGAGCCGCAATCTCGGATTTCCGTTTGCGTCTCCGCCGCCTTGACGCGCAGCGATAGTAATTTCTTTGATCAGTTTGGTAAATATTTTACCGCGTTTTGCATCTGCCGCCCCTTTTTTCCTTTTTATCGTTGCCCATTTTGAATGACCTGACATAAGAAATTCTCCTATTTATTTTCTTTTATTTTTATGTCTTTAATTCTGAATTGCGGAAACACTTTTCCGTCTTTAACCATTTGGTCGATTGAAAAAACCGTATCAAACTTAACAGTTCCGCCGTTAATTAACGGGGCAAATTCAGCCATGTTAAAGCCGATACAATCAAAAACTTTATCACTATCTTCTTGTTTGATAGTTAGTACCAGATGTTTCCCGCTGATTATACGGGATGAAATTGAGTGCACATTTTCAGCCCATAATACTGGGCGCATATTTTTTGGACCAAACGGAGAAAACTGATCAACAATTCTAATAAACTTAGCTGTAATTTCGGATAATTTAATTTTTGAATCAATTGTTATTTCGGGAATAAGATCATTCCGGTCAATTTTTTCTTTAACGATCTTTAGGAATCTTTCCCGGAACTCATCAATTTTATCAATTTCAACGGCTAATCCCGCTGCTGCTTCATGTCCGCCAAAATGGATTAACAGGTCTTCGCATTCCTTTAGCGCATCATAAATATTAAAACTTGCAATACTTCTTGCAGAACCTTTTGCAATTCCATCAATTGTGGTAAGCATAACAGTAGGTTTGTAATATTTTTCAACCAATCTAGAAGCTACAATACCAATAACACCCGGATGCCAATTTTCTTCGTGAAGGACGATAGCCAAATCCTCTATAATATCCACACTGTCGACAACTTTTTCGATCGCTTCGGCTAATGTATCGACATCAATTTTTCTTCTTTCATAATTTTCTTTCTCTAAAACCAGGGCAAGCCTGGTCGCTTCAACATCATCATTGGTGATCATTAATTCAACGGCAGTTTTGGCTTCGCTTAAACGTCCGACTGCATTTATTCTTGGTGCAAGTGCAAAGACGATTTGTCCCGAGTTAAGATTTCCCGGGCTTATTTTTGCGCTGTTAAGCAATGCTTTAATCCCAGGACGTGGCGATCTATTTATTTGTGCCAATCCTTCTTTTACAAGCAAGCGGTTTTCATCAATTAAAGGAACGATGTCCGCAGCGCCTGCAAGAGCAACCAGGTCTAAATATTCCATCGGTTCTTCACGTTTGCCAATCCGCTCACAAATTCCTTGAATAAGTTTGAACGTTACTCCGGCACCGGAAAGATATTTAAAAGGATAATTGCAATTCGGTTTGATCGGGTCAAGTAATGCATAGCAATCAGGTAGCTTTTCCTTCGGCTGATGATGGTCACAGATAATAACATCAATTCCAAACTTTTTTGCGTACTCAACTTCATCCACCGCAGTAATACCGCAGTCAACAGAGATTAATAATTTTACTTCCAATTCTTTTGCATAATCAATCCCTTGCATTGAAATTCCGTAACCTTCTTTTATCCGGTTAGGGATGAAGTAATCAACATTTGCCTCGAGTTTTTTTAAAAACATATAGAGCATAGCCGTAGAACTTGTACCGTCAACATCATAGTCGCCGTACACAAGAATTTTTTCCTGGTTTGTAACCGCTTCAATAACACGATGTGTAGCGGCTTCCATACCGTTCATTAAGAAGGGATCGCAAAGGTCAATCAATGATGCGCGGAAAAAACTTTTAGCTTGTGTGAAAGTTTTAATATCGCGAAGGACGAGAAGTTTGGCTAAAATTTCTGAAATATTGAGAGAATCAGCCAAGTAGTTAATCTCAAAGAGATCATCTACTTCCTTTAATTTCCAACGCTTTTCAATCATACTTGTATAAAGAAGAGACTAAAAAGACGATCAAGTCTATAAGCCGAATTTTGTAATGACGCCAAAAGCGCCACGGCAATTATTTGTCTGGGAGTTGAATTACTTCAACCCTCGATCGGTCTACCCGAAAGCTAATCAAAGCGAGCAGCCTCGCCACGCCGTGGCGTGGAACTTTCCTATTTGACCTTTCTCCAAGTGGGGTTTGCCTTGATGGCGCTAAAGCGCCACTTCCTTTAAAGGAACCTCTAAAATTACTTTTAGAGCGGTAGGCTCTTACCCTGCCATTTCACCCTTTCTCCGATTTACACCGGGGAGGTATCTTTTCTGTGGTACTTTCCGTCATTAATAAATTAATGCCCGGACGTTATCCGGCGCTTTGCTCTGTGGAGTTCGGACTTTCCTCCCCCCGCCTATAGCGGAGAGCAATTGCCCAACTTGATCGTGATTTAAAGTCAATCTTCTTACCTTTTATTGTAAAAAAATATTTTATTCGTGGAAGCAATATAATGAATGAACTCGAATTTTATTTGACGAACAGGTTCAATTTTTGAATACTGCTATTAATTTAACATAATAATGAAGTTAGTAAACTGATAACAAGTAGATTTTGTTGCACCGGTAATGATTTTAAAATTATTTGCGATAGGTATATATAATTCATATACTTTCGGAGATTTATAAACGCAATTCGAGGGGAGTGAAAGTACTTGGCAATTAGTGAAGAATAATTATTCAAATTTGGGAGACCGAAATCCGCATAAATCATATGGATACTTGAGAACTCCAGAGGTTGCAGAAATCCTCTCTCAATTTTTAACTGTGGAAAAGCGGAATATATTTTCATTCCTAAAAAAAATATTCTAATAATGTCATTTCACAGTTTTAACATTTCCTTCGCTTATCTCTGGTTAGTAGGTTGTGGAATCCTCCCTTCAATTAACAACAAATAATCAAAATAACTTTAATTTTGTTGTAGCGTTTTATTATTCCACAGCATCTAATAATCAAACAAAATAAATCTTTATGCTTGAAGAAATAAACCTGGTTAAACGTATAAAAAACGGAGACCGGAATGCTTTTAAAGAGCTTTACAAAAATAATGTATCGCCGCTTTTCATGTTTATGAAGCAGTTCTCGATTGATAATTCAAAAGTTGAAGACTGGGTACAGCGGGCATTCATAAAAGCTTATGAAAATATTAATCAGTTTGACGGCATCTCTCTTTTTAAAACCTGGCTGTTCAAGATCGCCATTAATGAAATGAAGATGGATTTCAGAAAAGCTAATGCAAATAAAAATATTTCTGTTGATGAAGTTGAAATTGCTTCGGAGATGGAAGACAGCAATTTTCAATGGGAATTAGTGATGAAGGATTGGTTGATGGAATTGAGCGAAGCTAAACGGATGGTCTTTATTCTTTATGAAATTGAAGGATATTCGCATGCGGAGATCAGCGAAATGTTGAACATAAAAGAAAGCGCTTCGCGAACAATTTTAACGCGCACCAAAGTTTGGTTACGAAATAAATGGAATGAATCGGAGAAATAATTATGATAGATAAATCTAAATTTTATTCGGATGATGATAGTCCTACAAAGAAACAACATAAAGAAATCTGGAATGGAATTAACCGGAACATTAATCCGCGCAAAAAAGCATTTTTTCATATAAGTGATATGCGCAGTTTCTATTATGGTATAGCTGCTTCCTTCGTTTTTATTTTTGCTTCTATCGGAGTTTTTACCACCGCAAAAAATCTACTCTACAATATGAAACCGGAAGAAGTAAAGTTGGACAACGCTTACCAGTCTGCTATTCGAGAATTTCAAAAAGTAATTCCTTCGTTTGAACTAACTTCGCAGAAGTCCGAAAACGTTAAAGCCTTTGTGAATTTGAAAGAAGAACAGTTAAAATATCTCGATGAAAATATTTCACTAATAAAAAGTGAAACCGGAACAACGGATTTAAGTCCATTGAAACAAATGCATTTGCGTCAACTTTATGCGGCTAAATTGAAAGTGCTTCAGGAAATTATTGATAAAGGAGAAATCGATATATGAAAACTTTTTCATTTTACTTGGTCTTGATTTTTGCTTTAACTTTTTCCTCTTTGGCAAGGACTAAAGTTGTTGAAAAACATTTTCCAACTAAACCGAATCAGAGAATAGAAATTGCAGATTTTGGCGGTTCGCATATTACTATCAAATCGTGGGATAAAGATGAAGTTTATGTAAAAGTAAAATTTTCCTTTTCTTCATCAAAAGAAGAATATGAAGAGAGCGTTATCAAATCGTTCGATATTATTTCCTCTGAAAGCGATTCCCGGTTAATTATTTCATCAAAAAAAATGGGCAACGAAAGCACATGGTCGTCCTTCCTTGGAATAAAATTCAGGATGTTCTTTTATGAAAATTCTAACCTCGAAGGGGAAATATTTGTGCCGAGAAATAATTCCTTTAAATCCGGATTCCAATACAGTTCAATATCCCTTGAAGGAATGAGAGGAGCTGTTGAACTTTCCGGGACAGGCAACACTATAGAAGTAAAGAATTGTAATCTTCTAAATAAAATCAAGAACAATTACGGGAAAATAAAAATTACGGATTGTGCAGGTAATCTAATCCTAAAAAGTATCAACTCAGACATTGATATAAACGGACTTTCGGGTTCACTCGATATTGACGGAGATTATTCTGATATTGTGTTAAAGGGAATTACCCAAAACACTTCCATTAATTCAAAATCCGGGAAACAGATTATTAGTGATATTGGCGGCGATCTTACAATTAACTCGGCTTATTCAACAATGCAAATCGAAAAGGTTAATGGCTTTGTTGATATCCGCAATCAAGGGGGAACCATCAACGTTAAAGATGTTGACGGCGTAAAGGTTGATGCAGCTTATGCGACTATTGCCATTAAATCGGTTACGGGAAAAAGCGCCAAAGATATTTTTATAAAAGGACAAAGCGGTAAACTCGTTCTTGAAAATATTGCAGGCAATTTAAACATTGAGAGTCTTTATTCGCCAATGGAATTGCGGAACATAAAAGGGGATGTAAAAATAGATGGAACATCCGCTGATATTTATGGAGAAAAAATTACCGGCAATTTGAACATTAAGTCAAATTATTCAAAAGTATTTGTCCGCGAACTCTCTTCAAAAAATATCTTTATAAAAGATCAGTCAAGTCAAGTTGAGTTAAAACTCATTGCCGTTCCGGCGGAAATAGATATTGAAAATGATTATGGAAACGTGAATGTAGAAATGCCCGGCGGATATTCCGGTGAGGTTAATTTATCTGCCGAATATGGGAATATCTCATCGAATCTTCCGGTTGATATTAAAAAGACAAGCAGTTCTACTACAGCTTCCGGGAAAGTCGGTTCCGGTAATGGGAAAATAAACATAGAAACTAAATCTGCGAATATCACATTAACACAAAAGTCTAATTAGGAGAAATTATGTTAAAGAAGATTGCTTTTCTGGTTATCCTTGCAATTGTTTTTTCTATTCCGATTGCTGCACAAGAAGAAGATTCAACCGAAACGGATGAACAATTTGATTCGAAGGATTATGATGATTTTGGACTTTTTAATTATTTCGGGTTTGCAAAAGATCCGATGATAGAGGTCTTTTACGGCGCTCCCAAGTTTGCCTGGAAATCTTTGAAAAGCTCGCTTCAAAATAATCCATCCGCTGAAATCGGAATCGGATATTCGCACAGAAGAAAATATAACGCACATATTTATAAACTGAACAAGAAGATGTTTTTCGTCAGCGGGATTTTACGGAATTTTGGGAATGCAAATAGTAATATTGAACTCACACCCGAAATGTGGAGATTCGGTTTAGGATTAACCTATGGATATAGTTACAAAATCGGTAGAATGTTTATCACTCCGTACAGTTCAAATTCATTTGTCTGGTCAAACATATCTTTTAAAAATAGTGAAGCAACTATGTCTTCTGCGGATTCAACAAACTTAAATCTTTATAACAAAGCATTTAGAATTGGAACCGCAACTCAAGCAGGAATAGAAATCAGTATCGTTCCAGTGTTTTCCATAAACGGCGGATATGAAAGATCGGTAATCTTTCCCCGTTACCTCTTTTGGAAACAAGCCGGAAGTATGTTACTTGAATTTTGCGGATACGGATTGACAGACCGGTTTGTTAAATCAATTCTCCGTTCATCTCCCTACGCTGCGCCGATAGTAGATTTCTTTTTGAAGAATGCCGTCTCATTTGCAATGTATGAATTAAGAAAAGAGAAGATGAATTGGCCTTTCAAAAGCGCTTCTCCTTTAACATTTGACACATGGAAAATAGGGTTAACGTTTAGGTTTTGATAAAGAATTTTAAATATCGAATATTGAACAAGGAATAATGAATGATGAAGTAATATCCTTCTCATTTCGTCATTCCTTGTTCGGTGTTCATTATTCCTTCTTAGTTGAATATCCAAGTTTAATTTATCGCCAATTGATTAAAAGTTCCCACCGTTAAAAAAAATAAAAAAAATTACAACTGTTTTTTGAACAATCTTTTTTATAATTTATTCCCCAAAGAATCCCCTTTTATACTTTCAACAAAAAAAGAATGTCTGATTTCATCCATTTACATAATCACACGCACTACAGCTTGCAAGACGGAGCTTGTACGGTTGACAGTCTACTAAACGCAGCGAAGAAATTCGGTATGCACGCAGTAGCTTTAACCGATCATGGTGTATTGTATGGCATTCCGGAATTTTACCGCAAAGCGAAAAAAGCCGGAATCAAACCGATTATCGGAATGGAAGCCTACGTTGTAGTTGATAGTTCGCGGTTTGAGAGAAAGCAGATTGATGAATCAACCGGCAAGAAGAAAAAACCGTATAACCATCTTATTCTTCTCGCAAAAAATATGACGGGTTATAAAAATTTAGTAAAACTTTCTTCTCTCGGTTTTTCGGAAGGATTTTATTACCGTCCGCGAGTTGATATGGAGTTGTTAGAGAAATATCATGAAGGGTTGATCTGTACTTCCGCTTGTGTTGGTGGAGTTGTTGCTTCTTCACTTGCAAATAATGATTACAAAAAAGCGAAAGAAGTTGCCATAAAATTTAAAGAGTTGTTCGGCGATGATTTTTATCTGGAAGTTCAAGATCATAATATTGATAAAGAACTTATCGTGTTGGAGCAGATGCCGAAACTCGCAAAAGAATTATCAATTAAATTAGTTGCAACTAACGACTGTCATTATATTAATAAAGAAGATGCAATCGCGCATAATATTCTGTTAATGCTTTCGGATAAATCCGGTACGGCGGATTATAAAAATCTTCGCTATGGAACTGATCAAATATATTTCAAATCTCAGGAAGAAATGAAAAATCTTTTCAAACACCTTCCGCAGGCAATTGAAAGCACACTTGAGATAGAAGAAAAGACAAATCTTATTTTCGACTATGATCAACAGCATTTCCCGGTCTTTCCGATACCCAAATATTCACCCGCAAAAAATTTAGATGAGTATCTGGATATCCTTGCGCTAGAAGGATTGCACAATCGTTTTAAAGAGATCACACCAGAAATTAAAGATCGCTTTGACTTTGAATTGTCGGTTATTAAATCAATGGGGTTTCCAGGATACTTTTTGGTTGTGCAAGATTTTATTAATGCGGCAAAAAGAGAAAATATTCCTGTTGGTCCGGGAAGAGGAAGCGCCGCCGGAAGTTTGATAGCTTACGCGCTCGGCATTACCAACATTGATCCGTTGAAATACGATTTGTTGTTTGAACGGTTCTTAAATCCCGAACGGAATTCAATGCCCGATATTGACGTTGACCTTGCGGATGATCAGCGCGGCGACGTTATAGACTATGTAAAAAAACAATACGGAGCGGAATGCGTCAGTCAAATTATTACGTTCAACCGTCTTTCGTCTAAAGCCGTTTTAAAAGATGTTGCACGGGTGCTTGGCATTCCCATCGCCACCATTAATGGTATTACCAAACTCATTCCAAGTAAATTTGGAAAAGTTTATACGATTGAACAATCTTTGAATGAAGTGCCGGAATTAAAATGGGTGAAAGAATCGAAGGAAGAAACGATTCAAAATTTAGTGAAGTATGCAAAAGTTTTGGAAGGAATGAACCGCAATGCTTCCAAGCATGCGTCGGGAGTTGTTATTGCACCCGGCGCAGTAAGTGATTTTGTTCCACTTTCATCGTACAATGCGCAAGAGGAATTGGTAACGCAATTCAACATGAAAGAGCTTGAAGATAACGGTCTGCTCAAAATGGATTTTCTTGGGCTGCGGACGCTTACAATAATAAAAGATACGCTCAAGCTGATCAAAAAAAATCACGACATCGAAATTGATATAGATACTATTCCGCTTGATGATGAAAAAGTTTATCAGCTTTTTTCGAGGGGACAGACGACCGGCGTATTTCAATTTGAATCTGCCCCGATGCGTGAGTATCTGAAAAAGTTGAAACCGCAATCCATTTTAGATTTAGCTGCGATGAATGCGCTTTACCGTCCTGGTCCCATGGAATTTATTGATGACTTCATTGATAGAAAATACGGCAGAAAAAAAATAGAGTACAAACATCCTATCCTCGAATCAATTTTAAAAGAAACAAACGGAATTATTGTTTACCAGGAACAAGTTATTCAGCTTGCAAATAAAGTCGCGGGAATGAGTCTTGCGCAAGCGGATATTCTCCGCCGTGCAATGGGCAAGAAAGATTTAGCCGGCATGAAACAACAGAAAGTTGTTTTTGTTGAAGGGGCAAAGAAAAATAGCATAAGCGAAAAAATTGCCAATGAAATTTTTGACGACATTGACAAGTTTGCCAATTACGGATTTAATAAAAGCCATGCTGTGGCGTATTCGGTAGTTGCCTATCAAACGGCGTACTTAAAAGTTCATTACACACCGGAATTTCTTGCGGCAAACTTAACGAACGAATTTGGCGACAAAAATAAAGTAACCAACTTTTTGGAAGATTGCCGGAAATTAAAAATTGATGTGCTTCCACCGAACATTAATAAACCATCAAAATTCTTTGATGTAGAAAAAGGAAAGATCCGCTTCGGATTTTCCGCCATCAAAAATGTCGGCGTGCATGCGGTTGAATCAATTATAAAATCAAAAGAAAATCTCGGAAGAAATTTTAAATCGCTTTTCGATTTCTGCATGGTCAACGATTCGCGTATCGTAAATAAAAGAGTATTGGAAGGATTAATTCTTGTCGGGGCTTTTGACTCTCTGAATAAAAACCGGGCGCAGCTTTTTGCCGCCGTTGAATCAACTCTTGCCTATACATCAAAAGCGGCATCGTTAAAAACAAAAAGTTTCAATAGTCTTTTCAGCAGCGATGAAGACGACCACAACATTCCGGAACCGGAACTTCCGAATGTTGAGGATTGGAGCGAAAACGAAAAACTTGCACGCGAAAGGGAAGTGATAGGATTTTATGTTACCGGTCATCCGTTAAGAAAATATGAAGTTGAATATTATTCGTTTGCTACTATTAGATTAGGTGAAACCGACTCACCTGACGGCAAGTCAGGAGAAATCGGAAAAAGCAATAACATAAAAGCGTGCGGAGTAATCACTGAGCTTACAACAAAAATTGATAAGCGCGGCGGCACCATGGCGTTTTTCACTCTTGATGATTTTACAGGCTCGTGTGAATGTTTAATGTTCTCTTCAACTTATGAAAAGTATGGAAAGTTTCTTAAACCAGAAGCTGCTGTGCTTTTAATAGGAAGACCGGAAAGCAGCGGGGACGCTATCAAACTTCATATCGAAGAAGTTATTCCTATAGAACAAACACGCGAACTATTAACCAAACACGTAAAAATTGTTGTTGAAGAAAACGGAAATACCGAAGCCAAATTAGAAGAACTAAAAGATATTTTACAAAAACATTTGGGGAAAGTTCAAGTGTTGTTGGAGATCAATTCAATGGCGTTTGGGATTAAATTGTTCAGACTATCTTCTCAAATAAAAATAACCGAAAAGTTTATTAAGGAAATTCATAAACTTTTCGGGGAAGAATCTTTGTATTTTCTTCCCTGCCTGACGGCAAGGCAGGCGAAATAAAGAAGGTTCTATGTTGCTATCTATTTTTTATTTTTTCTTATATTTGAATCGTAAGATAGACCAAACACAAACTTAAAAGAGAGCTAAATGAATAAATTGAATAACGAACGCTATTGGGCTGTAATTTTAGGAGCATCGTCCGGATTTGGTGAAGCTGCCGCATTGCAATTAGCAAAAGATGGATACAATATTATCGGGGTTCATCTAGATAGACAAGCAACCATGCCGAATATTGAACGAATTATTGGTCAGTTAAAATCATACAATGTTGAGCAAGTATTTTATAATGTTAACGCTGCCGATGAAGAAAAACGTAAAGAAATCATTGAAGATCTATTAAAACGAACCGGCGGGAAACCACAGGTAAAAGTTGTTATGCACTCACTGGCTTTTGGTACATTAAAACCATTTGTTCCTAAAGAAGGCGAACAGCAAATTACCAAAGCTCAAATAGAAATGACTTTAGATGTTATGGCGAATTCATTAGTTTATTGGGTGCAAGATTTAGTAAGCAGCGGTTTACTCATTAAGAAAGCTAGAATTTTTGCGATGACAAGTTCAGGTGGACACTCGGCGATTCCATATTACGGTGCGGTCTCTGCAGCAAAAGCGGCATTAGAATCGCACTGCCGCCAGCTCGCTGTTGAACTTGGACCAATGGAAGTAGCGGTAAACGCTATCATGGCAGGCGTAACCGATACACCGGCATTGAGAAAAATTCCCGGTAACGTTCCAATGATTGAAGTTGCGAGACGAAAAAATCCCCGTGGAAAATTAACCACTCCTGATCAAGTAGCTAAAATTATCGCCCTGTTTTGTCAGGATGGCGGTGAATGGATTTCCGGAGGAATTATCAATGCAGATGGCGGTGAAGATATTGTAAGTTTTGTAGGACAAGGTGAACCGGAAAATGATTCACTAAAAAATTATTCAAATTAAAATAAAAGGAAAAGTATGAAACCATTAGAAATTACAGATGACAATTTTACAACAGAAGTTCTTCAATCGGATAAACCGGTGCTGGTGGATTTTTGGGCAACATGGTGTGGTCCATGCAGAATGATAGCTCCAATTGTGGAAGAACTCGCTACGGAATATGACGGGAAATATAAAATCGGAAAGATGGATGTTGATAACAATCCCCAAACCGCAACTCAGTTTGGAATAAGAAGCATTCCGACACTTTTAATTTTCAAAGGCGGAAAAGTTGTTGAGACAATTATCGGAGCTGTTCCCAAAGCGCAATTCGTACAAAAACTTAATGCAAATCTTTAATTCATTTTAACATAGATATTAGATAGAATGAAAAAAATACTTATCACTGATTCCGTTGATAAAAAAAGCGTTGCCGTTTTAACCGCTGCAGGCTTTGATGTTACCTATCAACCCGGAATGCCAAAAGAAGAAATAAAAAAAATAATAAAAGATTACCAGGGACTAATTGTAAGAAGCGACACTAAAGTAACCGCAGATATAATTGAGCTGATGGATAACATGGAAGTGATCGGTAGAGCGGGAACCGGAGTTGATAATATTGATTCCGAAGCTGCAACACGTAAAGGCGTTATCGTAATGAACACCCCAGGCGGCAATACCATTTCAACCGCCGAACACGCGATCTCTTTAATGCTTTCAATGTGCAGAAATATTCCTCAAGCGACCGCTTCACTAAAAGCAGGAAAGTGGGAAAGAAAAAAATTTCAAGGTTCAGAAGTTTACGGAAAAACTTTAGGTGTTATTGGTTTAGGAAAGATAGGGCGCGAAGTTGCTGTACGGATGAAGGCTTTCGGAATGACCGCTATTGGTTATGATCCAATTCTTGCTGAAGAAACAGCCGCAAAGATCGGCGTGAAATTAGTTGATCTTGAAACACTCTTTTCTTTATCGGATATTATCACTGTTCACGTTCCGCTTGATGAAAAAACACAAAATCTAATCTGTAAAGAAACCCTTGCGAAATGTAAAGACGGAGTGAAAGTAGTAAACTGCGCTCGAGGAGGAATTATAAATGAAGATGATTTAGTTGAAGCATTAAACTCCGGAAAAGTTTCGGCAGCCGCATTTGATGTGTATGTTACCGAACCACCTGATTATAATCATCCTTTAATTCAACATCCTAAGGTTGTAACCACACCGCATCTTGGCGCATCAACCGGCGAAGCTCAGGAAAAAGTTGCTATTCAAATTGCCGAACAAATTGTAGAATATTTTACAAACAAAGTTCTGCGCGGTGCTGTTAACGCTGCCGCTCTCGAATCGTTCGGGAATCCTGACTTAGCTCCTTACGTTCGATTAGCGGAAAATATCGGTTCGCTGCATGCGCAAATTTTACAAAGCAAATTGAAGAAAATCAAAATTACTTTCTACGGCGCGTTGTTAAGTGAGTCGCACAAGTTGATTTCATCCGCTGTTACCAAGGGTTTTCTCGCTAAACTTTCTTCCGACCCGATAAATTTAATTAACGCTCCGTTCCTTGCGCAGGAATTGGGAATTATTATTGATGAAGTTTATGCTGGAGCAAATTCAGATTATACAAACTTGCTTGCAGTTGAATGTTCTTCAACCTCAGAAAAAAAATATTTAGCGGGAACCGTTTTCGGTAATAATGAAATACGCATTGTTGATGTTGATAAATTTCATCTTGAACTTAAACCCGAAGGAGTTATGCTCTTTTACACCAATATTGATAAGCCGGGAATGTTAGCACAAGTTGGAAAGATTTTAGCTGAAAATAAAATTAACATTGCCGGATTATCGTTGGGAAGATTCGGAATTGGCAAAGAAGCTATTACTGTTGTAAATGTAGATTCGGTAATTGATAAAGAAGTTTTACAAAAAATTTCTTCTATTGAAGGCATAAACAACGCTTATACGGTAAAAATTTAGTCTGAACGGAAAAAAAAACTTGACATTCATTTAAAAAATTTGTAATTCTGTTACAAGAAAATAATTTGTTCCATTAGGAATCTATTGTTTCGCAGTTTTAAATTATTTGTTTCTATTTATTCATCAATACTAAGGAGATCGCTATGACTCGAAAACTTTCAATGTTTTTTTTCTTAGTGCTTTTTTCGCAAGTATTTCTGGTGGCTCAACAAAAAATGATTTTGAGACCGGACAATACTCTTGAAAAAGTTACTAGAACTTTTGACGGACATGAAACCATCATGGTACCGCCAAGTAAACACGCAGTTCAAAATCACACAATTAAATCCCGTACATTAGCTAAAAGCGTTAACGGAACAATTGATACTCTCTTTTATAATGACGGTTCATTCAACACTAATTTTGGTTTCTTTGGCCAAGATTGGGGAATGCAATGGTTTATTGCTCCAACAGAGTTAATAATTAAAAAAGTTGGCTATAGCTCTACAGACGATACTGGTGGAGACGCTGAAATTAAAATTGTAAAGTTACTCTGGACAAAAGCTCAGTTAGCGGCTACCGGAACAACTCTTGAAGGCCGTTATGAAGCTACAGGAAACGGATTTAACAATATTACAGCTTTCCCTTCAAATCCGGATGCTACTGCAGGCGGATGGCAGGCTATTAAAGAAGGAGCCACTTCTCCTTTTGATGTTGTTGATGTTTGGAGTGATGCAGGTTCCGGTGCCCCCACCACACCTGTTATACAAACTTCTCTTAATTATCAGTGGGTTCCGATGAATCTTATTACAGAACCAACTATTGCAGCAGGACAAATTTTTGGTGTTGCACTTAAGAATGTTGCTCCTGGTTTTAACCTTGCCGCAGATCGTTTAGGCCTTTGGTCAGGTGCCAGCACAACATTGAATGGCTGGAAATACTATGCTAACGGAAGAACTGACGGCGATTTAACAACTGCCGGATGGTGGACAAGAACATATACATGGGATTTTGTCGTTGAAGTTGAATTAATCGGAGACGTAGCCCCTGAATTTGTTTCTTTCGAAAAATTAACAACTACTGTTGATCAATCTGCGAGAACAGTTCATGCTAATATTACTGATCAAAACCCTTCAGGCGGACCTGCCGGCGTTTCTTCAGCAGTATTACATTATAGTTTAGATTCCGGTAAAACATTTACAGATGTTACTATGACAGGTGCAGCGCCTGATTTTTCGGCTGCTATTCCTGGACAAAGCCCCGGACAATATGTTGTTTATAATGCAACTGCAACAGATCCAAATGGAAATTCTACTAACTCTAAAACTTATGCTTACTCAATTTTCCTACCTACACCGGGTATCAAAACCTTGGTAGTATTCAACGGTTATACCTCAGAATCAGGTTATCCTATGGATTATTATTTTGGTATTGATAGTATGACTTCCTATGATACTTATCAATTCCCTCACGATGTTTGGGCTTTTGGTCCACTCGAAAAAGCTCTTGTTGATAACTATGATAATATTTTTGAAATTTGTACAACCGGTCCTGCTGATTATAATGAAGCTTTAATTAAAGTTTGGTTAAGTGAAAAAGCCACTAGAAATTATTTCTTAGCAGGTCAAGAATATTTAGGTGCGAAAAATGCATACACAAATGTAACTTATGCAGCTGGTGATTTTGAATACGATGTGCTCGGTCTTGCCGGAAGCTGGAACGACATTAGCTACGCTGCAAGCGTTGGTCAGAAGAAGCCTTCAAGATTATTTGCTAAAACCGGTACCATGTTAGGCGGTGAGTTAAATGCGAAGTTCACAGCTTGGGCTACTGATTCATTAAATTACGATCCTACTTATGAAATTGGCGATGAAGATAACTGGATTGATGGTTTTGACGTTCAAGCAGGTCAAGAAGTTGACGTTGAAGTTGAAAGCCGTGGTATTGATAATGTTGCTCACGTTGCTAATTATCCTTGCGTTACCCACAGAACTTTAACTGCCGGTAACAAAATTGTCTTCATGAGTTTGGATCCTCTTTCTGTTAACTCTCGAGCCAAATATTATTGGTTTGGATTCAGCAAGGTTTCCCCTCAAGTTAAAGCTCTTGAATGGTTTGGTGCAAATCAATCACTTCCTCCAACAGTTGAATTCCGTGCAAACATGAGTGTTCAATTGAAAAAAGGAACATTCGCAGCAACGGATTCAGTATGGGTTCGTGGAGACTTTAACAGTTGGGGCGGAAAAGACTTTGAATTGAAGGACGCAGATGGCGACTCCATTTATTCAGCAGTTTTCACCAACTTTACAGAAGGTCAATCACTTACATTTAAGTACGTTCATAGCCCAGATGTTTGGGAATCAACAGGAAACAGAACATTAACCGTAACCGCGGGACCCAATGTAACTTCCGCTTGCTGGGAAGATATTTGTATTTACGTTCCTTCTAAAACGATTAAAGTTACTTTCTCTGTAAATATGGAACTTGAAAGATTGTCGACTTTATTCAATCCTGCAACCAGTACAGTATCAGCTCGCGGGTCATTTAATGGCTGGGGCGAAACGATGATGACAGCCTCACCGACAAACCTGGACGTTTATGAAGTTGTTGCAGATGTTATTGCAGCAGTTGGCGAAAAAGTTAATTTCAAATATTTCTATAGCCCCGGGACATGGGAAGTAGATAAACTTACAGACCCTACCCAAAACGATAGATATTTCATTGTATCACAGGCAAATTTTGATGCAGCTGCCATAACCTTGGATGTAGTAGGGTTTAATAACGGAGAAGTAGGGACGGTATTGAATCAAGATGCAAATATTACATTTACCTGTAACACAAACGGTGCATCAATCATTGACGCACCTGCTGGTACTGTATTTACATCTGTTTATATGTGTGGTGCAAACTCTCCTCTCCAATGGCCAGGCGGTGGATGGAGTGATGCTGAAATCACTAAAGCTATTCAACTTTTTGATGATGGTACTCACGGCGACGTAACAGCCGGTGATAAAATATTTACTACTAATAGTATTACCTTCCTACAATGGTCAACGTTAACTGTTGTTTACAAATATGGTGCAAACTGGGGATTAGCAACAAATGGCGGCAAAAATGATAATGAAGGCGGAGTTGGCGCTGACAAAACATTAAAAATGGGCAGATATACTTCAAAAGCAACTGTTGTAGATACTTTCGGAATAGTCCATACAACGGATGTATCAAAAGTTGAAAAACTTGGAAACACAATTCCTACAGTTTATATGTTGGAACAGAATTATCCAAACCCATTCAACCCTGAGACCTCAATTCGTTTCAGTATTCCGCAAGAAAGCTTTGTAACCGTAAAAGTATTTAATACTTTGGGTGAAGAAGTGATGACCTTAGTAAATGAACAAAAGACTGCAGGTGTGTATAATGCTTCGTTCAAAGCGAACAACTTAACCAGCGGTATTTACTTCTATACTATCAAAGCAAATGATTTCACTTCAACCAAGAAAATGATCTTGATGAAGTAATTCTCTGCTCTGTTCTTTATAAAGAAGGTTGCCCTGAATAAGGGCAACTCTTCTTTTTTTTTATGAATGAAATTCGTTACTTCCTCAAAACAGTAAATGTTTACAAGAGGAATTCCTATAATTTAATTATAAACTATGAGGTCACTAATGTGGAGTAAATTTTTTAGGATTCCCGTGTTACTTCTCTTCTTGGCAATCACCTATTACGGGTGCGTTGAAGAACCTACGATAGATCCTGTAAAAAGGCCTTACACACTTTTACGTGTTGCAAATTTTTCCTATAATGTCGATACATTAATTGTATCAGTAGATCCGGGAGAAGCAGGAGCAAAAGTGTTTAACCTTTACAAAAATCAAGTACCCACCCAATATTTTGAAATTCAATCAGGGAAAAGAAAATTTTTTGTAAAAAATCCTGCAGGAGATACGCTCTATAATGATAAAATCAACATTGGATCATACGAAGAACTTTCTTTATACTTTTCTGGATATTCAAAACCGCATGACGACTTGCTAAATACTTTTGGTTATGCACAATTTACGAACGGGATGGTTTATCTTGATGAAGGGCTTAATGATACAACTACTACTATCCAATGTGCTAATTTTGCTCCGGATACACCTACTGACAGTTCCATTAAATATCGTGTCTTAATTGCTGACACCACAACAAAAAATGTTATAAAAGAAGTTGCTACATTAAATTACAATTCGCTTGCAGGTAACGCGCTCCGGGGAGGCAAAGCCTATAAGATAAGTTATGCAAAACTTACAAGTGCAGCTGATGCAGCGGTGAAAACTTATTTATTTTATAGCGATACAACCTACATGTTTGATGCAGGTTTGCAATACTTTGTTTATGGTATTGGTAATCCAAAAAAACCGAATTTTATTATAGAAAAAATTACCCCCTTACCAATAGGGTCTAAATAATAAAGGAGATGAAAAGATGCGTAAATTATTTTTTATCATAGCAGGCTTGCTCTTCTCCATTGGACTTTATGCTCAATCCGGGAAGATTTCCGGAAAGGTTACCGATGTTGAAACAGGTGAACCTTTAATCGGTGCTAGCGTTATGGTCCAAGGTACAAACTTAGGCTCTGCTACAAATCTTAACGGGGAGTATATTATTCTTAATGTATCTCCCGGTAAATATTCAGTAGTTGCTAAATATGTAGGCTACAGGCAAGTAGAAACTACAAATCTTAATGTATCCGTAAACCTTACGACCGAAGTCAATTTTAAACTTCCATCTGAAGCTTTTAAACAAGACGAAGTAATTGTAGTTGCGGAAAGACCTTTAGTTAACAAGAATGTTACAAATGCAACAAGTATTGTCCGGACAGAAGATATCAAAAATCTCCCTATTCGTGGCGTTAATGCTGTAGTAGCCCAACAAACAGGAGTTGTAGAAAAAGGTGGTAACTTGTACATCCGCGGAAGCCGCAGTGATGCAGTTGCTTTTTATATTGACGGTGTTTTAGTTAATAACCCGGTATTCGGCGGTTCACGAGCTTCAACTATCACTAATGCAATTGAAGAAATTCAAGTTCAAGCGGGTGGTTATTCTGCTGAGTTTGGCGGTGCGAATGGAGGTATTGTTAGTACCCAAACCAAATCGGGGTCTGAAAAATACAGCTTAACGGCTGAAGCCATTACCGATGCATTTGCAAAACCGGGAAATAAATATCTTGGCGGTTATAGTTATGGCTATTCAGAATATGTTATAACGATGGGTGGACCTATTATTCCTGATTATAAGGGTTTAAAATTTTTCTTTGCCGGGAATAATGTTTTTCAAAAAACTCCGGCAAGATTTGAAAGAGAATATAATTTTACCGGTTTGTTCGATCCAGCTAACCCTAAGGATACTTTTGATATAGTTTATCCTGAAGGGATGCGCTTAAATCAAGCTGCTAATACTTATCAAGGTCAAGGAAATTTAACATGGGATTTAGGTTCTTTTAGCGTAAGGTTAAATGGAAATTATACGTATAGCACCAGCCGCGGAGGAGTAGGCTGGACAGGAATTGTAAATAAAAACAATGCTTCCCTAGACGAAAATAGAACAATAACTTCAAGTGTAAAAATCACTCATGTTTTAAGTTCAACTGCATTTTATGATGTTATATTTAACTATTTCGGTGATTTTTATGTTACAATGGATCCTATTTTTAAACACAATATTTCATTATATGGTGATTCAGTTGCAAATGCACAGTATGGACGGTCGTTGCTTGCAGATGGCCAATTGCGAACCGGTTATCAAGCCTACGGATTTGACTTTGCTAAATATGAAACTCCGTTTCGCGACTACCGTAAGCAAAAGACATCATCTTTCGGTGGAAAAATTAATTTCCTTTATCAATTAGGGAAACATCATGAATTAAAAGCCGGCGGTGAAGTAACTAACTATACGATTCGTCGTTATTCATTGAACGCTAGAGCAATTGCTTCGAACGTTAAATCAGTTGCTGATGGCGATATCCGGTTAATTTATAATCGTTTGGATAATTATGGATATGACGTTTATGGAAATACTTCGGATGGCGGTACACAAGCTCCTAAGCAGCCTATTTTTGCTGCTGCGTATATTCAGGATAAAATGGAGTTCCCCGACCTGGTATTGAATGTCGGTTTTCGTTTAGATTATATCAATACCGATTCAAGGGAATTTTTAAACCCATCAAATGTACAATTTGACGCATCTGGAATTATTGATCCTGCCTATATGAAAGATGTTAAACCTACAGTTCAAATTAGTCCTCGGTTAGGGTTTTCTTTCCCCGTAACTGATAAAACAGTTTTTCATGCTCAATATGGAAAATTTATTCAACAGTCTCAGTTAAGTAATATTTATCGAGGTTTTAATGTCAGCTCTGACATTATTAAAGGCGGTTATGCAGAATTAAACCCTGTCGGTTATGGCCTAAAACCTGAAAGAACAACTCAATATGATATCGGTTTCAAACAACAATTAGGCGATAATTTTGCTTTTGATATTACCGGTTTCTATAAGGATATTAAAGATCAAATTCAACTTAGGACAACTTTTGCGGAAGCAACTGCCCAACATACAAAGTACTATTCTCTATTAAATGGAGATTTTTCTACCGTAAAAGGAATAGAATTCAAAATTGATTTAAGAAGAACGCAAAGAATTTATGCTGCTTTTGATTATACTTATTCAGATGCTGAAGGTACAGGTTCTACTCCAACAGAAGCTGGAAGAGGAGTATGGCAATCGCCAACCGGTGAACCGTTTTTACCGGTACAGATTGCTCCTTTAAGTTTCAATCAAGCTCATCGTGGTTCTCTTAATATTGACTATCGCTTTGATAAAAATGATGGTCCGGAATTGTTTGGATCCAAATTTTTAGAGCAAGCAGGTTTTAACTTACTCTTTACTTTTAACAGTGGTTCCAATTACACTCAATATACCGGTTATGGTAATACCACTCCTCCGACAGAGGTGTTAAACTCTTCAACCACTCCCTGGAATTATCAGTTAGATGGACGTTTTGACAAATCTTTTCAGGTTAGCGGCTTAAATATAAATATTTATCTTTGGGTCGTAAACTTGTTAAATACAAAAAATGTAATTGATGTATTCGGGCAGACAGGTGATGCTTATGACGATGGATACTTAGCAACGGAAGTTGGTAGAACTGCTTATGAAAATTTTAAGAAAAATCCTAAATATGGACAAAAGGGCGCAGATACTTATAAACAGTTGTATTTAGCAAGTATTTATACTGCGGATAATTTTGGAACTCCAAGACAAATAAGATTAGGTATTCGTCTTGATTACTAACCCTAATTTATTGGTAACTACAAAGGAGAAATTTATGAATAATAAAAAATATGTTCATTTTCTAACTTTTCTTATTCTTTTCGGTTTGATGACCAGTTGGGTTACTGCCGGAGATAAGAGTAATGAAAGTAAAAAACAATTAAATAAAACTAACACAAATGATAACCACCAATATATTGCTATCAACCAAATATTTATGTGGGTAGGCAACAATGGTAATGGTTCAAGCGATCCGCGAACAGGAAACGGAGGCTTTTTTTGGCCCGGCGGAGAAAATGCAACGATTTCTGCCATTTATGCAGATGGTTTGATTTGGGGAGCTAAAGTTGGCCGGGAAACTCGTGTCAATGGGTCTGCTTATAGGCATGGTTTACAAGCGGGTAAAATACTTGCTACCGGTGAAGCTGATGATCCAAATCTTGGCAAGTATAGAGTTTTTAAAATTAGGAAAGGTTGGGAAAATCTTCCTCCCGGACCAAGACGTGATGCGTATGAAAAAGATTACAATGAATGGCCGGTCGAGGATGGTGCTCCTTGGGTAGATAAAAATGGGGATAATATTTTTACCGCTGGAATTGATGTACCTGAGTTTGTCGGTGATGAAGTCCTCTGGTGTGTAAGCAACGATTTAGATCTATCACGTTCAACTTATACTTATGGTACCGCACCAATGGGTCTGGAACAACAAATGACGGTTTTCGGTTTTAATAGAACCGGTGATCTTGGCGATATGGTCTTCAAAAAATATACGATAATAAACAAAGGCGCTTTAACCCTAAGAGATATGTACTTGTGTTATTGGTCTGATACTGACCTTGGCAATGCTACTGATGATTATACCGGGTGCGACACGGTATTAAAATTAGGTTATACCTATAATGGAGACAATAATGATGAAGGTTTCTATAATGCAGCTCCTCCCTCAGTTGGTTACGTCTTCTTTCAAGGTCCAATAGTTGAGAGTGCCACAACTGATAGTGCAAAATTCTTAAATTCATGGCGTTATGGTTATAAAAATTTACCAATGACTGGTTTTTCATTTTACATAAACGTGCAGGGAACTAGATATAGAGACCCTGATCAAGGTTCTGCTTCAGGGTCAATTCAGTTTTATAATTATATGACGGGTAAGAATTATTATGGAGAACAATTTGTTGACCCTAATACCAATTTAAGTACTAATATTATTTTATCCGGAGACCCTGTAGCTGGTACAGGTTGGTACGAAGGAACGATTGGTTGGCCCGGAGGTTCTTCTCCTCCTGAGGACAGAAGACACTTGATGTCTTCCGGTCCTTTCAATATGGCGCCTGGAGATACTCAAGAAGTAGTAGTTGGTTTAGTTATTGCCCGTGGTACCAGTAATTTAAATAGTATTACGGAATTGAAGAAAAAAACGAATACAGCGCAAATTGCTTATGATAACGACTTTAACTTAACTCCAGCTCCTGAACCTCCAAAAGTGAAATCATTTTCGGACGATAAACAGATAACTTTATCATGGGAACCGAATTCGGAAAGTTACGATGCGCTAGATAAATTAATCTTTTACAAAGGGAAAACAGATACTACTTATACTTTTGAAGGCTACCGTATATGGCAGTTCTCAGATCTTGCCGGTTCAGATCCCAAGTTATTAGATATTGTTGATGTTAAAAATGATGTGACTAAAATTACACAAGCAGGTGAAGTCAACGGAGTAAAAGTTGAATTTACTGTATTTGATTTACCAAATGCAGGTTTGAAAAGATTCTTTACTACAGGCATTGACAAAATTAAAAACGTAACTTTAGTAAACGGGAGCCCCTACTATTTTGCAATTACAGCATTCGGATATTCAGGTGAAAGCGATCCGAAATACTTGGAAAATCCTCCCCAAATTGTAGAGGTATTTCCGGCTGCACAACCAATTGATGTTACTTTTGATTACGGAAATGGTGACTTTATTAGTGCCAAGCAAACGGTTGGTTCATCAGATGCAGAAGTTAATTTATTTGTAGTAAATCCCTTAGCCTTAACAGGGAATAACTATAAAATTACTTTTGACTCTGTTACTGTTAGAAATTGGAATAACAAAAAAGACTCTCTGATTCTCGCGTACAATATGGTTAACATCTCGAAGGTTCCTGTAGATACACTTATTAAATTAAAAACTGAACTTGGAAGAGATTCTATCACTAATAAGATTGTAACAGATGGATTCGCTCTCGTTGTGAGAAATTCAGGTGCGGATAGTATTGCTAAAGTTCCATCATTATACAGAACCAAAAGTGTTCTTGAAGTAAAAGGTCCCGGCGGGAAAGCAATTTCTGAACCGGTGAATGTTTATACTGTTAATTCGACTGATAAAAAGAAATTAAATTCTACAAACAAATGGACGATTTACGCAAAGTCAAGCCTTCAGCGCTTTAATTGGCAAACTATCAAACCAGATGAAGGAATGGGTTACGCTAATTATGAAATTCGGTTTGCTGATTCTTCTTCTTTTTTTTACACAACAACGGGATTGACCGAAAAGTCAGTTATGACCAACAAGAACTCTTTAAGTTCGAAAGGAAAACTTCCTTTCGAAGTTTGGTTTACTGGAACTTTAGATGATGCTTCTGATGATAAGAGACTTATTCTGAAAGTTAGGGATTTAATCAAGGGTGCTACTCCTGATGGGATTGTGTTTGTCGATTCAACTCAAGCTATCCCAGATAGTGGTTGGACTCAATTGGCAAGTGGCGATTGGGAACAGGTGTATGCTTTCGAATCTTCAACGATTGACCCTAAGAATTTACCTGCAAAAGAGGCAGTTGCTTCCAAAATCACTGAACATAAAATTGGTGGAATTGTTTTCAACGGTACCTTACCTGAACCAGGAACTGTTATTAAAATAGAAACATACAAACCAATTTCTGCGGGACGTGACGAATTTACAGCAACCGTTCCTGCGGCGAATACGAATAATCTTACTGCCGCTAAGAACAATATCGAAAAAATAAGTGTTTACCCGAATCCATATTTTGGATCACATGCACTTGAAGAAAGTAAATATAATAGGTTTGTGCGCTTCATCGGTTTACCGAAACAAGCAACCATTACTATTGTTTCTCTTTCAGGTGTTTTGATCAAAAGGTATCAAAAATCTGGTGATTCTCAGTTTTTGGATTGGGATTTGAAAAACATGGATCTTTTACCTGTAGCAAGCGGAATGTATATAGCTTATATTGAAATTCCAGGTGCCGGTACAAAAGTTCTCAAAATTGCCATTATTCAAGAAACACAATACTTGGATCGAATTTAAGACAAGAGGGGAACCTCTTTGGTTCCCTTTCACTTAAATTTAATATAGGAGAAAAATTAAAATGACTAAAAAAATCACTTATTTTATAACAGTACTGCTCTTAGGAACAGTTTTGTTTTCGGAAGTTTTTGCAGGCGGCGCTAAAAGAAATGGAACTGCAGGCGCGGCGGAATTGTTGATTCCTTCAAGTGCTTCCGGATTAGCTTTAAATGGAGCTAATATTTCCAGTGTCTCCGGATTAGATGCAGTGTTTTATAATCCAGCCGGTTTTGGTGGAACACTAACTAACACGGAAGCAATGTTCTCTAACTTGACTTACATTGCGGATATTTCAATGTCTTATGCCGCAGTTGGGGTTAATTTTACCGATCTTGGCTCACTGGCTTTCAGTTTAAGGACCTTGAATTTTGGTGATATCCCTGTAACTACAGTTGAGAATCCTTATGGTACCGGTTCAACCTTTTCGCCCTCTTTTGTTACCTTAGGGTTAACCTATGCTAATTCCCTCACAGATAGAATTCGCGTGGGATTCAATCTTAAATTAGTTTCAGAAAAAATTGAAAGAACCAGTGCAACCGGGTTTGCACTTGATGCCGGTATTCAATACCAAGGGTTAGCAGGATTAGACGGACTTAATTTCGGGATCACCTTGAAGAATCTTGGACCACAAATGAAATTTGACGGACCGGATTTAATTCGTTCCGCTTCAGAAACCGAAGCTAAGAGAGGCACCAATTATTACACCATTGATGCAGCTTCGTTTGAATTACCTTCACAGTTGGAATTGGGCTTATCTTATGCTTATAGTATAGCCAGCGAATATAAGATGGTAGTTTCATCAGCTTTTCAGAATAATAACTTTGCCAATGATGAATATAAATTCGGCGGTGAATTTGTTTATGATGATATGTTGTTTTTACGAGGCGGTTATGCTTACATGGGCGAAGCTTCAGATAATGAATATCAACAATTTTTTGGTGTAACTGCTGGTGTTGGCGTTAAAGTTAATATCGGTTTCGAACTGGTTGTTGATTATGCTTATCGTGCTGCCAAATTCTCCGAGTCAAACCATCTGATCGGCGTTAAGTTCAATTTTTAATTAATTATTAATCTCAAAAGGCTGGTTTTTTACCAGCCTTTTTTATTCCCAAAACCCTATGAAGAAACTTTTCTTTCTATTCGTGCTTTTTATCATTCCGCTACTCTCTCAGAAAAAACTGAATTTTGAATTTGATTATGCAACGTTTCGCTATGATACTACCACAAAATATGTTGAAATTTATTATTCTATTCAGCAGTCAAGTTTGTCCTCACATAAAAACGATTCTCTGTATGAAGTAGAAGCACTGGTCAACCTAGCCTTTGTAGATAGCGCTTCAGGAAAAATAGTACAGCAAAAAGATTGGAAAGTGATAAATACGGTTGCCGATTCCCTAGAACTTGGAAAAAACATAAATCTTATTGGTGTTGTTGGGTTCTCACTTATTCCTCAAAAATATTACTTAACAATTTCTGTAGTAGATATCAATAATCAAGAGAATAAAGTTTCCTTTAAAGAAAAGCTCAACCTGCTTCCAATTTCAGCCCAAATATTTTCTCTAAGTGATATTCAACTTGCATCAAGAATTATCCAGGATAGTGATAATCAAGAATCGGTTTTTTATAAAAACACCATGGAAGTTATTCCTGCACCAAATCTCCTTTTTGGCGAGAATCAACCGGTGGTTTATTATTATAGTGAGCTATACAATCTCTTAACTGCGAGTGGAAATATTGATTTACACGCATTCGTGTATAACGCAAGTGGGGCTGTTGTTTTTTCAAAAAAGAAAAGTTTTTCAAATAAAACTGAATCAAGAGTTGAGGTAAGTACCGTAAATATTTCAAAAATGCCGACCGGTGCATACACGCTTGTTTTAGTAGCCGCAGATTCTACTGCAAGTAAAAAAGCATTTTCGTCAAAAAAGTTCTTCGTTTATAATCCGGCAATTGCGGATACAGCTTTCAAGCAAATGGGCAACTCAGATTTTATGGCAAGTCAATTTGCAATTTTATCTCCCGAAGAATGTGATCATCTCTTTGCAAAATCTAAATACCTTGCCGGTAGAAATCATCTAGAGCAATATAAAAAAGTTAGTTCAGTCGAAGGGAAAAGAGAATTTCTGTACAAATTTTGGAAAGAAAAAGATGAAATGCCTGAAACGCCGGAGAACGAAACTTTTATGAATTACTTTTCACGAGTTGAACTGGCGAATCAGAAATATTCAGCGATGAAGAAAGAGGGATGGAAAACAGATAGAGGACGCGTATATCTAATTTATGGTGAACCAAGTGAAATTGAAAGATTCCCGAATCAACTTGATTCTAAACCGTATGAAATATGGCAATACCATAATTTAGAAGGTGGTGTCATTTTTGTATTTGCAGATTTGACCGGTTTTTCAGATTACCAATTAATTAATTCTACGATGCGGGGAGAATTGCGCGACGATTCTTGGCAGCGTCGGATTATTACAAATTAATTTAACTTGAAAAATTGTTTTGAGATTTTTTTCCAATGAGCAATTTCGTAATCAACAATCATTTATTTTAGTTAACGGATGTTAAGTAATAAAACTTGACATTCTTATAAAAAATTTGTATTTCTACCATGAAGAAATAATTTATTCCATTTAAAAATCTTTTGTTTCGGTTTTTTTTAATTCTTTAAAATCAAATTAGCTAGCGTTACCGGCTTTTGTTCTTTGTCTTCAGTTAAGTGTTAGATAAAATAACTAGTTCACTACCATCACGTATCTTTAATAAGGAGAAATCATATGAAACGATGGGTTACTATTCTATTTTCTTTTTTGTTACTTCCAATGCTCATTTTTGCTGGAACAACGGGAAAGATAAAAGGTAAAATCACAGATCAAAATAATGGAGAACCGTTAATAGGTGCAAACGTAATAGTCGTTGGTACATCTTTTGGCGCTACTACCGATATTAACGGTATTTATTCAATTTCAAATTTAACAGCCGGGACATACAGCGTTAAAGCCTCTTACATTGGTTATCAGCCAACTACAATATCTAACGTACGTGTTAATGTTGACTTGACAACCGATTTAAACTTTAAACTAAATGTCGAAGGCATTTCAGTTGGAGAAGTTGTTGTAGTTTCAGAAAGACTTCTTATTAACAAGAGTAATACAAATGCTATTAGGTCTACAACAAGTGACATTATTGACGCACTGCCTGTTCGAGGTTTGAATAACGTTATAAGTTTAACTCCGGGCGTTGTACTCAGTAACGATGATGTCTTTGTTAGAGGTGGTCGTGTTGATGAAGTTGGCTATTATCTTGAAGGTACAAACATCACCAACCCGGTATTGGGTGGACGTGGTGTAACGATTATTCAGGATGCTGTGGAAGAAATCCAGGTACAGGCAGGAGGTTACACCGCTGAATTTGGTGGAGCTAATGCCGGTATTATTCGGACGCAGTTAAAGTCCGGAACATCTGACCTTAAAATTAGTACAGATTATGTTACTGATAACCTAAGCTTCAAAAGCAAGAGTAATAGATTTAATGGCAAGAAAAGTTTAGGAGCTTATACTTATGGTTACAATGAATTTACCGGTACCGTAAGCGGTCCTATTATTGATCATGTTAAAATTTTTGCTTTATTCAATTCTAACTGGGCGTTGGATGGCAACCCATTACCATTCCCGGGAATTGATTTAGGTGTGATCACAGATCCAAATTCAACCACACCATCTCATAATTCTATTGATCTTAGTTATCCGGCTGGTCCAACATACAGAACTCAATATCAAGGATACACGGGAACAGGTACGGTAACCTTAGATTTCAATCCATTAATATTTAGAGCGACAGGATCATATACAACCTCAGAACAAGGTAATGGTGGTGGCGGAAACATCACTTCATTATTAAATTTGGGAAGAATTGGAATTACAGATGCAATGAATGCTGCTTTTACAGGTAAAGTAACTCATATCTTAAACCCGACTACTTATTATGAAATAAGCGGAGGCTACACTCGAAATTCTACCGAAAGTATGGATCCTTTGTTAGGCAATAACTGGAAAGTTTATGGTGATAGCGTTGCAAATGCCAATGTCGGAGCTGTATGGAATAGAACAGCAGAAGATATTAAATCGGATAGAGTTGGAAGATATAGAAGACCAACACCTTACGATATACTTGGGTTCAGTTTTTCTGCTCCTAATGATGTAATTGCAGAATATGGTACTACTAAAAGAGAAGAATTGAATTTTTCTGCTGCTTTCTCTACAGAGATTAACAAAATTCATTCAATAAAAGTTGGCGGCGAACTTTCTATGTACACTATTAGAAGTTATAATGTTTTGGCCAGGTCCTATGCAAGTACAATATATAATAACAATCAATCATCTAATCCGGATCCATACAATGTTGTTATGCAAGGCTTAACAAATGGTTATGGTTATGATTTAGATGGTAACGAAATAAACTCTACTTTTAATTCAAGTGGTGGAGTGGACGATATCGGTCTTCTGGCTCCAAAGAGACCTAAATTTGCAGGCATTTATTTCCAGGACAAAATCGAATATAAAAATCTTATCTTAAATGTTGGATTAAGATATGACTACATAGATGTAGATAACATAGCTCTTAAAGATCCAACTCGTCCTGAAACCGCTATTGATTTTAATACCGGCGAAATTAATCCGAAGGGATTAGAGAAAACTCCTGCCTTCAGTTCCTTAAGTCCACGTCTTGGTTTTTCATTTCCTGTAACAGAACAGACTGTATTTCACACACAGTTTGGTAAGTTCGTACAGCAATCAAGGTTAAGAGATCTATATAATGGGATGTACGGAATTGGAGGGAATTTAATAGGCGGACTTTTTATCGGCGCTCCAACCGGCTGGAATGTTAGACCAACCAGAACAACCCAATATGAAGTTGGTTTCACCCAGCAAATATCAGACTTTATTTCCTTTGATATTACAGGATATTATAAAGATGTACAGGGGCAGATAGAATTTGACCTTCAGCCAGTAGCAACAGGTTCACCATTCCAGGCTTATAACGTTTTGAAAAATGGTGATTTTGCAACAACCAAAGGTGTTGAACTTTCTTTTACTATGAGAAGAATTGAAAGACTCCAGGTTAACGGTTCGGTTTCATTCCAGAATGCTTTGGGAACCGGCTCTAATGCAAACTCTCATGCCGGTATCGTTGGCGCACCTGTAGATGGTGTTACTGTTTACAAACCGGCTACCGTAGAACCTCTTGATTTCAATAAAGCGGTTACAGGTAATCTTAATATAGATTATAGATTCTCGAAAAGCGAAGAATCTTCTATCCTTCGTCAATTAGGATTTTCTGTTTTGTTAAAATTTGATAGCGGTCATCCTTATACATTAGGTCAAGGAAAGGGAAATAATTCGGGCTCACTTGAAGGTGATGCTAGATTCAGATCACCAATCGAAGCATTGAATTCTTCAACTACTCCCTTTACTTATCAGCTTGATTTGAGAATAGACAAGACTTTCTCAATCATGGATAAACTAAGTGCAAATGTTTATTTATTTGTAATTAACGTATTGGACACAAAGAATGTTCAGAATGTATTTTTAAGAACCGGTTCGGCAACGGATGATGGGTACTTAAGTAATCCAACTCTTGGAGGATCTTTACATCCTGATCAAAGAGCAGACTACGAAGCAATGTACAAAGCTATTAATGTTGACTATTACCAGGGCTACCAGGCAGCAACAGTAGGAAACGTTCTCTATGGTCCACCGCGTCAAGTTAGATTTGGCATTCGCTTAGAGTACTAATACAAAATTTGACAGCAAATATTAAAAAATAGGAGTTTAACAATATGAGTTCTAAAATAATAAAATACTTACTTGTCTTTCTGATGAGTATTTTAATTCTTGCCCCAGAAGCGCTTCAGGCAGAAGGGAATAAGAAAGACGGCGGTAATAAGTTGAATAAAACCGATGTTCAGACCACTTCAACTTATTTTAATATAAACAATATTTCGAGTTTCTTTTATAATAACGGTATCTCTGATATTGCTTCTTCCGGGAATTCCGGATTTGTTTATCCAAAAGGAAGCGGGAAAACAGCAGTATTTACCTCAGGATTGCTTTGGGGTGCTAAGGTAGCCGGTTTTACAGACCCAAGGGTTGGCGGAACCGCTTATAGAACAGGTCTTGTTCCTGGAAAAGTTCTCGCTAATGGAACTGCGGATGACGCTACGTTAGATAAATACAGAATTTTCAGAGTTCGCAGGGATATTTATCCAGGCGGACCAACTGTTGATTTAACTAACGATTCAAAAGACGAAGGAATTAGTTCAACAGTTTTAAGAACAGCCTATGAAACTGACTGGACACAATGGCCTGCAGATATGGGCGCTCCTTTTGATGATAAAAACGGTGATGGTGTTTATCAAGCGGATAAAGATATTCCCGGTATCCCCGGAGCAGATCAGACTCTTTGGTTTGTTACAAATGATTTAACTTCATCAAAAACAATATTACTTTATAATTCAAATCCGTTGGGAATTGAATGCCAGGTAACAATCTGGGGTTATAATCAAGCAGGCGCTCTTGGAAATACGTATTTCAGAAAATATAAACTAATTAACACAACTAACCGTACTGCATCACCTATAACATTTGACGATATGTATGTCTCGATGTGGTCGGATGTTGATCTCGGAGATGCCGGTGATGATTTTGTTGGTGTAGATACCGTCTTAAGTTTACAGTATTGTTATAATGCCGCAGCTAATGATAATACTTATCGTCCTTTGCCTCCACCGGCTGTAGGATTTGACTTTTTCCAGGGACCATTGCTGAACGGTATTGCCGGACAAGATTTGAATAAAAATGGCATTGATGACGCTTCTGATTATGGTATCTTTAATAATGCTAAAGTTGGTCCGGGTAAAATTAATTTACCTATGACCGCAGCTTATTATTTTGCAAATGGCGATCTTACTATCGGTGATCCTCCTCAGGGTACTAATGCCCCGGCTGATGGTTACCGTCAGTTCTATAATTTTTTCCAGGGTAAATTTGGTATTTCCGGCGCTCCTTTCATTAACCTTGCAACCGGAGAGCAAACTACTTATGCTCTTAGCGGTGACCCGGTTAAACGAACGGGCTGGTTGGACGGTGCTCAGCTGCCTGCCGGTGATAGACGCCAAGGAAGTGCATCAGGTCCATTTACTATGGCTCCTGGTGATACGCAAGAAGTTGTAGTTGCTGAAATAGTTGCTGGCGCCATACCCGGTGTTGATAGACTTTCAGCAATTGAATTACTGAAATTTTACGATCAACAAGCACAAGTTGCTTATGATAACTTCTTCAATCTACCGGTTGCTCCTCCTGCCCCGATCGTTACTGTAACACCATTGGATAAAGAAATTGTTCTTGACTGGTCAAAAGATGAAGCTAAATATTTAGCTACTGAAAAATCAGATTCCAAGGGCTATAAGTTCCAAGGATATAATATTTACCAATTGCCTACCGCTTTTTCAGCCGTCACCGAAGGGTTTAGAGTAGCGACATTTGATGCTGTGGATGGAATTGGTAAAATTAATGATTTGGTTTTTGATCCTACAACTGGTTCGGTTGTTACCCTTCCGGTACAGTTTGGAAATGACAACGGAATAAAAAGATTTATTTCTATTACAAATGACCTTGTAAGAGGCGGAGTTCCATTAGTGAATGGAATAAAATATTATTATGCTATTACAGCTTATAGTTATAATTCGAGTTTAACTGCTGTTCCGAACAATCTTGAAAATCCAATTAGCATCCTGACGATTGTTCCTCAAGTTCCAGACCCTGGAGTAACTCTTGGTGATGCAGCTAATGAATCTTTAGAATTAAAACATACTGGTGCCGCAGATGGAAGCCCTGCAGTGTCGGTAGTTGATCCAGCCGCAACACTCGGGCATGATTATGAAGTATTTTTTACTGACCGACAGGAAATCAGAGACCTTCATGGTGACTGGATCGCCGGAAGTAAAGTCTCCAGAAGATTCAGTGTTAATCATCCGGATACACTTACAGGTACATCTATAGATGCCGCAGCAGTTTATGGTCCTTCAGGTGCCCCTGAAACAGAGCTCCACTTTTTACTAAATTTAACATCAGCAGATGATGATTATGCAGATGCTATTACAATAACATTCCCGGTTGGTACATCAATTGTAAGCGCCCCGACATTTACTGCAGGTAATGGCGATATTGCTACAATAATTAAAGGCAATACAGTGATTTTCGGTGATACAAGTCATCCTTACACTGGAAATGGACCTTTTGCAGGCGGTGAAGAATTTAAAGTTATTGTTAGTTCTTTGACTCTTCCTGCAACAATTAATTGGGTTGTCTTTGATGACGGATATGGTGGTGGACCAATAGATGCTTTTGGTACTTCTACTATTTCTACAATTGGAACAAGCAAAAGAACCGCTTTATATTGGAATTTAAAAGACGCAACCTCTGGCGTTGTTAAACTTGAGAATCAAGGGACGGTAGTTGATAAAAATGATGCTACAGGCTTTACTACTTTGAATTTTTACCCAAAACGAGATGACATTCCGGTTTACTCAACTATCACTGCAAACCCGGTTGTTGATGGTTTCCAGATTGGTGTAAATGGCGGTTATGACGCTCCAATCAACTTTAATAAGAAAAAGTTGACTCTTTTACCTAAAGATAGTCCAACCACGCTAAGTTCAAGTTCTAAAACAACAAATCTGGACATCCAAAATTATACAATATTTGGTGGAACAGTCACCAGTAAAGCTATTGATAATTTTGGTTTCGGTACCGATGTTCTAGCTGAACTTCAACAAGATTACGAATTAAAATTCACCGGTGTTTGGGAAACAACGGTTGTAGGTACTGATACTATTATTAAAATAAAAGATGGAACCGGTTCTTTGGCTACGATATTCTCTACTTCTTCGGGTGCTGCCGGTTTAGCTACACACCCATTAAATCCAACACCAGGTGTAGCTGCTCCATTCTTGATTAGAATACCTTTTGAGGTATGGAATAAAGACACAAAGAAACAAGTTAATTTGATGTTTAGAGATCGTGCTCAAACGGCTGCCTCTAATCCATTTTATGCTTGGAATCCGAAGAATAGAATGTATGCGGTAATTGTTAATTCAGATTATAATGAAACAACACCATTAACCGGTGCTCTTCGTAATCCAGCTACATGGGTGCTTGTATTTTACGGTACAAACTATAATGTAGGTGATGTTGTAACCGTATCGTATGACAACCCATTTGTGATTGGTTTAGATAAGTACGCCTTCAGTACAAAAGGTTCATCTTTCTCTAAATCACTCGCTGAAAATCAAGTTGATAAAATTAATGTATTCCCAAATCCATACTATGGAGTAAATTCGGAAGAGTTAAACAAGTATAACCGATTTGTTACATTTAGTCATCTTCCTGCAAAAGCAACAATAAGAATCTTTAATCTTGCCGGTGTTAATGTAAAGACAATCGAGAAAGTCAGCACAGGTCAATTCCAGAGATGGGACCTTGCCAACGAAGCCGGTTTACCTGTTGCAAGTGGATTGTACATTGTGTACATAGATCTTCCTGAACTTGGTAAGACAACAGTTCTCAAAGTAGCTGTAATTCAGGAAAAACAAATTCTTGACAGATTCTAAATGAAACAAAGCTTAAAAGTATAGGAGTAAAAATGAAAAGTTTAGTTAGGTTATTAATAATTGTTTTTGCCCTCCAGTTTACACTTGATGTATATGCCGGAGGTGGAAACAGAACTGGTACAGGCGGAGCCACTCAGCTCTTAATTCCTGTTGGTCCTCGTGGTATAGCAATGGGTGAATCAAACATTGCTACATCCTATGGTGTGGAATCGATATTCTGGAATCCTGCAGGTGCGGCAAGAATGAGCAGTTCTACAGATGTGTTGTTTTCACATATGTCTTATATTGCCGATATAGGTGTTGAGTATGGAGCGGTCTCGGCAAATTTTGAAGGTTTTGGAGTTATTTCTTTAAGTCTAAAATCTCTTTCAATTGGAAACATCCCGGTTACAACTACGGAAAATCCAGATGGAACCGGTGCTACTTTCTCTCCTCAAATGTTAACTGCAGGGCTTTCCTATGCCCGTCAATTGACTGATAGAATTTCAGTTGGTTTAACAGCAAACATTATTTCGGAAACCCTTGGTGATGTCAGTACCTCAGGTCTAGCTTTCAATGTCGGTGTTATTTATGAAACCATGGGTGATATCGATGGTTTAAGTATGGGTATCGTGATGAAAAACGTTGGACCTCAGATGCAGTATGATGGATCAGGTCTTTTAACGTTGGCAGACGCTCAAGGTCAAAATCGTCCACCGCAGTATTATAAAATTGAATCTGCGTCTTTCGATTTACCCTCATCTTTCGAGATGGGTCTTGGGTATAAACTAAATGTTAGTGAAATAAATTCATTACAGTTCTCAGGTGCATACCAAACCAATAATTATTCGGGTGATGAATATAAACTTGGCGCTGAATATGGTTACGACAAGATGTTTTTTGCCAGGGTCGGTTATCAAGGTGCTCCTCAAGTAAGTAGTGAAAATTATCTCTATGGCTTAACAGCCGGAACAGGAATTCATTATAGCCTTCAGGGCATAGCAATTACGGTTGATTACACATACCGGGATGCTAAATATTTTAATGGAAATCATATATTTGCACTATCACTCGGTTTTTAATTGTTAATCATTTAATCAAAAAAGGCTGGTTTTACCAGCCTTTTTTATTGTAAATATGACATGAAGATAATTAATTCTCCTAATAGTGAGTTTACTAGTTCAACACATTACGAGCTCAATAAGATGATAGAGGACGTGATAATTAGCGAATAATTTTGCTATAAAATTGTTTTGAGATTATATTTACAACGAACAATTTCTAAGTCATTTATTAAAAAAATCATAATTGCAAAGTTTGAAAAACAAGTTAGAATATTTCCTCTTTCATTCTTTAAGCAAGTTCTTTTGCCTGTTAGGCATTGATCATTCCAGGAAATTTGCTTTCCCCTTAGCTTTACTTTTTTATTACTTCATCCCCATTCGTAAAAAAGTTGTTAAGAAAAATTTATCCTTAGCTTTTCCAAATTTATCAAAAGAAAAAATAAGTAACACCGCTTTTGAATGTTTTAAAAGTCTTGCAATTACTTTAATAGAACTTCTTTGTATCCCTATTCTAAAAAAAAGTGATATCGAGAAGTATTTTAATTGGGAAAATATTTCTTTACTTGAAAAAAAATATTCCGAAAATAAAGGAGTGATTCTCCTTATTTCACATTCTGCCAATTGGGAATATGCAACGCTCGCAATTTCTCAAAAAATGGGATTCCCGTTTGGGGTAATTATGAAGGAGCAAAGAAATACTTTAGTAAGTGATTGGATGGTGAAGTACCGCTCAAAATGGGGAAACAGAATGATTACTCTCGGAATATCAGTAAGAAATTTTTACAAAGAATTGTTAGATAAACATATAGTTCTTCTCGCAGCCGATCAGAGAGCGTCGAAAGAAAGTCAGCGAGTTTTATTTTTCGGAAGATTGTCAACATGCTTCAGCGGTCCGGCTTCACTTGCCCTTAAAACCGGTGCACCGATCATTTTTGCTTTAATGAAAAGGGAAAAGAACTTGTCTTATACAATTAGATTTGAGGAAGTTTCACTAGAAAATCTACCAATATCAGAAGAAGAAAAACTTCTTGAGATTAGCCAACGACATACTATAATTTTAGAAGAAGCTATTAGGACCGCACCGGAACAATGGTTATGGATGCATGACCGATGGAAATTCTAAATCAAAATAAAATAGTAGTAATACAAACCGCTTTTCTTGGTGATGCGGTTTTAACTTTGCCGATGCTTGAAGTTTTGGCAGAAAGAAATCCTAATGCAAAAATTGATGTAGTAACCATTCCCAAAAACTCAGCAATATTTCTTGCCTCACCTTATGTAAATGAGGTTATTATTTATGACAAAAGAGATACTCATAAAGGAATGAAAGCTCTTTTTGCTTTTGCAAGAAACTTGCGGCAAAATAAATATGATGTAATTGTTGCCCCACATCGTTCACTACGTACTTCTTTAATAGTTTTATTCTCGGGGATTAAAGAATCAATTGGATTTAGTAATTCAACTTTTTCGTTGGTTTACAAACATGCAGTTAAATACAATTATCAATTATATGAGACGGCAAGAAATATATCACTGATTTCAGATAATGCGGAAAATCTTTATTTAAAATATTTACCCAAAGTTAATTTTACGGAGGAGATAAAACAGAAAGTAGATAAACTTGTTTCTTCATTTCCTAAGGAAAGCAAGATCATAGCAATTGCGCCGGGAAGTGTTTGGTTCACTAAACGATATCCGAAAGAACATTTTATTACGCTAAGCCGTGCATTGCTAAATAAAAATTATTTAATTTTACTTATCGGATCAGAAGCGGAATTTACTTTAACTGAAGAAATCCGGCAGTCACTTAATGGAAACTGCATAAACATCGCCGGGAAATATTCTATTGTTGAAACCATTTATCTCTTGACCATGTGCAGTTTGTTGATAACTAATGACAGCGCCCCAACACATTTTGGAATGGCGGCTAATATTCCAGTATTGACTATCTACTGTTCAACGGTGCCAGATTTTGGTTTTTTTCCATATAATGAAAAGAGCAGCTTCGTCGGACTAGATAATTTAACATGTAAACCGTGTGGTATTCATGGTTATGAATCTTGTCCGCTTGCACATTTTAATTGCGGACAAAAACTGCTTCCAGAAAATGTGCTGGAAAAATTAGAAACGTTGTTATAAAAAATATGACTAAGAATTTATGCAAAGGATAAAAAATATACTCTCAAAATATGGATTTTCGATTGTCGTTCTTCCGAATGCTAATCAATCGGTTATTCAAAATAAAACCATGAAGGGTAAAATCCTTTTTCTTGTAATTCTTCTCTACTCGTTGATTTTATTTTTACTCATTTCAATTTTCTATACATTTACACCGGCAAAATATCTTTTACTTCAAGATAGTGATATTGCAAGAGTTAAAGGATTTGGTGAGTTGCAATCTTTAAATGATAAGATAAATGTTCTTGTAACAGAAATTGACAAACTTAAAAAGACTAATCATAATTTAATGAATGCAATTTACTTAGCCGATTCTTCGCTCATCAAGAAACCGTTGATTGACAAAAAAGAAATAGGTGGGAGTATCTGGAATGTTTTTCAGGATTTAATTTTCAATCCACACCAACAGACAATAATTTTCCGAAAGCCGATTAATGGTTTTGTGAGTCGCGGGTTCTCGGCAAATAACGGACACTTCGGTACAGATTTTTCAGTGAAGATCGGCACACCTATTTATAGTGCGGCAAACGGTTATGTTGTATTGGCTGATTACACCGTCAACGACGGGTATATGATGATCATTGCTCATTCAGATGATTACATTACGGTTTATAAACACTGCAGTCAGTTGGTAAAATCAACCCGCGATTTTGTGACTCAAGGTGAATTGATAGCTCTTTCCGGAAATACTGGTAAACTTACTACAGGACCTCATCTTCATTTTGAAATTTGGAAGAATGGCTTTGTTATTGATCCCGAAAATATTTTAGCTAATTATTAGGAGAAAAAATGAAATTAGTTTCAAGTGATTCAAGTTTGGAAAATCTTAGCATCATCAATAAAAGTGCAATAGTTAACGGAAACTTTTCTACAGAAGGAAGCCTACGAGTTGATGGAATCATCAAAGGAGATGTTGCGATTGGCGGAAATATCGTTCTTGGCAATAATGCAGAAATTCATGGAGAAGTAAAATCAGGTAATATTACGATCGGCGGAAAAATATTTGGATCTGTATATGCATCCGGAAAAGTTGTTCTCGAAAAGAATTCTCTATTGAAAGGAGATTTGTTTGCGAATATTTTGGTTGTAGAAGAAGGAGCCCGCTTCGAAGGAAGAAGTTCAATGGAAAAAAATGAAAAAAATATTTGAAACAGACCAAAGCAGCTTAAACAAATCATTTAAAGATGCAGGACCGTATTTAGGATTAGGAGTTCAATTAGCCGCAACTATTGTTCTGTTGATATTAGCTGGTTCCTGGCTTGACGGCAAATTTAATTGTTCTCCCTGGTTTACTTTGGTCTTAGGACTTTTCGGAGGTTTTGCCGGAACATATAATCTTATAAAAACGGTAATAAAAATAGGCAAGAAACAGGATGCTGCAACAAAATAAATTGTTTTTCCTTACACTCTCAATTAATTTTGTTATTCTTCTCCTTGTTTATGCAGCTTTTTTACAAAATTTAGTAAAATATGATTTTTTTCTTGCCACACTATTGGCACAAATAGTAGTTCTTCCTAATTTTGCAATTGGATTCTCGGCAATAATGTGGTCATTGCAAAAAAATGAGCAAATTTTCCTCCTTATTGTTTTGGGAGGAATGCTTTTCCGGATGGCTTATATATTAGGAATGGTTTTTCTCTTTCTACATTTCTTGAAGATTAACCAGAAATATTTTATATTTGACCTCTTTTTATTTTACTTTTACTTTCTCACTGCTGAAATATTCATTTTAGTAAAGCAAAAGATTCTAATTACTGATAAAAAAACATGAGCGAACAGCAAACAACAGCAATTGTCGATACCTTGAAGCAAGATTCAACCTCGCACGGTGGTTCTAGCAGTGATTGGATAATGCATCATATTATGGATAGTGATAAATTGGATTTCGCTCCGTTTGGTTCAATTCCGCTTCCACAAATTCATCTTTTTGGGCTTGATTTATCAATAACCAAACATGTATTGTTCTTATGGATATCTGCGGCTTTATTGGTTTTTCTAATGATAAGAGTTTCAAAATCATATAAAAAATCGCTTGTTCCCAAAGGTGTTGGAACACTATTTGAAATCTTAATTGAATTTGTTCGTGATGAAATTGCCAAACCGACGATAGGTAAAGGATACGAGAAATTTTTACCATATTTGTTAACGGCATTTTTCTTCATCCTTTTAAGTAATTTTCTTGGGTTAATTCCTTATTCGGCAACCGTTACAAGCAACATTACGGTTACTTCGGTATTAGCAATCTTTTCCTTTTTTATGATTCAATTAGCTGGAATTAGTAAAAACGGTTTGTTCGGTTATTTTAAAGGATTGATCCCTCACGGAGTACCGGTGTTTTTACTACCGATAATGCTTGTAGTGGAATTACTCGGCTTATTTACAAAACCCTTTGCCTTGGCAATTCGTCTTTTTGCAAATATGACCGCGGGGCATATTGTAATTTATGCGTTGATCAGTTTGATTTTTGTATTACATTCTTATTTGGTTGCGCCGGTTTCTATAGGGATGGCGCTCTTTATTTACTTGCTTGAAATCTTAGTAGCATTGCTTCAAGCGTTTATTTTTACCATGCTTTCATCGTTGTTTATCGGCATGGCTTATCATCAAGATCATTAATAATTTATTTAATTAAGGAGAAACACAATGACAGGTAGTATTGCACTTTTAGCCGCTGGTATTGGCGCAGGAATGACAATTATCGGCGGAGCGCTCGGAATAGGGAAATTAGCTGCATCAGCAATGGAAGCAAGCGGAAGACAACCTGAAGCTGCTGGAAACATCAGAACCTCCATGATTATTGCCGCTGCTCTAATCGAGGGAATTTCTTTGTTCGCTCTCGTTATTTGCTTTATTCTTGCAGGTAAATAATAACCTGAACATATTAAGTTTCGTTTCTTTAAACTTTAAAGTTAAAGGTTAAATTATGTTTGGTTTATCAATAATAGCTTTGTCGGCATTATTTGCCTCAAGCGAAGAAGGCGGCAGCGGTAGTTTGCTTTCAGTTAATTATGGTTTGGCATTCTGGACCGTCTTGACTTTTTTACTCTTGCTTCTCATTCTTAAAAAATTTGCTTGGAAGCCAATTCTTTCCGCTCTTGATGAACGGGAGCAAAAGATCAAAGATTCTTTATTGATGGCGGAAAAAGCAAATGAAGAAGCCAGACAAATGATCGAAGAGAATAAAAAGCAACTCCTTCTTGCTGAAGATGAAGCGAAAAAAATTGTTGAACAAAGCCGCATTTATGCAGATAAACTAAAAACTCAATTACTCGAAGAGAGCAAAGCGCAATCACAAAAATTGATTGAGAACGCTTCGCAAGAAATTGAGCGCAAAAAACTTGAAGCATTTGACGAACTTAAAAATCAAGTTGCCGATCTGTCTCTTTCGATTGCTGAAAAGATTTTGAAGCAAAATGTTGATAAGAACGCTAATGCCGAAATGATTAAGAAATACATTGATGATATTCAGAAGAATTAACCATGGCAGTAAATAAAGTTGCCGTTAAATATGCTAAGAGCCTTCTCGATTTTGCAGAAGAAAGAGAAGCTTTGCCGACCTTTTCAAAGGATGTAGATGTCGTACTTAACGTCTTCGCACAAACCGATGAATTGAAGAGATTTTTCAAAAATCCTATTATTAAAGAAAAAGATAAAGCCGCAGTTTTTACTTCTCTTTTCAAAGAAAGAGTTTCAAACGAATTTTTTGAATTCGTTTCTCTAATGATTCGCAAAGGGAGAGAAAACGTTTTGGAAGAAGTCCTCTTATCTTTTGTTGGATTTAAAAACGAAGCGCTTGGTATTGTTCCCATTGCTTTAACTACGTCGTATCCGTTAAGCAGCCAAGAACTTGAACCCATTAAAACTGCATTTGAAAAAATTCTAAACAAAAAAGTAGTATTTACACTTTCCGTTGATGAACGACTTATCGGCGGTTTTGTTGCTAAATGCGGCGACCAAATTTATGATGCTTCACTTCAGCATCAACTGGCGCTGATTAAAAACCAATTACGCGTCGGTGGACCTTCATTAAACTAATGAATCCGCCTCAGGCGGACTAAAGGAAATTTATTATGGTAGATTTAAAACCTGATGAAATAACAGCGATTATACGGAAACAAATTTCCGGATACCAAAACGAGGTTGATGTTTATGACTTCGGAACTGTGCTGCAAGTCGGCGATGGTATTGCCCGTGTCTATGGGTTATCAAAAGTTATGGCGAGTGAACTTGTAGAATTTCCGAATGATGTTTTTGGTATGGTGCTAAATCTTGAAGAAGATAGTGTTGGATGCGTTTTGTTTGGTGACTCCTCTTTAGTAAAAGAAGGTGACCAGGTGAAACGAACCGGAAGAGTTGCTTCTATGCCGGTTGGCAATGCAATGCTCGGACGCGTTATTACTCCGTTGGGAACACCACTTGATGGAAAAGGTCCCATTCATACGGATCAGTTTTTGCCGATGGAAAGAAAAGCACTTGGCGTTATTCAGCGTCAACCAGTTAAAGAACCGCTTCAAACAGGTATCGGCGCTATTGATGCGATGATCCCGATTGGACGCGGTCAAAGAGAATTAATTATCGGTGATCGCCAGACTGGTAAAACCGCCGTAGCTGTTGATGCAATTATTAATCAGAAATTTACTCATACTGCTGAAGCCGCTCAGTTAGGCGTTAACCCTGTATTTTGTATTTATGTTGCAATCGGACAAAAAAATTCAACCGTTGCACAGGTTGTTGCAAAACTGCAAGAGAATGGCGCGATGGAATATTCAACCGTTATTGCCGCTTCTGCTTCAGACCCTGCACCGCTTCAATTTATTGCTCCTTATGCAGGCGCAACTTTAGGAGAGTTTTTTAGAGATAACGGGAAACATGCTCTTGTAATTTATGACGATCTTTCAAAACAAGCAGTTGCATATAGAGAGCTTTCATTATTGTTAAGAAGACCTCCGGGACGCGAGGCTTATCCGGGCGACGTTTTTTATCTCCATTCACGTTTATTGGAAAGAGCTTCAAAATTAAGCGATGAACTTGGTGGAGGAAGTTTAACCGCTTTGCCTGTTATTGAAACTCAGCAAGGAGACGTTTCCGCATACATTCCAACGAACGTTATCTCAATTACCGACGGTCAAATTTATCTTGAATCGAATTTGTTTAACGCTGGCGTACGCCCTGCTATCAATGTGGGTATTTCCGTTTCGCGCGTAGGCGGTAATGCTCAAATTAAAGCGATGAAAAAAGTTGCAGGAAGTTTGAAACTTGATTTAGCTCAATACCGCGAACTGGAAGCTTTCGCTAAATTCGGTTCGGATTTGGATGCTTCTACAAAGAAGATTTTGACCCGTGGTTCAAGATTAGTTGAATTACTGAAGCAAGGGCAGTATGTACCCGTTCCGATTGAAAGACAAGTGGTAAGCATTTATATTGGAACCAACGGTTACTTAGATGAAATCCCGGTGGTTGATGTAAAAAGATTTGAAAAAGATTTTCTTGAATTTGTTGAAGTTAAATATTTTGAAATTTTTAAATCTATTAAAGAAACAAAAGAGCTAAAAGAAAATACGGTTACTTTGTTAAAGCAAGCCGGAGCAGAATTTACAAAAACGTTTAAGAAGAGCGTCTAAGGTATGGCAACGTTAAGAGATATACGGCGAAGAATTAAAGGCGTTCAAAATACTGAGCAAATTACCAAAGCCATGAAAATGGTTGCAGCCGCTAAATTACGACGCGCTCAAGAAAATGTTATCAGTGCTCGTCCGTATGCTAGAAAGATATCGGGATTAGTAAATCATTTATTGACAGACGAACTAAGTGATACCAATCCATTATTAGTTGAAAAACCAATTAAGAAAGTCCTTGTAGTTGTCCTTACTTCCGATAGAGGTTTATGCGGAGCTTTTAACACAAATATTTTGAAAGAAGCCGTTAGATTTATTGGTGAAGAACTTATTCCGCAGCAAATTGAATATTCAATGTATTGTATCGGGAAAAAAGGATTTGACTTTTTCAGAAAAAGAGATTATACGATCGCAGGAAATACTCTCGGAGTTTTCGGACATCTAAAATTTACCGATGCATTAGCGATTTCAAATGAAATTATTTCCGGTTATCTAAATGGCGACTACGATAAAATTGTAATTGTGTACAATGAATTTAAATCGGTCGTCCGTCAGGAAATAGTTCGCGAACAATATTTACCGATTTCTTTTGGTGAATCAGAAAAAGTAAAGCGTACAACAATCGATTATATTTTTGAACCCTCACAAAAAGAAATAATAGATTCTTTGCTGCCGAAACATTTGCAATCCCAGATGTGGAGAATGTTATTAGAGTCCAACGCATCTGAATATGGTGCTCGCATGACCGCCATGGACAATGCTTCGACGAATGCAAAGGAATTGATCAGGTCGTTAAAAATCACTTACAACAAAGCGCGACAAGCGGCAATAACAAAAGAAATTCTTGAAGTTGTTTCCGGCGCAAATGCTTCAAGGTCTGCATAACCAATATGCTTGAAGATCTTAGTGCAAAACTTGAACTTGCTTTAAAAAAAGTTCGCGGTCAAGGAAAAATCACCGAAAAAAATGTTTCCGAAACTTTGCGGGAAATTCGCCGTGTTCTTTTAGATGCCGACGTTAATTACAAAGTTGCTAAAGAGTTTATTGAAAATGTTTCTAAAAAAGCTTTGGGGCAGGAAGTTCTTTCCTCAATAACACCGGGGCAGTTAATAACAAAAATCATTTATGACGAATTAACTCTTCTACTTGGTGATAAGAATGCTGAATTGGAGATTAATCCAACTGGACCAACAATCATTTTGATTGTCGGACTTCAAGGTTCAGGTAAAACGACGTTCTCCGGTAAACTTGCCGGTAAAATGAAGCAGATAAATAGAAAACCGCTTCTTGTTGCGGCAGATATTTATCGCCCGGCTGCAATCGATCAGTTAATGCATCTCGGAAAATCTATTTCAGTTCCTGTTTTTTCGCTTGAAGAAAGGGATGCGAGAAAGATTTCAACTGAAGCTTTACTTTTCGCTAAGCAAAATGGATATGATACGGTTATTATTGATACTGCCGGACGACTTCATGTTGATGAAACTTTGATGAAGGAAATTTCGGATATAAAAGAACTTGTAAATCCAACTGAAACATTATTTGTAGTGGATTCAATGACCGGACAGGATGCAGTAAACTCTGCAAGAGCTTTCCATGAAAAGGTTAATTTTACAGGTATAGTACTTACTAAACTTGATGGTGATTCTAAAGGTGGTTGCGCTCTTTCAATTCGCGCCGTTGTAGGGGAACCGATAAAGTTTATTTCAAACGGCGAAAAGCTAAACGCTATAGAATCTTTTTATCCGGAAAGACTTGCTTCAAGAATCTTGGGCAAAGGCGATGTTATTTCTCTGGTTGAAAGAGCTCAGGAAGTGTTCGATGAAAAAGATTCAGCAAGGCTCGAAGAGAAACTTCAAAAAAATAAATTTGATTTTGAAGATTTTCGGAGTCAAATTAAGATGTTAAAAAAAATGGGTTCGCTTTCCTCATTAATGGCAATGATTCCCGGTCTAAATCCAGGGATGATGAAAGATGCAAAAATTGATGACAAAGCGCTTGTTTGGATTGAAGCGATCATCAACTCTATGACCATAGAAGAGAGAAAGACACCTAAAGTCCTAAACGGAAGTAGAAGAAAAAGGATTGCGAAAGGAAGCGGCACTTCAATACAAGAAGTTAACCGTCTTATCAAGCAATTTCAAGAAATGCAGACAATGATCGGAAGAATGAAGCAAAAAGGCTTTTTAAATTCGGTTATTAACAAGAAAAGTTTTAATTTTAATTAAGAAAAGTGACTAATTTGGAGATTATATAATTTGGCAGTTAAGTTAAGATTACGCAGAATGGGAAAGAAGAGACAACCAATTTACAAGGTTGTGGCTGCAGATTCCCGTTCACCGAGAGATGGAAAATTTTTAGAAGCAATTGGTCTTTACAATCCGAAAGCAAATCCGCTTTTTGTTGATATAAAAGAAGATCGTGCATTGTATTGGTTAAGTGTTGGCGCTCAGCCTACCGATACGGTAAGAAGTCTCCTTCGATCAAAAGGAATTACATTAAAGCAAGAATTACTTAAACGCGGTGCCCAACCGGAAGAAGTTGTAACCGCTATGGAAAACTGGAACAAGCTTAAAGAAGCTTCCTCTGAAAGGAAAGCTGCAAAAAAAGAGAAGAAAAAAGAGACCAGTACAGCAGAAGTAAAGGGCGCTGCTTCTGAAGAAAAAGTAGAACAATCCGCTTAATTTTATTGAGCGATTCTGTTTCGGCTTTTTTTACTTAATTCTAAAAGCTCCCGTGCTCTAATTTAGGAGATTCTTCCATGAAGGAATTCGTCGAATTCATAGCAAAACATCTCGTTGATGATCCTGATGCTGTTGTTATCACGGAAAAAGTGAACGAGGAGAAGAAAATCGTTTTTTCTTTAAAGGTTGGACCAAACGATATCGGAAAAGTTATCGGTAAAAAAGGAAAGACAGCGCTCGCTATGAGAACCTTACTTACGGCGGTTGCTGCTAAGCAGGGTAAAAGAGCAATTTTAGATATTGAAGACTAATCTCTTTTGATCGGTTTTGTCCTTCTAGGAAAAGTTATTTCTGTTTGTGGAAAGAGCGGAGAAGTTAAAGTAAAACTTTTTAGCGAAGAGTCTGAAGAGATTATTTCCTTGGATTTTTGTTATGTCGATTTTTTCGGAAGCAAAAAAAAATTACGAATTAAATCGGCCAAACAAAACGGAAAGTTTTTAATTTTTTTGTTTGAAGGATTCGATTCACAAGAAGCAAGTTCGGTTCTTCTTGAAAAAGACCTCTTTCTTGAAAGGGAACAGAACGAAGAGCTGCCTGAATTTAGTTTTTTAATTAAGGATTTACTAAATAGTAAAGTTTTTATTGATAATGAACTGCTGGGAGAAATAGTTGATGTTCTTTCTCTTCCTGGTAACGATGTTTATGTAGTTGAAGACGCAAAAGGGAAAGAAATATTAGTCCCGGCTGTAAGAAAAATTATCAACCGGTTTGATAAAATTGAAAAAAAGCTTTATTTGAAAGTTGATAAGAGTTATTTCGAGGATGATGAGAATTGATATTATTTCTGCTGTACCTGAATTACTGCAAAGTCCTTTAAACACAAGCATACTTAAAAGAGCACAACAGAAACAAAAAGTTGAAATATTTGTCCATAATCTTCGTGATTATGCATTTGATAAACATAGACAAATTGATGATAAACCGTTCGGTGGCGATGCAGGAATGCTTCTTAAACCCGAACCGTTCTTTGCGATACTTGAAAAACTGACTGCGGAACGTAGATACGACAAAATTGTATTAACCTCACCGAAAGGAACGTTGTTTACGCAAAAAGTGGCAAATGATTTTTCACTTTGCAATACTATCCTTTTCCTTGCGGGACATTACAAAGGAATTGATGATCGTGTTCGGCAAAAATTTGCCACAGACGAAATTTCTATCGGCGATTTTGTTTTAACGGGCGGCGAGCTTCCTATCTTGCTTATGGTAGATGCAATTATTCGGTTAATTCCCGGAGTACTGAATGATAGTCTTTCTGCTTTGAATGATTCTTTCCAAGATGGAGAAAGTCTTTCTGCACCCCATTACACCCGTCCTGCAGAATTTAAAGGGATGAAAGTTCCTGATGTTTTGTTAAGCGGAAATCATCCGGCGGTTCAGCAGTGGCGCGAAGAACAATCAAAATTAGTAACAGAAAAATGGAAAAAAAATAAAATAGAGCGGAGTAAATCATGATTAGCTTACATGAATTGTTGCCGGAGCAACAACCAAAAATTGACATGCCGAGTTTCAGGTCGGGCGACCACATTAAAGTACATGTGAGAGTTATTGAAGGTGATAAAGAAAGAATTCAAGCTTTCGAAGGAGATGTTATAAGCATTCGCGGAGGCCAGGAAAATAAAACTTTTACAGTTAGAAAAGTTTCAAGCGGTGTTGGCGTTGAAAGGATATTTCCCTTTCACTCACCAAAAATTGCAAAAGTTGAACTTCTTAAAGAAGGCGATGTACGGAGAGCCAAATTATTTTATCTTCGTGAACTTTCCGGTAAAGCTGCAAGAATTAAATCTAAAAAGAGTTAACAAAACGACAAGCCGCCGCTTGGCGGCTTTTTTCTTATATGAAGTACTTATTCCCCGACAATCTTTTTGCCCGTTTTTTTGCTTTTTCATTTTCTGAAGAAGAAAAAAAAGAGATAGCATTTTTACCATCTGCTGAACTAACGGGTGTATTGGCTAAAGAGACTAATGCCGTCGGATTAATCCCTACATTAGACCTGCTAAAACATGAAGACTTATTTATTTCAAAGCTTGGCGGTGTTTCATTTGAAAGTGAATTTTGTAATGCTTATTTCTATTTTCCCACCGACGGAGAGCAGAAAAAAGTTACTGAAGTTTCCCTCTCTGGCGATGTTTCTTCTCTGGAAGCTATACTATGCAAAATATTATTTGCCGAACTTTATGATCAACAGGTGAAAATATCGCTTAGTACAAATCATGTAACAGATGCTGAAACAACTTTGTTACTTGTTGGTGATACTAATCTTGCAAACGAAAAATATTTGAAAGGAATTAGTTTTGCCGATGAGGTGATTGAAATACTCTCTGCCCCTTTTGTGAATTATGTGTTTGCCGGAAAAGAAAAAGAAACCGTTGAAATATTTAATAACAAGTTTGCTTCACTCATCCCAAAATATTACGAATCAATTCTTCCTTTTATATCTTCACTAGATTTTTCTAGCGACCTAAAAGATAAAATCAAACTAGGTTTTTCTTCTTTCGTATTTGAGTTTGACAGCATGGATATTGATGGTATTGCACAATTGACGCGTCTGCCTTATTATCACGGTATGATAAAAGAAATAATTGATATTAAATTTGTTTAAAGAAACCGCTACCTCAAAAGTAGTATTGGATTCACACCGAGCGAAGTTGAAGTGTGGTTGAAGCGTAAGCTCACATTTCTCGACTTCGCTCGAAATGACCACCTCACTTTTTGAACCAACCGATCCCGAACAAATTATAGTGCGATATATGAAACACTTAGTACGTTCGGATTTTCTTGAATTTTTTGAAGACGCGCAGTAGAAATTCCGGCTTTCAATTTCATGGTACAACTTGCTATCAATCCGCCGTCAAAAATAATATTTTCAATCTCCTCAATGTTTACATCTTCTTCTTTGATCACAGAAAATATTGAAGAAAGCACTCCCGGTTTATCAAAGTGTTTTACAACTAATTGATAACTCGCTTCGATGGTTGTGGCTTTGTTTACCCAATGAGCGATCAGCCCGCTGTTAAGATAGTCTTTAATAATGCGCACGGTTTCGGCAGCAACAGCATTCTGCGCTTGCTCAGTTGAAGCGCCGATATGATGGGTTACATAAATATTTTTCGATTGTTGCAGCGGGGAAGTAACAGTGCCGGATTTTTGTTCCGGTTCACCTTTAAATACATCTAATGCAACACGGATATTTTTTTCTTTTATTGCTTCGAGCATTGCTTCTTCATCAATAATTTCTGCGCGGGAAGTATTAATTAAAAGAGTATTTGGATGTAAATATCCAAACATCTCTTTATTGAACAAACCTCTTGTTTGCGGCGTTAAAGGAAGATGAATTGAAATGACATCGCACATTGGAAGAATTTTATCCATCTCGGAAAAATCTTTTATTGCTACCCCTTCAATGCGTGAAATATCTTTTCCGTAAACATTCATTCCGAAAGCGAGCGCCCGTTTTGCAACTTCTTTCCCAATATTTCCAACGCCGATAAGCGCTAAATTTTTCCCATACAAACCTTCGGCTTTGGAATATTCACCTTTGTTCCAAACGCTGTTTTTAAAATCTATTACATTGTCTGGAATGCGGCGGTCGAGTGAAAGCATTAATCCAACAGCTAATTCAGCCACAGCAATTGAATTCATGCCCGGACAATTGGCAACATAAATTCCCTTTTTATTTGCCGCAGCGATATCAATATTATTTACCCCGGCTCCGGCGCGAATAATTAAGTTCAGTAGATTTGCTTTTTCAATTGAAGTTGCATTCACTTTTGTCGAACGAACAACAAGAATGTCTGTATCGGCGACAGCCTCGTGTAAATTATTTTCAACTAATTGCGGGGCATAATTTATTTCCAGCCCTAACTCTTTCATTTGTGAAAGATATTTTTCCGGAAATTTATCCGCTACTAATACTTTCATTTTTTCTCCCTGTTTTTATTTTTATGTTATCTGTGGAATTTTCACATTAAATTTCTTTGCATTCTCAATTGCTCTTTCGTATCCCGCATCCGCATGACGAATGATCCCCATTCCCGGATCGTAGGTGAGAACGCGTTCTAATCTTTCATCCGCTTCTTTTGTGCCGTCTGCAACTACAACCATTCCGGCATGGATAGAATTTCCAATGCCAACACCGCCGCCGTGATGCACAGAGACCCAACTTGCACCGCCGATAGCGTTAAGCATAGCATTAAGGATCGGCCAGTCAGCAATTGCATCACTGCCATCCTTCATGGCTTCTGTTTCGCGGTAAGGTGAAGCGACCGAACCGCAATCGAGATGATCACGTCCGATGACAATTGGTGCAGATACTTTTCCATCTGCAACAAGCTGATTGAAAATTTTTCCCATCAATGCGCGTTCGCCATATCCAAGCCAGCAAATGCGCGCCGGCAATCCTTGAAAATGAATTAGCTTTTGTGCTTTGTCAATCCAATTTATTAAAGCTTTATTTTCCGGAAAGGTTTTTTTTACGGCTTCATCAGTTACAAAAATATCATTCGGATCACCGCTTAATGCAACCCAACGGAACGGACCTTTACCGTCGCAGAATAACGGGCGAATAAATTCAGGGACAAATCCCGGAATATCAAATGCGTTTTCAACTCCATTTGCTTTTGCTTCTCCGCGAATATTATTGCCGTAATCAAAAGTTATAGCGCCACGTTTTTGAAATTCGAGCATTGCTTTTAAATGAACGACAATGGTTTCTTGTGCGAGTTTAATATACTGTTGCGGATTTTCTTCTCGCAATTTCAAAGCAGAGCCGAAATCAATTTTCATCGGGACGTAACCGTTTAAAGTATCGTGTGTAGAAGTTTGATCGGTTAAAATGTCGGGGATGATATTTCGTATTAAAATTTGTGGAAGGATTTCTCCTGCATTCCCAAGCAGACCAACTGACAAAGCCTTTTTATTTTTTTTCGCATCCAGAACAAGCTGAAGGGCTTCATCAAGTGATTCTGAAATTACATCGAGATAGCCGGTATCAATTCTTTTTTGAAGACGGGTTTTATCAACATCAATTCCTAAAAACGCAGCGCCGTTCATCGTTGCGGCAAGCGGTTGAGCGCCACCCATACCGCCGAGACCTGCAGTAAGTAAAAACTTTCCGCTTAAATCCGAATTGAAATATTTTCTACCGCACTCTGCAAAAGTTTCATAAGTACCTTGAAGGATTCCTTGTGTGCCGATATAAATCCAGCTGCCGGCGGTCATTTGTCCGTACATTGTTAAACCAAGTGCTTCAAGCCTACGGAACTCATCCCACGTAGCCCATCGGGGAACAAGCATCGAATTTGAAATAATTACCCGCGGTGCGTTGGAATGTGTTTTGAAAATTCCTACCGGTTTACCCGATTGCACTAGAAGCGTTTCATCATTTTCTAATTGCCGCAAAGAAGAAACGATAGCATCAAAAGCTTCCCAATTTCTAGCAGCTTTTCCTTTGCCTCCGTAAACAATTAGCTCCGCAGGATTTTCTGCAACTTCGGGATCGAGATTGTTCATCAGCATTCGTAATGCCGCTTCTTGTATCCAGCTTTTACAGGAAATTTCTTTCCCGCGTGGAGCTTTAATAATTCTTTGCCCTGACATGATTAATCCTTAAAATGATTTTCATGTAAAATTTCATACTGCATAAGAATGGATTTGTAGAGCCACTTTTTGAAGAACCATCCCTTTTTAATTTGGTCCTTGAAATGTTTAATATTTACTTCAAGCTGATACCGGAAACGGGTAAATTCATCTTTTGTTAGTTTAATTGTTTCATCGCCACTCTTAATCTTTTCAAGAATAGAAGAGAGAGCCTTAACTTCGGCAAAATATTTCTGGTCTCCTTCAGCTTGTTTGATAACGGTTTTACAAATGTTTTGTACAAGCTTTTTATCATTTTTATTGAACTCGAAATTGTAGTTCCTGAACTGTAGTTTTTTCATTAGCCTTACTTTTTTAGTGATAGAAGTTTTTCTCTGATTTTTTGATAACCGGGTTTTATTATTTCGTAAATGTATTTAAGTCTTTCTTCATGATGAATAAAAGCGGACTTCATTGCGTTGATAGTAATTTTTTCGACGTCATCAAGTGAAAGATTAAAATGTTCCGTAGCTAAAACAAATTCTTTTGTCATTGTTGTATCGCTCATCAAACGGTCATCGGTGTTAATCGTTAACCGGAATTTTAATTTATTTAAGTAACCGAATGGATGATTCTCAAGTTTATCGATAGCACCGGTGTGAACATTGCTTAAGAGACAAATTTCAATAGGGATTCTTTTATCCAAAATGTATTGGGCTAAATCTCCCATGCTAACAAAATTTCCGTCTTTGTCAAAAGTTATGTCTTCAAGGATCCTTGTCCCGTGTCCTATGCGGTGCGCACCGCACCATTGAATTGCCTGCCAAATTGATTCTTTACCGAATGCTTCACCGGCGTGAATAGTAATATTGAAATTTTCCCGCTGGCAAAATTGAAAAGCGTCAACATGTTTTTTGGGAGGATAACCACCTTCTTCACCTGCTAAATCAAAACCAACAACCCCGCGGTTTCTGTAATTGACGGCAAGTTCGGCAAACTCAAGCGAATTTTTCATATTCCGCATTGCACAAATTATTAATCCGAATCCAACTTCAAAATCTTTTTTCCCTTTTTCTAAACCCTCCAGCACAGCATTAACAACATCATCATAATGTAAACCTTTAGAAGTATGAAAGACCGGGGCAAAGCGGGTTTCAACATAGCAGACTCCGTCTTTTTTCATATCTTCCATCATTTCATACGCTATCCGGCTTAAAGATTCTTTTGTCTGCATTACTGCAATCGTATGTTCAAAACCTTGTAAATATTCAATAAGATTTCCTTTGTTAGCTCCGCGGTGAAACCATTCTCCAAGTTCTTTCGGATCATCTGTAGGAAGTTTAGTGTACTTGATTTCTTTTGCAAGTTCAATAATGGTTGAAGCTCTTAATCCGCCATCAAGGTGATCGTGCAATAAAACTTTCGGTACGGAATGAATAATTTCTTCAGAGTTCAAAATTCACCTCATTTTTATTTCAAAAATATCCTTTTTGCAAGGGAAAAGCAACGAAGTAACTTCGGCTTTCTTTCATTAATGAATTGTTTAGAGGTTTAGAGGTTGAAAAGCATTCTCAATTCAACTTTTATACAAACTTATTGAAATTTAAGCTTAGGCTTGACTTAACAACTCCAAATAAGTAAGTTTGAAATGACAATAATTTAAATATGGAGAATTAATGAAACATGTAAATATTTTTACAGCGATTGTTTTAGGGGCTTTTATCACTTTTACCGGGTTTCAATGCTCATCTACTGAACTAACGAGTGCAAAGTTATATATTCAACAAAAAAATTGGGATAAAGCTATTGATGTTCTCAATAAAGAAGTAACCAAGAATCCCAAAAGTGACGAAGGTTTTTTTCTCTTAGGGGCTTGTTATGCCGAAAAAGAGAACATGGATAAGATGTTAGAAAGTTATGATAAATCTTTAGATGTCAGCAAAAAATATGAGAAAGAAATTAAAAGTGCAAAAAAATATCATTGGGCAAATTTTCACAACAAGGGTGTAGCGTTTTTTAACAGAGCTGCGCAGCAAACGAATCCGGATAGTTCTGCACTTCTCAACAGTAAGTCAGCTTATGCTTTTGAACAGGCGATCAAATTGGAACCGGATACTTTAGATTCATACAAGGGTGTAGCATTTGTTTATATGAACATGCAAAAATATGACGAAGCGATTCCTAACTTTATGAAACTGATCGAAAAGCAAAAATTACTTGACGCTTATAAATATGTTGGACAAATTTATTACAACAAGGGCGTTATTCAACGTGAGAAATTTGAAAATTCAAAAGTTGCCGCAGACAGTTTGAAAGCATTAGATTTTTTCAATAAAGCTATTGCAATCTTAGAAGATGGGAGAAAAGTAAATCCCAATGATGCTGATATTCTGCTTTATTTATCGAATTCATACATTGCGGCGAACAAAGTTGATGTTGCCATCGATGCTTTTAAAGCCGGAGTTGTTGCTGAACCAAACAATAAATTTTACCGTTACAATTATGGAGTTCTTCTTTTAGGAGATAGTCAATTTGAATCGGCGGCAGATCAATTTAAGAAAGCGGTGGAGATTGACCCAAGTTACCAGAACGCGATCTACAACCTTGCAGTTACTTATGTAAAATGGGGTGCGAAAATTGCCAAAGATTATGAAATTGCAAATAAAAATAACAAGGATGCAAAAGAAGAAACTCAATCAAAAGAAAAATATAAAGCTGCATTACCTTATTTAGAATCCTATGTGCAGAAGAAAACCGACGATGCACAAATTTGGGAACTTCTCGGTAAAGTTTATACCGTAATGGGAATGCCGAATGACGCATCAAACGCATTTAAAAAAGCTGACGAAATCAGAAAAGGCAATTAAGTAATATGAATCCTAACGAGCAAAACCAGCAGATCAATATTGAACTTGGCGAAAAAGAAGCCGAGGGAATTTATTCTAACTTGGCTATTATTACACACTCGCCTGCAGAGTTCATCATAGATTTTACGCGAATAGTTCCTGGCGTACCGAAGGCAAAAGTCCATGCAAGAATAATTACTACTCCACAGCATGCAAAACTTTTGATGCGCGCCTTAAAAGATAATATTGATAAATTTGAACAGCGCTTTGGTGAAATCCATGTAGAAGCTCCGCCGAACCAGCAATTTGGGTTTACTCCATTTATCAAAGACGAAAAAATTAATTAAGTAAGTAAGGCTTATTCAAAAGTGGATAAGCCTTTTTTTGTGCCGAAAAACAACCTCGGGGGAAATAGACAAGCAGAAAGTTTGATAAATCAATTTTTATTATTTATGTTTTCATTCGTAAAAGGAGATTTATTCACTATTTTTTTTCTTCATTTAATTATTAGAAGGTAGGATATGAAATTCTCACTACTTCCTTATCGGAAACCGGTCGGAATTCTCTTGGTGCTGGTTCTGATTTTGTTCGTACAATCTTGTGGTATTAAATCGCCGACCGCGCCAAGTTGGGATATCGCGCTTAATCTTCCGCTTGTGGACACAACCTATTCAATTTTGGATATGATCAAAAATGATTCTTCGATTGTAAAACCGGATTATACTAAACAAGGGCTTTTAGTTTATAATACGGTAAAGGAGGTGGAAAAAATTGAGGTGAGTGATAAACTTACTGTTGACGGTTTTTCTACAAACACTTCAAAACAGATTGGAAGCATTTCGATAAACGGTGACTCGACCAAAGCTGACATCGGGTTTGATTGGTCGCAGCATCTTAGTGGATTACCACCCGGTACTCAGGTCCCAATTTTAGCCGAAAATAATCGTGCAGTTTCTGCAGATTTAGCGGCGATCAATCAATTTCAAAGTGCAAAATTTGAATCGGGAACAATTATTATCGAGATAAAAAATAATTTTGCCGAGCATGTTACTTTAACTATTGATGGGTTGACAATAAAAAATAGTGCAACCAATGAAATAGTTGCACAAACCACGGCTCAACTCGTCGTGCCGCCAAATTCATCCAGAAGCTTCCCGCCAATTTCTTTTAACACTAATGTTACAGTAAAAAATCAATTGAAATTTGAAACTACCGTTTCTATTAGTGGAAGTGGTACAAATTTAGTCACCGTTCCACAAACAGCTTTTTCTGTTACGACCAAATTCTCAACCCTTTCTGTTTCTGAAGCAAGCGCAAAAATTCCGCAGCAAAATCCTGTAACAATTGACAGCTCTATTATTATGGATGAAACGTCTGCTCAGCCGACTAAATTTAAAAAAGTTTTAATTGCAACGGGTACTATTAATATCACTTTAAGAAATAATCTCGATGTTGATGCCAACGTAACGATGGAAATTGCTAACCTAAAGAATGCATCAAATGTTAAATTTTCTGTAAGCAAAACTATTTTAAGAAAATCTACAACCAAGTATGTAGATAATGTCTCACTTACCGATTACTCACTTGTTAGTTTGGACAATAATCCAACGAATAAAATTAACTACAAAGTTACGTTTACATCTCAAGCTTCATCCGATTACCGAACGATTAATAAAACCGATGATTTCCAGGCAACCGTTGATTTTAGTTCACTAGGAATAAAAGAATTTGACGGAGTAGTTAAACCTACTGCACTTGATGAAACACGTTCTGCTATTAACTTAGACACAAAAGAACTTCAAAAAAAATTCGGTTTCCATCAAATCAATTTCAACAATCCATTAATTGAATTGCATTTAGTTCCTTCTGCCGGAGCAAAAATAAATTTCAAAATAGATGGAAGACTTGAAGCACAAAATGAACTCGGTGAAAAGAGCATACTCTTCTTGAATGCAAATACTATGGACAAAACTACCATTACGGAAACCGATTCGGTAATTAAACTGAATTCTGACAGCGTAAGTAATTTCTTTAAGAAATTTACCCGGCTGCCCGATTCAATTTTTGTTATTGCCGGCGGAACGCTAAATGCAAATTATCAACAAGTTACTGTTACCAACACAAGTTACGTTTCAGGCAGTTCTAAAATTGAACTACCGCTTGATCTTGGTATTAGTGATGGATTGTTTGCCGATTCAGTTAAAATGGATTTTGATATTGACAAACAAAAGAGAATTCGTGATCTCAATACTTCCGACATTAATTTAATCTTAACGAATGGATTGGCTGTATCGTTTACCTTCACCGGAAAAATGTATGATAGCACCAACACGCTTCTGATGTATTTCCCTCCGAAGCACACTGACCAGGATACGGCTATAACGGTTAGCGGCGGCGTTACTGATGCAAACGGAAATGTGATCACAAAAACTACGCAATCGGTTGCGGTAAAAATCGCATCCGGAGAATCTGATTTAATTGCCCGAGCAAAATATATGCGGATTTTCATCAAACTAAATACAAGTCGTTCAAACAATCTTCCCGTCAAATTTAAAACGAAGGACGACATTCGAATAGAGAGTTTTGGCGGCGTTAATTATCGAGTTAATCCGTAGGAGAATGAACGATGAAAACAATTTTAATAACCGCAATTGTATTACTTTTTTCTTTACAAACTGCCGCACAATCAGCCGGATCAATTGGTATAACTGATGCGCGCTCTGTTGCTATGGGTAAAACTTATACTGCCGCATCTCAAGGTTTAGGCGGATTAGGAACCAACCCGGCAACAATTTTTAATCGAAAAGACACTACAAGAAAATGGGAAATTATCACCGTGCTTCCATTACCGCAGTTTGGAATGAAAGTCGGAACAAATTTCTTATCTATTGATGAGTTCAATTATTTCTTCGGAGAAAGTTCTGTTAATGCCGACGGTGAAAAGGTCGGCAGGTATCTAACTGCTGATGATAAAACACGTCTAACAAATTTATTCTCCGAAGGCGGAACATTTCAAACTGATTTGCAAGCAACACTTTTTGCAATTTCCTTTAAACCAAGCGCTAAAGCAGGAGTTTTTACTTTTGCAATTAGCGATGTGTTCGGTTCAAACGTAACTTTTCCAAAGGGTTTGGTTGAATTGTTGATGAACGGAAATACGCCGGGAGATGTTTTCAATTTTAATGATACAAAAATGCAAGCCTGGTGGTTAAGAAAATATTCTCTCTCGTGGGCGCATGGAATGACATTTTTACCAAAAGTATTTCAAGATTTCAACTATGGCTTTTCTTTAAATATTGTTTCAGGATTTTTCTATGTCGGTATAGATAAAATGAACAGCCAATTTAGCACCGGCGCGCATAATGCCCTTACTATAAAAAACGATTTTATGGCTCATTCATCTTTCTCACCTGATTTCGGGGTTGAGTACAGCTTTGATTCATCTTCAACGAAAACGAAAGCATCTCCCGGTCCATTTCCTTCCCCTTCAGGCATGGGGTTTGGATTTGACTTTGGTTTTTGGGGGAAGATCAATGATGTCTGGTCTGCCGGTCTCTCCTTTACAGACCTTGGCAGTGTAAAATGGAAAGAGAATGTTGCGGAGTTTCAAGCAAACTCAGAAGTATTGATAACTAATTTAGCCGATACAAATCAGACTAAAGATTTAGGTGATAAACTGACCGGAAAGAATGAAAGTAAATTTATTGATGCGATTACAACATCGCTTCCTTCGGCAATGCACATCGGGGTTTCTTTTCAATTAGATAAATTTGTTAAAGGATATTTTCCCGGAAAAATGTTAATCGTTGCAGACTATAATCAAGGATTTAACGATCAACTCCGGAATAGTAAAACTCCAAGGATTTCTCTTGGTGCTGAATGGATTCCAACCAATTGGATACTCTCTTTCCGAACCGGATTTTCTTTTGGTGGATTTGATAAATTCGGTTGGGGTGCGGGTGCCGGGCTTGATTTTGGTTTCTTAGAACTTAACGGCGGAACTCCCGATTTTCATTATCTTTTTATGCCTAACGGAGCCAAACGAGTTTCCTTCGCATTCGATTCAAAGTGGAAATTTTAACTACTCTCCTCTAATTAACTTTTTTGTAGCACAGAATATTATTCTGTGCTACGCTTAAAAGTGTAGGGAACGCTCGCGAGCGTTCCGTGACGAATAACCACAAATGAAATGATTTTGAACATGTTTTAATTGTTTTGGTAATTTGACACGGAACAGTCGCGACTGTTCCCTACAATTAACAATTCTTTTGTATTTTTTGTTACCAAAATTATGTTGGTTATGGTTCTGCGCTAATAATGGCAGAATAGAGTTTCACTTGAAGTTTTTAAATTTTATTAAATGAGTTGTTGGTTTTGAAATTTGGGTTTTAACATTTTAGATATTGAACAAAAACGAACCGAACTGCGAAAAGCAATTCATTCGGCAATTTCTCCACGCCAAAAACTATTTCTGATCACTTCATTCTTCGATTTTCTTTTCACTCACTTTGAAGTTTTTTCTTACCAATCCTATCTCCTTGAGTTTCTTCCGCTTTATCTAAAATATTTCTCGCAGTACGAAATATTTGGCATACATCCTAAACAGACGGAAAAACTTTTAGAAACGGCAGAAGTAGTTTTAAAACGAACATTACCGGAATTGCAGTATCAATCACTGGTAGTCTTATTTGGAATAGTGAAAGAAAAACTTGGAGAATTAACCGCTTCCTTAAACGGCTCTTTAAGCAGCTGGAATGAATCTGAAAAATATTGTTTCCCGTTGCTTGCCGGGAGTGATGACGAGAAGGAAACACACGAAGGAATAATTGAAACGCTCACTGTAAATATATCTCACCTTTCCCGCGCGAAGAGTGATGTTTTTATTCTCGTACCGAGTGAAGCGGAAATTGAAGCGCGGATACATGAGCAGATTCAAATTTCATGGATGCTGGCTTTGCAAATCGTTAAACGGTATCATAAAAAATTAGCGCCGAACCATGAAGTAATAATTTCGTTTGATAAAAAGATCGGGATTTACCGCGGGAACTCTCTTGGCGTTGTGTTAACTCTGGTTTTTGTTGAAGAACTTCTTAAAATGTATAACGCGCCGATAGGAATGTCTATTTGCGAAAGCGTTTGTTTTACCGGAAGCGTTGAACGAAACGGAACCATACCGTCTCTTTCCACTGAAATTATTAAACGAAAAATTGAAGCTGTTTTTTATTCTGATGTTAAAACATTTGTTCTGCCCAAGAAAGATGAAGCCCCCGCTGAAGAGAAGTTGCAAGAGTTAATAAAAGAATATCCTAACCGCAACTTAAAACTTATTGCCGTTACTGATATAGAAGACCTGCTTAACCGCCGCAATGTGGTTGATATTAAAAAACTCTCCATTCTTAAACGAACGGGAAAAACTGTTGTTAGAAATAAAGTGGTTTCCGTACTACTTGTTCTGTTTATACTGCTGCTCTCATCTTTTTACTTTTATGTGTACGATGATAACCCGTATGGATATGAAGCAACACAATTTGGTTTTAATATTGTTAACCAAAGAGGGAAAGTATTGTGGACGATAAAATCACCGGTTAGTTCTCTCGAACTAATGGATGCAAGACAATTTGAAACACGCATAAAAATCCTTGATATTAACGGCGATAAAAGAAACGAAATATTATATTGTTTTAATGCAAAGGATGCAATTGCTGACAAAAATTTGGCGGATGGAGTTGCTTTTATTGATTATAAAGGAAAAGTTTTTAACAGACTTGCTTTTACAAAAACGGTTTATTCTAAACGAGAAATTTTAACACCCCCGTATGGTTGGGCATTACAAGATACTTTAACATTCAAAGGAAGAAAAAGTATTCTTGCCTGCGCCAATAACGGAAGATCGTATGCAAGTGCCGTATTTATAATTGACTTACTAACGCAAAAAATTATTAGCGATACGCTTTGGAATTGTGGGCAGTTTTTAAATATAAAGGCTGTAGATTTAGACGATGACGGAGAAAAAGAAATTGTTGGAACTGCAATAAATAATGGGAAAGAAAAATCCTCTTTTTTTTATTTAGAACTCTCCAAGTTTGGTGGACAGATCCCTTCCACTGACGAATATAGGTTATTCAATATCAAAGAGGCTGAAGTAACTAACTTGTTCTTATTGCCAAAAACAGATTTTGCCGGTTTCAATCACTTGCGGTGGTCAGGGCTGAATAGTACCAATTTGGTGGTCGAACAAAACACAAAAACAGTTAGCTTTGGAAGCATTGAAACTCCGAATGCAATCAAAGCCGGGATTAGTTACAATTGGAAATTCAACACAAATGAATTTATTATCTCAATTGGTGGAACTGAGTTCAGAGTAGAGCGAGATTCTCTCGTTGCGCAAGGGAAATTACAAAAGCCATTTACAGATACTTGGGAATACAGGCAGATCATCCACGATCAAATTTTAGAATGGAATGGGAAGGATTTTGTTTTAATTAAAAAATAACATTTATCGTAGAGACATTGCGCGCAACATCTCAGAAATAATAATAAAAAGGTCTCTAATATTTTTTTTTGTGCTTAAATATTTTTTTTCAGCAAGCTCAATTTCCAGTCCACCCGCCTTCGTGGTAAAGGGTTTGGATTTCAGAATCGCTCAAAGAGCTTTTATAGATTCTTACATCATCAATACTGCCGTTAAACCAATTTAGATAACCTGAATTACTTGCGCCTATTACTAATGGTGCGTTTCCAGTATTAATTAAACCCGTAATGTTTTTTGATACGACTTGAACACCATTGATAAATACTTTGTGAACCGTTCCATCATATACACATACTAAATGAGTCCATTTCATTAGATTTATGTCATTTGGAGAAGTTGATTCCACAACCGAACCGTTACTAAGCATCAAGATAAAACGGGGTTTTTTGCTTTGGATATCTAATGAATAGCTTTCTAAAGTAGCGGAGGATTCCCATTTGCCAACAATTGTTTCGTTTACCGCAGCATTTATCCCATTATATTTTATCCATACGGAGAGTGTGATTTTGCTAGTGATATCAAAATCAGTTGAATAATTGACAAGAATCTTGCTATTTGAACCATTAAAACGTAAAGAATTTTGGGGATTATTGAAACGATCAGTATCAGGCAAAACATTATATTTGATTCCATTATGAACAAAGCCACTAAAATCATTAGCACTACTATCTGTAAAAGGATAATAAGCAACTAATCCATTTATGGGAATTGGGCTAGCACTCTTAAATGAAATTTTCAAATCATTTGTTATATCCATCGAATCCGTAATTGTACTATTCTGCCAGATATACATTTTATTTTGCCCAAAGGTAAACGACATTGAGAGGATAATGAGAGAGAACATAATTTTTTTCATTGTAATAATCCTTTAATTCTATTTTAAATAAATCATTTTTTTTGTTAAAAGTGTGTTGTTAAACTGCACTGAATAAAAATATATTCCGCTGGCGACTTGCCTGCCGTTTAGGTCTTTCGCATTCCAATCAAGTGTGTGTAAGCCAGCCTCCTTTTCACCCGAGAAAACTTCTTTTACAAGTCTGCCGTTTATATCATAGATATTAAGTTTCACTTTTCCGGCTGTGGGTATTTGAAATTGTAGTTTGGTTGTTGGGTTAAAAGGGTTGGGGTAGTTTTGACTAATTGCGAACTGTGTGGGGATAGTTTTGGCTAATCCCTCATCTTTTATTACAACCGGTGGGTATGCAAATGTGATCCAATCAATTTCGGATACCGGGCATTGTTTGACAATCACACCGCCGATTTCAATAATTATTGTATCAGCTTGTGCATAAGTGCTTCCTCTTGCAAGGAGGAGTAAGAGCAGAAAAAGAAAGAACCGTTTCATAGACACTCCATATTTAGTGAATAAAGATTAATTATTTAATTTTTCTGTAGGGAACGCTCGTGAGCGTTCCGCGCCGAATAACCAGGGTTTTACAATTTGTACAACTGTTTTATAAATTTAAAACGGAATGGTCTCAACCATTCCCTACATTCGAAACGCAAACACCTACGGGCTATTTCTTAATAATATTTATAAAAACCGGTATTTCGGAAAAATGTGCAAATTTATTTTATTTTTTTGTAGGGAATGGCGCCTTGCGCCACGAGCGTTCCGTGCCGAATAACCAGGTTTCACAATTTGTATCACTGTTTTGTAAATTAAAGACGGAACGGTCTCGACGGTTCCATACGTTCGAAACGCAAACACCTACGCGCTATTTCTTAATAATATTTATAAAAACCGGCATTTCGGAAAAATGTGCAAATTTATTTTATTTTTTTGTAGGGAATGGCGCCTTGCGCCACGAGCGTTCCCTAACGTTGTTTTGATAAAAAAATTTAACATGATATTATTCAATTGTAGAGACACGCCGCGGCGTGCCTTTACAGAAAAATCTCAAAAGAGGAACCGTCTCGACTATTCCCTACGGAAGATTTTTCTGTTCTTAAAAAAAATAGTAAGTTTCTTCTGGTAATTAAAAGAAAAAATGGAAGTCTTAAAATCTTTACAAGCAATTCGTAATGGAAGTTATACGCGGCAAAGCATGAATGAATTCATTGAATTCGCATGTAAAATTGCGTTAATCCACTCACGGAGACATTTAAAAAAACATCCGCAGTTTTTTTACCATTCCGACATTAATCATGAAGACTTAGCTGTTGATGCGGTAGCCGAATTAGCCTCCGATAAAAACGGAACTCCTTTTTACAATTTTTTACACTCGTTCACGGCGTGGAAACCGGAAATACAAACCGAGAAAGAAGCACACTTTTTTCTTACATCAATTTTGATGCGCAAAGTGCATCAACAATATCAAAATTCACTTGCGGTTGCCGATCCCTTTTACGCAAAGATTCTACATAATGTTGAATACCTTGCATCTAAAAACGGATATATTAAAAACTACTATTTGGGGTCTTGTTATCTTGGCAAAGAAAAAATTCCGGAAGTTCATAAAAGTTTCATTGATGAAGATTCGTTTGAAGAACTTCCGGTTAAATTGTTTATTGATAAAAAAAATCTGTTAGCCGACATATTTACTTACCTTGAAACCGAGACTGAATTTTATCCGTGCATTCCGCACCACTTCTTAATTATGCGGTTAAAACATATTAATATGGATATATTTCTTTCTGAAGGAACGGATGAGAAGACCGAATTTTATTTTACTGCTGATGAAATTATCAGAAGATGTTTAAATAAAACTTACAAGAAAATAGATGATACCTATGTTGGAAAAGCGAAATTGGAAATACCGGAAGGCGTATTGTTAAAAAGCGCGATAATGGAAATTACCGAAGATTTACAAAATGGGGGACTAAAGGGGAATCTTTTCCATTATGTTACTCCGTTTTCCGAAGGTCTCTCGCATGAAGTGTACAGGGAGAAGTATCACAATATTTTAGAATATTTAGTTAAAGATTTGAAGAGATCAATTGCTCAAGAATTAAAACTCAATTTATGATGTAAAAGAAATTCCCTTATTCCGAAAGAGCATAAATTAGATATATTATTAGAAAAAAGACGAATGATGAGTAACGAACAAAACATATTTGATTTTGTATTTTATCCCGAAACAGTTTCCGGTGAAGTGATAGCTGAGTTGAAGACCAATCCTAAATTTAGAGAGAGGATAGAATTTTATAAATCAATGAAAGAAGAAATTAGTACTCCGCTTTCTTTTCAGTTAAAACATAAATTGGCAAAGAAGATACCCGCTTATAGTTTTTCGAATAGTTTGAGACTTTTTCCCGTGGATGAAGATTTGCAATATGCGGAGGGGGATAGATTAAGCTTTGCCGCTGATTCTCCAAATGGTAATCAATCTTTTAGGGCAACGACTTTTATTGACGAATCAAAAAACTTTCTTGCACGATTTATACCGGGTGATAAAGAAGTTTCTCTTTTTATTCTCTCGGTTACGGATCAACTTATTAAAGAATTTAAAGTAACTCTTTATCCATCGAATGAAATTTTTACTTGTACCGATAATGTAAAACCAATTCAACTAAGCAGTAGTAAGGAAATCACTTCCATTTCACTTGAATTATTATAAAAGTTTCTTTTTAAAATCCTACTGATTTGATTAATTTAACTCCAAAATTAATTCAACTTTCAACTTTTAACTTTATACTTGTAACTTTCAACTTTGAACTGATTATGAACTACCGCCAAGCAAAAAACGGCAAACTGATGATAGAGATACTTCCCAATAAATGTGACTTTTGCGGATGCTGTGTAGGTGTCTGTCCGGAAGATGCAATCGAATTGAAAGAAGCGGAAATATTTATCATAGATGAAAGATGCACAAACTGCTCAAAGTGCGTTTGGAGCTGCCCGATAGAAGTGATAAAGTTTAATAAGGATGGGGTGGAAGCGAAGTAGGCGGTTGGCAGTCGGCAATTCGCAGTTGGCAGTCAGCAATTCTCAGTCGGCAATTCGTAGTTGGCAGTCAGTAGTTCTCAGTCGGCAGTCAGATATAGGCAGTTAATAATAATTTGAGTGTGATATGAGTAATGGATTTAAGGATTTGCTGGTTTATAAGAAAGCATTTGCTTTAGCGATGGAAATATTTGAAATCACCAAAACGTTTCCAAAGGAAGAAATTTATTCTTTGACTTCCCAAATTAGAAGATCATCAAGATCGGTTTGTTCTAACATTGCAGAGGGTTATAGAAAAAGAATTTATGAGGCTCATTTTATTTCTAAAATATCCGATTCTGATATGGAAAATAGTGAGACTCAAGTTTGGTTGGATTTTTCATTAGCTTGTAATTATATCTCAAAAGAACAGTTTCAAGATTTATTAAATAAAGCAGAAGAAGTTGGGAGACTATTAGGCGATATATTAAAGAATCCTCAAAAATATATTTGAGGTTAAATTATATATGAATGTTGTCTGCCGATCGCCAACTGCCTACTTTTCACATTTTAATACTAACAAGTTATACGTCCAAAGCTTTTTCTTGTACGCTGCAAATTGTGATAATCCCGTTTTGTAATGAACTCTCGAAAAGTAGCTTGCCTTTTTTACAAACACATTGTAGAAGAAAGTCCCGAACATTCCAATAACCGCCGCATAAAAAAAACGGAGTACGGAAGGGTAAACTTCTTTAGTTACATCTTGTTCTTTATGTAGAACAAACCCAAAGTGATTTGCTTCGTTGATTAATTCTTCTGCGCTCACAACATCTGTAACAGCCCATCCATTGAACATCAACTGCATCAATTTGTTTTTTGCAAATGGGTAGTTGTACGATTTAAAACAATCGGCGATAAGAATTTTCCCACCAGGTTTTAAAATTCTTTTTGCTTCTTTCAAAAAGTCGGATTTATCAACTGCGGTTTGCATGCTTTCAATTGCCCAAACAAAATCAAATGTATTGTCTGCAAATGATGTTGATGTGTAGTTCATCGCTTTAAAAGAAACAAGTTGAGTTACCCCATGCTTTTCAGCAAATTCTGTGGCGGTAGCAGCTTGTTTTTCGCTCAATGATATGCCGGTTACTTTACAACCGATATTTTTTGCTAAATAGATAGAAGACCCGCCAACTCCACATCCTGCATCAAGTCCAACATCAGTAGATTTTATTTCTCCAAGTTCGGCAAGAAGTTGGTTTGTGTTGAGCACCGCTTCTTTTAAATTGTTGATTCCCTTACTCCAAATTCCATAATGTAATCCAAGTGCTTCTTCAAATTTCCAGAACATTCGGTAATGAACTTCTGTTTGGTCATAGTAATTTGCCACATCTTGCGGTGTAAAAATTTTCATTTTCTTCTTTTGATAATAATTGAACTTGATTCTTGGACATCTAAAATTAATTAATAATCGTCTCAACTAAAAACGAATGGAAAAGAAGTTGAAAATTTTTATCTTTGTTTCAAGTAATTAAAGAAAAATCGATTTGAAACAAAGTTATGATGTAATTGTCGTCGGTGCAGGTCCTGCTGGGTCAATAGCCGCAAGAAGCGCTGCAGAAAAAGGGCACTCTGTTCTCTTACTTGAAAAAGATAGAGATGTCGGGTATCCCGTTAGGTGCGGAGAAGCTGTAGCTAAAGCCGGTATCGAAGAATTTATTACGACAGATGAAAAATGGATCGCATCGAAGATTTCTAAGTTTTCATTTATTGCACCAAATGAGTCTGAAGTTACGCTTCAATTTAAAGAAGCGGTTTTTGTTTTGGAGCGTCGCTTGTTTGACTATGAACTTGCTCGCACAGCCGCCGATGCCGGTGCCGAAATAATGACGCGTACTTATGTGAACGGATTGTTGATTGAAGATGGAAAAGTTTGCGGTGTTAAGTATGCATCTCAAGGCGAACAAAAAGAAGTTCGTGCTAAAATTGTCATTGCTGCAGATGGTGTAGAATCGCGAGTTGGACGCTGGGCTGGGATTCCCACACACGTTGATTTCCGTGAAATGGAAAGCGCAGTGCAAGTTACCGCTGCAAACGTTCCTGTAGCTCAAGATACTTTATATTTTTATTTCGGAATTGATGTTTCCCCGTCAGGATATCTTTGGATTTTCCCAAAAGGAAATAACAAGGTCAATATCGGAATTGGTGTCAGTGGTTTGATCGGGAAAAAAAAATCGGCTCAATCTTATCTTGATGATTTTATGCAAAAACATTACCCGGATGCCCCGGTTTTAACTAGAATTGCCGGTGGCGTTCCGTGTGGAATTACTTTGGATAAAATTTCCGCTCCCGGAATCATGCTGGTTGGTGATGCGGCAAGACAAGTGAATCCCTTAAGCGGAGGCGGGATTACCAGCGGAATGATCGGTGGAAGCATTGCAGGTAGAATTGCAGCTGAAGCGGTTAAGATGAACAAGCTTGATCATATTTTAACGTATGACAAAGCGTGGAATGAAAGGCTCGGAAAGCGGCATTTAATCTATAATAGAATAAAAGAGGGTATTTATAATTTCCCGGATCAAAAATTTAACGACATTGCAGATGCATTCGTAAAAATTCCAATGGATAAAAGAACGCTTGGAACGCTATTCAGAACAGCATTGTGGAACAAACCTTCTTTACTGCTTGATGTGGCGAAAGTTTTTTTCTAAGAAATTTGGTTTATTAATTCGAATATTCGAACCTCCTATCATTTCATGCGGGTATTGTTGTATCATTAAGAGTTTTAGCGTTAAAAGAAATTCGACTAATTCGTTCAAGATTTGTATATTTGAAAAAAGATTATTCAATTAATGACAGAAAATATTGGAAGAAAATAGTAATATAAAACAACTTCAAACTGAGGCGGAAAACACTTGGTACAGAAAAGCTGCCCTTTTAGGAGATAGTTTTTTTGTAGTAATTAAAAAAAAGAAAAACCACGATGAGGTTTTTGTTAGTGAAACTGTAAATAAAATTATCGGCTGGAATGAGCAACAATTAGTTGAACAAAAAGGGAAAATCTTTTCACTCATCCATCGCGATGACGCAGTTCAAGTTGTCAAGCAGAATAACGAGTTCCTTTTTTCTAAAAACAATACAGCTGAATTTCATTACCGCATCCTTTTTCAAGAGAAAACGGAAAAATGGATCCATGAAAGCGTTTTAGTAGAGAGAAATAAAACAGGATCGGTTACTTCTTCCTTTTCATTGTTTACTGATGTAACAAAATTTTATGAACAAATAACCGAACTTAAAAAAACAGAAAGTGATTTGCGCGATACATGTGAAGGAAAAGATAAGTTTATAAATATTCTTTCTCATGATCTGCGGGCGCCGTTCACAAGTATTCTCGGATTTGCAGAAATTTTAATAAATGAACCCGACCTTGCTATTAAAGATAAAAATGAATATCTCAATTATATTTTAGAAGCTTCACAAAATCAACTTGAGTTTATAAATTATTTACTCGATTGGTCACGCTTGCGTACCGGTTCACTTAAAATTGAACCACAACGCTTAAAAATAACCGGACTTCTTTATAATTGTGTCTCTACGCTTACCGGGAATGCAATGAGAAAAGGGATTGATATTAAAGTTAGTGCCCCCGATAATCTTTTTGTGCAAGCTGATGAAAGACTGTTAAAGCAAGTGATCTTAAATCTGTTGACGAATGCAATCAAGTTCTCTTTTGAAAATTCTTCAATTGAAATATCTGCTGAACAGTTTAATGAGAAACAAGTTGAATTCGTTATTCGCGATAGTGGCGTTGGGCTTACCAGCGAAGAGCAGCAGAAAATATTTTCTATTGAATCCTCGTTTTCCAATTTAGGGACTAAAGGAGAAACAGGAACCGGATTAGGTTTAGCCTTGGTAAGGGAAATCATTGAAAAACACGATGGGGAGATCTGGTTATATTCTGAAGAAGGAAAGGGAACCGAGTTCCATTTTACTTTACCTCTTCCTTCAAACAGAATTTTAATTATTGACCGCGATAAAACAACGATTAGACAAATAGACACCACTTTAGAGAATAATTTTGATGAATTTGAAATTCTGCATGCGGAAAACGGGTACGAAGCATTAAATATTATTTCAAATAAAATTCCTACGCTTGTGCTTGCCAACCATCAAATGCCGTTGATGACAGGATTGCAGTTTATTGAATCAACAAAAAAGGAAAACGGCAGTATGCAGTTCCCAATAATTATTATGCTGCAAGTCAGCGAGTTGGAACAGCGGCAGGCTTATATTGTGCAAGGAGTAAAACATTTTATTCACTTGCCTTTACAGGAAGAAGAACTTTTATATACTTTAAAATCAACTTTAAATTGATTATTATTTTTTCAATTTAAAGCTAACTTTTGTTTGGTGAATATTACATGGAAACTTCAAACGGAAATAAATCTTGGTTTGCTTTATACACTAAGCCGCGCCAGGAATTTAAAGCTGAACTTCAACTTAAAGCTATAGAGCTTGACGTTTATTTGCCGAAAATAACCAGGCTGAAACAATGGAGCGATAGGAAAAAGAAAGTAACTGAACCGTTAATTAATAGTTACATTTTTATTTACTCTTCAGAAAAGGAACGACATTTGGCTCTTGAGCAGGATGCCGTTGTAAGATGCGTTTTTTACTGCGGAAAACCGGCTAAAATTCCCGATGACCAGATGCGGAATTTTATTGAGTTCATTAAAGAAGAGGAAGATTATTTTGTTGTAAACGGAATTGTTAAAGGAGCTAAAGTGCTAATAAAAGATGGACCTTTTGCCGGCGTTACCGGAGTTGTCGTTGAAGAACCAACAGGTAAAACCGTTGCTGTTTCTATTGAATTACTAAACCGTACCGTTGTTGCCAGATTACATGATAATGCAAAATTAGATCTTCTTTCATCTAAACAGGAAGCCAATGAAATTTCAAACTGATTTAGCCACACTTAAAAAAGGTGACCAGGTCGATCATTTTTTAATGATTAGACGCAGTGAACTTAAACAGACAAAAACAAACAAACAGTTCGTTAGTCTTGAGCTGGGTGATAAAAGTATTTCACTGCCGGCAAATTTATGGGATAATTTTAATTCCATCCTCCCGGAATTAACAGCCGGCGCTGTCGTTCATGTTGATGGAGTAATTGAAGAATATCAGAATTCTCCCCAACTAAAAATTGATAACATAAGGCTTCCGAAACCATCTGAAAACATTTCCGCTGAGTTTTTTCTCCCAAAATCAAAAAGAAATTTCGATGAGATGAAGAATGAACTCTACGAATCCATTGGAGAAATTGAAAATATAAATTTAAAAAAACTATTAAACTCTCTTTTTGAAAATGAAGCTTTTGAAAGATTTTCCAAAGCTCCCGCGGGAAAACAATGGCATCACGCCTATCTTCACGGATTATTAGAGCATACGTTAGAAATTATAAAAATATGTAAATTGACATCAACGTTTCATAAAGAAATAAACAGAGATTTACTCGTTGCAGGTGCAATGCTTCATGATTACGGAAAAATAGAAGAACTTGTTTTCGATTCTTCATTTGATTATTCCGATAAAGGGAAATTGCTGGGACATATTGTTATCGCTTCCCTAAAAGTGAATGAAGCGATAAATGAAATCCCGGATTTTCCGGAAGAACTTAAACACAGACTTCTTCACTTAATTTTAAGCCATCAAGGTAAGTTAGAAAATGCTTCTCCCGTTGTGCCGAGAACATTAGAGGCAATAGTTCTTTATCATGCTGATGAACTTAGTGCACAATCGAATGCGTATAAAAGCGCTATCATTAATGATGTGAACTCGCAATCAGACTGGACAAAGTATATTTCTTTAATTTCAACCCAGCTATATAAAAAAGAAATCAATAACCAATAAACTAAAGAGGTGTCTATGAAACAGAAACAGTTGTTCGTTTTGCTCCTTCTCTTTTTCTTTTTTTCGCCACTCGCATTTTCTCAATCCGTTGATGAATTGATAAAAGAAGGCGATGATTATTCCATGAGAGAATTTAATAATCAAAAAGCGCTTGAAACTTTTCAAAAGGCGGAAAAGTTGGAAGCGGATAATCCTGAAGTCCTTTGGAGGATCAGCCGTTCTTATGTTGATATTGCCGAACACATGCCAAGCAGCTCAGATGACCAGAAAGATGCCCAACTTGTAAAGTATCAGCTCGCGGCTGATTATGCGGAAAAAGCTGTAAAAGCAGCTCCTAATGCTTCTATTGGTTATTTACGCAGGGCAATCGCTAAAGGAAGAATTGCGTTATTCAAAGGCGTTTTCAAAGTTATCGGACTTGTAAATGACGTAAAAAAGGATTGTGAAAAAGCCATAAAACTTGGTAACGGCGGAAATGATATTCAAGCATCCTCACACTATGTCTTGGGCAGATCGCATGCAAAAGTTTGTGAAAAACCATATTTAGTTCGTCTGCCACTCGGTTTAGGCTGGGGCGACATGGATATCTCTTTTGCAGAATATAAAAAAGCAATTGAACTTCGCCCGAACTTCAGGATGTATCATCTTGATTACGCAAAAGCATTAATTGAAGAAGATGAATATCAAAAAGCAAAAGAAGAACTTTATAAAATCCCTTATGTAAAAGAAGTTGATGAAGATGATGATCTCTATTTGGTTGAATCGAAAAAACTTTTGGAAACCATTAAAAATAAATAAACGAAAGTTTTTCCTTTGCTACAACAATATGAAAAACTGAAAAATCTTCTCTCATCTGCAAAAAAAATTGTTTTTTTTACGGGAGCCGGAATTTCTGCAGAAAGCGGAATTCCGACTTTCCGGGGTAAAGAAGGTATCTGGAATAAAATGAGACCTGAAGAACTTGCAAACTTCAGTGCATTTCTTCGAAATCCCGAAATTGTTTGGGATTGGTATCAGTACCGAAAAAAAATTGTTCATCAAGCCTCACCGAATCCTGCTCACTTAACAATTGCCGAACTTCAAAATTATTTTGAAGAAGTTGTTGTGATAACACAAAATGTTGATAATTTTCACCGCCGTGCCGGAAGTAAAATAGTTTATGAACTTCACGGCAATATCGAAAAAAATTATTGTATCAATTGCAAGAGACGGTATGATGATGAAAATCTTTCGATTGAAAACAAAGTTCCTAAATGCGAGTGCGGCGGATTGATCCGTCCTGATATCGTTTGGTTTGGTGAATTTCTTCCGGAAGAGGCGTATTCATTAAGTGAAACAGCCGCTGAAACATGTGATCTGTTATTTGTTGTCGGTACTTCGGCGGTAGTTTTTCCGGCGGCAAATATTCCATACATCGCAAAAAGGAACGGAAAATTTTTAGTTGAAGTGAACATTGAAAAAACAGAATTATCTAGCATTGCGGACCTTTCATTAATCGGTAAAGCGGGAGAAATTCTCCCTCAAATTTTACAACTCGTTAAAGAAGAAAAAAATTATGGCAAAAACGAAAGTTAAATTTGTTTGTGCTAATTGCGGATGCGAATCACTCCGCTGGCTCGGAAAATGTCCCGAGTGCGAAAGCTGGAACACGTTTCAAGAAGAAATAGTTGAATCAACCAAACAAAAAAATAATGTGCACCCTAAAACTTCACTGCCAAAAAAAATTAACGAAATTTCATCCTTTGAAGAAGAAAGAATTATCACGAAGATTGGAGAATTTGACCGGGTTTTAGGTGGCGGACTAATTTCCGGCTCTGTAGTTTTAATTGCGGGTGATCCCGGAATTGGAAAGTCAACGCTCGTTTTGCAAGCGGCGGCGAAGATCAATAAAACTGTGCTGTATGTTTCCGGGGAAGAATCTGCCCAGCAGATTAAACTCCGCGCTTCACGGTTAAAGATAAATTCCGATTCACTTTTAATTCTTGCCGAAACGGATTTACATACTATTCTTCACGTTATAAAAAAAGAAAATCCCAAAGTTGTAATCATAGATTCCATCCAAACGATGGTTAATGCGAATTTTGAAAACTCCGCCGGGACGGTTACACAAATTCGTGAGTGCACTGCAACTCTTTTGGAGAGAGCAAAGCAAGATAATTTCTCCGTAATTATTGTCGGTCACGTAACTAAAGATGGAACCATTGCCGGACCAAAAATCTTAGAACATATTGTTGATACCGTTATTCAGTTTGAAGGCGATGTGAAAAATTCCTACCGCATTCTCCGCGCAATTAAAAATAGATTTGGCAGTACAAACGAGATCGGTATTTTTGAAATGCACGACACCGGTTTGCTGGAAGTTACAAATCCAAGTAAAGTTTTTTTAGGCGATAGAGAAACGCTTATCAGCGGTAATGTGGTTACAGCAAGCATTGAAGGGACGCGCCCACTTTTAATTGAAGTGCAGGCGTTGGTTACTCCTTCGCATTTCGGCAATCCACAGCGCGTTACAACCGGCTTTGATTACCGGAGATTATCAATTTTACTTGCCGTGTTAGAAAAGCGGGCGAATATCAGAGTTTCAGCTCATAATGTTTTTCTTAATTTAGCAGGCGGCGTAAAGATCGATGAACCGGCAATTGATCTTGCAGTCTGTTGTGCAATCGCTTCAAACTTAACTGATAAAATTGCCGACCCGAATTCTGTTGTTGTTGGAGAGATTGGTTTGGGAGGTGAATTAAGAAGTATCAGTCAAATTGAAAAAAGAATTGTCGAATCGGAAAAACTTGGTTTTAGCAGAATTTTTATTCCTTCGGCAAATAAAAAAATATTACGGACGAAAAGTTCGATAAAAGTTATCGGAATTGGAAACCTTACTGAAGCGCTCACACTTTTGCTTTCTTAAAAAAAAGTTTAATTCCTTTGCTTTTATTAAAAAAAGGTTTACTTTGGGGCTGTAATTAATTCATATTTCATTATTTCAAAGGTTCATTAGTGAGTACTAAATTGTTCGTTGGGAGTCTTCCCTGGTCAGTTGATGACGATGCTTTAAAGTCAACATTCGAAGCTCATGGTAGCGTCGTTTCAGCAAAAGTTGTAAAAGATCGTGAAAGCGGTCGTTCAAAGGGTTTTGGTTTTGTAGAAATGTCTTCAGATACCGAAGCTCAAAACGCTATGCAAGCTCTTAACGGTTCGGAAGTCAATGGTAGAAATATCATTGTTAACGAAGCCAAACCGAAAAACTAAAGCATTTCGATTTTGCTGATTTAAGGCGTCCTAGGACGCCTTTTTCGTTTTAAAGAATGAAAATATTTATTTGACTTTAACTTTTCTTTATTGTACGTTTATCGTTGAAAAGATAGCAATAGAAAATTAAGTACAAACGAAAAAGGAAATCCGGTAACAAGTTGAGTATATATTTACAGAATTAAATTCAAACCAGTTGGGAGTATGCAGAACATTGTGCAATCGGCAAAATTGATTTTAACTAAGTAATAACCATTACAAAGCGGGATGATAAAATATCCCGCTTTTGTATTCCATAGGGTAACAATTATGAAAAAAATATTTTGGATAAGTTCACTTTTTTTACTGGTAATAATTTTTTCAAATAGCGATATTGCTCAAACGTGGGAAAAATTAAATCCTGATTTTTTAGAAAAAGATACCCTTTTAGAATATGCTGCACTGAATTTTGCTACGAAAAATTTGGGTTGGATTTCCACTTATGGTGATTTTAATACTGGAGGATATCGTTCAATACTGCTCGAGACCAAAGATGGCGGCTTAAGTTGGAAGTTAAGATGGGAATTTAAAAAAAGTATTTTGGAACATATACCATTCAAGTTGAATAATAGGGGCAGTTCAGGTGATGGACTTATTACATCATTTATCTTGGATACAAACAACATCTGGTTTATGGGTTCAGTTGGCAACGGCGGTTTACTTTTTTCACAAGATATGGGGTTGACTTGGGATACCTCAAGAATTACTTCTGAAAATACAAATTCAGTAAGCAGTAATTTTTGTGAATTTCATTTTTTTAATTATAAAAAAGGAATTGCATTCAATGATTTCAGTTGGTTTACTTCAGATGGTGGATATACATGGACTAAAAGTGAAGATACAACTAGTGATTTTATGAGACCTACCGATGTGTACTTCTTAAATGATAGTATCGGATGGATAGTTAGCAATTTATCCGATGTGTTTGATGTAGGTTCAATATCAAAAACTTCAAATGGTGGTATTACGTGGTCATTCCAACATAAACGTGCACATCTTATGAGTGGAGTGGCTTTTATTGATTCTCTAAGGGGTTTTGCTGTCGATACTAATCGTCAGTTATATAACGGATATATTTATCAAACTATTAATGCTGGTGAAAACTGGGAAGTTCATAGATATGATTATTACAATCCCTTTTATACCATTAGATTTTTCGACAACCTATATGGTTGGGTAGGTGGAACGGGAAAAATTTTGCGAACAACTAATGGAGGTGAAAATTGGGAGATACAAGTAGATGGAATGCAAACGAATTTCGAACAAATTATAATACTTAACAAAGATAAAGTCGCTTATGCTTTGGGTAAAGATTGGAATGGGAAAACACATACTTTACTCCGGGCAGATTTAAGTAATTTAACCGCCGTAAAAAGTAATATAAATATTTTACCAGAAGATTTCAAACTCTTTCAAAACTATCCAAATCCCTTTAACCCAAGTACAACAATAAACTACCAAATTCCATCAAGCATTTTTGTAACACTAAAAATTTATGATGTACTTGGAAATGAAGTTTCCGTACTTGTAAATGAGTGGAAAGAAGCGGGTAGCTATAATTACGAATTAGGAATTACGAATTGCCAAGCGGAGTTTATTTTTATCAGTTAAGAGCAGGTACTTTTACGAATACGAAGAAGTTTATTTTAATGAAGTAGTTTTTATTTTTTGTAGCGCAGATTATTAATCTGCGTTACATGTTGTGATAAAAAAAACAATGGCCACTGGCAACTGACTGATGACTACTGACAATTTCCCTCTTTACGTTTTTTGTTTCTTCTTTTTAGCAGCGGGGAAAAGAACGTTGTTCAGAATTAACCGGTAACCAGCTGAATTTTTGTGTAGCGATAATTCGGTCGGCGGATCGCCTACCGCATGTTGATAATCTTCCGGATCGTGCCCACCGTAAAATGTGAACGTTCCTCTTCCAAGATTTCCATGAATGTATTTCACCTGGTTTGTTCCCTGCCGTTCGCCTAAAATAAGAACCGATTTTTTTACCAACTCTTTTCTGAACATAGTTGTCTGCCCCATAAATCCTCTAATAACATTTGCGTGGTCTTGTGTAAGCATCGTTGGTACAGGATCGTACTTGGCTGAAAAGTCAAACAGCGTGAAATAATCGTTTTGGAAATCTAAAATCTCCGTTGGCTGGATATCAATATTGCTGTATTCATAAACAAAGGGATTCATTTCTAATTTGAAATTTTCAAACGCCAGGGTGTTCTTAAAATTTAATTTGGTTTGAGCATTTTGATCTGGCGCGTCCCCGTCATACATTTTGTCGCAAATGTCAACTTTCTCTGCGGCGAGAGCAATATCGTAAGAATCAGTAGCCGAACACATTGCAAATAAAAATCCTCCATCGGCCACAAAGTTTTTGATTGAAATGTCAACGGCTTTCATCATATCCGATACTTTTTTATAGCCTAATTTTTTTGCATTTGCTTCATAGCGTAATTGCTGGTCAACATACCACTGGGCGTTGCTGTAACTTCCGTAAAACTTTCCATACTGTCCCGTAAAATCTTCGTGGTGCAGATGAAGCCAATCATATTTTTGTAAAGAACCGTTGAGCATTTCATCATTCCAAAGTTTGTCGTACGGAATTTTCGCATACTCAAGAACAAGCGTAACCGCATCATCCCACGGTTGGAATCCGGGTGGAACATAAACGCCGATTTTCGGCGCTTTTTCTAATCGAACGACATCCATATTTTGGTCATCACTTTGAACAAACGCATAAATTGAGGTCGCTTCCGAAGTAGTAAGCAGAGTAAACGAAACTCCTTCAATGCGGCATTCATTTTCAATTTGTCTTGCATAATCTAAGAGAAATGAACCGCCACGGTAATTGAGAAGCCAATCAGCTTTTAGTCCTTGTTCTAACGCGTGGAAAGTAATGCCGTAAGCTTTAAGGTGATCGGTTTGCGAAATATCCATTTGGATGAGCATCTTGTTTTGCGCAAAGATCGAAAATGAAAAGATCAGCAAAAAGAAAATTTTTTTTATCGGCATTTTTATAAGTAAATAATTTACGAATCTGTTTAAAAGAAAAACGCAACTCAAAATAAGGAGAGTTGCGTTTACAAAAAGAGTAAAAATGATTACGCCGATTTTCTACCTGCTTCGAGATAGATCGGCTCGGCTTTTTCCAACACTACATCTCGCGTGATGATACACTTCTCAACTCCGGTTTTGGTCGGAATATCAAACATAATGTCTATCATAAAATCTTCTAAGATTGAGCGTAATGCGCGGGCGCCGGTCTTTCGTTCCTTTGCTTTTTTAACAATGGCATCTAAAGCGAACGGATCAAATTCCAATTCGATCCCTTCCATTGCTAAAAGCTTTTTATATTGTTTAAGTATTGCGTTTTTAGGAGTTGTCAAAATACTTTTTAAAGCTACATCACTTAAAGAATGGAGTGGAGCGATAACAGGTAAGCGTCCGATTAATTCAGGAATAAGCCCGAATCGCAGTAAATCTTCAGGCTGGACGAGTGCGATCAGTTCATCATCAGAAAGCTCCTTTTTTCCGTTGATATCTGAACCGAATCCCATTTTACTTTTGTTGATGCGAGAGGCAATCACTTTTTCAATTCCTTCAAAAGCGCCACCGACGATAAACAAAATATTTTTCGTATTCACATTTAACAAATTTTGTTCGGGATGTTTTCTGCCTCCTTTTGGGGGAACTCCGGCAATGGTTCCTTCTAAAATCTTCAGCAAAGCTTGTTGGACGCCTTCGCCGGAAACGTCTCGCGTGATACTTGCGCCTTCACTTTTGCGGGCAATTTTATCTATTTCGTCGATATAGACAATTCCTTTTTGAGCTTTTTCGATATTAAAATCAGAAGCTTGTAAAAGTGAAACTAAAACGGTTTCAACGTCGTCACCAACATAACCGGCTTCTGTAATTGTTGTTGCATCTGCAATCGCAAAAGGAACATCGAGAATTTTTGAGAGTGTTTGTGCAAGTAAAGTTTTTCCAACGCCTGTAGGACCGAGCAAAAGAATATTGCTTTTTTCAATTTCCACGTCGTCAAGTTCAAAAAAAGTACTTTTTGAGTTCACTCTTTTATAATGATTGTAAACGGCAACGGAGAGTGTTTTTTTTGCACGCTCTTGACCGATAACATGTTCATCTAAAGTCCGTTTGATAACATCCGGAGTTAATAAACTCGCTTTGCCTGGCTTTGTTGTGTTGTAAGCTGCAAGATTATTTTTGAGGATATCCACACTACTGGAAATACAGCGGTCGCAGATATAAACTTCCGGTCCGGCAATCAAGCTGCCGACTTCCGAGCCGTCTCTTCCGCAAAATGAACATTTAACAATTCGGTTGTTTAATTTTTTTGCCATTATTCTCTCTAACTTATTTTATTTCGTAATTTATTTATCGCTTCCCGTGCTTCATCAAGATATAATGAATCGGGAAATCTGAGCAGAAGATTTTGATATTCTTCAATTGCTTTAACCGGATTTTTAAATCCATACTGGTATATTTTAGCGGCAAGCAAATTCGCTTTGTCGGCAAAAATATTTTTCTCCTCTCTTTTTAATAAACTATCAATTTGAGCTAACGCTTCTTGATACCTGTCTGAACTAATCTCGGACTCAATCAAACGAAGCTCGGCTAATTGTTTTATAAGAAAAGGAGTTTGTTCTGTTTTAACTAAAGATGAAAAAGTTTTTTCCGCTTTATTGAAATCATTTACCAATAAAGCAAAATCTCCTTCTGCAAATTTAACTAAAGTTAATGAATCATTAAAAGCCGAAGTGAGCAGAAATGAAAGTTCCATCGCATCATTTGACATATTATCGGTCGAAACGGAAACTATTTGACGAAGTAATTTATTCGATTCGGTGAAATTTCCTTGAAAAAACATCATCCGGGCTTTCCAAAACTTAGCTTTATTTTTTTGTGCTTCGCTCGCTCTTGGATTAGCAAGAATTTTATCATAAAATGAAGAAGCTCCAGCGATATTTCCGTTTTGAAGATTAATTGCCGCCATCTCCAAACAAGCCTGGGCGTAGAAATTTGAAAAAAGAAAATTTGAAATGATCTTATTTAAATATTCTTCGCTGGCTTTTGTATCGCCGATTTTTTCTCCGTACAAGTAACCTGTGCGGAACATTGCTTCAACACCTAACTCTGAAAAAGGATTCTTCTCGGCAATTTCTTTATAAATGGATAGCGATTCTTCGTATAATTTTTCGGGAGAATATTTCTTTCGGGGAAAAGATTTCCAAAGTTGTGAAGAATCGGCAGTTTCAATTTCAAGCTTTGCTTCTGAGTTTTTTGCCAAACTTAATTTAATTTGAAGTTGAACCGGTGAGTCGGGATATTTTTTTAACAAATAGGAAAAAACTTCTGAAGCGAAAGCGTATTCTTTTTCGGCAGATAATTTCAAAGCAAAATTAAAAAGTTCAGTTCCTTTATATTGTCCTTTATTATCAAGTATTTGATATAATGAAAAAGCGTTTTCATATTGGCGGTTTGCCGAATAAAGTTTAGCTAAGATATTTCCGATAACAAGAAATCTTTCGGGTTGCTCGTCCTCAAAGACTTTGATAAAGGCGACTAAAGCTTCACTGCGGTTAACGTAAGTGAAAATTCGGGATTCAACACTTGGCAATTGCTGTTCGTCTGTTTTTAAAATGAAAATAAATTCACTGGCAGATTTTTTGTAATCCATTTTGAGGGCATAAAGGTTCGCTAAATCATACCCGAAGTAAAATTCCTTGTTCGAAATAGATTTTGCACGCTGAAGCAGATCAATAGCTTTATCAAACGCGCGCAGTTCAATTGCGCTATTGGCAAGCACTCGGAAAGAGATAACATCACTTTTTTTGTTTTCTAAAAAATCATCCCACAACTGAAAAGTTTTCTTTTCTTCTCCATTTAAATAGAAAGTTACTCCGAGTAAACCGACAAGAGAAACATTATCCCTTTCAACTGATAATTTTTGTTGGATCAGGAAACTTGAGTTGTTGTATTCCTTCAACTGAAGATAACATTTATTCAAAGCTTGAAAAAAAGTGAAATTATTTGGCTGCGCTTTATACAAGTCTTCGTAAAGGGATTTTGCCTTAATATATTCGCCAATCTGCTCGTAACTTTGGGCAAGCATAAACCGGTTTTGCAGATCACTTTGCTGTGAAAAAACGACTTCGGCAAAAATTAATAGAAGGAGGATGAGTTTAAATTTCATTTAAATTGTTTTTATTTCTTTACAAATTGACGAATAACTTCATCTAAAGTTCATTTCCCGAAGAACAATTTTATTGAATAAAAAAGAAGAAAAACGGCAAAAACTTTTTTTAACATTTGCTCGGGAACCTGAACTGCCACTTTGGAAGAAAAATAACTTCCGATTATGAAAGTAACCGCCATAAAAGCGGCGGCTTTCAAGTTCATACTTCCGGCTTTGTAATAATTTATGACAGCTAAAATGCCGATAGGAGGTAAAAGCAAAGCTAGTGAAGTTCCTTGTGCTTGTTGTTGAGAGTAACCGAGAATCATAGTTAGTGCGGGAATAATAATTATTCCGCCGCCGATACCCAGGAATCCGCTCATAATTCCTGCCGCTGCTCCAAGTAGTACATAAATTAATATTTCGTACATCATCTTTTCTTTCGTGAATTTTAGAAGTTTTGTTAATTTCTATTATCAATTTAAAACAATTTGAACCATCGAAAAATAGTATGATCAAAATCTTGTATGCGCTCCTCCTCCTCATTCCTTCATTTGTATATGCAGTTTCAACCCCCGGAGATTCTATAAAATATGTTTTTGATGAAGTTTCGGTAATCGGGAAAACCACTAAAGCCGATTTGAAAAACGCCACTTCTTCAATTGAAAAAGTTGAAATAGATGAAAACAAAAGCAAAAGTTTGGCGAATGCCGTAAAAAATATTCCCGGAATTTTTCTTCAACAAAGAAGCGGGGGAGAAACGCTAAGCAAAATTACGATGCGCGGATTTGGCGCCCGCTCAAATGATCCGCAGATTACCGGTATAAAAATTTTAATTGATGGATTTCCGGAAACCGAACCTGATGGAAGAACTTCATTGGATTTGCTTGATGTCTCGGCATTTACGCAAATTGAAATCGGGAAGACAAATAGCTTTAACTTGTTTAGCGGGGCTTCCGGCGGGTATTTAAATTTTATTAGCGAAAGAAATTTTCCCGGTTCATTTTCTGAAAACCGGTTTACATTTGGAAGTTTCGGTTTTCAAAAATTTCAGACTGAAGCCGGCGGCAAATTGAAAAACGGTTCTCTGTTTGTGAACGTTAGTAATACAAAATTTCAGGGTTGGCGGCAGCATTCGGCAAGTTATTCAACCAATTTCAACTTCTATATGAAGAATCAATTTGACGATCTTTCTAGTTTTAATTTTTCTGTTATCGGTGTTTCAAGTGTTTACAAAATTGCCGGACCACTTACTGCTTTGCAGCTTGCAAGTGATGAAGCGCAGGCAAATCAGACTTTTCTAAAACGAGATGAACGGCGTAGTAATAAAATTTTGAGGATAGGATTAGCGTATCAAAAATATTTTAACGACGAACAATCGCTATCAAGTTCGTTTTATCTTTCGCCCAAAATCTTGATGCGGTCGCAAAAAAACAGTTACCGCGATTTTAACCGCATACACCTCGGTGGAAAAGTGCAATACAATTTTGTTAGAAAATTTTCCGCTGAAACCAGGAACAAATTCTCATTGGGCATTGATAATCAATATCAAGCCGGTCCTACTGTCTTTTATTCCTTATCAAATTCAAATGAAAGAGGCACTACACTCAAGCAAAATAAAAACGAGGGCGGATTGAATTATGGTATTTATGCACACGATGAATTTTCATTTAATAAAATCACTTTTGATTTCTCACTCCGCTATTCTCAAGCTAAATATTTGTTAGACGATTTTATTACCCCGGCTCTTTCGGATAAAATGACTTTTACGGCACTCACTCCGGGATTTGGATTCTCTTATGCATTGGATGAAAATAATTATTTCATGGCTCACTACGCAAAAGGTGTAGAGAACCCGGCGTTTAACGAAGTTGATCCACCGGCTGAATTAGATACCATCCGTGGATTAAATCCTTTATTGAAGCCTTCAACTTCGCATACGATTGAAACTGGAATTAAAGGAAACTTTGCGTTCGATATCGACTTTATTAATTCTTTTTCTTACAATATTATTGGTTACACACTTTGGACTTATGGGGAATTAATTCCTTACCAAATCTCAGGAGCAAACTATTACGTTTCGGCTGGCAAAACCAAACGTTATGGGCTTGAAGCTTCTGTCTCGTTAACTACACAAAACTATTTTACTTTTTCAAGTTCATTAACTATCGCGAAGAATTCTTTTGTAGAATTTAACGACGGTATCAGTAGTTTTTCGAGAAACCAAATTCCGGGAGTTCCGGCGAGACAGATTTCTGTTAACCTTGGATATCAAAATCTTCAATTTCCTTCTATTAATGTTCAATACACAAACCTAAGTAAAATTTATATTGACAATGCAAATTCGGTTGCCGCCGGAAGTTATGATAAATTTGATTTGCAGTTAATCTATCGGATGATAGTTCGTTCTGTTTCATTAAATTGTTTCATTGAATTAGAGAATGTGTTTGATAAAAAATATGTTTCATCAATCGCGGTCAACGGAGCCAACGGTGAGTATTATGATCCGGGCCTGCCGAGGAACTTTACTGCCGGGGTTACCCTTAATTATCAATTTTAGAAATCAACGGAGATTAAAATGTCAAAAAAAATAACGCTTTTCTTACCGTATAACGGTTTTAGCTACACGCAAAAAACAGTTACTTCATTTTTAAGTTCCGGTCTTATTGAAGAAATTTATTTGCTCGCAACAAAGAAAGACCTGCCGGATGTTGAAAATTGCAAAATCCTTTTTGTAGAAAATCTATTAAGCAGCTCGACAATCAAAGAAATTATTGCGAAATCAACCACCGAATTTACAGCAATTGTTAAACAAGATACTTTACTTGAACTCGGGCAATTTGCTTTAGACCGTTTCATCTCTATTGCGGAAAACACTTCTGCCGGTTTAGTCTATTCGGATTATTATGAAATTAAAGATGATGTTAGACAACCCCATCCTACTATTGATTATCAAGAGGGAAGTCTGCGTGACGATTTTAATTTTGGATATTTACTGCTGTTTAATACAGCCGCTATTAAAGAACTTCATTTTGATGAAGAATATAATTTTAGCGGTCTTTATGATTTACGTTTGAAAGTTTCGCAAAAAAATAAAATTATTCACATCGGTGAATTCCTGTATTCATCAATTGAAACGGATGAACGGAAATCGGGTGAAAAATTATTCGATTATGTTGATCCGCGCAACCGATCTACACAAATTGAAATGGAGCAAACATGTACGCAACATTTAAAAGCAGTCGGTGCCTTCTTAGAACCGGAATTTGAAAAGATAGATTTCGCAAAATCCGATTTTAAATTTGAGGCTTCGGTAATTATTCCGGTGAAAAATCGTGTGAAAACAATTAGCGACGCAATTCAATCTGTTTTGAAACAAAAAACAAAATTTGTGTTTAATCTTATTATTGTTGACAATTATTCTGATGACGGAACGACAGAAAAAATTGAAGCATTTGCAAAACAAGATGCAAGAATTATTCACTTAGTTCCGGTGAGAAAAGATTTGGGTATTGGTGGCTGCTGGAATGAAGCAGTTCATCACCAGGACTGCGGAAAATTTTCAGTACAGCTTGATAGCGATGATATGTACAGTGATGAAAACACTTTGCAAAAAATTGTAAATAAATTTTACGAAGAAAATGTTGCTGCGGTTATTGGAAGTTATTTGATGACAAATTTTCAATTGGAACAGCTTCCTCCCGGAGTGATCGATCATAAAGAATGGACGCCGGAAAATGGTAGAAATAATGCATTAAGAATAAACGGGCTCGGTGCGCCGCGCGCTTTTTACACGCCGGTTTTGCGTGAAGTAAAAATCCCGAATGTGAGTTACGGTGAAGATTATTCGGCCGTACTTGCAATCTCGCGTCGTTACCAAATTGGAAGAATATATGAACCGTTGTATTTCTGCCGCCGGTGGGAAGGGAATACGGATTCCGCTCTTTCTATTGTGCAGATGAACAACCACAATTTTTATAAAGATAAAATCAGAACGTTTGAATTGCTGGCAAGAAAGAAGAAAGTAAAAAGTGGAAAGCAGAAAGATGAGTGAAACAGCCAGCCCCGATTTGGCGGGGAAACCAAGTAAAGCGTTGTTGAAAGAAAAAATCAATTATTGTGAAGCTGCGAAAAATTTAATACGTCAGCAAAAAATAAGTTGGGAACAGTGTAAAAACGGTTATTCAACGCTTGAGTCAGTTGAAGTAAAAGTTTTTCATTTCGATAATTTTTCGATCAAACTTCAATTTAATCCCGGAAGGATGATCTCAACTTCGGCAAAAGTTGATACGAAATCTATCAATGAACGGAAATGTTTTTTGTGTAAAGAGAATTTACCCCAAGAGCAGCAAAGCCTTGAATATAAAGATGATTTTTTGATTCTCGTAAATCCGTTTCCGATTTTTCCCGAACATTTTACCCTCCCATCAATCCATCATTCAAAGCAAAATATTGAAGATTCATTTCCCGTGTTGATGGATTTCTGCAAAGATTTGTCTCCTGATTATTCTGTTTTTTATAATGGACCAAGGTGCGGTGCTTCAGCTCCCGATCATCTTCATTTTCAAGCCGGGACAAAAAATTTTATGACCATTGATCATGAATACGAACTTCTCAAAGAAAAGTTTGGTGAAGAAATATTAAAGATTAAATCGCTTTGCGTTTCTGCAATTAATGATGGTTTGCGCAAAATGATTTCATTTGAAGGAAATTTAAAATCTGAAATCGAAAAAGTTTTTCAAATATTTTATTCTACTCTAAAAAAAATCAACGGACAAGAGGAAGAACCGATGATGAATGTTCTCGGTTCATATCAAAATGAAAAATGGCGGATAATTGTATTTCTAAGAAAAAAACATAGACCGGATGCATTTTTTTTAGAAGATGAAGAGAAAAAAATTTTACTTAGTCCTGCAGCCGTTGATATTGGCGGAGTCTGTATCACTCCACGCCAAAAAGATTTTGCAACCATGACAGAAGAAAAATTGAAAGATATTTTTAATGAAGTTTTTATTGACAAAAGTATGTTTCAGAAATATATAAATAAGTTGAAGAGTCATTTTGAAAAATATTATCACTCTTGACTCATAAGATCGGCGATAAATCTTAAGTTTTGATTTTTAGAGTTAGAAATAATTATCTTGATGATCGCGGTAAGCGGAACGGCTAAGAGCATTCCGAGAATTCCCCAAATGTAACCCCAGATCAATACCGAAAGAAGAATGGCAATCGGGTTCAAGTTTAAACGCCTGCCTATTAACTGCGGTTCTAATAAATTAAAAAAAGCAGTTTGAATAAATCCCATGCCGCCTGCAATTAAAAGTGTATAACTTAATGATTCATATTCAATAATTGCCATCAGCGTTGGCAATACTAAAGCTATTGCAGAGCCTATCGAAGGAATAAAATTTAGGAAGAATGTTAGTAATCCCCACATTATAGGAAAATCAATATTAAAAATATAAAGGAAAAAGCCAACGACAATTCCCGCTAAGAGATTGACAGAGATTTTTGAAATAATATATTTCTGAATTTGTTCGGTAATGGTCTTTAATGTTTTAGCAAACTGCAGTTCTGTTTGTTTTTCTACTTCCCCGGAAACCTCACTCGAAGTCTTATTTACTGATGAGCTGGAATCATCACGGTAATATCTTCGTCCGATTGCTGCGTAAATGGATTTGTGTCCGCTTTCAATAAAGATGAAGAAGAAAAGAAGGAAAAGGATGTTGCCAACTAAACTGAATGCAGAATTAAAAACACCGCCGGCGAGAGCTTTATAATCAAGTTTAGCTAATATTTTTTGAATAGAAAAATATTTGAAATATGGGTCGGTAATTCCCAATCCAATTGCTGCTTTTCTTACGATGGAATTAAGTTTAGAAAAATAATTTGGTAAATCGGTGGAAAGCTGCATTACGGAATCCACTACAAATCTTATAACTCCAAAAGAAATAAATGCAATAACAATGATATTGAGAATAATAACTATCCAAAGAGGGATTTTTTTATCAGTTAAAAAAGAATTAACCGGTGAAAAAAGAATAAAGAGAAAAGAGGCAAAAACGAAAGGAACGAGAATGCTTTGCAATTCGGAAAGGAGTATTCCGAGAGACACAAGCCCTATAATAACAACGAAAAATGTTATAGTCGAACCGGGTTCAAATTTTTCTTTCATAGCTTTTCAATAAAATTAGTCACTACAAAAGTATTTATATTTTTAGTTTCTACAATGAAAAGCGGGATAAATTATTAAAAATTAAAGTAAACCAACTTATTTATTATTTTTTTTGACTTTAACGAATTATCGCTTATTTTTGACTTGACATAAAAATTAAAAGTGAATGGACCGACTAATTTTTTCATTCCTTTATTTATTTAAACAATTTACTTAGTTATCAAGTATGTGAGAGTAGGGAGGCTTACACATGAGAATTGATAGACAATTTACTTTAGTTTTAATCAGTTTCCTTTTCTTATCCTTTTCTGCGTTCTCTCAAACAGGAAAAGTTTCCGGGAAAATTACCGATGCTGCAAATGGCGAAGGTATTCCTTTTGTGAATGTTGTAGTTGTAGGAACCACACAAGGCGCTGCATCTAATCTGGATGGTGATTTTGCTATCATCAATCTTAAGCCCGGAGTTTATACTGTTCGAATAAGCGCAATCGGATATAATGCTGTAACCTATCAAAACATTAATGTTTCTACGGGATTAACAACCGCCTTAAACGCCAAATTAAGTTCCAACGCAGTTACTATTTCTCAAGACGTTGTAGTTGTAGCCGAAAGACCCATGGTGCAAAAAGATTTAACAGCATCAACCTCTATTATGAGTGATCAGCTAATTTCCGAACTTCCGGTAACTGAAGTTGGAGATTTACTTCAACTGCAAGCCGGCATTACCAAAGGCGGCGGAGGAGAACTTCATTTACGCGGCGGAAGAAAAGGTCAGATTGCTTTTCAAATAGACGGTGTTCCTATTACCGATGCCTATGATGGCAGCAATGTTATTGATGTTTCAACAAATTCCATCAAAGAACTGCAAGTTGTTTCAGGAGCTTTTAATGCTGAATTCGGTCAGGCGATGTCCGGTATTGTGAACATTGTTACTAAAGACGGTGATGACAATTTTAACGGAAGTCTTCAATCGTATTTCGGAGATTACATTTCTTCGAGGGAAGACAAGTTCTGGAATATTAAAAATATAAAACCAACCGCTATCCGAAATATTGAAGGAAGTTTAAGCGGGCCGGTCATTCCGGATAATTTATTCTTTTTTGTTAATGGAAGATATTTTTACAACACCGGTTACCTCTACGGTAAAAGAGATTTCTTAGTTACCGATTTTGCCCGTGAAAGAGATGCCGCACAAGGTGGCGGGTACTATGTTAAGAAAAGCGGTGATAGCTCATTTGTTCCGATGAACACGAATGACCGCGTTTTCGGTCAAGCGAAATTGACCTACCGCTTACCCGGCGGAATTAGATTAAGTTATAATTACATCCTTGATAAACAACAATACCAGGTTTACGACGGAGATAACAGATTAACTCCTGATAATAATCTTCATAGATTCAAGACAGGCTACTCGAACACTCTAAGTTTAAACCACGCTATTTCGGCATCTACTTTTTACACGTTCAATCTTTCTTATTTCTTCAAAGATTACCATCATTATCTATTTGAAAATGTATATACCGGAGATACACTGCAGCCGACATTCTATGTTGATAACAGTTTTCTCCAGACACCGCCATACAGCTTTGCAGTAGGCGGAACAAACACAAACAGATTTACACGGAATACTACTTCAATTTCCGCTAAGTTAGATATGACTTCCCAATTGAATAAAGAAATTTCAATTCAATTCGGCGGAGAATTTAAGAAACATCGTTTATACTACGAAAATATAACCTTACAACCGTTGTTAGTTAACGGTTCAAAAACTTCTCCGTATAACGTAACTGTTCCGGCTGCCACTTCAACAGACTTTGATCAGTATGTTAAAGAACCGACAGAAATTTCGGGATATTTCCAATCCAAATTTGAAGCATTTAATTTGATATTTAACGCCGGTGTTCGCCTGGATGTTTTCGATCCTAATAGTTTTATTCTCAGCGACCCTACTGACCCTGATATCAACAATCCTATTCGTCCTGAAAACCAATATGTTGATGGTAACCAAAACGGGAAATATGACGCCGGAGAAACAATTAAAACTTTAGCCGATAGAAAAGCCTATTGGTACACAGACGCTAAAGTGAAATATCAATTAAGCCCAAGATTAGGAATTGCTTTCCCGATAACCGATAAAGGTGTTATTCACTTTTCTTATGGACATTTTTTTCAGCTTCCTTCTTATGAACTGCTTTATTCCAATCCCAATTTTAAACTTAGCGATGGTTCTGGTAACCAAGGTTTAGTTGGAAATGCAGATTTGAAACCACAAAAAACGGTTAAAGGGGAAATCGGGATTCAACAGCAAATCGGTGAAGATATTGCTGTTGATGTTACAATGTTCTTTGAGGATTTTCGGGATCTTATCGGCACTCAGACGGATGATATCTTGGTATTCGGCGGAGCTAAATCCTACAGCCAATATGCCAATTCCGATTTCGGGTTTTCAAAAGGAATTATAGTAAAGTTTGAAAAACGATTTTCGGGTGGTTTAGCCGTAAATCTTGATTATACCTATGCAGTTACAAAAGGAAATTCTTCAAATCCTGCTGATGCAAGAAATGCAGTTCAAGGCGGTGCAGCCCCGGAAACCTTTATTACTCCTTTAGATTGGGATCAAACCCATACGCTGAATATTACGGCAGCTTATACGGTGCAAGATAATTACGGGTTTTCTATGATCGGTAATTTTTATTCCGGACAACCTTATACGCGACAGACAAATAAAAATACGCGCGTTACCCAAAACGCTTTCCCCAAGAATAGCGATATCAAACCAAGCATTTTTAATATTGATCTGCGAGCTTATAAAGATTTCAGAATTGATACTTACAAAATTACCGTATTTGTTAAAGTTTATAACTTGCTCGATCTCGATAACCCAAGAGGAGTTTACGGAGATACCGGTGACCCTCTCTTTACATTTGGAAAGTTGGAAGCTCAAAATATTAATCCTGCTCTGTATTACAATACTTTGGATGAACTTTATACTAATCCGACATTTTTTTCAGAACCGCGAAGAGTTGAGCTCGGCGCTTCCTTTAACTTTTAATTCTAAGGTACTTAGATATGAATAAAAAATATTTTCAAAATTTAGTACTCATCTTTTTTCTTGCGGTCGGTAGTCTTCTTGCCCAGCGAAGTGACCCAAATTTCAGAAGAGTCGGTTTTCATAAAGGAAATAGAGTTGCTATTTCTTTTTATAATGATGGTCAAGTTACTGGATTTAATTCAGGTGTAGATATTCGTGGAGAATGGCCACGCGGTTCCGGTGAAAACTATATCGGAGACTGTATCCCTTTAATTGGGCTTGAATTTGTAAATAAGAATGGGGACACTCTGCATTCGGTTACTATTTCTCGCGGTCCGAGAAAAGGTCAAGGAAATGAAAAAAATCCTACCTTTAATTATTTCTGGGGATTTAACCCAATGCCCGGTTTTAATAATCCGGCTTATGAAAGTAAGGTTGCTCAAGAAGGAATAGCTATGAGCCACTTGCCGGGGACCTGGCCTATAGGCGGCTGGCGCGATCATCCGGACTGGACTGATGCAAACGGAGTTTCAGAATGGAATGGTTATTTCGGACGTGGACAAATTAATGCTGACCAGGAAAGCTATTTTTGGGCTGATGACCAATGGGATGATGAGTTCAATGGTGCGGCAAGCCAAGAGCTTCCGGCTACACTTTTTCTTCCCGATTCAAATGATCCATCAAGACATGGTATGGGTATGCAATTGGCAGTCCGCGGTTTCCAATGGGCAAGCTTTTTAGCAGAAAATACTCTCTTTTGGTTGTATGATATAAAAAATGAAGGAAATTATAATTATAAAAAAGCCGATTTCGGTACCGTTGTTGGAACGTTAGCAGGAGGTGACGGAGACAGCGGAGACGATCTTGGATTCTTTGAAATTGATGCTTGGATTACTTATTCGTGGGATAATGATGGAGTTGGTAACCACGGTCAAAAAGTTGGGTATGTTGGGTATGCATTCCTCGAATCACCGGGCAACCCTTTTGATGGCATAGACAATGATGACGATGACCCTAGTCCTAACGCAAAAATGTTTGTGAAAGCGGACTTTGATTCAGTAATTTATAAAGCCGGAGATGTTGTTTTTCTCATTGATCAGGTAACTTATGAAAGAAGTTCACACACAGTAAAAGCTACAAAAGATACTGTTTATTCTATGGGTACCAGATTTATTATTACTCCCGGTGTTACAAAACTCCGTGAAGGACATATTGCTTCAATATTAAACGGAGTTTCTCTCCCCGATCCAACAGCCTACGATGGAATTGATAATGATCTTGATGGTTTAATTGATGAAAATGAGGCAATTCATTTTGAGACAAGAAATAAAAAAGGTCTAAAAGGATTACGTTATAAAGATTATAAAAATAGTATTGCTGTTGATGATCCGATGATAGATGAAAAACGGGATAACTCGGCAGGAAATTTAATTTCAAGTTATGTTATTGATGTCAATGGAAATGTTGTTGTGAAATCTCACTTTGCCGGTGATGAAGAAGGAGATTGGGACCCGTTAGTTGATGACGTAGGTTCCGACGGCGTTGGAAAAGATGATGCAAATTATATTAAACCGGATGGGAACGGTACTGAAGGCAATGCGATTCCTGACCAGGGTGAACCGAATTTCGGAAGAACAGACCCTGATGAATCAGATCAAATCGGATTAACAAGTTTTAACTTTTTTAATCAACCTTCATCTCCTGATCTAAGCGATGATCAGCTTGTTTGGACGCGAATGTTTCCCGGTAGATTTGACGTCGTTCCGCCAACACCAATGGATGGAGACTTTATTTATGCTTCCGGTTACTTTCCACTTAAATCGCTTCAAACCGAACGGTTCTCTGTTGCTCTTCTTTTTGGAGTTGACTATAATGACATTACGAGAAGCAAGAACATCGTACAACAAATTTATGATGCCGGATATAAATTCCCTCAGCCTCCTAAAAAACCGAAAATTACAATTACTCAAGAAGATGGTAATGTAGTTATTTATTGGGATGGAGTTCCTGTAGAAAACTCTAAAGATTTTATTTCCAAGAAAAGAGATTTTCAAGGATATAAAATTTATCGTTCTACTGATGCAGGATTTATTGATGCACGCGAAATTACCAGTGCGCTCGGAACGTTATCATTTGATAAACCGATTGCTCAATACGATTTAAAAGATAGTATTTCAGGCTTCTTTTATCCGTCAGCCATACTCCTCGAACAAGTTAGTGGAACGACCTACTATCTTGGGAGTAACACCGGCATAGTAAATAAATTTATTGATTCGACTGTTACCAAAGGGCAGACTTATTATTATGCAGTTTGTTCCTATGATGCCGGTGAATCAAAATTAAATATTTTCCCTTCGGAAAATTCCAAGTTTATTGATAGGACCTCTTCGGGGCAAATTGTTACTGATGATAATACCGGTTATATAACTCCGGGATTTCGTCCTACCGGATATAAACCTGCTAAAATCGGATTGCTGCAAAAATCAGCTAATTTTAGAGGAACCGGTTCTGTTGTAATTGAGATGATTGACGACCATGCAGTTCGTCCCATTAATCAATATCAAATTGCGTTTCAAGATACAGCCGTGCAAGGCTATACTTCTAATTGGTCTTTGATAGATTTAGTAACTCCGGATACTGTGAAAATTCCCTCAATTAATGCACAGTATATTGTGAAACCCGGCGAGATCATTACTGTGCCAAAGGGAGTTGAAATTACCGTTAATAGTGTAACAAGAACTACGGATACAACTATCTTTGTTGGAACTGTTGATACAATAATTGATAAAAGCACTAAATTTAATGGGGAAACTAAAATTGTGCACGGGTTTAGGCTTCAGTTGTATAATGAAGAAGTGATCAAAACCGATACAGTTAAATCAAAGTACGAAGGAATTTCTACATCACCGGAACCGCCGTATATATTTAGAGTTTTCCCTAACCCGGCAAAGCCTGATTTAGCGGGAATTGCTATGCCTTATGACTATCGGTTTGAGTTTTCTAACACGATAGTTGATACTTCGGTAACAGATAGCGCTTTAAATATTAAAGTTGCTGTCCCGATTACCTTCAGAGTGAAAAATTTAACGACGGGTAATTATATCAAGTTTGTCTATTGGAAAACCGGTTCGGTTAGTACAACTCATAATATTTTATTTAAAGAAACCATTGAAGGGAAAAATTATCGAACGTTTCAATTGGTTATCCAGTATGGTACTCCGGGCGCTCCGATTGAAACCCAGGGCACTCTAACAATATATAGTACTAAACCTTTTAATAGGACTGATCAACTTACGTTCTCGATTGATCAGGCAAGCATTGATAATAATCTCGCTAAGAGTGATTTAGATAGAATTAAGGTAGTTCCGAATCCTTATGTGGTGACACATGAAGCTGAATCAAGATTATCGAGTACGCAGACAAGCGGAAGAGGTGAAAGAGAGATTCGCTTTACCAGGATACCTCCGGGATCGAAAATTTCGATCTTTACGGTTCGTGGTGAATTAGTGAAAACATTGAATCACAATGATCTGTTTGTCGGTGATGTGTATTGGAATTTACGAACCGAGGAAAATCTCGACGTAGCTTTCGGCGTGTATGTATTTGTAGTGGATGCGCCGAATGTCGGAACAAAAATCGGCAAATTTGCTCTCATTAAATAACGGAGTTTGAGAGATGAGAAAACTTTTAATAATAAATTTATTGATCTTTATGACCGCACTTTCTTTTGCACAAACGAAAGTCGGTTCAACTGCGGCGGCATTTCTAAACATTGGAGTTGGTTCCCGCCCAATATCAATGGGCGGCGCTTTTGCAGCAACGGCAAATGATATTACTTCACTCTATTGGAATCCTGCCGGTATCTCAAGAATTACCGGGAACGAAGCCTTCTTTGCACACACAAAATGGTTTGCGGATATTACCTACAATTGGGCGGGAGCCGCATTAAATTTGGGTGATCTCGGTGCCGTTGGGTTAAGTCTTACTTACTTAGACTACGGAAAGATGGAAGTTACCTCAATGCGTGAGCCTGACGGAACCGGTGAAATGTTTTCCGCAAAGGATTATTCTCTTGCCTTGACGTATGCCTACAGTTTGACAGACCGCTTTTCGGTAGGCGGCAATCTTAAATATATTAATGAAACAATTTGGAATTCTTCCGCCTCTGCGGTTGCAGTTGATTTGGGAATTCTTTTTAATTCTGATATTTATGGTTTACGGATAGCTGCTACTATTACCAACTTCGGAACTGATATGAAAATGGATGGAAAAGATCTCTACGTTCTCCATGATATTAATTCGAATATTTACGGTAATAACGAGCAGATTTTGGCTACGTTGAATACTGATAATTTCCCGCTTCCTTTAACTTTTAGAGTTGGAGTTGCAATGGACTTATTGGATACCGAAGAACACCGTTTTACAGTTGGTGTAGATGCTCTCCATCCGAATGATAACTCCGAAGCGTTGAATGTTGGTGCTGAATATGTTTTTGAGAATATGATCGCTGTACGCGGCGGATACAAATCATTATTCCTCACAAACACCGAAGAAGGTTTAACACTCGGCGTTGGACTGATGTATGAATTTTTCCCCGGTATGGGAGTTTCAATTGATTACGCCTACCAGGATTTTGGTATGTTAAAAAATACCCAGCACTTTTCAATGGGTATTAAGTTCTAAACGAACATTTCTTTAAATTGAAAAAGGCATATCATTTTGATATGCCTTTTTTGTTTAATTTTGATAAACATTATTTTCACATTTTACGGGAGTATGGTAATGAAATCAGTGTTTACTATTTGTTTACTTATTTGCTTCCTTTTTGCAAACATGCCTGCACAGCAATGGGTAAAGATAAACCAAACATTTAACCCACTCGGAAATTATACACCCAATAAAGGTGTATTTGTTGACCCAAATAATGGTTGGTTGAAAGCAGGACCAAATGCTTCAGTCTTTAGAACTACTAATGGAGGCAAACTCTGGGTAGAACTAAACAATAAAACTGCACTTGGCACAATAGAATTTATTGATACCTTACATGGTTGGATGGTGGGACGTATTCTCCCGGGCAATGATTATAATATTATGATTACTAAAGATGGTGGGAAAAGTTGGAACAGGTACTCAACTCCGGCGATCGGATGTTTGACCTTTTTCGATTCACTAGTAGGATTTGCTGGTGGAAGTAACAACATTTATAAAACCATAGACGGGGGAATAACATGGGATACCATGTCGATACAATCTCATGTTGGTAAGATAGGAGTATACGATATCTTTTTCCTTGATAAAAAACATGGCTGGACTGTGGGAGGAGGGGGAGCGCTTACCGATATGGGATTTATATTAAATACAGTTGATAGTGGTAAAACTTGGCAGTACATTGATTCAATGACGAACATAAACCAGGCAATAACATTTACGGACTCGTTGCATGGGTATGCTGTTGGTGGGAATCCTCCATATAGTGACGGAATAATTCAGGTAACAAGCAATGGTGGATTATCATGGATGAGATATGACCTCCCATGTTCTTGGTTGAACGACGTTGTGTTTACTGATGATAGTACAGGTTGGGTAGTTGGGGAATATGGATTTATTTGGCATACTACCAACCAAGGGTTGAATTGGACGCAAGTTGAAAGTGGTACGACTTCTAACTTATACCGCATCTTCTTTTTTAATAATGGAGAAACCGGGTATATTCTTGGGGTGGATAGTACTCTTCTAAAATACGATAACACAGTTTCTATTCAAGACGAACATCCGGAGGGAATAACATCCTACCAGATCTTTCAAAATTATCCCAACCCATTTAATCCGAAAACAATCATCACCTACCAATTGCTCAAAAGTGGAAACGTCACATTAAAAATATTCGACATTCTTGGCAACGAAATAAAGATCGCTGTAAACGAGCCGAAAGAAATAGGCAAATACACTGTCCAATTTGATGCTTTTTCACTCGCTAGCGGTATGTACGTTTACCAGTTACGGGTAAATGATTTTATATCATCAAAAAAGATGTTGCTGCTTAAATAAAACAACCTCACCCTTAGTCCCTCTCCTTACCAAGGAGAGGGACAAGGGTGAGGTCAAACATTTTCTCAGCTATTAAGAACCATTCCTTGACTTGGAAGGAAGACTCTTTTAAATTTACCTCGCTTGTTCAAGCTGCATTTTCATTTGCGCTGCACCGGGGAAATTGCTCTCTACTTCCAAACATTTTTTAACAAAAGTGAGTGCGTTGGCGTAATCCTTCTTTTTTACAAACACACCTGAGAGGTTCCACAGTAACTGTGCATCTCTCGGATTAAACGAAAAACTTTCCTTTAAGTAGCGCAAAGCAAGATCATCATTATTGTTAAAAAGATTGATCGTTCCCAACCACTTAGTACAAAAAGCATCCGGTTGAAGTTTGTAATACTTTTCCAAATAAATATAAGCTTCGGAATATTTTTGTGTCTCAAGCAAAACCTGTACAACTTTTTCATACAACCCGATCGTGTACGGAAATTGGCCTATCAACGCCGAATACTCGTTCATAAATCCGTAGTAGTTTCTTTGTCCCAAATAATAAGTAGCAAGTTTTTTATGGGCTAATTCCCAATAATAATTTTCTTCAACCACCTTGTAGGCAAGGGAATCGTTGTAATCCGTAAGCTTTACAAAATCGAGCAGCGTTTTGCTCTTTCCATCTTTATTAAAAGGGAAGTCTCCTTTAAGTGAAAGAAGTCGGAAGTTGGCTATTGTAGAATCTAAACGCGAGAAAGGAAAATTTTTAACAACAAGCGCATGCTGTTCTTCATCAGAAATATTTATTCTTTCCGCGTCTGGCAGAAAATTATTCTTCTCCATCGCTTCAAAAAACAATTTGCCGAATATCTGGTATCCGTGCAGTGTTGGATGAAGATGATCCACCATTAAGTTATTGCCGACAATATTATTTTCACTTAAGTTACTGAATGCTGTTTCAAAATCAACAAGGGGAATTTGGTTACTTCCCGCAAGTTTTTTGATAATATCATTCATTTCTTCAGGCGCACGGAAGCGTAACGCATCCAACTCTTTTGCCCTGGTGAAAAGTTTTTTTGCTTCAACTGCATTTCCTTTTTTCAGCGACTCTTCGGCTAACTTATAAAAATGGTCGGCTGATCCATTCACTTTTTTCCCGCTTTGCGGGACAGGTTCGTTGATCGAAATGAACGGCGGTTGATCTTTCAAATTCGATGTGAGCGTTCCCATTATTAAAGGAACATTTTTCTCTTTTATCATCTGAATGATATCGGAAAGTTCTCCTTCAAATTGGGTTAATCCGGCTTGATATAATTTTGATTTATACGGTACTAAATTATTACTTGCCATCCGCGCCATTAACGTTGCGCCGTTATCTTTCCCTTTTCCTTTAAACCAAAAAGAAATAGTATTGACTATATTTCTTAAAAGTTGTACCGTTTTATATTCGTTCATGGTGAGCATTAAGTTTAACATTGTTTTGTTTCCGGCAAACAAAGACTGCGAAGCCGCGCCGAAAACACCGTAATATTCATTATGTCCAACGTAAAGCAAGATCAGATCGGGTTCTTGTTTCAATATTTCCGGCAGCATATCTTTTATAACAATTGAATTTATTGCCGCCATGCTTACATTCACAACTTCAATATTTTGCTTCGGATAAACTAACTGCAGGCGGTCGCGAATATAGCGGGAATATGAGCCTGTCGGTTCGTACGGAAAACCGGCGGCGCTGCTTTCTCCAAGAACAAAAACACGGAAAGTTCCCGGCTTTTTTACAGCATCAAAAGGGTCGAAGATAGAAGAAGGAATTCCCTTTGTGGTAAGAAAATATTTAGAAGCTATCTCTGTATTGAGCACCAACTTTCCCGGAAGTTCGGGATGATAGGGAATCCATGTTTCAATATTTCTTCCGTAATTAAATGTGCGGAGTGAAAATTCAAGCAGAATTATTAAGATGACCGGAAGCAGGAACGGAACGGCATAAAACCACTTCGGCGGTTTTCGGGAAGTGTTCGTCTCATCAGTTTTTCCTTCCGGTTTAGCCTCATTTACTTTTTGATTTCTTTTAATATTTTTTTTCAATCGAACCTCAAATATTTTGCATCGGTTTTAAAAACTCGTTTAATTTGGTAGAGAATTATTTGTAACTTTAGGCAGTTAATCACGAAAGATAGTACATGATCAAATACGTTTTTCTCATTTTAAGTTTAACTTTCATCATACAAATAAAAGCGCAAAGTGATGATGAAGTTATCGCAAAAATAGGAAATATTCCGGTTACGAGAAAAGAATTCATCCAACGATATGAAATGATGCCGCAGCTTGACCGGCAGATGAAAGGAATTACACCGCAATTAAAAGAGGAATTTCTTTACGGGATAATTTTTGAAAAATTATTTGCTCAAGCGGCGCTTGAACATCGGCTCGACACGGTTGAAATAACCTCGTACAGCATTCATGAATTTGAAAAAATGTTCGTGCGTGATGCTCTTTATAATAAAGAAGTTGCCGAAAAAGCGAAAGGAAAAGCGCAGCAGCTTCTTTCGGATTATCTTTCGAACGCTACAAAAGTTTTCTCCCGCGTTTTATTTTCTTCCGATGAAAAAGAAATAAAAAATTACTCAGCCCTTTTATCTAAAGGGTTACCGTTTGATAGTTTGGTGGTAGAGCTGCCGGAACAATCAAAAGATACGCTAACGTTTGAGATAGGGATGGAAGATGAGAATCTGGAAAGACAGATATTTTCATTACCGGAAAATGCGAATACCACTCCAGTCCATTTTGAGGATGGCTGGTATATTTATCATATCGTAAAAAGATATGAGCCAATCTTAGCAAAATCGCAAGGGTGGGAAAGCGAATATCAGCAAATAAAGAAAATTGCCAAACAAAGAGCCGAAAGAGAGTTTTTCATCCGTTACATGAAGCAGATATTCTTGAACAAAAAAGTCGATGCCAATGGTCCACTTTTGAAACTTTCTGCCGAGAAAATTGTTCTCTTATTAAAGGGAAAAGAGGCAACAAGAAAAGATGAAAAGGATAAACTCTATTTAAGTTCAGATGATTTTTATGCGCTTGAACATTCGGCCCTTGCTGATTCAATCTCAAAAGTTTTTGTAAAGTTGGGTAAGAGAAATATTTCGTTAAAAGCGTTCATCCGTTTTTTGAATTTTGAGAATCCAGATTACAAATCAGCGGAAATAAAACATATTCTTGCGGTGCTGAATGGAAAAACGAGAGAGTTTATCGAGCGGGAAGTTCTTGCTGAAGAAGGATACAAACAAAAACTTGATCAGACAAAGGAAGTAAAAGAATCTTTTGGAATGTGGAAAGATTTTCTTCTTCATCAGGCGATGCAGGGAGCCTTTCTTGATTCGGCAAAAGTTAGCGATGATGAAGTTGCAGCATACTATGCAAAAAGAAATTTGAAAAAAGAATCAGAAACAGTTGTGAACATTGTTGAAGTGTTGACAAGCAGTCTTGAAACCGTTGACACGGTTCTTCAAAAACTTAAAGAAGGTGTTGATCTAAAAACTCTTGCAAAGTTATATTCGGAACGACAGCAGACGAAGGAGAGTTCGGGTGAATTCGGTTTATTTCCCACAACTTCTTTTGGAGAAATTGGGCGGATTGCCGGTTCGCTAAATGTTGGCGATACGTATGGACCGCTAAAAGTACCGGGTGGATATTCAATCTTTAAACTGATCGATAAAAAGAAGCCCGAGTTTACGGCAGACGAAGACTATGCCGTAATGAAAGATAAACTTAAACGTGATCTGGCATTTAACAAATTGAGAAACTCGATCATAAAATATTCGGTTGATTTAGCACATAAATACGGAATTACAATCAATCAAAATGTTCTAAACGCTGCTCAGGTTACAAACTTAAATTCGGTGATTTATCGTTATATTGGCTTTGGAGGAAAAATTACTGCTGTACCGATGATGACTCCATTTACCGATTGGGTTGAACAGTGGAAGAAAAATATTAATACACCGTAGAAGTTTTTAGTTGTCAGTTATCAGTAGTAAGTAGTCAGTAGGTCTTGTGAGGAATATAATCTATAACCATTTCTCTAAGATATTTTCTCTACAAGTAATGAAATTAACTTTAATATAAAATAAAAATTTATGAAGACACAAATTGAAATAGCGCTCCTTCCGGAAAATGCATTTTCGGAGTCGGCAATTCGTTCTGAAATCTCGCGAAAGCTACAAATATCCGAAGAAGAAATAAAAGCTGTACGACTCGTCCGCCGCTCTATTGATGCGAGGAAATCCCCTGTTTATGTCTTACTTGTTGATGTATTTGTAAATGAAATTCCTTCCGAAGAAAATAAATTGATCGATTACAAACAGGTAACCGGGAATAAAAAAGTTGCAGTAATCGGATTTGGTCCGGCAGGAATGTTTGCTGCGCTACGCTTAATTGAACTCGGGATTAAACCGATAGTTATTGAGCGGGGAAAAGAGGTTCGTGCCAGAAGACGCGATATTAAACAACTTATGGTGGATCGCCAAGTTAATCCCAATTCAAATTATTGTTTTGGTGAAGGTGGAGCCGGTACTTTTAGCGATGGGAAGCTCTATACTCGTGCTACAAAGCGTGGAAATGTAAAAAAAATATTACAGATATTTGTTCAGCATGGAGCCGAAGAAGATATTCTTGTTGACACGCACCCGCATCTCGGATCAAACAAATTACCCGACATTGTTTCTGCAATTCGAAACACAATTTTACGGTGTGGTGGAGTAATTCATTTTGAAACGCAGGTAACGGATCTTATTCTTAAAGACAAAAAAATGCTCGGTGTTGTTTTGAATAACAATAAAGAGTTGATAGCTGATGCTGTTCTTTTAGCGACCGGACACTCGGCTCGCGATATTTTTTCTCTCCTCCATGATAAAAATATTTTACTCGAACAGAAATCATTTGCAATGGGGGTTCGGATTGAACATCCGCAAGCATTGATAAACGAAATGCAGTATCACACAAAAGAAAAAAATGATTATTTGCCTTCTGCGAACTATAGTTTGGCTTGCCAGATAAATAATCGTGGAGTATTTTCGTTTTGTATGTGTCCGGGTGGAATCATCGTTCCGGCTTCTACTGCGCCCGACGAATTAGTCGTAAACGGAATGTCGATCTCCAAAAGAAATTCTCCCTATGCGAATTCGGGTTTCGTGGTTACAGTTGAACCGGAAGACTTTAAACCGTATGAAAAGTTCGGCCCCTTTGCCGGAATGATGTATCAGAAAGAAATTGAACATTTAGCGTTTGAAGCCGGTGGAAAAAATCAAACTGCACCTGCGCAAAGAGTTACTGATTTTTTACAGAATAAAATTTCTTCATCACTCCCGAAGTCATCTTATTTCCCCGGAACAGTTTCTTCTCCGCTTCATTCACTTTTACCTCAGCCAATTGTGCAGCGATTGAAAGAAGGGCTCCAGCAATTCAATAATAAAATGAGAGGTTTTGTTACTGAAGAAGCGCAAATGCTTGCAGCTGAGACACGGACAAGTTCTCCAGTGCGAATTCCGCGTGACAGAGAAACGTATATGCACAAAGAAATTGCCGGATTATTCCCCGCCGGTGAAGGCGCCGGTTATGCGGGTGGAATTATGTCGTCTGCTATGGATGGAGAGAATTGTGCTGATGCGGTGGCCAGGTTTTTAAAGTAGAAAGTTTCAAGTTGAAAGTGGAAAGAAGAATGTCGAATTAAGAAAAAAATAATCTTTCATTCCTAATTCCTAACCCCGACTAACCAGAACCAATTAATTTTCAGTTGTAGGGAACGCTCGCGAGCGTTCCGTGTTTTATTAACTACAATCTATTTTTGCGGAACGGTCTCGACCGTTCCCAACATTCCTAATTTATGACATGGTAAACCAGAACCAAAATTGATTTAAGAACAAGGATTAACGATTTTAGAAGTTGGAAGATTTTTTCTCAACATCGAAAATCAAATATCGTTGATCATTATTCATAATTCCTTTTTGACTAACTTTTAACTCTTTCCACATAACTTCCGGTGCGTGTATCGATCTTAAGCAATTCACCTTCGTTTACAAACAAAGGAACGTTTACTGTTGCGCCGGTTTCTAATGTTGCCGGTTTTGTTACGTTGGAAACGGTATCGCCCTTTGCACCCGGTTCAACGGAAACTACTTTAAGATTTATGAAAATCGGAATATCGACACTGATGATTTCTTCTCCGTTAAAAAGAATTTCAACTTCTTCGTTTTCTTTCAAGTAATTAATCCCGTCACCAATGTGAGCAGAAGGTACATTGATCTGTTCATATGTGCCATTATCCATGCATACCAAATGCTCTCCATCGCGATAAAGATACTGATATTTTCTTCTTTCAACTCTTACAATATCAAGCGTTTCGCCGGAACGGAAGGTGTTGTCTAAAACTTTTCCGCTGCGTAGATTTTTTAACATCGTACGAACGAATGCGCCGCCTTTACCCGGTTTTACGTGTTGAAATTCAATTACGGTGTAAAGGTCATTTTTAAATTTGATGATTAACCCATTTCTGAAATCGGCTGTTGTTGCCATGAAGGAACTTCTCCTTTAGTTATAAAAAATTTTATTTTACTTGATCTATCTTTTCGTTTTAATTATTCGTATCTGTATTTCAGACTCGAAGGATCGTTCCGAAATTTGAATATCGAATATTGAACAAGGAATAATGAATGATGAAGTTTTTGCCCTTCTAAATTCGACATTCCTTGTTCGGTGTTCATTATTCCTTTTTTTTTGTTCTGGCTATACAAGCTTAGGGAAAAAATTCTAACTTGCTAATCCGGTAAGACTTGAAAAATGTTTACGCAAAATTAAGGAATTAAGGCAATTTTGCGAAATTCTTCTTACCTGGTTTTGAAGCCGATGCTTTCAATTAACGATTTTGCTTGAGTTGCAATGGCATCGGAATCAAATGATAGGCGGATCGTTCCTCCGGTTCCTTCGCGCATTTTTAACAGTTCAATATCCTTTATACTTATATTATTTTGAAAGAGAACTGTGGTCATTCTATTCAATACTCCGGGCTCGTCTTTTACATAAATAAAAATATCGGAAAGCTGATTGATAAATCCTTTTGAGTTTTTGGGGATTTCGTCCCGTTTTTCCTTTGCATGCTCAAATGCATTTTGAAGTGAAGTGAAATCTTCTTTTTCAATTGAAGAATAAATCTCTGCAACGGTTTTTTGAAATTTTGAAAGAGCCGCAAGAATTTGCTTCCGATTGTTGCGTATAATTTGATCCCAAATTAAATAATCACTTGATGCAACACGCGTTAAATCTCTAAAACCTCCGGCAGCAAAATCTTTAAACGCATGTTGGTCTCCATTCAACGCCGCATTAACAAGCGAAACAGCTACAAGCTGCGGAAGGTGACTAACATTTGCAACAATGGTATCGTGCAGCGATGCATCCAAAAACTTTATTTTCGCGCCAATCGCCGAAAGCAGATCAATTAATACTTGAGAGGAAGGAAGTTCCGCTTCTTTTCCCGTTAAAATATAAATAGCATTTTCAAAAAGAATCGGATCGGAATTTTCATATCCCCCTTTTTCTTTTCCCGTCATTGGATGTCCGCCGATATAAATTCCTCTGCTTTGTAATGATCTCCATTTCTTTTCGATAACTTCTTTTACACTGCAAACATCGGTAATAATACAACCTGATTTAACAACCGGAGCAAGATTTTCTATCTCTTTAATTGATAGCTCTGTCGGAAGGCACAGAAATACAATATCTGAATCTTTTACTTCAATGGATGAAGTTAGTTGTTCATCAATTACTTTTTCTGTAATTGCCAGTGATGTTACTTCCGGTAAATCGAATGCAGAGACGTAAATATCAGGACGGATATTTCTTATTGCTTTTGCAAGCGATCCGCCGATAAGTCCGAGTCCGAGAATAGCAATCTTCATTTATGCAATTTTTCTTCCGATAACTTCAGCAATAAGACGAATTTGTTTCATCAACTCCATGAATTGTTCCGGCAGTAACGCCTGTGGTCCATCGCTTAAAGCTTTTTCAGGTTGATGATGAACTTCCACCATCAACGCATCCGCGCCGGCGGCAACTGCTGCGCGTGCCATTGGTAACACTTTATCTCGTAAACCTGTTGCATGAGATGGATCAGCCGCAACAGGTAAATGGCTTTTCTTTTGCAAAACAGGAATTGCAGAAAGATCAAACGTGTTCCTTGTTGCAGTCTCAAAAGTTCTAATTCCCCGTTCGCATAATATAATGTTTCTGTTCCCGTTCGATAAAATATATTCGGCAGACATTAACCATTCTTCAATCGTTGCAGATAGTCCCCGCTTTAACATTATCGGGATATTGGTTTTGCCAAGTTCTTTCAATAAAGAAAAGTTTTGCATATTCCGCGCACCAATTTGGTAGATGTCAGTATATTTTCCAATCAAATCTATTTGTGCAATTTCCATCACTTCGGTAATTACAAGAAGATTGTTTGCATCAGCGGCTTTACGGATAAGTTTCAAACCTTCTTCGCCCATTCCTTGAAATGCATAAGGAGAAGTGCGGGGTTTAAAAGCGCCGCCGCGTAAAATTTTTACTCCCGATCTTGCAACAATTTCCGCAAGTGTAAAAATTTGTTCTTCACTTTCGATTGAGCAAGGACCGGCTATCATCATTACTTCGTTTCCACCGATAGAAATTCCGTTAATGGTTATTACGGTATTTTCTTTTTGAAAACTTCGACTTGCAAGTTTGTAAGGCTCGGTTATGCGGTAAACCTCTGCAACGCCTTCAATTATTTTTACATTGCGCGTATCAAAATCCGGTTTAACGCCGATTGCGCCGAGAACAATTTGTTCAACTCCCGTTGATTTATGAACAGCGAATCCAAAATCTTCCAAATGTTTTATAATATTTTCAATCTGCTTATCAGCAATATTTTTTTCTAATACAATGACCATTTTTCACCAATTACTTTTTTGTTTTTGAATTTCACTTTCAATTTATAAAGTGATTTGTTAGTTATGAAATTTTTTCTCTCCGGCAGTTACTTCAATATCAAGGTAATCATCTTTTGTTGGAACCGCACAAGAGTATTTTGGGCTGTAAGAACAATACGGGCTATAGGCAAGATTAAAATCAATCGTGTAAAGGAAATCTTTATCCGCGTTTAATTCAAAATCCAAATATCTTCCGACTCCGTATGTTTCTTCTCCGGTAGTTTTATCTGTAAACCAAATACTGTAATATTTTTCTCCGCTTCGCGATGTTCCATTGTAAACATTCATTTTATAATTTTTGTTCTGAATGGAAATCGATACAAAACCGAAACGGACAACTTTTCTTTCTTCACCTTTTGTTCCATAAATAGAAATAGTGTCTTTCGATTCAAATTCAATCAGCTTGCTTTTGAAAACAAAATCGGGATCAACCTTGTAATATTTCAATGGTTCAAAATGCTGTTTAGGCTCTTGATTAAAGGGGGAATCAGCATCGTTCTTCATTGAATCGTCTTTTTCTTTTCTCTGCTGTTCAATTGAAGCGATATACTTTTGTTGTTCCGGCGTGTATTGTTTTCCGCACGAAACAAGAAACAAAACGAGCGACAATAAAACGATTTTACTTTTCATCTTCAACTTTCTTCTTCATATCGTGCAAATAAGTCAATGCCTGCAGTGGTGTTAAATTATTAACTTCCAAATCTTTTATTTCATCGCGGAACTTATCGTCTTTAAATTCAAACATATTGATCTGGGTATCATTCTTCTGTTTTAGTTTTGCGAGACGTTCTTTTTTTACTTCGTATGGCGTTAATTCTTTTCCTTCAAGGTTAAACAAAATTTCTTTTGCTCGGTCGGTAACAAATTTTGGTAAACCCGCCATTTGTGCAACTTGAATTCCATAACTGTGGTCGGCTCTGCCTGGATTTACTTTGTGCAGAAAAATAACTTTATCATCATACTCGCGAACTTCAACTTTATAATTTTTAATTCGCGGAAAAAGATCAGACATTTCATTCAACTCGTGATAGTGAGTTGCAAAGAGTGTCTTTGCAGCGATATCGGGGTTCTCGTGCAGAAATTCAGTGATCGCCCAGGCGATTGAAATTCCGTCAAACGTTGATGTTCCTCTTCCGATCTCGTCGAGCAGAATCAAACTTTTTGCAGTTGCATTATTTATGATGTTTGCAGCTTCCTGCATCTCGACAAGGAAGGTGCTTTCACCCGCGGAAATATTGTCGCTCGCGCCAACGCGCGTAAAAATTCTATCCACTAATCCGATAGTTGCTTCTTTTGCCGGAACGAACGAACCGATTTGCGCCAACAAAACTAACAATCCGATTTGCCGGAGATAAACAGATTTGCCTGCCATATTTGGTCCGGTTAATAAAATGATTTGCTGTTCTTCGTTATTCATTTTACAATTGTTTGGAGTAAATTTTTCACCCGGCGGTAAAATACGTTCAACAACCGGATGACGCCCTTCTTTAATTTCTAAAATTGTTGAATTATCAACAAGCGGTTTTACATAATTATATTGTTCAGCTACTTCGGCAAATGAAAGAAAACAATCGAGCATTGCAATAAGCCGCGCGTTGTTTTGTATGACTTCTGCAAACGATGAAACGTACAAACGGAGTTCATTGAAAAGTTGAGATTCGAGTTCGTAAATTTTATCTTCGGCGTTTAAAACTTTTTCTTCATATTCTTTTAAATCGGGAGTGATGTACCGTTCTGAATTTACCAGCGTTTGTTTGCGAATGTAATCAGCCGGAATTTTATCTTTGTGTGTGTTGCTTATTTCAATGTAATAACCGAATACACGGTTGTAATTTATTTTAAGCGATGAAATTCCCGATTTCTCACGTTCGGTTTTTTGCAGATTTGCGATCCAATCTTTTCCGTTAAGAGAAATATCGCGCAGCTCATCAAGCTCAGCGCTGTAATTGCTGTGGATAACGCCGCCATCCACAAGAGAAAGGGGTGGCGAATCAACTAAAGCAATTTGAATTTTTTCCGCCAATTGTTCAAGCGGTTCCACTTGCTGAAAAATTTGTGAAAGCGCTTTTGATTCCGCGCCGGATAATAATTCTTTTAGATTAGGAATTTTTTTAAGCGAAGTTTTTAAGAAGACAAGTTCGCGCGGATTTGCTCTGCCGGTACAAATCTTTGAAACCAATCTTTCAAGATCGCCGATCTCTTTTAATTCAAGTAAAAGTTTTTTTCTAATTCCTTTTTTATTTACAAATTCATCAACCGCATTTTGCCGTGCCAGAATTGGTTCTAATTTTTTAAGCGGGGCAGAGACCCATTTTTTCAATAATCTTCCCCCCATTGCGGTTTCGGTTTTATCAAGAATTGAAATAAGCGAGCCTTCGCGTCCGCCGTCCTGCATCGAAAAAATGATTTCAAGATTCCGCTTTGTTGAATGATCCAAAAGCATATAATCGGACGGATTGTAAAGCGAGACTTTATTTAAGTGAGAAAGATTTGCTTTCTGAGTTTCCTGTAAGTAATTGAGAATTCCGCCCGCGGCAATTACACAGGCGTTTAGTTTTTCAATTCCGAATCCTTTTAAATTTACCGTTTTAAACTGCATCAATAAAAGTTCTTTTGCGTATTCAAAATTGAAAATCCAATCGTCAAGTTTGGTTATGCGAATAGTAGAATTGATAGACGTAATTATTGGCGCAAACTCTTCTTTTAATTTTTTCGAAAGAAGAATTTCAACCGGTGAGATCAATTCAATCTGCTGTTTTAAATGATTGGCGGGAACTTCATAAACTTGAAATTCTCCGGTAGAAATATCGCAAAAAGAAATTCCGGCAATTTCATCTTTGATTACAAACGAAAAAAGATAATTATTTTTTTTATGGTCAAGTAATTTATCTGTGAAAGCAACTCCAGGAGTAACCACTTCTACAACTTCCCGCTTAACAAGTCCTTTGGCAAATTTTGGATTTTCGGTCTGCTCGCAAATGGCAACCCGGTATCCGGCTCTAACAAGTTTTGGCAAATAAGTATCAATAGCGTGATGAGGAAAACCGGCAAGCGGAACATCTCCCGCCGCTCCGTTTGCACGGCGGGTTAAAGTAATCCCAAGCACTTTTGAAGCAGTTTTTGCGTCTTCTTCAAAAGTTTCAAAAAAGTCACCGACGCGGAAAAGAAGAATCGTATCCGGGTGCGCTTCTTTGATTTTAAGATATTGGGCCATTAAGGGGGTTTGCATTACACTTCATTTCATTCAAAATAGTGAAACAAATTTACCGTAAACTTAACGGATTTGCAATTTTCAGAGGCGGATTCACTTAAATTCTCCAAAAAGTTGAGAAGAATTTCTAGATGATGAACTCTCAGCCATAAATCATAGGTCACTATTGCTAGAAAAAAAGAATTCTAAATAAACTTTCCATTTCTGCGAAAATTCTTTTTCCCTGTACAAAAATGGCTCAACTCAATTTTTTTAGGTAAATAGTGAAAAAATCAACTAAAAACTACTTCTAAACGATAAAAAACAGTGTCTAAATATTTTCTTCACTTAAAATTGACTTCTATATGGTTTTTCACTAATTTTGCATACTTAGAAATGAAAAAAGGTAAAAAAATATGTATGCAGTAGTAGAAATTGCCGGTCAGCAATTTAAAGTATCTGAAAAAAACAAAGTGTATGTTCCGCTTTTGGCGCAAGAGCCAAATAGCGAACTTACTTTTGATTCTGTCTTGTTGGCAGGTGATGAAAACGAAACAAAGATCGGATCCCCATTTTTAGATTCGCCAAAAGTTTACGCAAGAGTTATTGAACACATTCAAGATGAAAAAGTTTTTGTTTTCAAAAAGAAAAGAAGAACCGGTCACGAAAAACTTAACGGGCACCGTCAGCAATTAACAAGAATAGAAATTACAAAAATTGGTTAAAAGGTAAGGAGTTTTAATATGGCTCATAAAAAAGGTCAAGGTTCTTCACGGAACGGTAGAGATAGTAATGCACAGCGCTTAGGCGTTAAAAGATTTGGTGGAGAAAAAGTTTCTGCCGGGTCAATTCTTGTCCGTCAAAGGGGAACAAAGTTTCATCCAGGAACAAATGTGCAAATCGGTGGGGACGATACCCTTTTTGCGGTTGCTTCAGGATTAGTAAAGTTTGAAATTGGTAGAGGAGATAGACAGAAAGTTTCTGTTTACCCAGTTGATTAACTAAACTTTAATCAGAGGAGATCATGAAAAAAATAACGGTTATTGGTGGCGGAAATGTTGGTTCTACTGCGGCACAGAGAATTGCTGAAAAGCAATTAGCGCAAGAAGTTGTACTTGTTGATATTCTTGAAGGAGTACCACAAGGCAAAGCACTAGATATGTGGGAAAGTGCACCGGTCGAAGGTTTCGATTCGGCTATTATCGGAACAAATGATTATACAGCTACCGCAAATTCTGAAATTGTTGTGATAACGGCAGGGTTGGCAAGAAAACCGGGGATGAGCAGAGATGATCTTTTATCGGCGAATGCAAAAATTGTAAAATCAGTTACAGAGCAAGTTGTAACTCATTCCCCGAATGCAATTCTTATAGTTGTTTCCAATCCTCTAGATGTTATGACCTATGTAGCTAAAAAAGTTAGTGGGTTTAAAAAACAGCGAGTTATTGGAATGGCAGGAATTCTTGATTCTGCCCGCTTTAGACTTTTTATTGCACAGGAATTAAATGTTTCCGTTAGAGATGTTCAAGCAATGGTTTTAGGCGGACACGGAGATTCAATGGTTCCCTTAGTGCGTTACTCCACTGTTGCCGGAATTCCTATTTCCGAATTAATTTCTGCTGAAAGAATTGAAGCATTAGTTACCCGCGCCCGAAACGGCGGAATTGAAATTGTCAACTATCTTAAAACCGGAAGCGCCTATTATGCCCCGTCTTCTTCAGCGGTTGAAATGGTGGAAGCAATTTCCAGAGACAGCAATAGAGTTCTTCCTTGTTCAGCATGGCTTGAAGGTGAATATGGGTTACATGATGTTTATTGCGGTGTTCCGGTAAAATTAAATGTAAACGGAATTGAACAAATTCTTGAATTGAAATTGACAGACGAAGAGATTGCCGGATTGAAAAAATCGGCTGATGATGTAACCGCAAATATTAAAAAGTTAGATATTTAGTTTTAGAAATTTTAGATCGAAATTAAAAAGGCATCCATGTTGAGATGCCTTTTTTGTTTTTAATTTAAAAAGATATTTTTAGGATGGTTTCAGTTCCGGTTGGAGTGATGTTGTGATACACCTCATCACAATATACTTTCATTAAATAAACACCACGTCCGGAATCTCTAAATAAATTCTCCGGTTGTGTAGGGTCGGGGATAACTGATGGGTCAAATCCGTTTCCTTCGTCTTTTACTTTAATTGTCAACATTTTTTCTTCAACTATAAAATCTATATAAACCATTTTTGACGGATCTTTTTTGTTGGCATGGATGATAGCATTGGTTATAGCCTCTGTTAAAGCCACCATCAGCTCCGGAATTCTTTTTGCCGGTAGATTGATCTCTACTGCAATTTGATTGAAAAACTCCTCCACAACTATAAGGTTGTTCGGGTCGCTCTTTATTTCGAGATGATAATTTTGTGTTTCCAAATGATGTAAATTTTTTGTTGAAAAATAAGAAAAATAATTGTTTCTACAATTTATAAATTCAACAATACTGCAAAATCGAGATTCGGGATTTCGTTTACTCTTTTTTGATTCAGGCTCACAAACTCATACCAGGCTTTCAGGTGAAGTTGTATCTTGGCAATTACCGAATAATAAATTTCGGTGATCGGACCGCGGCTTACATAGTATGAATCAAGAACTTTTTCTGTCTTTTTGTACGTATAGGTTTTTAAAGAAAACTGCCGGTACCCAAGAATGAATTGCGCATCCATAAAGATATAAGCAAGTTGCGGCAGAAGAAATGATTCCTCTAAAAACCGCGTGGGTTTAAGTGAAAATTCTTTCCATTTCAATTCTCCTTGTTCAGAGCGCCGCAAATACCCTAAAAATTTCACATCAATATTCCCCGTTAATCGAAATGAAGTTGAATCAAATATCCCAAACTGCCTGAAAGAATAGCTTTTGTAATTCGGATTTAGATCTTCATAATCGTAAACAGTATAATTTGCAGAGACCTCAAAAGCATTATAGGATAGGAGTCTTTTACCGTAAAAAGTACCACCGGATTGCAATTTAAGAACACGGTTTACATTGTTGTTGGAGCTGCGTTGGGCTGAAATGTAAACTAACTTGTTTAGTGTTCCTTCTGTGGAAGTAAAAAATTCAAAATAGGAATTTAAATACCGCGCATATCGTATTTTGATTATAGAAAGAAGTTCGTCTCTGTCGTCATAATTTTCTTTACTAGGGGTATCGTAAGTAAGTTTATTGTGAAAAAGACTTAAAGTGATGTTATCCCTTTTTGACAGCCTATAATCGCTTGAAATTGTTAAGCTTGTGCGCTGGGTAAAATTGTTTTTTTGCGATTCTGAAGTATTCCTTTGTTCAAAGAAGAATGGATTTGCCCCATCAAAATTATTTGCAGAATGCTTTTCATCGCGTTCAGTGAAAGCAGTTTTCATAAGGAGTCGGAAATTATCTTTTTTATATTCGGCTTCACCTTCAAGGTCAAGTTTAAGTTCGTGAATTTCCGTATCAAAGACTGTCTGAGAAGCAGCTGTCGCTGATTTATACTTTGTGTTTCGATAAATTTTTCTCCAAAGAACAGAACTGTGTAACGTAAGATTTGTATTCGGGAAAAATTGAAGGTATCGAAGAGAATCATCAAACCGGAAATTGTTTTCTTTTCTGCTTTGAATATTATTAACGACTAAATACTCTTTTCGAATTAAAGAATCAGCTTCATAATAGAAATCTTTTCTTGTTTCGAAGTAAGAAACGGTAAGAATGTTTCCGATAAATTCAGAAAACTTATTTGTTGCTGAAATGCGAAAATCCCGGACATTGTTTTTTCTTGGGAGAATATCTTCTTCTTTAATTTTTATTGAAGAAAACAATTCAAATCCTTCACCGGAATTTATTTTTATGTTTGCTTCTCCACCATATAAAATGCCGTCATCGTGAACTCCGATTTGCCTGTTGCTGGAGTAACCGACAAAAGGAGCCACAAATATTTCAGGAGTAAAAGTATAACGGGGGAAAAAGACAATGCTCGATTGTTCTGCTGAATTAATTCCAATTTTTCTTGAGTCTGAGAGAATTGAATGTTTAACCACAAATCCCCCCGAAATTTTTTCGTCTAAATTGTAAGCTGTTCCAAATGAAAAAAAGTGTTCATCTTTAATACTCTTATCTGCAGATTTAATTAGGGTTGTTCCGTAGTTCTCTTTCACCGAAAATGAGAGGTCAGAAAATGATTTGGTATAGAGAAAATTTGTCTCCAGTTGATACATAGAAATAAGTTTATCCAGTTTTGTTTCAAAAAAATTTAATGAATCCGCATTGAACAGCACAGAAAGTGACTCTTGATTGACTTCTCTCTGCGCAATAATTTGCTGCATACCAAAAGAAAAAAGTATGATAAAAAAATATTTCATTTTAGAAAACATGCACGTTTTTTCTATGAGAGAAATCACGCTGCATAATTATGACGAAAAATATTTCTTGCATAATCTACAAACTAAAAACATCTCCGCGGGAAGGAATGGTTACTAAACCAAATCCTGCTGTATGTAATCTATCCCGGAATTTTATTTGTTGGTCTTCATCACCATGAACGATGAAGAAGTTTTTCATTTTCACCTTATCAAATTTTGTACAATAATCTATCAATTCATTGGCATCAGCGTGAGCACTTAACGAGTTGAGGACGATGACTTCAGCGTTCAAAGGAAATACCTCTCCAAAGATTTTTACTTCCGGTTGGCGTTCAACAATTCTTCTTCCTAATGTATGTTCGGCGCAATATCCAACGATCAATATGATGTTATTTGCATTTGCGACATTATTTGCGAGGTGATGTTGAATTCTTCCGGCTTCCGCCATTCCCGATGCCGAAATGATCATTACGGGACCATCAATTTCATTTAACATTTTTGAATCTTCCACATCGGTTATGTATTTCAATTTCTCAAAACCGAACGGATCGTGATGCTGGTTCATAAAACTTATCGTTTCTTTGTCGAAACACTCAGGGTGAAGTCTGAAAATTGCCGTAGTATTTACCGATAACGGACTATCAACAAAAATAGGAATAGACGGAACTAATTCTTTTTCAAAGATTTGATTAAGCACATAAACAAGCTCCTGTGTTCTACCAACACTGAACGAAGGAACAATAATTTTTGCTTTTCGTTGAATAGCTTTCTTAAGTACTTCAGTCAGACTTTCTTCCGCTTTGTCAAATGTCTCATGAAATCTTCCTCCATACGTGCTTTCGCAGATAAAATAATCAACATCAGGAATTTGTTCAGGATCGCGAAGGATTGGCAGATTTGGTCTTCCCAGGTCTCCGGAAAATCCAACCGTGAACGTTTTGCCATTCTCTTTAATTGTTAAATAAACTACTGCGGAACCGAGAATATGTCCGGCATCATAAAAAGTTACGGAAATATTGTCATCAATTTTGAAGGTGCGATGATAATTTAATCCGACAAATAATGCCATAGTCTCATGCACATCCTCCGAAGTGTAGAGAGGTTCAAAAAGATTTTTGTTCTGCCTTTTTCTTTTTTTATTTACATACTCGACGTCTTTTTCTTGAATATGCGCGCTGTCCAAAAGCATCACCGAACAAAGATCGCGGGTTGCTAAAGTAGCGTAGATGTTGCCGTGGAACCCTCTTTTAACAAGATTGGGAAGATTTCCCGCATGATCAATATGCGCATGAGAAAGAATAACAAAATCAATTTCCTCCGGGTCGAAAAACTCAAAGGTTTTGTTTAATTCAAATGATTCTTTTCGTTTGCCCTGGACTAATCCGCAATCGAGAATAAACTTTTTCCCATTAACTTTGAAATAGTGAAGCGAGCCCGTTACTGTTTTTGCGGCGCCAATAAATTGAAGTTCCATATTTCTCCTTCAGTTTGAATTATTCTTACATCAAAATAAAATTTTTTTCTTGAATTGACTAAGCAATTTTCTGTATGATTCGTAAAAATATTCAGCCGGGAGTTCGTAACTAAATTGACATTCAAGCGTATTTATGATAAATTTGAATCCAAAATAATTAAAGAAAAAATGCTAATTGAATATATCCCCATATTTTTAGTTTTCGGCTTCGCATTCATTTTTGCAGCAGCGGTAGTTTATTCGTCCAACATTTTCGGACCAAAACGACCCAACACCGAAAAGCTTTCAACTTATGAAAGCGGAATGAAGCCGATCGGAACTACACACGATCGGGTTTCCGTTAAGTATTACATCGTTGCAATGCTCTTTATCATTTTCGATTTGGAAGTGATATTTGTTTATCCGTGGGCGGTGCAATTTAAAAAACTTTATGCGGAGTTTGGAATTTCTATCTTCTTTTCGATGTTACTCTTTTTAGTGGTCTTTGAGATAGGATTTCTTTATGCTTATAAAAAAGGCGGTTTCAAATGGGATTAGAAAGTAAATTAATTAACGATGGTTTTTTTACAACCACTGTGGATGCACTGGCTGCATGGGCAAGAGAAAGTTCCGTCTGGCCTATGCCGATGGGAATTTCCTGCTGTGCAATAGAAATGATGGCTTCAGGCGATCCGAAGTATGATATCTCAAGGTTCGGTTCTGAAGTAATGCGGTTTACTCCACGTCAATGCGATTTGATGATCGTTGCCGGAACCGTTACTTATAAAATGGCGCATGTTGTTAAAAAGATTTTTGATCAAATGCCGGAACCAAAATGGGTAATTGCAATGGGTGCGTGCACATCAACCGGCGGTATGTACAGAAGCTACAATGTTGTGCAAGGTATCGATCAGTTTTTACCGGTTGATATTTATGCTGCCGGATGCCCGCCGAGACCGGAAAATCTTTTAAATGCATTAATGCAGATACAAGAAAAAATTGGAAAAACTCGAGTAAAAGATTTCCCGGATTTACAAATTGTACGTTATGATACAAAACAGGCTGAACTATCTCTCTCAAAAAATTAAAGCTGTATGAAAGAATTACTAAAAGAAAAATTAGAGAAACAATTCACTACTGTTCAATTTGAAGTTATTGAACAATTTGATGAATTGACTTTGAAGTTTGATAAATCGGCAATCGTAAACGTTTGTGCATTTCTAAAAGATGAAGATGGATTGAAGTTCAATTTATGCGAGGATGTTACTGCAATAGATTGGGCAACACGAAAAAATAGATTTACCATTGTCTATCATATCTTTTCGATGGAAAATAAATTTCGCCTTTGCTTAAAAGTTGATGTTGATGAAAGTGAATGTTCTGTAGAATCTGTTTCGTCAATTTGGAAAGCAGCCAATTGGGCGGAGCGCGAGGCTTATGATATGTACGGAATTACTTTTCTCAACCATCCCGATTTGCGAAGAATGTATATGCCTGAAGATTTTGAATATCATCCTCTGAGGAAAGAATTTCCGCTTATGGGAATTCCCGGTACACTTCCACTACCGAAAAAATAATGAGTTTATTTCTATGCAAAAATTAACAAAAGATGATGTGCACCCAAAGATAGTACAAGCGCTGCTTGGCGCTGATTCACATATTACGATTGATGATGCTTTAGAAAATGAAATGATCTTGAATATGGGTCCGCAGCATCCTGCAACACACGGTGTCTTACGGCTGCTGCTTCGCTTGGATGGTGAGACGGTTATTGCCTGCGTTCCTGAATTAGGCTATCTTCATCGCGGATACGAAAAGATGGCTGAGAACATGTCATATCTCGAGTTCATTCCTCACACAGATCGTTTGGATTATATTTCTCCTCCGGCTAACAATGTTGCTTACGCATTAGCGGTAGAAAAACTTGCGGGAATTACAGCGCCCCCACGCGCGCAATATATCCGCATGCTTCTTGCCGAACTGGCAAGAATGTGTTCGCATCTTGTAGCCATCGGCGCACTTGCAATGGATGTTGGTGCGTTAACGGTTTTTCTTTGGGGATTGCGTGAACGCGAAAAAATTCTTGATTTTTTTGATGTTATTTGTGGCGCTCGTTTTACAACAAGTTACACAAGGATTGGCGGCGTTGCTTCCGATGTTACTTCCGACACTCTGAAAAGTATTATTGTGTTTATTGATCAGTTTGAAGAAAAACTTGATGAGATGGAGCGCATGCTGAACGGCAACAGAATTTTTATAGAACGGTTGGAAGGTGTTGGAGTTATTTCCAAAGAAGACGCAATTGATATTGGTTTCACCGGTCCAAATTTACGCGGCAGCGGAGTTGAGTTTGATCTGCGAAGAGCGACTCCTTATCTTTTTTATAATGAGATGGATTTTAAAATTCCAACTTATACTGAAGGAGATTGCCTGGCAAGATATTTTGTCCGTGCAGATGAATTACGAGAAAGCGCAAAAATAGTCCGCCAGGTAATTGATAAAATTCCAAACGGCGAAGTAATGCTGAACAGTCCGAAAAAAGTTCTTCCGAGAAAAACAGAAATTTATACGAAGATGGAAGAACTGATCCACGATTTTATGATTGTGAATTTCGGAATCAATCCTCCCGTTGGAGAAGTTTATAGTGCGGTTGAAAATCCGAAAGGCGAACTTGGATTTTACATTGTAAGTAAAGGCGAAGGACACCCCTGGAAGATGAAGATCAGATCACCTTCGTTTGCTAATATTCAGGCGATCCCACATCTTGTCAAAGGACAAATGATCTCGGATGTTGTTGCAATCGTCGGCTCTATCGATCCGATTATGGGCGAAGCAGATAAATAATTAGTCCGCCGCGGCGGATTACGAATTAGGAATTAGGAATGAATTTCAATCTGCAATTCAAAAAATGAAATTAGTTCTAATCCCGTTAGGGATTAAATATTGGTAGAATAAAGTCTCCTTTGGGAAATAAAATCCCGTAGGGATGATATATGGTTCACGAATAAAAAAGTAGAAGAAAAATGGAATTCAAATTTTTAGAAGAGAATCTTCAAACGATTGAACAAATATTAAAAAAGTATCCCACAAAGCAAGCGGCGGTTATGCCGGTTCTTTATCTTGCACAAGAACAAAACGGTTGGATTTCTAAAGAAGTGATGCTGGCAACCGCTTCAATTTTAGATATGAACGAAGAAGATGTCTTTGGCGTGGCTACTTTTTATACGATGTACCATAAAAAGGAAATGGGAAAACACCACATTCAAGTTTGTACAAATGTTTCATGTATGCTTCGCGGTGGATATCAAATTTATGACGCAGTTAAAGAAAAACTTGGACTTGATAACGGCGAAGTTTCAACCGATAAAAAGTTCTCTCTTGAAGAAGTTGAATGTATGGGTTCATGCGGTACCGCCCCGATGATTGCCGTAAATGAAGACTACTTCGAAAATTTAGATAAAGAAAAAGCTCTGCAAATATTAGACTCATTAAATTGATTTTGTAAATGGAAAAAATAGTTTTACCGGAAATAGAAAATTTTCATCAGCTTGATGTTTACTTACAGAACGGCGGATACGAAGCCGCTAAATCGGCATTTACGCAAACTACCGATCAGATAATTGATACCGTTAAAAAATCCGGTTTACGCGGAAGAGGCGGCGCCGCTTTCTCAGCCGGATTAAAGTGGAGCTTCATGCCGAAGAATAACGCCAAGCCGAAATATCTTTGCGTTAACGGTGATGAAAGCGAACCGGGTTCATTTAAAGACAGACAAATTTTAGAGTACAATCCTCATCAATTAATTGAAGGCACTATCATTGCTTGCTATGCAATCGGTGCAAAGAGCGCTTACATATACGTTCGAGGCGAATATCATAAATGGATCAAGCTTCTTCAGAAAGCTGTTGATGACGCATACGAAAAAGGATTCATCGGCGATAAGATGAAAGAAACTTTCGCTACGGATTTTTCATGCGACATTTATGTGCACAAAGGAGCCGGCGCTTACATCTGCGGTGAAGAATCTGCATTGATGAATTCAATTGAAGGACAGCGTGGATACCCGCGTGTAAAGCCGCCGTTCCCGGCGCAAAATGGGTTGTGGGGCAATCCAACTACAATTAACAACGTTGAAACGATTGCAAACATTCCTCCAATAATTAAAAAAGGTTGGGAATGGTTTTCTGCAATCGGCGAACCGAAACATCCTGGAACAATTCTGTTTGGCGTAAGCGGACATGTAAATAATCCCGGAGTTTTTGAATTACCTTCGGGCACTTTGCTCACAGATATTATTTACAAGTACGCAGGTGGAGTTATCGGCGATAAAAAAATTAAATGCGTTATTCCCGGCGGTTCCTCAATGCCTCCGTTACGCGGAGATCAACTTGAAGGCGTTAAGATGGATGCGGAATCGCTTAAAGCTGTTGGCTCTGCGATTGGTACGGGCGGAATTATGGTAATGGACGAAGACACCGACTTAGTAAGAGTTTTAGCGCGCATTGCAAAATTTTATTACCACGAAAGCTGCGGACAGTGTACTCCTTGTCGCGAAGGAACCGGGTGGATGTTGAAAATATTAAATAGAATTGTTCGCGGTGAAGGAACAAAAAAAGATGTTGATCTTCTTGTAACGATTGCGAAAAATATTGAAGGCAATACCGTTTGCGCTTTAGGTGATGCGGCAGCATGGCCAGTTAAATTTATGATCGAAAGATTTAGAGAAGAGTTTGATGCAGTTGTAAAAGATGAAGTTAGTTTAGAACCGAAAAATAAAGTCCATTCACTGCGTCATACCGCAAATCCAATAGCTCCGGTACAAGGTTAAACAATTCAAAAGATTTGTGTGGAGACTTGTTATAGCAATTCTCTACAAGATTCGAATTAAATTTTCTGTGTAATTTTGTTCTTCTCATCCACCAAGACAATTTTTGGCTTGTGGTTTTCCAATTCTTCTTCTTCATATTCTGCATAGCTTGCAAGAATAACAAGATCGCCGATCTGCACCATTCTTGCTGCCGCACCGTTCAGACTAACCTCTCCTTCTTTTCCGAAAATAATATACGTTGAAAAACGTGCACCGTTATTCACGTTGTAGATATCAATCTTTTCAAATTCTTTCATATCGGCAGCTTTGCACAATTGTGGATCAACGGCAATTGAACCTTCGTAATTTAAATATGCGCCGCTAACCGTTGCTCTGTGTATTTTAGATTTTAATAATGTTCTTCTCACTACTCTTCCTTTTTCTGTTTTTGATTCATCATATATGCAAAGTACAATCCTTGTAATGCCAACGTTGGAATGATCTCTTTGAAGAGATTTTCATCTTCAAACAAGCGGGAAAAGCCTCCGGTTGCTAAAACAATCGGGGGTTCGTCAGCAAATGCTTCTTGAATGATCTTTGCTTTCAACTCGCGTACAATTCCAATCTGTCCGTGGTACAATCCCGATTGAATACTTTCCACCGTAGATTTTCCGATAACCGCATCTGTTTTTTTTATTTCAACGATTGGCAGTTGGGCTGTTTTACTTTCCAACGCTTCCATAGAAATTTTTACTCCGGGAAGAATTATTCCACCGAGATATTCCTTCTTTTTAGAAATAACGCAAAAAGTTGTGGCTGTACCGAAATCAACAACGATAAGATTTTTGTTCGGATAGAAATGCATTGCTGCAATCGCGTTGGCAATTCTATCGGCGCCGACTTCAAGCGGATTCCGGTATTGTATTTTCAGCCCGGTTTTAACGCCCGGTTTAAGAAAAAATGGATCCGCATTAAAGTATTTCAAACTGCCGTTGCGGAGAGAGTGATTTAAATCCGGCACAACACTGCAAATTGAAATAGCATTTATTTGATCCGGATCAATTTTACTTTCCCGCAAAACCGAACGGAGGAAAACACCAAACTCATCGGAAGAAAATTCTTGTTTGGAAGTTTTTCTAAATTGATAAATAAGTTGATCGCCATCAAAAACTCCCCCATGCATTTGCGTATTTCCAACATCAAGACAAAGTAACATTTACTTCTCCTTTATTAAGTGGAAAGTTAAAAGTAGAAAGTGGAAAGTGAAACTTGTTACTTTCCATTTTTCATGTTCAAGATTATTGTTTCAATTTTTTGAGCTACTTCTTCCGCCGTTTGACAGGAATCAAATTTCTCCGGTTGTATAAAAACGGAAAAATTCTTTTGCTGATCTTTTTCATCACGATCATTTTTGTCATTTAAAACTACAGCATCACAATCGGCATCTTTGAAAAGTTTTTCTACGGCAGCGATTCTTTCATTTTCATCTTGCGTATTCGTCAGTTTAAATCCTATTAATACAAGATTTTTGTTCTTAGAATATTCTTTTAAGTGATTAATAATTTTTTCATTTCGTTTTAAACCGATACTTATTCTTTCACTTGAAGAATCGAGCTTTTGCGTGAGCGGAAGTTTATTCTTCTTTCCGTTTACTTCAATGGATTCAATAGAATAATCGCCAACAGCGGCAAGGTGAATAACTGCATCAAAGTCCTCATTTGTAAGAAGAGATTTCAACCGCTGGTTCAATTCATCAAAACTGAAATAAGGAATGAATTTGTCGCTAACTTTTGGTATTGCAGAGTTTTCTGCGTGAATAAAAGTGACATTGTGCAAATTGCTTACAAAATACTCGGCAATTTTTGCTCCCGTTTTGCCGGAACTAAGATTAGAAAGATAACGAACACCGTCAATGTTTTCTTTTGTTCCACCGGAAGTTATTAAGATTTTGAGTTTGCGTTTTTCATGCGATTCATTCTTCTTTAACGCTAAAAGAATATATTCGTAAATGACATCCGGTTCTAATAATTTCCCTTTACCGGTATCACCGCATGCTAAATAACCTTCCGATGCAGGAAGAATCTGCACGCCCCATTCATTCATTTTTTTTAGCGAAGCTTGCGTTGCCGGATGATCATACATAAGCGTGTTCATCGCCGGAGCAATCAAGTAAGGTTTTGTGCGGTCATGCGCAAGAAATAAAGAAGTGAGCAAGTTATCAGCAAATCCGGCAGCAAGTTTATTTATTGTATTTGCAGTTGCGGGGCAAACGATAGTTAAGTCAGCCCACTTGTTCAGACTGATATGGCTCATCATTTCTCCGTCTTCAAAAGAATCCGTAAGGACTTTATTGCCGGTTAATCCTTCGAGTGTTGCTTTGCCGATAAATTTGAGTGCGTAATCAGTTGCAACAACTTTTACTTCAAAACCATTTTGTACAAGTTTAGAAATTAAATAAGCGCTTTTGTACGCGGCTATTGAACCGGTAATTTTAAATAGAATTTTATAATTTGACATTATCAATCAACCTTACCTTTCCGGCATAAACAGCGCCTAAGCGTCTGCCGTCGTATTCTTCAATATAATCAACCTTGAAACCGACTTTTTCAAGTTCAAATTTTATTTCATCGCAAGTTTTATTCGCTTTTAAAAGACCGGGAAAATTTAGTGCAAGTTTTCGTTCTTCAGGGGAGAGAAGTAAATTGCGTGAACTCAATGCAAGTCCGTCTTCATCACGCACGGTTGGGCATGCGATTATTTCAGTTTGCAAGAAAAAAGCTTCCACAATTCCTTTTATTAATTTGTACTGTTGATAATCTTTCTCGCCGAAATACGCTCGTCCTGGTTTTATGCTGTTCAATAATTTCATCACAACGGTTAACACGCCATCAAAGTGTCCACTGCGGTAAGCTCCACATAAAATTTTACTTAATGAATTTTCATGAACCTTGTAAGTGAAATTATCGGGATAAAGTTCTTCATAATTTGGGAAGAAAAGATAATCAACTTTCAATTCTTCCAGCATCTTAAAATCTTGTTCAAAGGTTTTTGGATATTTCTTAAGATCATTAGGATCGTTGAATTGCGTTGGATTGACAAAAATACTAACTACGGTTCTGCGGTTTTCCGAAACACATTTTTTTATAAGTGAAGCATGTCCTTTGTGAAGAGCACCCATTGTTGGTATAAAACCAAGTTCTTTTGAAGAAATGTTTTCAGAGTCACAAAGTTCTCTCCACTCTTTGACTGTTTTGATAATTTGCGTCATTAGTAACTCTCCTTTGCCGAAGGAAATTTTTCTTCTTTTACATCTGAATTGTAAGCGTTCAAAGCCGATTTGATCAGTGAAAACCCATCTAAATATTTGCGTAAGAATTTGGGATTAAAATCTTTTGAAAATCCTAACAAATCTTGAAGCACTAAAACTTGTCCGCTAGTATGTATTCCAGCGCCAATACCGATTGTGGGAATCGACAAAGTTTCTGTAATTGTCCTGGCTAATTTGGCAGGAATCATTTCCAGCACGATTGAAAAACAGCCTGCGTCTTCAAGAGATTGTGCCTCCTTTAAAATTCGTTCGGAAGATGATTCATCATTCCCTTGCAATTTATTTCCACCCAATTTATGAATCGATTGCGGGGTCAAACCGAGATGTCCCATCACCGGAACACCGGCTGAGACTAAATGTTTGATGCTCTCAATATTTTGTTCCGCTCCCTCAAGTTTAACTGCTTGCGCTCCGGCTTTCATCAAAACATCAACAGATTCAGTAAGAAAAGTTAAACCTTTTTTATGCGCAAGGAAGGGGAGATCGGCTATTAAGAATTTATTTGTCAACCCTCTTTTAACTGCGGCTACATGGTAGCACATCATTTCGAGTTCTGCGTTAATTGTTGTCTCAAATCCGTGCATCACCATCGCAGCGCTGTCACCTACAAGTATTGCGTCAACATCGCTTTCGTCGAGAATTAGAGCAGACCAGTAATCGTAGCCAGTTACAACAGAGATTTTTCTGCCGGCTTGTTTCATCGACATAAACTCTTGTACTGTTTTCATGATTTCCTCCAACTTGAAAAGACATTAAATATTGTTGGAACATTAAAGATGAATTTCGTAGAATCAGTGAGATTTCCGGTTAAGTAATTGACCGGGATAAAAGAGAAATGTTGTTGTGTTTTCATAGATGTCTGTCCCGCAGTGCGGGATCAAGTCCTATATTTTTAATGTTTGAAAACCGTAACCGTCCTGATGTGCCGGGATCGATTCGATAAATATTTTCAATTCAAAAATACAATAGATTCTCGTTTCTGCAAAGGTAAAAGGGAGTAAACAGTAATCAGTAAGCAGTTCGCCGCGGTGAATCAGTTTTTAGTTAAAGATTTTTGAACTTTACTACCGATCTTTTTGTTTTCCTTTATAGATTAGGTCCTAATGTGAAAAATGGAACAAATGCTGGATTAACAACTTCAGTAGTAATTTCTTTTTTACTTTTATATTAAAATCTTTACGATTATTTTGCACTACGAGTTAACTATGAAAACCAAAGAGACAAATAAAGACGAACTTCTAGATATATCACTTGAGTTTTGTACCGAATGCAACAAAGCTTTAGATAATTTTGCTTTTTCATCAAAAAGCAAAAGCAAGAAAAAAGTTACCGCTAATTTTGCAAACTGTAAACAAAAGGGGAAATTTAAAGGGGATTTATGTTCTAAAGTTTTTATATCTGAGGACGAAATATTCCTTAAACCCTCCGAAGAAGATTAACACCGCCAAGATTTTATTTCTATTCTCCAGAAAAATTCATTTCGATTCTATTTGATATTTTCATTTCAATTTCTATTTTACACGCACAATTCATTTATTTCAAAGAGGAGCCGAAATGAAGAATAGTTCTCAGACGCAGTCACAGGAAAATATAACATCTGTGATGATTGAAAAACGTGTGTTTCATCCCAATAAAGAATTTACTAAAACTGCGAACATCAAAACGATGGCGCAGTATAAAAAGATGTACAAGGAATCGATCCTTAACCCGGAAAAATTTTGGGGGGACATTGCCGGTGAGTTACATTGGTTTAAGTATTGGACGAAAGTAAAGCAATGGAATCCACCACATGCAAAATGGTACATCGGTGGTAAAACTAATTTAAGTTACAACTGTCTCGACCGCCATTTAACAACCTGGCGGCGAAATAAAGCCGCGATTATCTGGGAAGGTGAACCGGGCGAAACCCGCATCCTTACCTATCAGGTTATGTTCCGCGAGGTGTGCAAGTTTGCGAATGTTTTAAAACAATTGGGCATAACTAAAGGAGATCGCGTTGCTGTTTATATGGGAATGGTGCCGGAATTAGCAATCGCGATATTAGCATGTGCACGCATCGGCGCTGTGCATACCGTTGTCTTCGGCGGTTTTAGTGCCGAAGCATTAAAAGACAGAATAAATGATGCGCAAGCTAAACTTGTGATAACACAAGACGCTGCAATACGTCGGGGGAGTTTAGTTTATTTAAAACCTGCTGTTGATAAAGCTTTAGAAGGAACCCCAACTGTAGAAAATGTTATTGTTTACCGAAGAGTTCCCGATTCAAATATTTCAATGTACCCTGGGCGGGATCATTGGTGGCATGAGATCATGCAGTCGGTAAATGATATTAATCCGGCGGCTCAATTAGACTCCGAACATCCTCTTTTTATTCTTTACACTTCCGGCACAACCGGCAAACCGAAAGGAATTCTTCACACAACTGCCGGTTACATGGTTAATACTTATTTAACTGCTAAAATGGTTTTCGATTTAAAAGATGAAGACATTTATTGGTGCACGGCAGATATCGGATGGGTGACGGGACACTCGTATGTTGTGTATGGTCCCATGCTGAATGGAGCAACATCGGTTATGTATGAAGGCGCTCCGAATCATCCTGAGCCTGATAGATTTTGGCGCATCATCGATAAATATAAAATAAATATTTTTTACACTGCACCGACTGCTATCCGCGCATTTATCCGTTGGGGTGAACAATGGGTGTTGAAACATGATTTATCAAGTTTACGGTTGCTCGGTACAGTGGGTGAGCCGATAAATCCTGAAGCATGGATGTGGTATCATAAAATTATCGGGAAAGGAAAATGTCCGATCGTAGATACTTGGTGGCAGACGGAAACCGGTTCAATTATGATTTCGCCACTTCCGGGAATCACCCCGACCAAACCAGGTTCATGTACACTTCCAATGTTCGGTGTACTGCCGGAAGTAGTTGATAAAAAAGGCAAGCCTGTCCCTCCGGGTTCTGGAGGATTTCTCATCATTAAAGATACCTGGCCCTCAATGCTAAGAACAATTTATGGTGATAATCAAAGATTTAAAAAACAATACTTCGGCGATTATAAAGGTTATTACTTTACCGGTGACGGCGCCCGAAAAGATAAAGACGGATATTTCTGGGTAATGGGGAGAGTTGATGATGTAATTAATGTATCCGGTCATCGTTTAGGAACTGCTGAAATAGAAAGCGCACTCGTAAGTCATCGTGATGTTGCCGAAGCTGCTGTTGTTGCTCGTCCTGATGAAATAAAAGGAAGCGCTATCGTTGCGTTTGTTACACTCGAAAACACAAAAATTCCTTCTCTTCTTTTAAAAGAAGAATTGCGTAACCATGTTGCTCAAGAAATCGGGCATATTGCTAAACCGGATGAAATTAGATTCTCCGAAGGTTTGCCGAAAACAAGAAGCGGAAAAATTATGCGACGGTTATTGAGAGAGATTGCCACAAGCGGAACGGTTGTTGGCGATACTACAACGCTTGAAGATTTTAGCGTTCTTGAGAAATTACGTAGTGATGAGGAATAGGTTGAGGTAATTAGGAATTAGGAATTAGGAATGGAAGAGTTAGTAAAAATATTTTGTGTAAAATGGTAAGAATATTTTTTTGACTCTTGAAAACCTTCGAGGTTTTTTATAAAATTTCAATAGAAGTGAAAATCTTCTAAACCTCGAAGGTTTTAAAACTGATTACTGAAAACTGACAACTAAACACAATTTAGTTCTGGCTCTACCACGTTATGAATTAGGAATTTATAGCAAGTAAATATTTTAAGGAGTTGTAAGTATGAAAACAGAAATAAAATTCGGACTTTTATTTTCAGCGGCACAATTATTTTGGCTGTTATTTGAATATATCTTCGGATTGCAAACCGCGTTTAAAGATCTGCATCCGGTTATTTCAAATTTCTTTGCCGTTCCGGCAATTGTTATTATGGTTTATGCTATTCTTGCCAAAAGAACCGAACTTGACGGTGAGATAACTTTTTTTAAAGCTCTCTTAGCGGGGGTTCTTGTTTCTGCTGTGGTGGCAGTTATTAGTCCTTTGGTAATTTTGATATTTCACTATCTCATCAATCCCCATTTCTTTACGGATTTTCAGGAGTATTCTGTAAAAATGGGAAAGATGCAGCCGCAGGAAGCAAAGGATTATTTCAACTTAAAGAGTTATATTCTCCAGGGAATATTTGGCGCTTTAGCGATGGGGACGGTTACTTCGCTTGTTGTTGCAGCGGTTATTAAGAAGAAGGTGTAGTGGTTGGCGGTCAGTAGGCAATAGGCAGTTGGCGGTAGGCAGAAAACTGAGAACTGATTTGTAGCGGCGAACTGATAACTGAAAACTTTTTGAGGATGATAGATAGTTTTGGTTTGATGGTTGATGAGGCAAGAAAATTCATCGAGGTTACTATAATATTTTTAGTGCGTGTTTGGTAATCTACAAAAACATTAATAAGTTCGTTTGTACTAATAATTAAGAAATCAGGAGTTTTTATTTCTCAGTTAGTGTCGCATAAAAAAACAATACCGCACCGGGCGTTACCTTTCGACCTTTTCAAATATACAAATGATAATCCACTTTACGCCTCTGCTTTAATATAAAATAAAATGAACGAGCAAGTACAACCATAGAGACCGATTATGACATTAAAATCAACGATTAAAATTTTATGGGTAGTTGTAGGATTCTTTAGTTTTCTTGGCTTTATACTATTTATTTTTACAATTTTTAATGGAGCGTATTTTAATACTTCTTTTCAAATTGACACTGAACTAGCATCGAAATTTGGTAATTTTTTTGGGGGCTTTATTGGAACATTGTTTGCCATTACAAGTACTCTACTGATTTTAGTAACATTGCTTCAGCAAAATATTGACAACAAGAAAAGTCAAACGGGTGGAAATTTTTTTAAAATGCTTGATTATCACACTGAAAATGTAAAACAATTGTGTATTTCGCATATTGACCCCGATAAAAAGGAAGATAAAATTGAAGGTCGACGAGCTTTTGTAATATTCAAACTTCAATTGATTGAATTATGTAAAGTTGTAAATAAAATTAAAAAAGAATTGCAATTGGGACTTAGTAACGAAGAGATTATTGATATCGTTTATATTGCATTCTATTATGGAATTGATAAAGATTGGGAGAAATTTGCTGAAAATAAACTCTCCAGATATCAAAAAGGGAAGGAAATTGCAAAATTATTACTTGATGCCAAAAACTCTGATTCTAAAAATATTGGAAGAACAAATCAAACAAGTTTAAGTAGTTATTTTCGGAATTTATATAATGCCGTTAAACTAATTGACAACGATAAAAATTTAACTTTAGATGAGAAAAAACAATACATAAAGATTTTAAGAGCTCAATTATCAAACCCTGAATTGTATGTTTTCTTTTTTAACATTGTATCTCGATTCGGGAAAAAATGGAAAGAAAATGGATATATTGATACGTATGAATTAATTAAAAATATACCACTTGATTATTTAGGTAATTACAACCCAAAAGACTTTTTTTTAATAACGTACGAAGAAGATGAAATAAATAAATTTTGCTAAACATTTTGAATAACCAATATAGGTTCTTGGTATTTGAAGTGTAATAATCCTCTGTAACCTTCATGTAGCTTGATAGCAAATTGCCATGTAATTGTTTACTTTTTATATGTTTAACATTAGAAGGAATTTCAATTATAGTAAACTTAAAATAAGTTGATATGAAAATAAGAAATTATAAATTAGTAGCATTCGAATTTCACCTAAGTTTTGTCGGATTTTATCATATCATGTCATCATAGAGATATAGATTTCCTAGTATTAAATCAACAGATAGAACGTAAAACATGAAAATTAAAATTAATAAAAATGTTCTTTGTGTCCTTAAAAAGAAAGAGGCAAATTCTTCGCTGTGGGTTGATTTTGTTGAAGTAAAAATTAAGAAGTCACTTGCAAAATATTTAGTTACTTTTTCTTCTTTTTATAAAGAGGAATATCTAGCTCCCAAAAAAATTATTGATTTCATTAAGAACGATAATAGGATTAAATTATTTTTAGATGACTTTAACTATTGTTATGATTTAGAGGGAACATATCAAAAAATGTCGGGAAGTGAGATAAATATAAACGATCTCGTGAGTCGAAATACTTCAGATACAAATAGCAGGAAACAGATATTACAATTGCGTCATGATGTAGAAAATGCAGCGTTGCCATATGCCTTAAAACAAACATATAAAAAATGCAAAAGAAACAGTTCTATTATTGCGTATTCTCATAGTAAAGTGGGCTGGGCACAATCTAAATATAATTTAGGGAATAGTCTATCAATTCAGTTCAAAACAAATTTTGGTTATGGACGTTCAAGTTATTTCTACACTATATTAAAATTTGAAAATATCAAAATTATACCTTTTTCAGAATGGGTTTTATATCGGAATGCTCATAAACACGAAATAATTCGTTATTCGGCAAAACACCCATTGGAAAATAGAAGCTGGTTGGATGCGATGGAATATGCCCGTGATGCATATAATTTATTATTGAACGACAGAAGTAAATTTATTGATAAATTCATAATTGACGAATGTAGAAAAATGGTTTTAGGGCTTGATCAAATACTACATGACAATATGTGTTTTATTCATGAAATATTTCCTGAATATAAAAATATAAAAGCAAATGATAGCTTACTCATTGAGTTTAAAGGCGAAAAGATATCAGGAGCGCTTTCATTCATTAAAAAAATAATAAAATTTGAAAATCTGTTTGACGCAAAAGAAGTAATTACTAAAATTGAAGAATATAACAAAATAATACAACCAATATTACAGAATGAACTTTTTATAATTAACAAGAAACTTTTGTCGATTACTAAGAAAATGAAAAAGGTGAAAACTCTTTTTGAAAAATTGAGTAATGAAAATAATGTTTATACTAGATTGATAATTGCAATCCATAAAATATTTTCAAAAAAGCACCCCGATGCGGAAAAAGAGATTATCATGGATTGTTTTTATAAAAAGTATCCACAATATCAAATTTTTCAAGTTCGGTTCTTAAAAGTAGTTGAATTATATCATAAAACATGTAATGAAGTAAACCAATTAGAAAATATTGTTAGGAACATCTCAAAGTATAATAATGTAATTAAAGATTATTTTAGCAACACAACAATTGGATAAAAAAGTTTCTGGTTAATCAAAACAAAGGAAAAATACTTCTGTCTAATTAGTTTACTTTTTAAGGTATTTGAAGTAGAGTAAACTATTGTACATGAAAAAATGTTTGGAATTACAAAAGTGATGTTGCGGTAAAATATTAAAAACGGAATGGTCGCGACCCTTCCCTACATTTTGGAAATAATTTATATGTGGCAGGCAGCGCTCGAGAGCGTTCCGTGTGATTATTTTATTTTTCTCTTGAACCGCAAAAACTCTTTCTTCGTTATAATAAAAACAACTCCCAGAATAATGAAGAAAGCGGCAAAGAAAATCCGCGAAGTAATTTCTTCTCCACCGATCAGCCAGCCAAGTAATACCGCTATTACCGGATTAACATAAGCATAGGTTGATGCACGCGCCGGCCCAACAGCATCCAGCAACCAAATGTATGAAGTGAACCCAATGACGGAACCGAAAGCTATAAGATAAAAGAAAGCAGTAATTGATTGAGTTGAAAGACTTGCGATATGGAAATTATTCCATTCACCGAAAATTGTTCCTGCCAGAAGAAGTAGAATTCCCCCTGCAAACATTTCCATCGCCACAGTAAGAAATTTCGATTTCGGCAAATCGGCTCTACGCGAATAAACAGAACCCGCCGCCCATGAGCATGTTGCAAATAAAAGTGCGCCGGCTCCGTAAAGATTTACTTTTTCACCTGAAAGAATTGTAGTCGGACTGATCATGATCAACAATCCTGCAAAACCCAAAACCAATCCGATAATTATTTTCCAAGTTGGTTTATTTCCGTGCGGATGAAGCCAATCAAACAGTACCATCCAAATCGGAACGGTGGCAACAATCAGCGCAGTTAATCCGGAAGGGACGTATTGTTCAGCCCAAACAACTCCGCCGTTACCGCCAAGAAGTAAAGCCCCGCCAATGATGAAAGCATCTTTCCAAAAATTCAATTTGATTTTTTCTTTACTGAAAAATCGTGCAATGCCAAAAATTATAACGGACGAAATTAGAAAGCGAAAACCCGCCATTAAAAAAGGAGGGAAAGAAATTATTGCAAATTTTATTGCGAGATAAGTCGAGCCCCAAATAATATAAACGGCGGCAAATGCAGAAATAAGTTGGTAGCGTGAAGGAGTTTTTTTATCCAATGATTTTCCGGTTGATATTATGAAGCGGTCAAAAGGATTGACTTAATACGACAAAAAGACGATTAGCCGTTACTCTTTTTTCGGATACAAATTCATAAACAAAATTAAAATAAAGAGATTTGAACATTTGCCAGCGAAGATCGGCATTCACAATGTTTTGTGCAATTCCGTCTGAAGTATTTCCTGCAAAGAGGTAATCTACTCTTCTCAAACCGAGTCCAACATTCAGATAATCTGCAAGAAAGTTTTTGTTGAACTTTATGCCGTATGCAAATCCATTTAGGAAATTACTTTGTAAGTAAGTAAAATCACCCAGAAAGGAAAAATTCAATTTCGTGATTTCCGTTAGTGAAACTGATGTGCCGGCATTAAACGAAGGACGAGGATCATCATTCTGTTTGGCAAAACCTCCGTTTAACCCAACTCCCAAATTTCTTAAAACCTGATAATGCACTCCGAGGCGTACACCCTGCCGCATTCTGCTATCTAGAATACTGTCAATGGTTGATTTGAATGATTCAAAATAGTAAATCGTTTTGCGTGCATCATAACTTAGATCAAAAGAAAGTTTTTTATCAAAGCGGTAAAGAGCAGATGCATAAATACTTGTCGGTTTAAAAACTGATTTTGACTTATTGAGCTCAACTTGATAGAGATCGAATTCGGAAGAAAGTGCGAAAGAGAAATCCGTTAAACGAGTACGGTGAAGAAAATATAAGAACCTACGATCAGTTTTTCCGGAATTTGTTTGGTTTGCAAATGAGAGATTATTGCTCATGGTTACAGCTCCCAGCGAATCTTCTCGCAAAAGGAATGCGCCGTATTGTATGAGGTTTATATTCACGCCCATAGTTTTCCAGTCGGGATGTGAGCCAACAAAAGTACCGAGAGTGAAATGTGAAAAGGCATAGTCCAACAATATGCCGTCAAATGTTGAAAGTGAGTAAAGGTTTTGGTTCCGGATTCTCCCTACTTGAATCTTATAAGAAGTTTCCGGTTGATAAGAAAAGAAGAAATCATAAACTTTTAGATTGTTCCAAACGCTGCCTGAATTCTTCCAACTATCTGCGCGATAGCCATAACTTGTTGATGATTGGAAATCCAAATTTTTTGCTCCAACGTTTTTCCCGCGAAGCGAAAGAGAATATCTCAAATATTGATTTTGTGCATGAGATATACCTGTTGTATAGTTTGTAAAAGAACGCACAGAGAATCTTCCGTTAAGATCAAACGCATCTTTTGTTTTAAGATTATTGGAATTCGATTGATTAATTCCTCTTGAGAAGAAATTTTCATTCCCCAAAGTTTTTTGTGTACTGGATGTGCTGTCAACAATATGCTTCCTATAAGAAACATAAACTTGACTATTTAATTCCACACCGCTTTTTTGAATATACACACATGCTGCAGACTGCGATGATAAGTATTGAATGATCCCTATACTTGTCCCTGTTTCGGAAATATAAATAGTATCACCGGTGGAAATATTCGCTGTATTTTCAAAACGAACATAAAAATTTTGGGAAGAGATATAAGTTACTGTTCCATTTATTTTGCTTTCGTTTTGAGCGAACAAACCGACAGAAATAACAATTAAGAGAAGCATGATTTTTTTCATCAGTCTCCCTCTCCGCTTCCTTGAGGATGGCAAGAATAACATGCGCGGCTTTCATACACGTATCCACTAACTTCTCCCTTATGTTCAGAGTCCATTTTACTTTGGGAATGTTCGTGACAATTTAAACATGAAAAAACGAGATAATTCGTTTCGGAAGTATGACAATCACCGCAGACTTTCCAAGTTCCATTGTGTGAACCGGAATTAATCGGGAATAAACCATCGTGATAAAAACTCCAATCGTTTGCAAGATTATGACAAGTTTCACATTGCGTATTAAATCCGTTTACTGCGTGATTTGAAGCTGCATAGTATTGGCTTGCGTGGCAGTCGAAACATTTTACACCGATAATATCAAATTGATATTTGGCGAAATTTTTATGACAGTCTTCGCAGGGAAGTACTGAGTGCATGCCAACCAAAGGGAAACGGCTGTTCTGATGTAAAGCTCGAACATTTGTAACGAGCCATGTTTCCGGTGTGTGACACTTCTCGCAAACAAAAGATGTAGTTAAATTATGAGCATCAAAATGGCACGCATTACAATTCTGATCTGTTTTACTAAAAACTAATGTTTGATGGCATGATTTGCATGGAACAGTTTTATGTTGTCCGATGAGATTAAAATCAGTGGATTGATGATCAAATTTCATCTCTGATTGAAGAGGTCTCCATCTTTCTGCTGAATGACAATCTACGCAATCATTTTTTAACAATTTCCCGTGTGGAGATTGTGCAAAAAAAGTATTCGATAAAAATAAAATGAGCATGAATGATAATTTACAGTTCATAAAACTTTCGAAATAATTTGATGTTTCAAGATACAAAAAAATTAAAATTGAATTTTATCCTTCGTCCCACCGAATACAACTTCCTTAACAACATCTGATGTAAGAAAATCATGCGGGAAGCCCAATTCTATTTTGCTGGTCTCATTTAACCGGTAGATTTGTTCGTCGGTTAAATCGAAATTTAAACAATTCAAATTATCTTTTATTTGTTCTTCTTTTCGGGCGCCAACAATTGGAATGACCGTCCCTTTTTGTTTGCGAATCCAATTCAGTGCAACATTTCCTGCCAAGCAACCAATTTCATTTGCGATCGAAACAACTTCTTTTGCAATTGTCGTATTACGGTCATTCAACCGGGTACTTTCCGGTTTTAAACGTAATGAAGCATCGGTCGTGTTTAAGTATTTTCCGGTGAGTGCGCCGCCTGCTAAAGGCGCCCATGCAGTAACCGCAACATTCGTTGCATTGCACATCGGAATAATATCGCGCTCCGGTGTTCGTTGTGTTAAACTATATTCTGCTTGCACAGCAACAAACGAACTCCATCCGCGTAACTCAGCAATTGCATTTCCTTGCGAGACGATCCATGCAGGTGTATCTGATATTGCGATGTGTAAAACTTTTCCTGTTTGAACAAGATATTGCAAATTGCGCAATACTTCTTCAATTCCGACGGTGAAATCCCATGCATGAAGATAAAGCAGATCAATATACTCTGTGTTTAATCTTTTTAAACTTCCTTCAACCGATTGCACTAAATTTTTACGGTGATTGCCGCCATCATTTACGCTTCCGCGTTTTGTATAGAGAGAATATTTAGTGGCGATGACAAGATTGTTCCGCTCGGCGGGCATAAATTCTCCGAGAAACTTTTCACTTGAACCTTCCGTGTAACGATTTGCGGTATCAATAAAATTTCCGCCGGCATTGAGAAAAGTGTCGTAAATTTTTTTACTTTCATCTTTGCCTGTTCCAATTGCCCATTCCTCTCCGAACGTCATAGTTCCAAGACAGATTTCGGAAACGCGCAGCCCGCTTTTTCCAAGGAGTTTATATTTCATTTTAGTCCTTTCAATAATTAGTAAAATAAAAATAGGGATTATTCTCAATCTTCCTCTTGATCTTTTTCTTAATCTGAGTTAGAGATCTAAAAAACGAGTGAGTTCCAGTCAAAGGCTGGCGGTAATAATACAATTATGATTAAGAATCGATAGGCAAATTACTGCATCCAACTAAACAAAAATCATAAATCATTTAATAAAAAAAAAGGTGAAAACATGTTACAAACAAATTTAACCCACATTTTATCTGAAATAGAACACACTAAATTATTGCAAGAAAATGAAAGCGTAATGGTTTGCTGTGGAAGAATGGGACCGATGTGTATTCCAGTATATAGTGTTATGCAAGGATTAGAGTCTGAATATCCGAATGTAAAATTTGCCGATATGGAATTTGATCTGCCGGACGCACACGTTATACGTGATTTAAAAGAATGCGAGTCGTTTCGCGGAATTCCGTTTGTTGTCTATTACAAAAGCGGTAAAGTAGTAAAAGCAACCAGTAGTATTCAATCTAAAGAACAAGTGACTACTATCCTTGGTGAACATTTTGGGAAATAAAAACTGAACTAAAGAAAATGTTTTTAGCAGTGTGCGGACGATATGCTATTTCCGTTAACTGCTAAAATCTATTTTAACACTATTAATTTTTTTACTGCTATCGAATTCTCAGTTTGAAGTTTATAGAAATAAATTCCTGAAGTTAATTTTGACGCATCAAAAATTATTGCAAAATTTCCTGCGGATTTTTCTTCTTCAACTAACGTTTGCACTTCCGTCCCAAGCATATCAAATACTTTTAAAGTCACAAAACTTTTTTGCGGAAGAGCGAATTGTATTGTAGTTACCGGGTTAAACGGATTCGGATAATTTTGCATCAATTCAAAATGATCGGGAATCTGCTTCTCATCTTCCACGGCAGAAGCTGAAGCAGTTTTAAATCCAAACGTGCTCGACCATAGACTTGCACCGTAATCATTAAGAGCATTAACGCGCCAAAAATGATTTTTCAACGGCGCCAAATTAAATATTTGCAAAGTTGTATCCGTAACAACGGTGTCGGTCTTCATGGATTCAGACTGAAATTGAATTATCGTTGAAAGCTGAAATCTGTATGATGTTGCGGCCGGTTGTTTCATCCATTTAAAAATAGGATTTACCAGAACGTTTAATGCTGTATGTTTGGGCTCCGCTAATGTGGGAGCATTTGCAAAACCTGCTTGAAATGAAAAGACGTTAGAGAAATCACTATTCACGCCAAGTCCGATTGCTTTTATCCGCCAAAAATATTTTGTTGAAGGGAGAATCCCTTTCAGCACAAAAGTGGTGTCTTTAATTTCCGGTTTGTAAACAATAAAGTTTGAGACGAAAGTGGAATCAGTAGAGACTTGAATTGCAAAACCACATGCAAACGGATCGTTGTTCCAAATCATACGGACAGAATCTCTTTGACTTTGGTCATCATCAACCGGAGAAAGTAAAACCGGAGTTTTCGGAAAAAAGTCCGCCGGATTAAGCTGTAAAACATTACTCATACCGCTTTCATTTTCCAAACGATCCAAGGCAGTGACAACAAAATAATTCCCGGATGTTGAGATTGTTTTTGCATATTTTGTTGATAAAGAAAGTTCACCGGTGGTACCGAATATTTTGTTGCCATCTTCGAGCGTTGAAGGATTTGTCACGAAACGGTATAATGCATACCGTGAAGCTGTATCGCCACCAGCCGCAACAGAGGGAGCGTTCCACATAAATTCATATTTCCCGCTTGTAGGATTTAATTGGAATCGAAGGTTACTCGGAGCATTAGGAGTAACCGGATAAACTTCTTTCCAATTCATGATCGGAGGAATTGCGTGCAAACGATTTAGAGAATACTTAAGAGAATCAGTCATCCCTTTAGGATTTTCCGGAAAGTTTCCCGCTCTGAAAAAAATACTTCCCTGGCACTTAGGATTGTTCCTGTTAAAATTAATTTGTGCCGGGATTTCATTTGAGCCGTAGCTGCTCGCTTTGTACGCAGCTTGCCCCACATAAAGATGTCTATTGTAAGCTGACGTAGAATCGGACCACCAGGTATTTAGTGTCGCATAATCTTGTCCTCCGCCAAAGGTCCAATAAAGTTGTGGTGCAAGGTAATCAACCGAACCATTTTTTAGCCATGCCATTGCATCAGCATAAATAACATTGTACGCATCCATTCCGGTTATTCCGGCAGGAACACCACTTTTCCAAATTCCAAACGGGCTGATGCCATATTTCAGATAAGGTTTAATACTTTTAAGTGAATCATTAATTTGTGCAATTAATGAATTAGTATTTTCTCTTCTCCAATCAGCAATGTTGATTATTCCATTATTATACAGTTGAAAAGTTGTCGCGTCTTGATCAGTTATCTGATCCGGCGGATAAGGATAAAAATAATCATCGAGATGAATGCCGTCAATATCATAACGTCTCGCAACATCTGTTATGATCTTTGTTACATAGTCGGTTACTTCCGGAATACCGGGGTTGAGAAATTTATATGTATTGATCTGAAGAATCCATTCGGGGTGCATTTTTGTAACATGATCTCCAACAAAAGAATAAGCCCCAATAGTTTTTTCAGCGCGGTAGGGATTTAACCATGCATGTAATTCCATTCCCCGTTTGTGTACTTCTTTAATTACGAACTCGAGTGGATCATAAAATGGTGAAGGAGCAACTCCTTGCTGACCGGTGAGGTAGTAAGACCAAGGTTCGTAGCTTGATTGATAGAGCGCATCACACTCAGTTCTGATTTGAAAAAAGACTGCGTTTATTCCTGAAATTTTAAGTTCGTCAAGTAGTGTAGTCAACTGAGTTTGTTGGTAGGCAGTGCTAAGTCCGGGCTTTGAGGGCCAGTCGTAATTTACAACAGTTGCAATCCACGCTCCACGGAACTCTCGTTTGGGAGGAAGTGGTTGAGAAAGGAGGTTACCGCTGAAAAGAAAAATGAAAAGAAAATAAACAATTTTTTTCATGACTTCCTCATGTTTTAATTCAAATAAAATTTTTAACTGCCTGTTTTAACATCAAGCTGGTTGCATGCCCATCTTTCCGAATTAATAGTATCTCCGGATTGTTTCACCGGTTTTCTACTTTCATTTGACAAGTCTGATCATCTCTTGTACAGCTTCTTTCAATCCTACAAACATGGCGCGTGCAATTACCGCTTGTCCAATGCTTACTTCATCAATGCCTTCGACTTCGCGGAAGATTTTGATGTTTGAGTAATTCAGTCCATGACCGGCATTAACGCCAAGTCCGAGTTTCTTAGCGTGCTTTGCAGCTATTCTAATTTTTTCCAACTCATCGAACTTGTCGGCTTCGGTTAAAGCGTTGGCAAAAGTTCCGGTATGAATTTCAATGTAATCGGATTCAATTTCGGCTGCGGCATCTATTTGTTCTATTTCAGGTTCAATAAAAAGTGAAACTTCTATTTCGTGTTTGTGTAAATCTTTTATAGTTGATTTTAAAAGACTGATTGAATCAATAACATTTATTCCGCCTTCGGTTGTAAGCTCTTGTCGTCTTTCAGGAACGATGGTTGCAAGTTCAGGCTGAACATCGCAAGCAATTGCGATAATTTCATCAACCGCCGCCATTTCCAAATCGAGTTTTGTGGTAATTAATTCACGAAGCAGACGCAAATCTCGTTCGTTAATGTGTCTTCTATCTTCGCGAAGATGAACGACAATACCGTCCACACCAGCTTGTTCGGCTAATAATGCAGCGGTTACAGGGTCAGGTTGAACTTCTCCACGTGCATTTCTTAAAATTGCAATATGGTCTACGTTTAGTGTAAATCTCATAATCTTCCTCTAATCTCTAAAAAATATTTTGAGTTCAAGTTATTAAATCACGTTACGCAGTTATCATGAAAGAAAATTTCTTAATCTTGATCGTATTCTTAATCTTTATCGTTTTTATGTAGTTAAACCAGATTAAGATTATGAGCAAGATTATGATTAAGGATAATCATCATTTTTTGTGTAAAGTGATTTATTAAATTAACTACCCCACAAACATAAGAATGAAATCAATAATTTGGAACACCGGGAAAATACTTTGTATAATTGGATTTAGTATTCTAATAAAATAAATTGCACTACCTTTTTTAGGAATAAAAGAAAATGAAAAGAATTCTTCGTTTGCTGATCGTACTTTTTCTACTTGCAAATTATGGCTCTAAAAAAGATGATAATCCGGCAAACTCTTCAACTCCAACATCACCAACGCTCATCTCACCGGCAGACAACTCAACTAACATTTTATTAAAGCCAACTTTAATCTGGAATCAGAGCGAAGGTGCAACGAGCTATAACTTACAAGTTTCTTTGCAATCAAATTTTTCCAGTTTTGTACAAAGTTATTCCGGTATCACCACAACTTCACAAACCCTTACTATCATTTTATTAAACACAACTTATTATTGGCGGGTGAATGCCGCAAATGGAACAACTATTTCCGACTGGTCCGTTCCTTTTTTGTTTACTACCGGGACAGATAGCGTTGTTCAAATTAATTTTGAATTGATCCAAGTAGAAGGCAGTTCGTTTTCTATGGGAAGCGAAATCGGTGATCCCGATGAAAAACCGATCCACATTGTTTCTCTCAATAGTTTCAATATTAGTAAATATGAAGTAACGCTTGATCAGTACGATTTATTCTGTTATGCAACCGGAAGAACTAAACCAACAGATAATGGTTGGGGAAGAGGGAACAGACCAATAACAAATGTGAGTTGGAATGATGCTAATGATTTTTGCCAATGGGTAAGCAATCAAACAGGAAAAACAGTTCG